>JAEEGL017113589.1_pt1 | contig 13462 bp, 10 predicted proteins | sample 9134231 | NCBI WGS metagenome assembly JAEEGL01 (sample SAMN16246548, study PRJNA631951) | gut metagenome | biome: gut microbiome; feature: rumen; material: fiber-attached | host: Bos | place: Iran: Karaj | collected 2018-10 | reverse complement strand
TTGCGGTGGTGTATGTGCTCTTATGCAGGCTGGTTTCGATACACTTGTTGAGGCTGGTTATGACCCAAGAAATGCTTACTTTGAGTGTGTTCACGAGATGAAGCTTATTGTTGACCTTATCTATCAGTCAGGTTTTGCCGGAATGAGATATTCAATTTCCAATACTGCTGAATACGGCGATTATGTAACAGGTCCTAAGCTCATTACTGATGAGACAAAGAAGACAATGAAGAAGATTCTTTCTGATATCCAGGATGGAACTTTCGCTAAGGAATTCCTTCTTGATATGTCAGAAGCTGGCGGCCAGGTACACTTCCAGGCTATGAGAAAGCTTCATGCTGAGCATCCATCAGAGAAGATTGGTGAGGAAATCAGAAAGCTCTACAGCTGGAACAATGAATCTGATAAGCTTATCAATAACTGATTATTAGACATATATAGCGTTTACAATTATAAAAGTGCAGTTCTCGTCCGAGAACTGCATTTTTTATAATTGTAAGCGCTATAAAAAGCTTATATCGATGAACATTGTCAAAAGTATTTAATTAGACTATCATTTAATAGTACGCATATTTTAATAGACTCAAGGATTACGTTTGTGATGATTAGCGATAGTTTAAAAAAGAATAGAATAGAAAAGTCCTGGTATGTACCGGTTATTGTGTTTGCCAGTTCTTTTTTGATGTATGTTTTGGCGGTGCTTCCAATCTTTATTAAGAGGGGGCTTCCGTTTTTTTATTATGGTGATTATAACGTTCAGCAGATTCCATTTTATATAGCTGCCCATAGGGCAGTGAAAAGTGGAGAGCTTTTTTGGAACTGGAATATAGATCTTGGCGGTACTATGTCAGGAGATTTTTCCTTTTATCTGTGGGGTAGCCCCTTCTTTTGGATTACGACACTTTTCGATGAAAGTGCGATTCCTTATCTTATGCCATTTTTGATGGCTCTGAAATATGCTTTCGCAGCTTTGTGCGCATACCTTTACATTCGAAGATATGTTACCAAGTATCAGTATGCCATGATTGGCGGCTATCTGTATGCTTTTTCAGGATTCAATGCCTGCAATATAGTGTTCAACCATTTTACTGATGCGGTGGCTTTTTTTCCACTTTATCTTTTGACCTTTGAGAATCTGATGAGCGTAGATGATAGGAAAGATGGCCAAAGAGATCCGGCTGGTTTTAGATTTCTTGCCTTTGCCCTTATGACCACCTACATGTCTGTAGTAAACTATTATTTCTTCTTCGGGCAGATCGTCTTTCTTGTTGTGTATTACGTTGTTAGATATGGCATTCATAACAGTCTTATGAATAACCTAAGAATGTTTAATAAGGCCCTTCTTGGCGGCATTTTGGGCGTGATGATTGCCGGAGTTTTTTTGCTTCAGGCCTATGCCGGAATCAAAGGCAACACCAGACTGGATAATTATATAAATGGCTATAATATGCTGATTTATCCAAGTGAGAAGCTTTTATGGGATATCATAAAGAGCGTTTCAATGCTTCCGGATATCATCGGAAAGGGAACGCTTTTCTATACCGGCACGGTAAAAAATGCATCTCTGGCAGCTTATATTCCGCTGTTTGGAATGTCAGGTGTGATTGCATATTTCCTTTTAAACAGGAGAAAGAAAAACTGGGAAAAGACAATGCTGCTGCTTTCCTTTATTGCAGCTTTTATCCCGGTATTAAACTCTGCTTTTTCTATGTTTAATTCATCCTATTATGCCAGATGGTACTACATGCCAATTCTGATCATGTGCCTTATGACTGCTCAGGCTGTTGAGAGAGGGAAGACACCTCAGTTAAAAAAAGGCGCTGTTATAGCGGTACTTATGTTTTTGTTCTTCCTGCTTGTTTATCTGCTTCCTTCCAAAAATGATTCCGGGGAAATGGTATTCTTTAACATGACAGATAATAATACTATTTTCATGCGGGATGTAGTGGGAACAGCGTTCCTTTCTACCATGCTCCTTGCGATTGCATTTCTTTTGCCGAAGAATGCTGCATTTATGGATACAAAAAACAAGACGAACGGCCATAATTCAAAGGGAATCAGAGATAATGTTATTCTGTTTGCTGTTATAATTAGCTGTGTTCTTGCAACCTTTGTTCCTATTAAGAACGGAAGTGGAATTATTAGTGACAGGGGTAAAAATAAGTGGCAGGAGCAGATGCTTTTTAATAAGGTCGATGTGGATCAGAGCAGCTTTTGCAGAGGCGAGGTTGATAGTACATCCACCAATTACGATATGGTATGGGGCATTCCTTCTATTCACTGTTTCCTTAGTACTGTGCCTTCTGAGATTTTTGATTTTCTATACGGCAGCTGCGGAATTACACGTACAGTAGAGACAAATCTTCCTGTAAAAAGAGTTGGTGCAAGAGCGCTTCTTTCCGCGAGATACTATTTTGAAAATGCCGATATCAGCAAGAACAGAATCTTTGAAAAGGGCGAAGGAACACCGGGATATAATTTCCTTAAGAATGAAAATGGCTTTGATGTATTCGAGAATCTCAACTATATTCCTATGGGATTTACCTTTGACTACTACATTACAGAATCCGAGTGGGAGGATCTTGATGCAGAGGAATATGATTATGAACTGGCCCGAGTTCTTATTATTTCGGATGAAGATGCGCTTAAATATGCTGATCAGCTGGCTATTTCAGAGATGACTGCTGAGGATATCCTTAGTAATGAGCTTTCCTACCTTGATTTTACGGATGAATGTAAGAAAAGAGCTGCAAACGCCTGCACAGAATTTGAAACTGATACTTATGGATTTACAGCTACCACAGACAATCTTCCTGATGCGACATTTGTGTTTTTCTCTGTCCCATGTACAGAAGGCTTTAGCTGCAGGGTTGATGGCGTAGATACTGACATAATCAAGGCTGATTATGGGCTTATGGCGATTCCTGTATCATGCGGAGTTCATGAGATAAGAGTGACCTATACTCCTGAGGGACTTAAGGCAGGACTGATCATGAGTGCTATCGGAATTATATTAGCAGGAGTATATGTGGAATTTGTGTTAAAAAAGGTCAAGAAAAACGATTAAATTTGTTATGTTCTTTTAAGTTGTCTTGTATGTTATATTTTGTATTATGTTTTTGATTAAAAATAAGGTGAGGAGATAAATCGTATGAGCAAAATGACCATGAGCCAAAAAATACTGGCAGCCCATGCTGGACTTCCCGAGGTAAAGGCGGGACAGCTTATTGAAGCAAATCTTGATCTGGTTTTGGGAAATGACATTACCAGCCCTGTAGCAATCAATGAACTAAAGAAGTTTAATAAAGACGGAGTGTTTGATAAGGACAAGATTGCACTTGTGCCTGACCACTTTGTGCCTAACAAGGATATCAAGTCAGCTGAGAATTGCAAATGCGTAAGGGAATTTGCGATTAAGAATAAGATCACCAATTATTTTGAAGTTGGCAAAATGGGAATTGAGCATGCTCTTTTACCTGAGCAGGGACTTACTGTGGCTGGAGATCTCATTATCGGTGCGGATTCTCATACCTGCACTTATGGTGCCCTGGGAGCTTTTTCTACAGGAATCGGCTCTACTGATATGGCTGCCGGAATGGCAACAGGCAAAGCCTGGTTTAAGGTGCCTTCAGCAATTAAGTTCAATATTGTAGGAAAACCTTCAAAGTGGGTAAGTGGTAAGGATGTTATTCTTCACATTATTGGAATGATAGGTGTAGATGGAGCTCTTTATAAGTCCATGGAATTTGTGGGCGAAGGCATTAAGAACCTTTCTATGGATGACAGATTTACAATAGCAAATATGGCAATAGAAGCAGGCGGAAAGAATGGTATTTTCCCGGTTGATGAACTAGCTATTGAGTATATGAAAGAACATGCACCTGATAAAAAATATGTTGTTTATGAATCTGACCCTGATGCGGAATATGACGCTGAATATACAATTGATCTTAGCACCTTGAAATCTACCGTGGCTTTCCCTCATCTGCCGGAAAATACTCATACCTTTGATGAGATAGATGATGTCAAGATAGATCAGGTGGTTATTGGTTCCTGCACAAATGGAAGAATTGATGACCTTAGATGCGCGGCTGAAGTTTTGAAGGGACGTCATGTGGCAGAAGGTATCAGATGTATCATTATTCCTGCTACGCAGAAAATTTATCTTCAGGCTATGGAGGAAGGACTTATTAAGACCTTTATTGAAGCCGGAGCAATAGTTTCAACTCCTACCTGTGGTCCATGTCTTGGTGGCTATATGGGAGTTCTTGCTTCCAAGGAAAGATGTGTTTCTACTACTAATAGAAACTTTGTTGGAAGAATGGGTGCTATAGATTCCGAGATTTACCTTGCTTCACCTGCTGTAGCTGCTGCAAGTGCTGTTACTGGTAAACTTTCACAGCCATCAGAAATTGGACTTTAATATAGGAGGAAAAGATATGAAAGCTGCTAAGGGACGCGTTTTCAGATATGGAGATAATGTTGATACAGATGTAATAATTCCTGCCAGATATCTTAATAGTACAGATGCTAAAGAACTGGCAAAGCATTGCATGGAAGATATTGATAAGGATTTTGCCACAAAAGTCTGCGAAGGTGATATCATAGTTGCAGATAAGAATTTTGGCTGCGGTTCATCCCGTGAGCATGCGCCTATAGCTATTAAGGCATCCGGCGTTAGCTGTGTTATAGCTAAGAGTTTTGCCAGAATTTTTTATAGAAATAGTATAAATATTGGTTTACCTATTATTGAATGTGAAGAGGCTGCTGATGCAATTAAAGCAGGTGATACAGTAAGTATCGATTTTGACACAGGTATCATTACTGATGAGACTCTCGGGAAGAAATTTCAGGGACAGGCTTTTCCTCCATTTATGCAGAAGATAATTGATTCTGAAGGGTTAATCAATTATATTAATTCTAATGAATGATTTTTATTATAGTTGGAGGCATGTTTTTAATGAACAGGTTATTCTGCGTGATTCCCTGCTACAATGAGCAGGAGGTTTTACCTGAAACATCAGAGAGACTACGGCAGAAGATGGAGTCACTGATCGTTAAGGGTAAGATTTCGGAAGACAGCAGAGTTGTTTTTGTTAATGATGGTTCCAGGGATTCTACCTGGGAAATTATTCAGAAGCTTCACGAGGAAAATCCTCTTTTTCAGGGGTTAAACCTATCTAAAAATATGGGACATCAAAATGCTCTTCTTGCCGGTCTTATGACCGCCAAGGATCTGTGTGATGTCACAATATCTATGGATGCAGATCTTCAGGATGACATAAATGCCATTGATGAAATGATTGATAAGTTTATTGATGGAGCGGATATCGTATATGGTGTCCGCTCTAAAAGAGCTACAGACACTTTTTTTAAACGTGTTACAGCGGAGAGCTTTTATAAACTTATGGATTATCTAGGCGCTAAAACGGTTTATAATCATGCGGATTACAGACTTATGAGCAGACGTGCGCTTATAGATCTTTCGCAGTTTGGAGAAGTGAATCTTTTCCTTAGAGGAATTGTTCCCATGATCGGTTATAAATCCGAAGTGGTATATTATGAAAGAGCTGAGCGCTTTGCGGGAGAAAGCAAATACCCTCTTGGCAAGATGCTGAGTTTTGCGGTTCAGGGTATTACAAGCCTTAGCACTAAGCCCATAAAGATGATCACAAGTCTTGGATTTTTTATCTTTTTTGTGAGTATTGTGGTTTTAATCTACAGTTTGGTGAGACACTATACCGGCCATACTATTCCCGGTTGGACTACAACAGTTCTTTCTGTATGGGCGATTGGCGGACTTATTATGATCTCGCTTGGGGTTATTGGCGAATATATCGGGAAAATATATTTGGAGACCAAGAACAGGCCCAGATTCATAATTGAGAATTATTTGGCTGACACTAAGGATAAAGACATATTTGAAAAGCACACTCATAGGTAAATAATTATTTGTGTGGGTCAGTTTTTTAGTGATATAGATGCCGACAGGCATTTAGATAAATAAATGAAATTATAGGAGATTTTTAGTAATGGCAAATGGACATGGCAAAAAGCCGGAGGACTTTAAAAAGCAGATGGAGGAAAACTTTAAGGTTGCTCCCGGAGAACATACACACGTAAAAAAGGTAATTGGAATCGTAAGCGGTAAGGGCGGAGTAGGAAAGAGTCTTGTTACAGGACTTTCTGCCACTGCAGTTAATAAGAAGGGTTATAAGACTGCAATTATGGATGCCGATATCACTGGCCCTTCAATTCCTAAGATGTTTGGCATTGGTAAGGCGAATTATGCAGATGAAACAGGTCTTTTGCCAGCAACCACTGAGGGCGGCATTAAGATCATGTCTCTTAATATGCTGATGGATAATGAAACAGATCCTGTTATCTGGAGAGGACCGGTTATTGCAGGAATTGTTAAACAGTTCTGGTCTGATGTTAACTGGGGAGATGTGGACTTTATGTTTGTAGATATGCCCCCAGGAACAGGTGACGTTCCTCTTACAGTTTTCCAGTCACTTCCTGTTGATGGAATTATCGTTGTGGCTACTCCACAGGAACTGGTTGAGATGATTGTTGAGAAGGCTGTAAATATGGCAAATATGATGAATATTCCTGTGCTTGGAATTGTTGAGAATATGAGCTATATGACCTGCCCTCATTGCGGCGAGCCAATTAATATCTTTGGCGAGAGCAAAATTGAAAAATATGCAGCTTCCAAGGGCTTTGACGTTCTGGGAAGAATACCTCTTGATCCTAAGATGGCAGGACTGTGCGATGCAGGCAAAGCTGAAGATATCGAAAATGAGTATATGGACAGCCTTGTGTATATTCTTGAAGGTATGCTTGGACAGTAAGTTTTTTTGAGGGACATTAATTCAGGTTGGGGTAAAAGAGTATGAAAATGAAGCCGGAAAAAAATCAGGTAACATGGGCAATAACAGTATTTGTTCTGTGTGTCTGTCTGATGTTAGCATATTATGTGATATTTGATGGACGAACTCTATTATCGAATGTCTCAAATGTAGTTAATTCATTATCTGGAATTATTATTGGAATTGTTCTGGCTTATATTCTTATTCCATTAATGGAAGGAATTGAACATAGGATTCTGATTCCTATTTATAAGAAAAGAGGAATCGATGTATCTCTTTCTCCATCAGGTGATAAAAAGAAAAGATCCCAGATGAGAAAAATATCACTCTTTTCAACTATGGTCATTTTTACGGTATTGGCTTACAGTCTGTTCAGAGTCATTATTCCTCAGCTGGTTAGCAGTATCAGAGAGATTGCATCAAATCTGCCTACCTATATCAGAAATATAGATGAGTATTCCAATCTATTTTTGGCTAACAATCCTGAATTGCAGCAGATTATTGATTCCCAGTTGGATTCTTATTATGCAACTCTTAGTAGCTATGTGACCAAAAAGCTGTTGCCTCTTTTACCTAGTAATGCCAATGCGATTTTTAAATTTGCCTCACAGAGTATCTTTTCTGTTATTGGCGTTTTATTCGATTTGATCGTAGGCTTCATTGTGGCTATGTATGTCCTTAATTCAAAAGAGAGCTTTACCACAAAGGGAAAGAAAATGCTCTTTGCGATATTTAAGGAGCAGACAGCCAATGAACTCATAAGCGGATTCCGTTATGTGAATTACACATTTCAGGGATTTATTGGTGGTAAGCTTTTGGATTCGCTTATTATTGGTCTTATCTGCTATATAGGCTGCAAGATAATGGCGATTCCTTATCCGGTGCTGATTTCTGTGATTGTAGGTGTGACTAACATTATTCCTTTCTTTGGTCCCTACATTGGAGGCGGAATAGGAGGACTTATCCTTGTTCTCATTGATCCTGTAAAAGCGCTGGTTTTCCTTATATTTGTAATTATTCTCCAGCAGTTTGACGGAAATATCTTAGGACCGACAATTTTGGGAAATTCCACGGGACTTTCAAGCTTTTGGGTTATCTTTTCCATCACTCTTTTTGGAGGCTTATGGGGAGTTGTTGGATGGCTTATCGGAGTTCCGATATTTGCTGTGTTCTATGCACTTGTTTCCAGGATTACCAATATCCTTTTGGCTAAGAAAAATCTAAGTACTGATACTACAGCCTACGAAGATCTTGCATACATAGAAAATGGCGAATTTAAGTCACTTAGTGATAAGGCCAATACCAAACATAATGCTATCAAGAATCAGTCAGCACTTAAGAAAATGTTTCATTTTGATTTGAGAAAAAAGAAATAATTCTTGACGATTACGGATATAGGTTTATAATTAAATGAAAAATGTTAGCGCGTCAACGTGTTAAAGCGCATTGCTGCGACTGCATATAAAGATTTGGAAGGGGATTAGAAAATGAGCAAAAAGAATTTAGACTGGGCGAATATTGGTTTTAGTTATATGGTTGCTGATAAGAGATATGTCTCCAACTATAAGGATGGTAAGTGGGACGAAGGTACTCTTACAGAGAATCCTATGCTCACTATCAGTGAGGATGCAGGCGTACTTCACTATGCGCAGGAATGCTTCGAAGGACTTAAGGCATATGAGACAGAGAATGGTAAGATTGTTACTTTCAGACCTGACCTCAACGCAAAGAGAATGGTTGACTCTGCTAAGAGGCTTGAGATGCCGGCATTCCCTGAGGATAGATTTATAAAGGCAGTTGAAGAAGTTGTAGCTGCTAACAAAGACTGGGTTCCACCATATGGAAGTGGCGCTACTTTATACATCAGACCTGTAATGTTTGCTACAGGAAATGTAATTGGAGTTAAGCCTGCTGATGAGTATCAGTTTAGAATTTTTGTAACTCCGGTTGGCCCATATTTCAAGGGCGGTGCTAAGCCTATCGTTGTTAAGATTTCTGATTTTGACAGAGCAGCACCACACGGAACAGGCAATATCAAGGCTGGACTTAATTACGCTATGAGCCTTCATGCTATAGTTACTGCTCATGAAGAGGGATTTGCAGAAAATATTTATCTTGATGCAGAGAGCCGCACATACATTGAGGAGACTGGTGGAGCAAATATTATCTTTGTTACCAAGGATGGCGGTTTAGTAGTACCACAGTCACATACAGATTCCATCCTTCCTTCCATTACCAGAAGGTCAATTGTATATGTAGCAAAAGAGATTCTTGGTCTCAATGTAGAAGAGAGACCTGTTAAGCTCTCAGAGGTTCCTGATTTTGTTGAAATGGGTCTTTGCGGAACAGCTGCTGTAATCAGTCCTGTTGGCAAGATAAATGACCATGGCAAGGAAATCTGCTTTGCCAGCGGCATGGATCAGATGGGCCCTGTTATTCAGAAGCTCTATGATACTCTCACAGGTATTCAGATGGGTACTGTTGAAGCACCGGAAGGCTGGATTCATGTAATTGAATAAATAAAAAGACTAAAATTAGCTGTACGCGTTCCTTTATCGGAGCATGTGCAGCTTATTTTTATGTCTTTTGCTGAACAAATGTTTGTGGTAGAATAGTTATGTTATAAAAAGTAGGACAGGTAGGGATTGGTTTTGATAGCATATGTAAATGGAATACTTGAGAGTATTGAAGAGGGGAATGCAGTAATTGATGTAAACGGCATTGGCTATAATGTTAATATATCCGGCTCTACCATGGATAGAATGCCAGGAATTGGTGAGGCCGTGAAGCTTTATACTTATACCAATGTTAAGGAAGATACATTTTCTTTGTTCGGCTTTTTATCAAGGGACGAGCTTAATCTTTTTAAGATGCTGATTACGGTAAGTGGTATTGGCCCGAAAGGCGGATTATCTATATTATCTGTTATGACTCCAGATGACCTTAGATTTGCAATAATGGCAGGTGACAGCAAGTCTATTTCAGCTGCCCCGGGGATCGGCAAGAAGACTGCTGAGCGCATTACTTTGGAACTTAGAGATAAGGTGAAGCTATCCGAAGATGATATGCTTGGAGGTTCAGTAGCGTCCATTTCTTCTGCTGGTGTTAGTGAAGGCGTCAATCCTGCAAGGGATGAAGCTGTGGCAGCTCTTGTTGCCCTTGGATATAATTCCACGGATTCCATGAAGGCAGTTCGTAAAGTTCTTGCTGCTAATCCGGCTGCAGGGGATGATACTGAGGCACTGCTGAAGCTTGCACTAAAGGAAATGTTTTGATTATTCATGATGAAATAGACTCTTATATGACCGGAGAGCAGGGAGAATATGGAGAAGAGAAAGATTAATACGTCAGCAAGGGGAATAGATGCTAATGCGAATGCGGAAGATTCCAAGATAGAGGGATCTCTTCGCCCCAAAAGGCTGGATAATTATATAGGTCAGAAGAAGATCAAGGAGAGCCTTAAGATTTATATAGAGGCTGCCAAGAAAAGAGGAGACTGCTTGGATCACCTTCTTTTTTATGGGCCTCCGGGACTTGGTAAGACCACACTTGCCGGTATTATTGCCGCAGAAATGGGAGTTAATATCAAGATCACCAGTGGACCGGCTATAGAAAAGCCGGGAGATATGGCAGCAATTCTAAATAATCTTCAGGAAGGTGATGTCCTTTTTGTGGACGAAATCCACAGACTTAACAGGCAGGTGGAGGAAGTTCTTTATCCTGCCATGGAGGACTATGCTATTGATATTATGATTGGCAAGGGGCCGACTGCCAGATCCATAAGGCTTGATCTGCCGCATTTTACTCTTATTGGTGCAACCACCAGAGCGGGAATGCTATCCGCGCCTCTTCGTGACAGATTTGGTATGATCCACAGAATGGAATTCTATGATATTGATGAACTGTGCGAGATCATTATGCAGTCTGCCAAGGTACTTGGAGTTGAAGTGAATGAAAAGGGTGCCATAGAAATGGCAAAGAGAAGCAGAGGAACTCCGAGACTTGCTAACAGAATACTGAAAAGAGTGAGAGATTTTGCAGAAGTTAAGTATGATGGCAAAATCACAGAAGAGATAGCGGTAACGGCTCTTGATCTTATGGATGTGGATAAGATGGGACTTGACCACACAGACAGAAATATTCTTCTGACCATGATTGGCAAGTTTGCAGGCGGACCGGTTGGTCTTGATACTCTTGCAGCAGCAATCAGTGAGGATGCCGGAACTATTGAGGATGTTTACGAACCATATCTTATTAAGAACGGCTTTATCAATAGAACCCCCAGAGGCCGCGTGGTTACAGAGAAAGGCTATCAGCATTTAGGGCTTGAAATGCCTGCAGGCGGTGATATATAATCTTACTTATAGATTTGTGGGTACATTATTTTCAGTCTTTTAACTGCGGATAATAGCATACGGGGGAGTTCAGATGGCATCTAAGACAGATACAGAGGTAATTATCGGGGGAAAGGTATTTACCTTAAGTGGTTACGAAAGTGAGGAGTACCTTCAGAAGGTAGCATCCTATATCAATAATAAGATAGCTGAGTATAACAAGATTGATGGCTTTAAGCGTCAGCCTATCGATACCCAGAATGTTCTTTTGCAGCTGAATATCGCGGACGATTATTTCAAATCCAAGAAGCAGATAGAGCTTATGGAGGAACAGCTGTCAGAAAAAGAAAAAGAACTGTATGACCTTAAGCATGAGCTTATAGCTACTCAGATCAAGCTTGAGAACACTGAGAAAAACAGCAAGAATCTGCAGGCTAAGCTTGATGATTCATCTAAAAAGATTATCCAGCTTGAAACTCAGGTAAAGGGAACAGGAAGTAAGAAATAAGATTATAGGGCTGTCCTTTGGGACAGCCTTTTTGTCTGCTTATCACATAAGGATTTAATATGCAAAAAAAAGTAGAATTATTAGCGCCTGCAGGCGGCTATGAAACAATGGTTGGTGCCTTTAATGCCGGAGCAGATGCGGTTTATCTTGGAGGAAGCAAGTTCGGAGCAAGGGCATATGCTGATAATTTTGATACTCAGCAGGTGCTGGATGCGATCAGATATGCGCACCTTCATGGTAAGAGAATATATATGACGGTCAATACCCTGGTCAAGGAAAGAGAATATGGCCAGGTCTATGATTTTATGCTGCCATTTGCGCAGAATAATCTGGATGGTGTGATTGTTCAGGATTATGGCGTTATGCGCCTTATAAGGGATGAATTTCCTAATATAGAATTACATGCCAGCACACAGCAGACCGTTACAGGAGTTTACGGTGCCAGACTTTTGAAAGAGTTTGGCTGCTGCAGAGTTGTCCCTGCTAGAGAGCTTAGTCTATCAGAAATGCAGGCAATCAGAGAAAAGGCTGATGTTGAAGTTGAAGCCTTTATTCATGGTGCTATGTGCTATTGCTATTCAGGAGCCTGCCTATTTAGCAGCATGGTTGGCGGAAGAAGCGGCAACCGTGGTAGATGCGCTCAGCCTTGTAGGCTTCCATATCAGATGGAAGGGCTAAAGGGGAATAAAGAACAGTATCCGCTTAGCCTTAAGGATATGTGCACTATAGGTATTATTCCGGAACTTATAAAGGCTGGGATAGACTCTTTTAAGATCGAAGGCAGAATGAAAAAGCCTGAATATGCTGCAGGAGTTACAGCCCTTTATCGCAAGTATATTGATATGTATTATACTGATCCTTCCAAAGAGATAAAGGTTTCTGATGAAGACTTTGAGATATTAAAGGGCTTGTACCAGAGAACCGGCATAAGTGAAGGATATTATCACAAGCATAACGGCAGGGAAATGGTTACAATATCTTCGCCTGCTTATAATGGAACCTCTGATAAAGTTCTTTTGGAGGTAAAAGAGAAGTACCTGGATAGAAATCTTAAGATAAAGTGCCAGCTAATCTGTAACCTTGAACTTGGTGGGCCCCTTTCGCTTACTATGATAGTTGCTTCTGATACCGGTGATATAGTCGAAAATGTTGAAGGTAATGTAGTTCAGGCTGCTTCAAAGAGGCCTATGGATGAAGATACAGTCAGAAAGCAGCTTGCAAGACTTGGTAATACTTCTTTTGAGGCTGAAGAAATAATAGTAAACATTGATGCAAAAGATAGTGCAGATGGCATTTTTGTTCCTGTAAGTGAGCTTAATGAGCTTAGAAGAGAACTGGTTGAAAAGGTAGAAAACAGGATTCTTGATAACTTCAGAGAAAAAACATTGACTCAATCTATGAATTCTTATGCCAAAGATGGCGCTGATAGTAAAGGTGCTTTATTGAGAGATAGCGCAACTTCGGATACTGATTTAGATAAGCATAAGGCCGAAAACAGGAAATGCCCTGAATACCATGTCCTTGTAAATACAGTCGATCAGCTTAAGGCTGTATTTAAAGCATTAGATAAAAAAGACATGCTGTCAAGAGTGTATGTTGACAGTAATCTGTTTTTTGATTTGACAGATGATTCTGTACAGAGAATTTCAGAAGCAGCAGATCAGAAACATATAGAATTTTTGGTGGCGCTTCCCTATGTATGCAGGGAGGAAAGCTTTGATGCTACAGAGGATATCAGAAAAGCGGCA
>JAEEGL013782249.1_pt1 | contig 13462 bp, 13 predicted proteins | sample 9134231 | NCBI WGS metagenome assembly JAEEGL01 (sample SAMN16246548, study PRJNA631951) | gut metagenome | biome: gut microbiome; feature: rumen; material: fiber-attached | host: Bos | place: Iran: Karaj | collected 2018-10 | reverse complement strand
TGAATACTACTAAGGAAAAGAACTAAGAGAGGAGAGATAAGGATGAATAACGATATACAGATGAAGCCTCACGGCGTTCCAATCGGAGTCAGAAGAACGATCGCATATATAGTTCTTATATTCTTTTCGTTCCTTTGCCTGATTTGGTTTTATATTTTGCTTATTAACTCAACAAGATCACACTCAGAGATGACACTTGGATTTACAGTTCTTCCAAGTACTCACCTTTTGGATAACTGGTCCAGTCTGGTAAATGGTACTATCCCAATTGCTAAGGGATTTATAAACAGTATTATTGTATCAGCCTGCACAGCATGTCTTACATCTTACTTCTCTGCTATGACAGCTTATGCTATCAACACTTACCAGTTTAAGGCAAGAGCAGCTGTTGCAACATTTATCCTAGCTATCATGATGATTCCAGGACAGGTTACAGCACTTGGTTTCCTGCGCCTGATCGTAAAGCTTGGAATGGATGATTCAATTGTTCCACTTATTATTCCTGCTATCGCTTCACCTGTAACATACTTCTATCTGAAGCAGTACATGGAGAGCAACCTTCCTCTTTCACTTGTAGAGGCAGCAAGAATCGATGGATCCGGAGAGTTCCGTACCTTTAATACAATCATTCTGCCCCTCATCAAGCCTGCTATCAGTGTACAGATGATCTTTGCATTCGTAGGAAGCTGGAATAATTACTTCACTCCGGCCCTGATCCTTCACACAGACACCAAGAAGACACTTCCTGTTATGATTGCTCAGCTTCGTGGCGCTGACTGGCTGAGATTCGACATGGGTCAGATCTACATTATGATTGCAGCATCTATCTTCCCTGTTATTGTTATCTACCTGCTCCTTTCCAGATATATTGTTGGTGGTGTATCTGCCGGAGCGGTTAAAGGATGATTGCTAAATCTGTTTAACACAGAAATCCTCCTATTTTTTACTCTTTCCTTTTATAAGCGTTGCGAAAGGCCATGGCATTTTGCCATGGCCTTTCGTAATTTATTCAGTTGTGAATTAGTCCTGCTTCCATGTATCCCATGAGGACATCTGCTCCTGCCATGCCCATGGCGAGGATTGCTGTAAGGATCATCATGGCAACTGCAGGTTTGTCATATACCAGCTGGTCTGTCTTGAAGTTGGAGATAAGAAGCTCCAGCCCAAGGCCGATTATCATAAGCGGCCAGCACTTGAAAATCAGCGAATAGTCAATGTTTCCCACGAACAGGTGGAGTATGAATAGTGCTCCGAATATAATCATGGAAAGACCTGCTGTGATCGAGCCGACTCTATGCGTTCTTAATTGTTTCTCCATCTGTAATTTCCTCCTTAAGCTCCTTCTTCTTGCCCCTAACGAGCACTGCACCGCCAACTATGAGAAGTACTCCGATAACTAAGGTTGGCAGATCGCTTACAATTGGATAGACCATATCCCAGTAAGCATCAGGAATGAATCTGACTGCAAGATCAAGAAGGTAATCCCAAACCATACCTATGCCAATGATGATGATGGCAACAGCAAGCCATTTGCGAAGTGTCTTGTCTTTGATGTTGATGGTGCCAGGCTCAAGATACTCTTCCCAGATGTATCTGTCTTCGTAGCTGCTAAGAGTCTCTGCGTCCATGGACGCGATGTTTCTTGCGTGGAAGAATCCCCAGAACCATACAACAGTAGCTACAGCGATGACGGCGTCAAAGCGTACAGATGCCATGATGGCGCATACTAGGAAGAATATTCCCATAAGGCTCAGGCCGTTCTTCATAAGGCCCATATACATCTCTGCGGCTCCTGGCAGAAATGAAAATATAAAGGTAAAGAATTTGCTCTTTTTCATTGGTTTCATTTTGTTGTTCCTCCATTTTCGGCGATATATTTTTCAAGCATTTCTAAAAGTTCTTTTTTGTTCTGTTCTTCTAAAAGTTCGTCTTTGGTTGGCTGCTGTTTTTGTGGAATGATGTGTATCTCTTCCCTGGCAGCCTTTTCATTTAGCACCTCTTCCCTGGTTGGGATGGACTGTTTGGTGTCGAAGCTGCGGGGCAGAATAGTCATCAGCAAAAGAGCTGCTGCCACCGACAGTACAACCTTGTAGGTGAATCTGTAGAATTCAGTTTTACTTTCTTTATGCGATGGGGCAGGATTTCTATCGATCCTGCTGATTACTTCTGCATGCAGTCCCTTGGGTGCCTGCACCAATCCTTCACTTTCAGTTTCAGCGATAAGTGCACTTAGCTCTTCGTCGGACAAGTAATTCTTATCTGTGGTCATGATAGAAAATCCTCCTTTCTCACTTTTGTTTTGAGCATTTCTCTTGCTCGGTATATCCTTGTCTGTACGGATTTAAGAGGTACTCCCGTTTTTAGCGATATCTCTTTTGCCGTAAGACCATCTATAAAATGCATCTGGGCCGTCTGGCTGTAGTCACCTGGAAGTGCACCGCACTTATTAGTAAAATCATCAAGCACATCCTTGGCAACAAACATCTCCAGCGGGCCATCCCGTGAAGTGACGTTTTCTGGTAACTCTTCCTCCGGCGTAGGCGCAACCTTTCGTTCAGAGGACTTCAGGTAGTCAATGCACTTGTTGCTTGCTATCCTGCAGACCCAGGCTTTTTCGGACCCTTCTGTCAAACTCTCCAGATGCTCAAAGGCCGAGATGAAGGTCTCCTGAGCTATGTCCTGTGCAGCGAAGTAGTCGCCCGTCATCTTGAGACAAATGGAAAAAACCAGATTCTCATAAGAGGTCATAAGCTGTATTAATTTGTCTTTTGAATCTGTTGTTCCCACTGTTCCCTCAACGCGTTTTGGTTAGTATTTTTCGTCCTTCATATAATATAACGATTGAACGAACAAAAAGTCTTCAATTTTTTGAAAAATTGTGTCAGAATTTGTATAATGAATAGTAGAAAACCTAGAAGGGGAGATACTTTCTTATGAAAAAAAGTAAACTAATTGCGACAAGAATTCTGGCAGCAGCTGTTGCGGCAGCTATGCTTTTTTGTTTTCCAGCCAAGGCCGGTGTAGCCTATGCTGAGAATGATAATAAGGTAAAGACTGAAACGTCTACTGAAAAAGAGAAGTCTGAGGACGAGAAAACAGAGAAGGCTGAGAAAAAAGATGCTGAGGCTGAGGATGCAGAGGAAGAAACTGCTGAGCCTGAGGAAGAGGAAGAAAAAGAGCTCTCCGAGTACGAAAGAGCCATTAAAGAGGCAGCAGATGCCCGCCATGCTCTTCAGAATGATCCCAACCATGTTCATCACTACAGATGGATCGCCAGGATGAATGAGAGTGAATCTGCTGATGGAACCATCAATTACATGTGTGAGGAGTGTGACAAGGTTTGGTATTTCAGACCATATCCTGCGTTCTATTGCTTCCAGGGAGACATTGCAAGACAGATAGAGGTCGCTCCGGAGAATTTTACTGTAAAGGTTAAGACATCTCTTTTCATCACGTTTAATAAGCAGGTTATGGAGGCGCTGGCTAAGAGACCGGATGTTTCTCTGCAGGTAAGCTTTCTTAGGAATGAGTACAAAGGGGACCGCTTGAGCTTTGTGATCCCTGCGGGAGAAGACACAATGTCACTTCTTAGCGAGGAGGGCTATGCGGGCTTTATATTCCTTGGCAACAAGTATGGAATGACTGTTGAAGTTAAGCAAGAAACTAACGAAGCTGAGGCGCAGGAAGCTGAGACTACCCAGGAAGTGCAAACAGAAGAAATAAAGACTGATTCAGACAAAACTACTTCTTATACAACTCAGTCATAATATGCAACGAAAACCATGGGCAGCATCTTTCTAATACAGAAGGATGCTGCTTTTTGTGACCTTTGGGAAATATATACAAAGAAAAATGCATAAAACATGAATATTTATAAAAAATAATGCTTGTCTTCATGACTTCACTGTGATAAACTCTTTCCAGTGCATACAAATGTCCGCCACAGAAGAACACAGTATTGAGTGACGCGGACAATTGTCTGTCTCAGAAAAACAGAAAGGTGCAGCTTAAAGTGCAGCAGGATACAGGATACTACGTAATTAGGAAGCAGGCGGTTCCGGATGTACTTCTCAAGGTGGTGGAAGCCAAAAAGCTCCTTGAGTCCGGCAAGGTCAAGACTGTCAACGAGGCAGCAGAGAGACTTGGGATCAGCCGCAGCTCTTTTTACAAATATAAAGAAGATATCTACGAATTTCACGACAGCCTTCAGGGCACGACACTTACCCTGACCTTCCAGATGAACGACGAGGTGGGACTGCTGTCATACGTTCTCAATCTCATAGCAGATTTCGGAGCTAACATTCTTACGATACATCAGTCCATTCCCCTTAACGGAGTGGCGTCTATTTCAATCACGATCCAGGTTCTGGAAACCACCAAGGACATCATGGAGATGATATCCATCATGGAAAAGACAGAAGGTGTGCACAAGGTCCACATCACAGGACGCAGTGCCACATTGACATAAAGGAGGCTTGAGGTAATGGCAAAAGTAGCAGTTTTAGGATACGGTACGGTAGGAAGCGGTGTTGTTGAGGTCCTTGACACCAACGCAGCTGAGGTTGCAGCAAGTGCCGGAGAGAAGATTGAACTTAAGTATATTCTGGACCTTAGGGACTTCCCCGGGGACAAGCATGAGACACAGGTTGTCCACGACATCAACATCATTCTGGACGACCCTGAGATAGAAGTCATCTGTGAGACAATGGGTGGAATCGAGCCTGCTTTTTCTTTTGAAAAGAGCGCTCTTGAGAGGGGCAAAAGCGTATGCACCTCCAACAAAGAGCTGGTGGCTGTTCACGGACCCGAGCTTGTAGAGCTTGCAAAAAAGAACGGCGCAAGCTATCTTTTTGAAGCCAGCGTAGGCGGAGGTATTCCTCTTCTTAGGACCATCAATGACTCCCTTAAGCATGAAAAGATTGATTCCATCACAGGAATCTTAAACGGAACCACCAACTACATCCTCACCAAGATGGACAAGGAAGGGATTGGTTTTGCCACAGTTCTTAAGGCTGCCCAGGACAAGGGCTATGCTGAAAAGAATCCTGAGGCTGACGTTGAGGGCTACGATGCCTGCAGGAAGATCGCCATCCTTTCAAGCCTTATGAGCGGACAGCACGTTGATTACGAAGATATCTACACCGAGGGTATCAGCAAGATCAGCATTGAGGATTTCGACTATGCAAGAAACCTTGGCATGGCAATAAAGCTCCTTGGAATGTGCAAAAAGAACGAGAACGGATTCTTTTCAATCGTTGCTCCGTTCCTGATTCCATATGAGAATCCTCTTGCAAATGTAAACGGCGTATTCAATGCCATCAATGTACATGGCAATATGCTTGGGGACGTTATGTTCTACGGCAAGGGTGCAGGTAAGAATGCCACAGCAAGCGCTGTGGTGGCTGACGTTATCGATATCATCAAGCACAAGGGCAAGCACATCGAGGTCAACATGAAATCGGAGAAAGCTGTTCTTTCTCCCAAGGACAATGCAGTCCGCATGTTCTTCGTAAGAGTTCCTGCAGAGCTTAAGGATCAGGCCATGAGCATCTTTGGTGAAAACGTGGAAGAGGTCACAGGAACCAATGTACACGGCGAATTCGCCTTTGTTACACCAAACATTTCCGAAAAGGACTTTGAAGAAAAGCTCTGGAAGCTTGACAGCGTAAAGGGTTATATCAGACTTTATTAAGAATAATATTAAGAAGGAAGAAAAAGAGCAATGAAGAAGGTAGTTAAGTTTGGCGGAAGTTCACTGGCAAGTTCAGAGCAGTTCAAGAAGGTTGCAGACATCATAAAGTCTGATCCTGACCGCGTTTACGTGGTTCCATCTGCTCCCGGAAAAAGAAATTCCAAGGACACCAAGGTCACAGACATGCTGTACAAGACCTATGCTCTTGCTGAGGCAGGCAAGGACTTTAAGAAGGAGCTTGATGCCATCAAGGCCAGATATGACGAGATCATAAAGGGCCTTAAGCTTAAGCTTGATCTTACAGGAGAGTTTAAGACCATCGAGAAGAACTTCAAGGATAAGGCCGGAAAAGACTATGCAGCCAGCCGCGGAGAGTATCTCAACGGAATCATCATGGCAGCTTATCTTGGATATGAGTTTATCGATTCTGCCACAGTGGTTGCTTTTGATAAGAACGGCGACTTTGACAGCGAGAAGACCAACAAACTTATGGGCAAGAAGCTGGAAAAGACACAAAGAGCTGTAATTCCCGGATTCTACGGCGCTTATTCAGACGGCACCATCAAGACCTTCTCAAGAGGCGGTTCCGATATCACAGGTTCCATCGTTTCAAGAGCTGTTAAGGCTGATGTATACGAGAACTGGACTGACGTTTCAGGCTTCCTTGTAGCAGATCCCAGGATCATCGACAAGCCACCGTATATCGAGACCATCACATACACAGAACTTCGAGAGCTTGCATATATGGGAGCTTCAGTTCTTCACGAGGACGCGATCTTCCCTGTCAGAAAAGAGGGTATTCCCATCAATATCAGGAACACCAACAAGCCGGAGGATCCCGGAACATGGATCGTTGAGTCCACAGCGAAAAAGTCCAAGTATGTCATCACCGGAATCGCAGGCAAAAAAGGATTCTGCTGCGTGAACGTACTTAAGGATCAGATGAATTCAGAGGTGGGATTTGTAAGAAGAGTCCTTCAGGCTTTTGAAGATCAGAACATCTCCATTGAGCATGTTCCTTCAGGAATTGATACCATGACTGTATTTGTACAGCAGGATGAGTTCATTGAGAAAGAGCAGTCGGTGGTTTCAGAGATCCACAGACTGGCCCATCCTGACATGCTGGAGATCGAGTCAGACCTGGCTCTTATCGCAGTTGTTGGACGTGGCATGAAGTCCACAAGGGGAACAGCTGGAAGAATCTTCTCAGCCCTTGCCCACGCCAGCGTCAATGTCCGCATGATCGACCAGGGTTCATCAGAGCTTAACATCATCATCGGTGTAGACTCCAGGGATTTCGAGAAAGCTATTTCAGCCATCTACGATATCTTCGTAACAACTCAGGTGTGATGGATTAAAGCTAATCTTTTCCTTTTCTTTATATATTTATTGTAGTAGATATTCGATAAATTTTTTGGCGTTGTCTACACGCTCGGAATTGACTACGATGGCGGCTACAGGTGTCTGGTCAGGATAGACCTGGCTCTGGTCGATGGCAGCTGAGTCCGTCAACCTGATCCCTACCGGGATGGGATCGTCCATTTCGGAGACATCAATCTCGTCATACTGGAAGGTGTTGTTGTACTTGTCAGCAAGGACTGCATATTTATTGTCGTGGTCAAATTTGCCGTTGGTAAGGTAATCTGTGTAGTAATCGGACGCCAGGTAATCAGCGTAGGCCTGGTCCACGTAAAAGAGTCTGTCTGACATGGCATCAAGCTCAGCCTGGCTGTACACTTCCCTTAGGTCTATGAAGGTCTGCTGAGAAGCATAGTGGTAGGCGCATCCGGAGTCAGCAACGAACACATCCAGCTCTGATGCGGACATCATGGCCATGATCTTTTCTGTGGTGGCTACTGTTGTCTGATCGATGGTTGAACCAATGAAATTGGAGCCGGTATCCACAAGGATAGTCTCCTGGTTTGTGTCAATTCCTGCATATTCTGCAAAACCGTCCTGGAGGAAGGTCTGAGCCTCCATTCCCTGGCTGTTTACAAACATTGCATAAAGGGCGTAGGGCTTTTTATTTACTATGTCCCTGATAAATGTAACAAGAAAGATCACCACGATAACTGCCACGATGGTGTGGATCTTGTAGTATTCCCAGAAATAATCCCAGTGGGCCTTAAAACCCTGTCCCTTAAGTTTTTGTCTCTGCTCTCTGATCTCGTCGCGAACTGCCATTTTTACTCACCTCTATAAAATTCAGACTAATATTAACAGAAAAATAATATTATTTTTGCGTTAAAACATATATAATAGAAATATCTGAAAAAAGACCTTGCAAGCCTTTAGAAACTAATATAACATAGTCGGTAAATTAAATCGACTACGGAGGAAAAATTCAGTAATGGTTAGTGATAACAGCTATGTTGAGTGCCTGGTTGAGAGCAAAGCTTCACCTGCGGTGAAGTTTGGGAGTTATGTCGCCCTGGCATTTGCAGTAATCTTCTTTCTTTCCTCAATTCTTACTCCACTTGGAATTGCGGGTCTTATCCTGTGTGTCGCTGCAGGAGTTGTGTACTATTTCCTTTCATTAAATGCTAACATCGAATTTGAGTATCAGTACTGTGACAGGGAGATCACAGTGGATAAGATCCTCAATAAGAGTAAGCGCAAGAACGTGGCTAAATACGAGGTTGAGCACCTTCAGGTACTGGCTCCGTCACGGTCATATCATCTTGATGAATACAAGAACAAGCAGCTTAAGACCCTTGATTTTTCAGCAAGGTTGAAGGACAGACAGCCCGATCCCACGTATACATTTATATATGATGGAAAAGAGAAGGTTATCTTCGAGCCAAATGCTGAATTTGTCAACGCAGTAAAAAGTGTAGCACCTAGAAAAGTTTTCACAGATTAAAAAGGGGATCAAGATGGGACAGATTATTGGTGAAGGAATTACTTTTGACGATGTACTTTTAGTGCCTGCATATTCACAGGTTATACCTAATCAGGTTGATGTCGGGACTTATCTTACAAAAAAGATAAAGCTCAACATTCCAATGATGAGTGCAGGAATGGACACAGTTACAGAGCACAGAATGGCAATTGCCATGGCCAGACAGGGTGGAATCGGTATTATTCACAAGAATATGTCCATTGAAGCCCAGGCTGAGGAAGTAGACAAGGTTAAGAGATCAGAGAACGGCGTTATCACAGATCCATTCTCTCTTTCTCCTGATCATACTCTTGCTGATGCCGATTCTCTTATGGCTAAGTTCAGGATTTCCGGCGTGCCTATCACAGAGGGCAAGAAGCTGGTTGGCATCATTACCAACAGAGATCTTAAGTTTGAGAAGGATTTCTCCAAGAAGATCAAAGAGGTTATGACCAGCGAGAACCTTATCACAGCAAAAGAGGGCATCACCTTGGAGGAAGCAAAGAGCATCCTTGCAAAGTCCAAGAAGGAAAAGCTCCCTATAGTAGATGACGATTACAATCTCGTAGGCCTTATCACCATCAAGGATATCGAGAAGACCATAAAGTACCCATTATCAGCCAAAGACGACCAGGGAAGGCTTCTTTGCGGAGCAGGAGTAGGTATTTCAGCTAACTGCCTCGAGAGAGTTAAGGCTCTTGTTGATGCCAAGGTTGATGTTATCGTTCTTGATTCAGCCCACGGTCATTCAGAGAACGTTCTTAAGTGCCTTCGCATGATCAAAAAAGAGTTCCCTGACCTTCAGGTTATTGCCGGAAACTGCGCAACAGCTGCAGCTACCAAGGATCTTATCGAGGCAGGAGCAGATGCGGTAAAGGTCGGTATCGGACCCGGATCTATCTGCACAACCCGTGTGGTTGCAGGTATCGGGGTACCTCAGATCACAGCAGTTATGGACTGCTACGAGATGGCCAAGCAGTACGGAGTGCCAATCATCGCTGATGGCGGTATCAAGTATTCAGGAGATATTACCAAGGCTATCGCTGCGGGAGCTAACCTTGTTATGATGGGCTCCATGTTTGCAGGTTGTGATGAAGCTCCCGGAGAGTTTGAACTTTTCCAGGGCAGAAAATATAAGGTTTACAGAGGAATGGGTTCCATCTCCGCCATGGAGAACGGATCCAAGGACAGATACTTCCAGGAAGATGCTAAAAAGCTTGTTCCTGAAGGCGTCGAGGGCCGTGTTGCTTATAAGGGAACTGTGGAAGATACAGTATTCCAGCTTATAGGCGGTCTCAGATCCGGAATGGGTTACTGCGGCTGTAACACAATTGAGGAGCTTAAGGAGAACGGCAGATTTATCAAGATGACCTCCGCAGCCCTTCGTGAATCCCATCCTCACGATATACAGATTACAAAGGAGGCGCCAAACTACAGCGTTGATGGACAGTAAGACAGGAAATCTCTGATTTCCATGATCGGACTGCCTATGGGTTAAGTGTAGAGCGGCGTGTCATCCTTGCACATTCTTAGGGGGAATATTGCAGGATATAGCTACTATGGTGGACAACATAGAGACCACTAACTCGGGCTCTGTCAGCAACGAGACTGGAGCCCTTAGTAGTTTTGCGCTTAAACACAAGCAGGAGATGCAGGCCTGGCAGGACAAATTCTGCGAAATGGCCCAGGTCTATGCAATGTGTCTTGATGAAGAGGGGGTACCTATCACTGATTTTTCGGGCAATTCCCATGAGATCGACATCATCAGGAAGTATGTTACCCCCATAAGGATCCACAATATCTTTAAAAGAGTGTCAGAGAGTGACCTTGAGGATCAGGCTGTGGAGATCACAGAGATCCCTAATCTCTCTCTTGCAGCCCTGGCTGTTGGGGACAAAGGAAAACTGTCGGCTGTATGGATCGTAGCTGCCATCTTTACAGATGCCAGGTACGACAAAGCTTTTTTCCATAGTCCACCTATCGATAATTTCCAGTACCAGATCACTGAAGAAAAATTTTATAAGACCCTGGACCTTATGAGAGCAACCCTTGGAGTTTTGATAACTGTTGAAGCATCAAGATCCAAGGCTCTTGCCATAAGTGAGGACAGCAGGTTAAAAGAGCTGGAGATGACCACATCTTTTCACCGTGCAGAGACTATGACTGAGATCGTATCTCTTCTTGACAGCGACGATGTCATTGAGGAGATCATGGTGGATGTGCTCTCAAAGCTGTGCTCATATCTGCAGATAAGCCATGCCTTCACCTGCAGGATACACCACAGGACCCTGATGGACATAGTGGTGCAGTGGACACATCCGGAGTGCTCCAAGCTCTTTCCTGAGGCCACAGACCAGGAAGTGTGCTGGTTTTTGGGCACACAGAAGGCCATAGTCATATCCTCTGATACCCAGATGAACGCAGGAGAGAGGGAGCAGCTTGAAAATCTTGGGATCAAGGCGCTGGTTTCCATGCCTGTTGTCATAAACGGAAAGCCCATGTTCTACGCATGCCTTACAGAAAACAGGGAGAACCGCATATGGTCCATCGACGACATCAAGTTTGTCAACGATGCCATAAGGATCCTGCAGAGTATCATTACTAAGAGGCTGCAGACCAACTCACTGGCAAGCTCTTTTGCCTCCCTGGAAGCGGTCCTTGATAACGTGGGAAGTTCCATCTATGTAAGGGACATTACCACAGGAGTCCTTCTGTTTGCCAACAGGAGTTTTAAAAAGAACTTCAGCAAGGAACTTACTGAGAACAAGCTGGCGAGCCTGTTTGAGACCAATATTCCAAGCAGGAGCCACAGTGGAAACTATGAGGTCCACCACAAGGACAGAGAAAAGTGGTTTGACGTCTACTACACAAGGATAAAATGGGTGGACGGAAGGCCTGTATCCCTGTGCGCAATCTACGATATCACTGAGAAAAAGCTGTACCAGAAGCGCATCGAGCAGCAGGCATATACGGACTTTTTGACAGGTCTTTTCAACAGGATGTGCTGTGAAAAGGATCTTTCAAGGTATGTGGATGAGGCTCGCCAGACAGGCAGGCGCGGGGCTTTAATGTATCTGGATCTTGATGATTTCAAGCACATTAATGATTCCCTTGGCCATCAGTACGGCGATGCGCTTCTTCAGGATATTTCCAAGACCATAAGCCGCATCGAGGGCATCAGTTCCTCCTGCTATCGGATGGGTGGAGACGAGTTTGTTATTATTGTTCCTCCAGAGAGCTATCCTCTTATGGACAAGATCATGGAGGAAATCAAGAACGCTTTTGCAACGCCGTGGTACTTAAAGGACAGCGATTATTACTGCACCATGAGTATGGGCGTGGTTATTTTCCCTGATCACGGGGACAATGTCTCAGAGCTTATAAGGAAGTCCGATGTGGCCATGTATGAGGCCAAGAAGTCCGGTAAAAACCGGATCGCTGAGTATTCGGACAACATCGATTCTTCCTCCATACACAGGCTTGATCTTGAGAAAAATATGTACTCTGCAATCACTAAAAAGTGTGATGAGTTTGAAGTTTATTTCCAGCCCATCATCAAAGAGGGTAAAAAAGGCAAGAAAAAACATATCGGTGCTGAGGCGCTGGTTCGCTGGAACAGCGGTGCACTAGGATTTATTCATCCCGATGAGTTCATACCCCTTGCGGAGTATCTGGGGCTTATAACCCCAATCGGAAACCATGTGCTAAAAAAGGCCTGCGAGTGCTGCAGGCAGTGGAATTCCTCCGGAATGGGCGATTTTTCCATAAGCGTAAACATCTCTGTTGTGCAGATCATGCAAAATGACATCGTGGATGTAATAAAGAGCTGCATAGAGGAGAATCAGATAGACCCGGGCAATATAGTTTTAGAGCTTACCGAGAGGCTTGCAATAAATGACCTTGCAAGGACTAAGCAGACCCTTCTTGATATAAAGGATCTTGGAGTACGCCTTGCACTTGATGATTTCGGAACGGGCTATTCAGCCCTTTCCAGCATAAGGGCCCTGCCCTTTGACATCATCAAGATCGATAAGGATTTTGCCAGGGATATTGCAGATGACAAGTATTCCCAGGCGGTGGTAAGGTCCATGGTTGATATGGGAAAGGCTATAGGAGCAGAGATCTGCGTTGAGGGTATTGAGACCCAGGAGCAGATAGATGCGGTCAGAAAGCTGGGTGTCCAGTACATCCAGGGCTATTACTACGACAAGCCACTTAGAAGAGCGGCCTTTGAGGAAAAGTATGTGTATAACGGGTGAGTTTGTGTTATACTATAATGTACTTCAAAAAACAGTAGAAAGTTGGTTTTATTAAGAAATGGCAGAAGAAATTACAAATCCAAGTGGAAGACACTTTATTGAGCAGGCGATCGACAAGGACCTGGCTGAGGGCGTTTACGATCACGTCCACACCAGATTCCCACCCGAGCCCAATGGCTTCCTTCATATAGGTCATGCCAAGAGCATACTTCTCAATTACGGAATGGCCAAGGAGTATAACGGCAAGTTCAACATGAGATTTGACGACACCAATCCTACCAAGGAGAAGTCAGAGTTCATGGACGCCATCATTGAGGACGTTAAGTGGCTTGGCGCTGATTACGAAGACAGACTGTTCCATGCATCTGATTACTTTGATGAGATGTATGAGGATGCTGTAAAGCTCATCAAGAAGGGCAAGGCTTACGTTTCAACTCTCACTGCCGAGCAGATGAGAGAGTACAGAGGAACCCTTACTGAGCCCGGCAGGAATGACCCTGACAGGGACAGGAGTATTGAGGAGAACCTTCGCCTCTTTGAAGAGATGAAGAGCGGCAAGGTTGAGGACGGAGCAATGACTCTCCGCGCCAAGATCGATATGGCTTCACCTAACATCAACATGAGAGATCC
>JAEEGL013253231.1_pt1 | contig 13462 bp, 8 predicted proteins | sample 9134231 | NCBI WGS metagenome assembly JAEEGL01 (sample SAMN16246548, study PRJNA631951) | gut metagenome | biome: gut microbiome; feature: rumen; material: fiber-attached | host: Bos | place: Iran: Karaj | collected 2018-10 | reverse complement strand
GTCGGCACAGCGGAAGTCCTTCTGCCCGCGATGTCCCTGGAAAGGGTCGCGGAATATCTGATTCCGATGGCGCAGAAAGCCAGCGTACCGGTGACGGTACATTACGATCACGGGCTCACCTTTGAGAAATGCATGGAAGCTCTGAAGCTGGGATTCTCCTCCGTCATGTATGATTGCTCCACTGCTTCCTATGAAGAAAACCTGGACCGCCTTGCCGAAATGGTCCGGATCTGCCACGGCATGGGCGTGACTGTGGAAGGTGAGCTGGGCCATGTGGGCGACAATGAAGGCGCGGGAAAACTGGAGAATCCCTCCGATTATTACACCGATCCGGCAGTAGCGGCAGATTTTGTGCGAAAAACCGGCGCAGACGCGCTGGCGGTGGCTGTCGGCAACGCCCACGGGGATTACAAATTCCCGCCAAAACTGGACTTTGACCGGATTACCGCGATCCGGGAAGCAACCGGAGTACCGCTTGTGCTGCACGGCGGCAGCGGCCTTTCGGACGACGATTTCCGGGAAGCGGTCCGGCGCGGCGTCTGCAAGATCAATATTTTCACTGATCTGGACAAGGCCGGTAAAGCGGGAATCGAGGAAGGCCTGAAAAAGGGAGCGACCAGCTTGATGGGATTGATCCCCTATGAGATCGAAGCGATGAAAGATGTTGTCCGGAATAAGATCCGCCTTTTCGGTTCCATCGGTCATGCCTGATTCGAATGATATGTGTCTGATGTAAAACGACTGACAACAGGAGGAAGAAAGAATATGAAAAAGCTTCAGTCGCCCTATGTCGAAACCGCGTTATAATTGCGCGGGAATCCAGGAAAAAAGCCGCGCCGCGGGTTTTCCGCGGCGCGGCTTTTTGCTGCCTGCCCGGGCGGAAGGGGACTGCAACCGCCCGGGAAAGGGGGTGGTATGATGCGCCTGCAAACAAAGCAAAGCAAGGAGGAAATACAGCAATGACAGCGATTCAGAACGGCAGGGAAGAACTGAGGGAACTGATCCGGAACACCGGGCACACGATGATCGACAAAGCGGAGGAAACGCAGCAGAAGCGGATTATCGGGACCATCTCCCAGCGGCTGGAAGACGCCCTGGGCGTCCTCGATTCCGTGGAGGCGGAGGCGGCGGAGCAGGCCGCGGCTTCGGGCGGAAAATCCCTGAAGGAGAAGGCGGTGAAGCTGCTGCTCCATCCGGCGGTCTCCGTCGGGCTGCTGGTGTGCGCGATGGTTCCCGGAGTGTTCCTGATCGCGCTGGCCGGCGACGAAACCCAGTGCAGGATCTGGGCGATCCGGCTGATGCTGGTGCTGGCGCTGATACTGGCGCGGGCGGTCTTCGGCCTGGTGCGGGCGTCGCGGAAGGAAGCGGCGCGGGAGAAACCGGCCGCCGTGGCCGGGATCGACCTGATGCGGGCGAAGGTCACGGTGACGAAGCTGGCCGGCACCATGCTGGGGGACAGCAAGGCCATCGCGGCGATGTTCGCGGAGGAAAAACGGCGGGCCGGCGACACCTTTGAGAACGAGGTGATCCGGATGTACAGCTCCCTGTACGAGGCCCGGATCGACAATCCGGAAGTGGAAGACCTGAACTACGTGATCACGCTGGCGGAGATGCTCCTCCGGAAGATGGGAATCCGGGAAGTGCTCTACACGCCGGAACAGGAAAACCTCTTTGATATCCAGGAAGCGGATTACCGCGACGAGATGCGCGTGCCGGCCCTGATCCGGGAAAAGACCGGGGAAGTGGTCCGGAAGGGCGAATACATCCGGAATATCGGCAGGCGGTAAACCGGCCGCGGACAGAAGCCCCCGGCGCCCAGAGGCGGCCGGGGGCTTCTCCCTGGCGGCGGCCAGGCGCCTCCCGGGGGATCCGGATACGGGTTGCAAAACCCGGAACGGGCGCATGGTACACTGCGTATGCAAACAGCGCAGGACACAGGCACGAACGAAGCGCGAACGCGATTAAACGAACGGAGGACAAAAAGATGTTTTATTTCGGATTTGACCTGGGAGACGGAGAAAGCTGCATCCACTACTCTGAGGACCTGAGCGCGGGCAACATGCAGTCCGTTCCGGTCAGCGGCAAGGAAAGCTTCATCAGCGCCGTGGGAACCCTGAACGGAAACCTGGTCGTGGGAAGGCACGTCCAGCAGAATTCGGAAACCGTGGAGAACCAGCATGTGTGCTTCAAGCGGCACTTCCTGGAGAACCGGCCGGAAACGGACGCGGTGATCGTGGACTTCGTCCGCGGCGTCATGAACGAGCTCCGGAAGAATCCGGACGTCGGCACGCTGGTGGACTCTCCCGAACAGGCCTGCTTCGTCGTCGGATGCCCCGCCGGCTGGAAACCGGAGGAGCGGGAACGCTACCGCGGCCTGATGGTCCGGGGCGGCATGAAGAACGTCCGGATCGTGTCCGAATCCAGGGCCGCGTTTGAAAACGCGATGCGCAGCCGGGAAAACGGGATCGACGCGGACCTGTCGAAGCAGACGGTCCTGGTGATCGATATCGGCTCCTCCACGCTGGATTTCGCCTACATCCGGGACGGCAACGAGTATAACGTGGAAACCATGGGCAACGTCCTGCTGGGCGGCGGCCTGATGGACGAGATGATCGTCCGGAGATCCCTGGAGCTGCAGGAGGAAACCAGCCCGGTGCAGGTGCGGGAAATCCGGGAGCAGCTGGAAAGCTCCGACGCGGTCCGCAGCCGGCTGATGCTGGAGGTCCGCGAGATCAAGGAAGAGTACTTCAACCAGGAGGATTTCTTCTTCGACGAAGGCCGGAAGCTGGAAAAGAACGCGCGGCTGTTCATCGGCGGAAGGCCGCTGAAAGTGAACCTGCAGATCTCCCCGGACATCGTGGAGAACTGGCTGATCTCCCGGCCGCATCCGCTGCTGAACAACCAGTCCTTTGAAAGCCGCCTGCGCGACAGCCTGGTGCAGGTCCACGGCAAGATCCGGAAGCAGAAGGAGCCGGACCTGGTAATCCTGACCGGCGGCGCTTCCCGGATGCGGTTCTTCCGGGAACTGTGCGAAAAGGAATTCCGGCAGTCCAGGCTCGTGATCAGCAAAACGCCTGAAACCGATATCTCCCGCGGGCTGGTGTTCGTCGGCGGGATCGACGAGAACCTGACCGCGTGCGTCAGGGCGATCCGGGAATACGCCCGGGGCAACGCGGTGGAGGATCGGATCGACGCGGCGATTCCGGAGCTGGTGGAAGCGATCGGCGGACCGATGACCGACAGCATCATGACCGAGTGCGTCCGGGAAAGCTTCAAGAAGTGGCGCAATGCCGAGCTGGACACCCTCAGCGACTTCGAAGACGAGACCGCGGATTCCGTGCAGCGCTACATGAGCTCGCCCCGGATGCAGGCGGCCATCCGGGAACAGGTGGAGGCCTGGAGCCGGAACATCATGGGCCAGGTGGAGCTGGACCTGGCGGAAGTCTGCCAGCGCTACCAGGTGAACATGAGCCTCATCCGCGGAATGCTCCGCCTCACGCCCGGAAAGGGGGAAGGACCGGATATGCCGGGAATCGAGTTCGATTTCATCAACCTGATCAACAAGATCGTGGCGGTGGTCATGATGGTCGTGGCGGGCATGCTCTGCGGCGGAGCCGGAGCGGCCTGGATCGCGGCCGGCCCGGTCGGGATCATCGTGGGCGCGGTGATCGCCCTGGCGCTGGCCCTGGGCCTGCGGGGCCCCGCGGAAAAGGCGCTGAAAAACATGCGGATCGCGCCGGTGCTCCGGAAGGTCATCTCCGTGAACTCCGTCGTCTCCGAAGGCAATACCGAGAAGGTCCGGAAGAGCCTCTGCCAGGGCATGCTCGAGGACCGGGACATGCGGGCCGGCCTGATCGCGCAGGTGAGCGAATGCATCGACCAGGCGATCGACAGCCAGGCCAGCCAGGTGGAGAAGGCCATGGCCTGATCACGAAACAGCGCGCACTCCGGGGCGGGCGGACAGGATCCGCCCGCCCCGGACGCGTTTTGCAACCGCCGGAGGCAGCCGCTGCTATACTGCGTATGCAAGGTCGGGCAGGGCGTGAGATACCGCGGCCCGGTGTTCAGAATCATAATCGTGGGAGGTTGGAACCATGAGCTGGAAGAATGTGCGGCTGACAGACGGAAGGAATAACAGGACGATTTTCGGCAACCTGGATTTTTATACGGACGGCACCATCCACGTTACCGGAAACCTGACCCTGGCGGACAAGGCGAAGGCGTCCGCCAAAACGATCGCCAAGCACCCGGTGGCCGCCCTCTCGGTGGCCGGCACGGTGATCAAGGCCTGCGCCGGGGTTCCGAGCCCGGTCGGCGCCTATATGATGACCAAAAGGCTGAAGGAGGCGTCCCAAACCTACCAGCAGGAGAAGGACAGCCTCACGGTGCTGAAGGGCGTCATCGAAAACATCGGGCGCCTGAGGGCGCGCCTGGACGAAAAGGAAGGGACGGTTTACCTGACCGGGGACAGCCGGCGCTACACGATCTATTTCCAGACCCGGTTCGTCGCCCGGAACTTTGCCGAGGCCTTCCGGACGGAAGCCGGAAAACATCCCGGATCGTAACGATCCGGGATTCCTTGTCCGGCCTCAGTCGGATACCGCGATCAGGGCGGCGAGATACCAGTAGGGAACCAGCGGGAACGGATCTTCCAGCATGGTGACGGTCATGTCCCCGTCTTCCCACGCCAGGGTAAAGACGCTGCTGCCGTATATGTAAACCAGGTTGATTTTGCCGTCCTCCCCGGAATCGATCCGGGGGTTCAGGCCGAGAGCCGCCAGGTCCTGCCGGTAGGCCTCCGCGTCTTCCTGCGAGGCGCCAGGGATCCGGAACCTGCAGGAGTCCGGCTTCCTGTCCGGCATTCCGGAAAGCGCCGTGACCGTGGCATACCGGTCGTTTTCCATCCAGAAGTAGGACTCTTCCCCGTTCTGGATCCCGGAAGGATAGGGGAGAAGGAGGGACGGCATGCCGGAGATTTCCGTGAAGTTCCGGGCGATTTCGTCCCACCGGCCGGCGTCAACCTGCTCGGTGAGCCGGTTGAGGCGGTCTGTTTTGGCGCCGACGATCAGGTTCAGCCCCGGGATCAGCTCTTCTAGCCGGTCGAGGAGCGCGCCGGAAGCGGCTTCGTTCTCGGCCATGGGGACGGGGGACGCGGCCCGGCGGGCCTGGGTCAGCGGACAGTATTCAGCCATCAGCCGGCCGAACTGTTCCGCTGCCTGCGGGTCGTCGACGAGCATCAGGATCCAGTCGGCGAAATTGGCGTTGTACTGCAGCCAGCATTCCGTGATTTCCCGGTACTGCCGGACGTGCCGCAGGGCGATTTCCCAGTCGTCCTGCAGGAATACATCCAGCAGGATGTTGGCCCGCAGGGACGCATAGGCGTTCAGCGTGAGGATCTGCCTTCCGGAGAAATCTCCCCCCGCGTGTTCCATAAAGATCGTATTCTGGCCCGCGTCCATGATCAGCATCTGGTCTTCCGGGGTCATGGTGGTCTCCGGAGGCTGCAGGCGCGCGGCGCGGTTTCTCGCGAGGAAAAGCGCCGCCCGGGCCTTCTGGAGATTCTCCCAGCTCTTTTCCCGGCCGAAGCGGTCAAAGGCGTCCAGGACGCCCAGCAGATCCCCGTACAGCTGTTCTTCCTCATATTGCGAAGCGATCAGGTCGTTCAGCAGCCGGTTCACCGTTTCCGCGGGAAACGCGGCGGCCGAGGATCCGGCGGGCAGGCAGGCGGCCGCCGTGAAAACGGCGGCCAGGAGCAGAATCGTCGCCAGGCGTTTCATTTTTTTATTCCCCCTTATATTGATCGTATGCATACAGCGCTCCGCATTGCTGCAGCTCTGTCAGCAGGCCGCTCTGGCCTTTTTCCAGGTCCAGCAGGATCTTCCGGGCTTCCGGGACGCTTCCCGTGTCCGGAACGGCCTCCGGTTTCGGGGCTGCGGCCACCGTATTCCAGAATGCTTCCCCCTCTCCGGAGGACGCCTGGTCCGCGTATTTTCCGGTCAGGTGCGGTTCGCAGGCGATCCGGTACAGGACGGCCGTGATCTTCGCGTCCGTTTCCAGCAGGGCGTCCAGCAGTTCGGGGAATCGGGAACCGTAATGGCGGAGGGCGTAATCGTCCGTCATGACGTACTCCAGGACGTCTCCGTACAGTTCGTAATCCTCCCGGCGGGACTCCGCCAGGGTCAGCAGCCGGCCGCATTCTTCCTCCTCCATCGGGAGTCCGGACCAGGGCATCGTTTCGCCCGTATCCAGCATCTTTGCCAGCAGGGCCAGGAACGTAGCGGACGAAGCGCCCCGGACGGGGATCCTGTGCCGGTAGCGGAACAGCTCGTCCGGAAAGGATTCCGGATCGTCCCGGGCGCAGGCGGCCAGCGTCCGCAGGCTGCTGTTCTGTTCGGCCGCCCGGGAATACGCGCCTGCGAGTTCGTTCATGACGTTTTCCGCCAGGGTTTCGTTATAGGGCGCCAGTACGGCCTGCGGCGCCGGCTCTTCCTGTTTTTCTCCCGGCGCCGGCCTGGGCCAGGCCTGCCAGGCGGCGACGGCGGCTCCGATCACCAGGCAGGCGCCCAGGGCGGCCAGCAGGGACCGTACGATATGATAACGCCTGACTTTTTTCCGGTTTTTCCCGCCCCGGACCATCAGGTGCTCCGCGATGATCTGGTGCATGATCTGGTAGCGGCCCAGATCGTCCCGGACCAGGAGGCCGAACTGCTTCCACAGCAGGCCGTGCACCACCTGCCCGTACCATTCCTCCGCGTTGCGGGCGCTGCCGCGGATGGCGGCCGTATGGCCGATCCACTGGGGGAAGAAGCGCCGGGACAGCCGCCCGGTCAGGAGCGCGTAGCATTTTTCCACGACGGGCAGGAGCCTTTGGTCCTCCAACGCGCTGTGGCGCCGGTCGGTCTCCGCGGCGACGGCCGGCAGGACCAGTTCCACGGCGGCGTCGATCTGCCAGCGGCGGTCCGTGCTTTCCGGCAGGTCCCGGACGGCCTTTTCCTTCAGGGCGGACAGGTAGGCCTGCAGCAGCTCCTCCGGGGAGGAGATGACGGTCTGCCCGGTGATCCGGCCGGACTCCAGGTACATGGAGAGCATCAGTGGCGTCCGAAGCAGGGCCTGCAGGTCTTCGGATTCGGGAAGGAGCAGCCCGGCGCCCGCCACGGCCTGCCGTACGGCGTCCTCCGTCAGCTCGGACAGGCGCAGGACGGGGAAGGGCAGCGCGGCTTCCTCCGCGCGGCCGGCCAGGATCAGCCGGACGCCCGGCCGGGAGGCCAGGGTACGGATTTCCTCCAGCAGCGGTCCGGTATCCCCCGCGGCTTCATTCAGTCCGTCCAGCAGGAGCAGCAGCACCGGCTGCTTTTCCCCGCCGGCGGCTTTCAGGGGATGGTCCAGCAGGTCCAGCAGCGCCTTCCGGGCGTCCTCGAAGGTGCGGGTGTCCGCGTGGAAGCGCAGCCCGTCCAGCAACCGGTTCAGGATATAGTGGCGCTCTCCCGGCTGCCAGCCGTACAGGGAAAGGTAGATGACCGCAGGGGCGTCCGGGGAGTACTGCTTTTTCCCGTGCAGGCACAGGCGCAGCAGCGCGGTGGTTTTCCCCATCCCGCCGCCGGCCAGGAGCATGCAGTGGTCCGCCGCGCCGCGGAAATACGGCTCCGCGGCGAAGGTGTCCTTTCCGTCCGATACCATGGAGGGAAAGAGGTTCGCGGAATCGCGCAGGAAGGCCAGGGAGGGGTTTTCGCGGACCATGCGCTCCGCGTTCCGCTGCCCGGCCTCCCACAGGGCCCAGTGGGTAATGCCGATGCCTTCGATCCGGTTGACCAGCTCCTCCAGGTCCTGCCGCATCTCCGCGACGGACCGGTACCGCCTTGAGGGAACCGCCTGCAGGCCCCGGCGCAGGATTTCCCGCACCCAGGACTTGACCGTTTCCGGCTCGCCGGAGACGCAGGGGCAGCCGGACACGTCCGGCGGGGCGGAGCGGATTGTCTGGAAGGAGGTCAGGGCTTTTCCGGCCAGCAGGAAATAGAAAACGGCCGTGACGGAATAAAGGTCCGACGCGAAGCCGATTTCGCCGCTCCGGCCGGAACGGATTTCCGGTGCGGTATAGCCCTGTTTGACGCTGAATACCATGGACCCGGCCTGCCGCGGCAGGCCGACGGCCATGGCGCTGTTGTAATCGATGAGGAGCGCCCGTTCCCGGCGGCCGGTTTCCAGCATCAGGATGTTGTCCGGCGCGACGTCGAGATGGGCGAGGCCGTTGGCGTGGAAGACTTCCAGCGCGTCCAGGACGGCGATGATCCGGTCGGCGCACCGGCGCAGGGACAGCTCCCGCGGCAGTTTTCCGAGGCTCTGGCCGCCGCTGACGCCCAGCAGGGTATACAGCGTCCCGTTCAGCGGGAATGTGTTCAGGTTGGCGCCGATCCGGTCCGGGCTGGATTCCAGGAGCGCCAGGTGCGCCCGGTTGCCGGCTTCGAAACTGTTCCGGTGGGTCCGGAAGGTTTCCTCGCCGTCCGGCTCCACGCAGATGGAGCCGTCTTCCCGGCGGAAGATATTTCCACGGGGTTCCAGCGGGAACAGTTCCTTGACGAGGATCCGGTGGACCCGGGTCTGCTCCGACGCGTCCCGGTAGCTTCCTTCATATACCAGCGCGTTGGAACCCCGGCCGATTTCCTCCCCCAGTTCGCAGGCGATACCGGGAAACCGGAGGATGGTTCCCCGCGGCAGCGCTTTTCGTTGATCCATGGTCATCACTCCTGTTCTTTCATAGCAAGGAGCCTGCTCGGTTTATTACAGGCCAGGATCAGGGTACCATACGAACTCCGGCCCGGTTGCGGACGGCGTCCGGCCGGCCGGGGGCGTTATTCCTCCGGGACTTCCTCCGCCGCGTCCTGGAACAGGCCGGCCAGGAATCTCGGGATGTTTTCGTCGATGGAGGTCAGGTCGTCCGCGACCATGCAGTACAGCACCATCCAGTCGAAGGGGGTCCGGGAATCCAGCGGCGGGAATCCGCAGTCCGCCAGCATGCTGCTCAGGCGGGCGTACGTATCCTGGAACAGGTCCTCCGGGTCCTCGTCGGAGTATTCCCCGTAGGCGGTTTCGCCCCCGTCGCAGGCGAGGAAGAGGAGGATCAGCACCTTGCGGGTGACGTCCGTTTCCCGGGATGCCATCCGGGCCAGGACGAACTCGTCCGGCCAGTTCTGCTGGACGTCCCGCTGGATGGCGTCCTTCAGCAGGCCCTCGTCGGCGCGCTTTCCGCCCTTTTCCTTTTTCGCGCGGGGAATCAGGTTGTTATAAAGATAGGTCGTGACGATCTCGCCGGCGGTCATTTTTTCCTCCCCGGGAAGGAGATCGTCCATTTCGGGGGATTTCAGGAGCTCCATAAATTCCGTAAACAGTTGGTAGGCGGTGTTGTGCAGCGCGCCCAGGCGCGGGGCGTTTTCCTTCAGGAAGGCGGCCAGCTCCTCTTCCGTCCGGAGCCGGACGACCTCCCCGCGGACCATTTCCGTCAGCGTGTCCCGGTCGGCGGGGGCGCCTTCCGGCAGCTTGTACAGGGGCGCCATCCGGGCGGACAGCGCGCAGGCGCCGGCGTAGCTCATGCCCCGGTCCAGGGCGAAGAGCCAGACGATATCCTCCGGATCCCGCCAGTGGAACCCTTCGCTGCACAGCCGCTGCAGCATTTCCTCCGCGTCCTTCACCGGCAGCTTCAGCGCGAAGGCCAGCTGGAGCGCGCTCTTCCGGCTGATGAACGGGATTTTGTCGTTGATCCAGGAGCGGACCTTCCGGTCCACGGAATCCCTTTTCGACCCCGGGTCGCTTTCCGCCAGGAGATCCGCCACGGTCTTCCGCAGCAGCGCCGGATCCGCCGGATCCACCCCGCAGTATTTGGCAAGGGTTTCCGCGGCGGTGCGGAGATAGGCGGAGGCGTGGAGCTTCCGTTTGGCTTCCTCCAGGGTCAGGTATCCTTCGGTGGCGTCCCGGAACATGAGTTCCGTCATGCCGCCCTGATCATAATCGTTCACGGCGTATTCCTCCGGAATCGTTTTTTGCGTGTTTGGAAGAGTATATCACGGGACCGGGCTGCAAGGGAAGGGATTTATGCGGTCCGGCGCATATTTTCCGGTTCCGGATACGGCCTGCAATCCCCGGATCCGGGCCGTGCTATTATGCGGCTGCACCGGACGGAAAGAAGAACGGATCCGGAAGAAAGGGAGGAAACAAACCATGAAAAAGGCGAGAATGATTCTGTTGATTGCGAGCGTTATAATGATTCTGGTTGGTACGATCGGCGTGATTGTGGTATCGAACCGGGAACTGGACCGGGAACTGGTCGACATGAACAACGGTTATGTGGACATGTGGCGCAGGGTGGTCTGGGCGTCGGAGGGCACCTGGACGATCACCGAAGAAGACCGGAAAGAGTGGCCGACGATCGACCGGATGGTCGCGGAGGCTTCCGCCAATCCTGAGCTGAAGGAAAAAATCAGGAACGAGTATCTTCCAGATTCCGAGAAGGACCTGGACCAGGCCTGGGATGAGTATCATCAGGAATCCAGTGCAAAGCGGACCGGAATCGACAACGGCTGCTGGATCATCTTCATCGGCGCGGTGCTGTTCCTGGCCTGGCTGGCCTGGACGCGCCTGGAAGTCCGGAAGGGAAGAAAGGCGGTTGCCGCGTAAACGGAAAGCAGGAATCAGGGACGTCTTCCGCGAAAGGGAAGGCGTTCCTTTTTTTCGTTCGGGCCCCGCGTTCCTGGAAAAATCCCGGAAAAACGGAGGGGAGGCGGAACCGGCGGGCGGTTCGCGGCGTCATAAGAGTGAAAACACCGGGAGGCGGCGGGAAATCCTTCCGCGGGCCTTCCGCTGAAAAAGAATCAGAACAAACCGGAAAGAGGAGGATCCCTGTATGAAGAAATTGTTTGCGGCCGTCCTGGCTCTGGCGATGATCGCCTCCGCCTGCGGCGCCCTGGCTGAAAAAGGCTTTACCGTCCGGAACGTCAACTTTGACACGGCCACCCTGGCCAAGGCGGCGGTCCCGGAGGGATACCGGCTGGTTTCCACCTTCAACTGCTGCGACGACCAGACCTGCCTGGGCTATCCGATCCGGGTCAGCGTCGGGGTTTCCGACGTGGACAACCTGACGATGATGGTCTTCTACAGCGGCGAAAACTATATCCAGCGCGTCAGCCACAGCTACTTTTCCCATGTGGAGGACGCGCTGGACCAGGAATTCTGCATCTTTATGAAGGAGTATATGCCGGCCTACAATTACTGCTGGTACCGGGCCGGGAAAATCCTGGAGGAAATGGGGATCAGCGCCCAGCTGCGCGGCTGGAAGGACGACGTGGACTCCTGCGCCCGGGCGGCCAAAGCCAGGGAGGACTACGTCCGGGATAAAATTATCCCCGGCTTCCGGGGCACCGGGCTGAACGTGGAGTGGGCGGAAGGCACCGCCGCCGAGCGGACCTTCACCTTTGACGTCAACGGACAGCCCTACTGCATATCCGTTTACGCGGAAGGCATTGCCTACCAGTATCAGACCGCCGCCTTCAATACCCGCACGATCATCTGGGAGATCCCTTATTACTACGCGCTGATCTGCCCCATGGACCGGTTTGAGGAAATCCATGATACCGATTACATGATCTTCCGGGAGAACACCGGCGTGAACGACGAGTTCAGGGATTTCAGCAACGCGCTGGACGATCAGATCCGGGATACGGTCATCCGGAACTGGAATATGCGGGTCGCGGCCAGCATGGCGTACGCGCAGGCCATGACTCAGCTGACCTTCTCCATGGTGGAAAGCTCCCTGGGCGGCAGCTACACCTACGCGGATCGCTTCTCCGATTACATCTTCGACCAGAACGACTACACGACGGAGGAGGGCGCCCACGTCAAGGTCTCCACGTCCTACGACTACGTGTACCAGAGCGGCGGCTCGGTATACTTCACCAACGACGCCCTCAGCATTCCGGCAGGCGCCAACCTGCTGACCCCCAACTGATTCGCCCCCGGAACAGGCGAACCCCGCTGCCCGGAACGGCAGCGGGGATTTTTTCTGCCTGCGGCACGGTGCCGGCGGCGGCCGCGCGCGCCTTTATTCGCCGCGGACCGGCCGTTCGATCCGGTACAGGTCGTACCTTCCGGGCTGGGTGCGGACTTCGAACACGGTTTCGCCGCCGCGGGTATACAGCGGCGGGATTTTCACTTTTTCCCCGGTGCGGAAATCGTCCCGCTCCGGCATCTCCAGCGCCGGAACCTCCCCCAGGACGTGGATCCGGACGGTGGCCGGCTGGGCCTGGGAAGTGACGTACGGATAAAGGACGATCGCGTCGTTGTCGTAAACGAACAGGCTGACGCCGCTTCCCGCCTCCAGGTAAACGTCCCGGACGGGCAGCGCGCGGCGGATGTGGGTCAGGACCGACCGGGGCAGCTTGTACAGGTCGGGGAAGCTGTCCGGAACGGCCAGCGTCAGCATCTCCCCGCGTCCGTAGGTGTCCCGGAGCAGGAGGCCGAAGCTTTCCTCGGTATCCGCGGCCTTGACCAGCGCCCAGGTCGCGTTGTTGCGGAATTCGCAGACGGGGATCGAGATATCCTCCCGCCCGCCGGGATAATCCACGGCCCGGAAGGGCGGCGCGGCCTCGATCCGGAAGTTCCTTCCGCGGATCCGCCTTCCGGGGATGCGGATGGAGGTCATCCGCTGGATTCCCCGGTCCATGGCGGCCTCCAGGAAGCCGCTGGTGACCAGCGCCTTTCCGCCGCCGGATACGTACCGGTCCAGCTTTTCCACGATCTCCGGATCACAGGCGGCGGCCTTTGTCAGCAGGACGCTTTCCGCCCCTTCCGGCCAGAAGGGCGTGCAGACCACCGGCAGGCCGCACATGCCCAGGAAGTCCTGCAGGTTGTCCTCCCCCTGGCTGTTGTCCGGGAGGTAGCAGGCGATCCCCGCCGGGTTTCCGCAGTGGTCCAGGACCCGGTCCAGCTTGTCCAGGTGGTATCCGAGGGCCGGAACCAGCGGGCTGTCCGCCAGCGCCTGGAAGCAGAAAAGCATGATCTCCTTCGGCTTCGAGAAAGCGGTCAGGTACGCCTGCTCCAGGTACTGGTCCATGATGTGGAAATCGAAGGGATCGAACCAGCCGCCGCCGTTGCGCCCCGGGCACATGTGCTCGAAATAGGTCATCAGGGAGAAGCTCAGGTACCGGGGCAGGTGCTGGTCCGTGGTCACGGTATCCCGCGCCTCCGTACCGGTATAGATCCGGTCGAACAGGTCGCGCTGGCCGGCCGGATTGTAGCCGGTTTCCTGGTAGCTTTCCGCCCAGTTCGGGTATTTGATGATGATTTTGCAGTCCGGGTTGGCCGCTTTCGCCGGGGCGATCATGTCCTCCCGGCTGACTTTTTCCATCAGGGCCAGGCGGTAGGCCGGCCAGCTGCCGTCCGTGACGCCGTGCTCCCGGTTGAAGGCGTCCCGGCCTTT
>JAEEGL013112258.1_pt1 | contig 13462 bp, 8 predicted proteins | sample 9134231 | NCBI WGS metagenome assembly JAEEGL01 (sample SAMN16246548, study PRJNA631951) | gut metagenome | biome: gut microbiome; feature: rumen; material: fiber-attached | host: Bos | place: Iran: Karaj | collected 2018-10 | reverse complement strand
CTCGGAGTCCGCTGTCCCGGAGCGATAACAAGAGATCGTCTTGAAGCCGTACGTGAATCGGATGCGGTCCTTCGCGAGGAGTTTGCAAAGAACGGACTTGAAGGCAAGGTATGGCAGTACTTCACAGGCGTACCTGATTTCAAGTCAACAGGTGTTAAGGACGGAAAGCGTACCTTCGACTGGCCCTGCATCATCCGCGCCATCAATACAACGGATGTAATGGAAGTGACCGTGGAACATCTGTCGGATGAACTCATCGACCACCTCGTTAAGAGGATCATCACCGAAGTCCCCGGCATCAACCGCGTCCTCTTCGACTACACCCCGAAACCGCCTGCTACTGTGGAATATGAGTGATAACGAGCCAAAGCAAAAACGATGATAGACAGTCGCCGTAGTCGCAGACAGGCGACCGGCAAGTAATGAAGCACATCCTCAAGCTCGCTTGAAAGGATGTGCTTTATTACTTGCCGGAAGGCTTGCGAAGCAAGCTGTCGATCATCGTTTGCAGCCTTGGCGACAACAGACATGAGCACGCAGCGAAGCGTAGTGCGAATGAGGATTTTAGCAAAATAACATGGAATTGAATAGACAAGCACGGGAGTGTTTGAACTTGATGGAAATAATACATTTGCATTTGATTATGTAAAGAACTTTAACCACTACTGACTGGCGATTTGACAATAGCCTTAAGACTATGTTTATAGATTGGAAAATCCAAAGATGTCATTCATATCACAGGAAAGAATTGAACATAACAGAAGAAGGCAGGCAAATAAGCAGCAGTATCATTGTCGTGAACCAAGATCAAAAAGGCGGATGTTAAATGGTATTCATCCAATCCCGATATCGCGACTGTAGATGCGAACGGAAAAATATGGGCGATTTCGAGGGGAGAAGTAATTATCTACACAGAAACCGGTGGATTCTGTAATGAATGTGTGGTAACAGTTAAATAATAGAATGGATAAATGAGGGAGAGATCATCTCTCCCTCATTTTGCGTTAGTAGCAGATTAATTTGAGTCGGGAAAAATAGGGGAAAACTCATCTGCGTTTATGATTTATTCTTTCTTGACATACATGTAATGATTGATAATTCCATAGTCTCATTGCAAGTCAACTAAACGAATCGAAGAAACTGAAAGATTTCTTATCTTCGGATTTGGATTCGACTTCGACTTCTTTCTCTGATTCTATTGGCATTCGATTCACTTGTCGTTTCTTGGAGCCTTTTCCTAGATTGCATTTGTCACATAGAACTTGAAGGTTACTTTCGACTGTTTTGCCACCATCCTTAATAGGGATAATATGGTCAATATGCAATCCGACTTCATCTGGCATATACTTGCCGCAGGATTGACAGGTGTAGTTGTCTCGTATCTTAATTTTCTGGCGTAATTCTTTAGTCATAAGACTACGCTGATTCTTTGCATAATACTTTGCTCTCGTAGTTTCGTAGTTGATGTCCCGGAAGAAATGAGTGAGATTGTGCGGGTTTATGATGTCTCGGATATGAACTTCAGACTGTGTAATGACATGAAGAAGGAGAGGATAATCTGTTTCAGGCAGGATTTTTAGACCCCATGTACAAAAGTATACTTTTAGTATGTATAAATAATGTGCGCAGATGGTATAATATAACCTGTTGGAGATAAAGAAAGAACAGAATGGCAATGAAGTTTACATAACACGTATTTAACTAAACAGAATACTCTTATGTTCCTGCATAAATTTTATTCAAATTTAAGGAGAGGTAAACATGAAGAAGACAGTAAAGAATCTTAAGAAGGCATTATCACTCATTCTTACGGCAGCGATGATCATCGGTATGTTCCCGATGACGGCAAGTGCTAGAGAAGATGTAGCGCTTAAGGATGCGGTTATTACCGGGGAGCAGCTTATCGATGAGGATATTATTAATGAAGAGGAGGCAGGGGAAGCTGTCTTATCGGATTCAGGGGAAACGGATCGGATAATCGATGATATTTCCACGGAAGATGAGGATGGTATATCTGTAAGTTCCGGATCACGGGAAGCTACAGGAGCAGGTGAGGATAGTGGGAGGGTTCTTCCGGAGGGAGCTTCGGGAATGGTAGCTTATGTATCCTCAAAAACAGGTAATTGGAAATACACAAGTATAGATGAAGCGGTAGCCAAGTGGAATGCAGCAGGTGCAGGTGCAACCCTTCAGCTTTGTTCACAAATAGAAACAACAAAGACCATAGAGGTAAAGGGCGGGAGTATAGATGACCCTATGATCATGGATCTTTATAGTTTTGGAATACTGTTTACCGGCAGTTCGGGAAGCGTGATCAATGTCGATGAAGGGGCATGTCTTAAGCTGATCGACAGTCAAGAGGGCACAGGCGCAGGTTTTTATGTCAGTCTGAGTAACGGAAGGGCGACAGATATTACAAGAGGTTTTAGAGACAATACGACCCGGATCGACAGCGGATATATAGCCGGCGGATATATGCTAAGTGGTAATGCTAAACCATTTGGTCACGGTGGTGGAGTTTATAACGAAGGAACCTTTATATTTGAATCAGGAAATATTGTCGGAAATGTGGCAAAATTCGGTGGAGGTGTTTGTAATTCAGGCGGTACTGTCATTATGAATGGAGGAATGATCCTTAACAACTTTGGTACGGAGGCTAGCAGTGAGGTATTAAATGATAAAGGTGCGGTCACTGTGAAGGGCGGTATCATAGATACCATAAATACACCGAGAGGAGGATATGTGATACAGAATTTAGGATCAGAATCCCGATTCATAATGAAAGGGGGAAGTCTTAAGGACTCCCGTGAAAAAGGAGCTTCTCTTTATATGATGAGTGAAGGCACTTTTATCATGGAAGGAGGAGTGATAAGCAGTCCTAATGGTATAATGAATAATATCGGAACCATGGAATTTAAAGGAACTATCTATGCAGGTGATAATCCGGACGGATCGGGAGCCGTAGAAGTTGATATAAATACTGCTCTAAACAACTATCGTTCCTATAAATATATCAGGGTTGTACCTGCGCCTCTTGCAGGTGTTACTCCCTTAAACGGTACCGAAACCTTATATAGTGATTTTGACGAGGCGGTAACTGCATGGAATGCAGCGGGAGCCGGAGCAACCCTTAAGCTGCTTGATAACATTGAAACGACATCTACGGTAGAGGTTACCGGAGGAAGCAAGGATGAACCACTGGTACTGGATCTTCATGATCACGGAATATTATTCAAAGGGGAAGATGGATGTGTTATTAAGGTTTCCGGGGGAAGCCTTAAGATGGAGGATAGCCTGTCAAAATCAAATTACTACTTGGAGATGGCTGGAAAAGGAAGAGCAAGCGCAGTCCTTACGAAGCAAGGCAGCGACGATTCTGTAGGTATAACCGGAGGATTTATAGCCGGTGGATATACTTCAGCTGATTATAGCGGTTCCGGTATCGATATTTGTAATAACGGAATTTTTATAATGGAATCGGGAAGTATACTTGGTAATAAAATTAGTGAAAGCTGTGGTGAAAGCTGTGGTGGTGTGTATAATGAATCCGGCACTTTCATAATGAATGGCGGACGAATTTTTTCCAATCATAGCAAACTTGTCGCAGCAGTGACTAATTATGGTACTTTCATAATGAATGGCGGTGAGCTGAACGAAGGCTCGGGATCTCAAACAGTATTGCTGGTTTATGGACCAAATGCCAACTTTACAATGAACGGCGGAAAGATCGCAGGTTATAAATCCTATAATGCAGTTATTTTAATGAGCACCACTTTCACCATGACCGGCGGTGAGATAAGCAACAACAACTTCGGTGTAGTATCGAATTTTGCCTCAACCGTTAATTTGGTCGGTACTGTATATGCCGGAAAAAATTCCGACGGATCGGGGGCAAGCAAGGTGCCTGCCGAAACAGTGATAAAAAACATCGTCTCCTATCGCTATATAAAGGTCACTCCGGGCCATCATTTCACCTATTCAGTAAAGGGTGCGACCATAACAGCCAAATGCTCTGACTCAGACTGCGATCTTCCGAACAAAACGGCCTCTATAACCATAAATGCACTGGGGAACCTAACATATGACGGCAATGCCAGGGAAGCCACGATAAGCGGTGATACCTCGGTGCTTGAAATACCTGAAATAAGCTATCAGAAGAAGAACGGAACGGGCTGGGATGCAGGTACTGCTTCAGCACCAAAGGATGCGGGAACGTATAAGGCTTCAATAACGCTTGGAGAAGGCTCGGGAGCGGTAACGGCATCGGTAAGCTTTACGATAAAGAAGGCAGCGCTAACTGCAACAGCAAATGATAAGAGCATAACCTACGGTGATGAACCCGCAGGAGGAGGCATAACCTATGCGGGCTTTGTAAATGGAGAAACATCAGCAGTCCTTAGCGGCAAGCCTGCCTATACATTCAGCTACACCCGGTACGGAAACGTGGGAAGCTATACCATAACACCCGCAGGAGTTACGTCCGGTAATTATGAAATCACCTTTAAGCCGGGCAAGCTCAATGTAGGACAGAAGACGGTGAGCCTTAAATGGAGCACGCAGCAGCTTACCTTTAACGGAAGCGCACAGGCACCGACAGCAACTGCGGACGGGCTTGTAAATAATGATGAGATCAAGGTAACGGTAGAGGGAGCAAAGACGGATGCGGGAAGCAATTATACAGCAACTGCAAGCGCCCTTACGGGAACAAAGAAGGGCAACTATAAGCTGCCGGATGCTAATACAAAGACGTTCTCGATAGGCAAGGCACAGGCAGTGACCATAGAAGATGTAACGATGGATGCATCGGACAGGGCGAAGGAGATAACCGCATCGGTATCGGGTTTTATGCCCAAGGATGCGGGAACGCTTGCCTATACAAAGGGGAAGGCAGGCGTGACGGGAAGCGTCAAGGTGGACAGCTTTGAGGTAAGCAAAGAAGGAAAAGTAAGCGTATCGTTTTCAAACGGTGCAGGAGGAGATACTATAACGCTCCCCGTAACGATAGCATCGACAAACTATAAGGACAGCAGCGTAAAGGTTGTGATAACACTGCATTCCAAGACAGCCGCAGAGGTAAGCATAAGCGGCGGGAGTACGCCCCTTGAAAAGACCTACGGCGATGAGGACTTTGTGCTGCGTGCGACGGCAGATGCAAAAGCCGGCAGGGGAACCATCAGGTGGACGGCAGATGAGAGCATAGTGGGTCTTAGTGAAGGGAAAGACGGAAGCGTAACCGTAAGCATAAAGAAGAAGGGAAGCACAAGGATAAAGGCCGAGTTTGAATCGGAGACCCATGCCGGAAGCGCAGAGCTTACGCTTAACATAAGTGAAAAGGAAGTAACCGTAACAAACGCATTGGCAGCGGATAAGGTATACGATGCAAAGACAAACGCTAAGATAAGCGACATGGGAAGCGTAAACGGTGCACTCCCGGGAGACGATGTAAAGGTAGCATCGGGGAAGGCATCATACGAAGATAAGAACGTGGGGACAAAGAAGGTAACCTTCAGCGGCTTTACGCTTGGAGGAAAGGATGCAGGGAACTATAAGCTTGCATCGCAGCCGGAAGCCGTAACGGCAAGGATAACGCCAAAGACCGTAAAGATAAGCGTAACGGCAAAGAACAGGAGCTACAGGTCTGGAGATACGAAGGTAGAGCTTAATGCAGGAACACCCACGGGGATAATAAGCGGGGATGATGTTTCCGTAAGCATGAAGGGCATGTACGGAAGGATGGAGGATGCGGATGCAGGTACAGACAAGTCTGTGAGAGTTGAGGGCATAGAGCTTAGCGGAAAGGATGCGGGAAACTATGTACCCGAAAGCAGCGTCTACTTAAAGGTAACGATAAGCAAGGCAGACCGTGCGGGAGGGAACGAGACAGCCGTGTCAAAGACCTACCCTTCGGAACAAAAGGTAAGCGACAGCCTTGAGCTTGCCGGATTCCTTCCGGATGACAGCGGAAAGATAGCAGGCTATGGGTCACCGGCTGTAAGCGAAGGGCTCCACTTTGCAGAGGCACCGGCAGTAAATAACGGGGTACTTACCTATACGCTTGCCGATTACGGAGCAACGCAGGGGACGATAAGCGTAATCGCAAAGACCAATAACTATAAGGACATAACGATAAAGATAAATACAAAAAGGATAGCACTGTCACTCTGTGAGAAGATAAAGAATTCATACGAGGTATGCTCCTCAAAGAAGCTTAACGCAGGGAAGAGCTTCACCCTTGTGCCTGTATGTGAAGGGAACGTATTTAACGGAGTGGTATGGTCATCATCAAATCCGGACATAGCATCGGTAACGCAGTCCGGAAAGGTCACCGCGGTACGGAGCGGAGTGACCTTCATATCGGCAATGAGTGAGACGGAGCCTGATGTTGTTGCCTTCTGTACGGTAAATGTTGCAGACCCTGTAACGGAGGTGAGCCTAAGCAGCAAGAAGTTAAGCCTTGGAACGGGAGAGAAGGCAGCACTTGGCGTACAGGTGCTCCCGTTTACGGCAGGGCATGAGATAAGGTGGAGCACGAACAAGGCATCGGTTGCTGTTGTGTGTGATAAGAACGGAAATGAATTAAACGGAACGGCAAACGGAACGGGAAAGGTTTATGACATAACAGATATAGAAGAGGTCTCCATAAGGGGAGTAGGAGGCGGAAGCGCTGTGATAACAGCGGAGGCGGCAGACGGAAGCGGCAAAAAGAAGACCTGCTCCGTTGCCGTTGGAACCCCGGTACCAGACTTTACCATAAGCGGAAAGAAGGGAGAGGATTCCCTAAAGGCGGGAAAGACACTTGCGATCCTCATAGACTGGGGAAAGGATAAACCAAAGAATACGGAAGTCAAATGGACGCTTGAAGCTTATGGTGCCTCTAAGGGCAGGGATGTAACATATATAGCATCCATATCAGATAAGGGAGTGCTTACGGGCATCACGTCAGGCGTTGTAAAGGTAAAAGCAGAAAGCGCTGCAAATCCTTCAAAGAAGGCTGAAGTGATCATCACGGTTACAGCACCTGATACGGGAAAGAATGCGGAGGTTACCGGCATTAAGTTAAGCAATGCCGCAGAGCTTGAGGCAAAGGGATTAAACGCAGGGAAGTCGTTTAAGTTAAAGACAGAGCTTACACTGTACGGTAAGGGCAAGGCAGCGGCTGATGCCATTGCATGGATAAGCTCAGATGAGAGCGTAGCCACTGTAACCCAGAAGGGCGAAGTAAAGGCAGTGGGACCGGGAAGCGTGAGCATAACCGCAATAAAGAGGAACGCAACAGGAAGTTCGGTTCCAAAGGCATCGGTTACCTTTAAGGTAAGCGCTGTGGTAAAGAGCGTCAGAGCGGATAAGAGCAAGCTTACCATAGGGACGCAGGATGATAAGAGCCGCTACGGCAGGATAAGCATTGCGCAGGTGCTCCCTGTAAATGCCTCGGATGTATCCGTTGAGTGGAAGAGCGATAACGGGAACGTCAAGCTTGCTGCGGTAAAGAACGGAATGTCACCGGTCGGAGTTTCTTACACGGATGCAACGGGGAAGGGTCTTAGCGGGACTAAGAATGCAACGGGTGAAGGCGTAAGCGTAGGAGCGGGGCAGTACCTTGCGATAGAGGCGGTAAGCCCGGGTGTAACTAAGCTTACGGGAATAACAAAGGACGGGTCAAACAGGAAGCTTACCTGTACCATAACCGTAAGGGGACAGGTAACAGGTCTTACGCTTAAGACCCAGTCCGCGAAGAACGGCATAAATGATGTGACACAGGGTACTGTTTCCGGCAATAACGTCACATACAAGAGCACCATGAAGAAAGGCGGCAGCCTTAAGCTTACTCCGGTATTTGAGATAAACGGCGTTGCCAATACCCAGAGCACCAAGAAGACCTACAATGCTTACAGAAAATACACTGACTTAAGTGTTTCGTATCGAAGCTCCGATACATCTGTTGCGACCGTTGATAAGAACGGTAAAATAAAGATACAGAAGAATGCAGCTTCCGGCAAGACGGCAACCATCTATGGAGTAACTGCCGACGGACAGAGATCAGTCGAAGTGCTTGTAACAGTGAAATAGATTTATCCATAACAATACAAAATCTTAATCATAATAAAGCGCAGATACCGTACTGGATTCTAAAGAGTGCGGTATCTGTTTTTTTCTCACTTGGTAATGTATATCGTGAGCAAAACTGAACGGCTTCGCGGTGCATAAAACCATGTATCGCGAAGTACGTTCAAACGAGTTTGTTTGAACTGAAGGAAATACGCTTTGAACAGTGAGGGATCATATGAAATATGAAACTATCAGATATTTGAATGGTGTTGAATTACAAAACCCCGTACCTGAGAATGAATACGAGAAAAGCGAACTTGAGGCTAATGAGGAAAGATTCCTTGACTGCTTGTTAGGCATGATAAAAAAGTATGTTCAATCATCGGAGCGAGGATTAGATAAAGAGAACTGATAAATATAATAAAATCATGGTCAAAGAGCTTTGAGTTAGTACTTTATAGGTCAATTTTTGATGGGATATCTCCCGCGATAAGGGTATTTTTCATTTTTTACGCATATCGTAATCAATATCGCATCCGATAAAAACCATATTCTCAAAAACTATACGAAAATACAAAGGAACCGAATGCACTCGAAAGCCTAATGAACGCCAGATCCCAATATAAGATATATACCGAGTGGTGCATCGCCAATCAACTGTTCGTAAAGGATCGGCAGAATCATTTCAAGGAGATCACGGATGATATGTTGAAGCAGTGTATCAACGAATACCAAAAGGAACGGAGCGTAGTCACAAGGGATTATATAGTTGGTGAATGGGACTGCCTTTTAAATCCGGTTGAGAAATTCATCCTGCTGGGACTGTATGAAGGCATCGGCTCAGATCCGAAGGTTGGATATAAGGACTTCGAAAACCTGCGAAAAGAGTGCTTTGATAGGGAAACCCATGAGCTGCAGCTATATAACCGCGTGATAAAGTATTCCGAACAGCTGTATGAGCTGGCAAAGGAAGCGGTAAACACATATGAGCTTATCGTATATGATAAGTCAGGTAACGAACGAAGTTATAAACTGCTTGATGATGATAGGATAGTGAAGCCAGGAGGAAATGCAACGACATGCAACTACAGGAATATAATAGGAAAGAAGATCGCCAAGATTAAGCGGGAGCTGAATAATCCGGCGATCAATATCCAGTCGTTAAAGGAGTCGGGGCGAATAGATATGATAAAGAGAAAGATGGCGGAAGGCAAAACTCTTGAAGAGGCGCTGTCGGATCCGGATGTAGTAAATACATACGGAAGGATATTGTCAAAGAAGCGTTATATTAGTAACTATTTTGCGGAGTAATTCTCTGCAAAGGGAAATAAAGATTATAATTAATGGAAGTCATATGAAGAATTTGATGGAGTTGCTTGAATAAGGTGGTAATGAATGTAATAACGGACAGAATAAAATAATAATTTTATTGGATGATACGGCAGTAATGCGTCTGAATGAAATACGGGGAATAAATACCCTGGGAATAACAACGGCAAGAATCATTCCAATATCAAGATAAACGTATGCAACAAGAATGTGGATTTGTATCAAAATGCGGGATTATTAGATATGAAAAGAAAAACTAAACGAAGAGAATACTGTATTAATGTAAACGTTCGATTATTATGTTATTGAAGGAGAGGATATGAGTAAACAGATTTGCAGAACAAAGAACGAAACAAAGATTTACGGATATGCTCGTATTAGCACGAAAAAGCAAACTGTTCAGAGACAGATTGATAATATAAAGGCTGCATATCCCGATGCGATTGTTGTCCAAGAAGAATTTACAGGAGCAACAACTGATCGTCCAGTGATAAATAGTTTGGTGGATCAGTTGCAGGAAGGAGATACGGTTGTGTTTGATGAAGCAAGTCGTATGTCAAGAAACGCGGAGGAAGGGATTGGTCTCTATATTGAACTGTTTGATAAAGGAATTAATCTAGTATTTCTTAAAGAACCTCATATAAACACTGAAGTTTATCGTAGTAAGATTAATAATCAGATACATCAGATGGAATCAGATACCGGAAGTTATGCAACCAATAAGCTTATTTCTGCAATCTTTGATGCATTGCGAGAATACACAATTGCACTCGCGAAGGAGCAGATTGAATTGGCGTTTAAGACGGCACAAGCAGAACTTGATTATATTCATAAAAGAACGAGAGAAGGGGTAAAAAGGGCTAAGGAGAGATATGCGGCTGAAACGGTTGAGGGAAAACCGCATATGAAAAAACTCCCGGGACGGCCAGTTGGATATAAATATGTTCACAAATCCGAAGCAGAAAAGAAGGAGAAGATTCTTAAATATAGTAAATCATTTTACGGTAGTAACACTGATACGGAATGTATGAAATTAATAGGAATTGCAAGGAATACATTCTATAAGTATAAGCGTGAACTCAAGGATGTATAATGAAATCATATCTTGAAAAAATGTGTAATAACTGGAATTATGTAACACTATTCCCCAGGAAGATTCGGATGCATTTTGATAAGTCGAATGGTATAATAATTTCATATTTATCGGTTTGGGAGTGTATATTGACTTAATATTCAGGGCGGAGGTGGATTGTTTTGGCTGAAGAAATGGCTAATGGCGGATATGAATTCATGGAGAAATTATCGCAGTGGGCATTGAATGGAGGAATGTTTTATGTAGTGCTTTTTTCAATGATTCTGACTATTTTGGCCGTTGTCATTGTGGTTTCTGATATTGGCGGTGTACATCTTGAGAATTATGAGAAGGTGAGTATAGGAATGTCAGAAGAAGAAATGATTAAGATTATGGGGAAAAAGTATAATAAGAGCAGTTTTAAAGGGAACAGATTTAAATATGAATGGCGTATAAATGGAACAAGTACGAGTTTTGGTGGTACTAGATTTTATTCTAATGTAAGAAAGGTTGATATATGTTAAGGATGGAGAAGTTGAAGAAATAAGACCATATAATGTATAAACATAGTCTAGTTCCATAATAGAAACGTAGAATCTTTTCTTTGAAGTATGCGGAAGTTGAATGAGGTTATACTATGATCCACCACAGATGAAATGGAAAATGAACGCATAATGTTGCCAAAATGAAATCCGAATCGTAGAAATATACGAAAGGAGATTTTAATATGCAAAACATGGAACATAATAGGTTATCAGATGATGAGCTGGAAAAAATTAGTGGAGGAACTGGGTATGCACCTACCAGTCCAGAAGCTGCAATGATCTTTGAAGGTGTATGTCCCGAATGTTATAAGAGGAGCGGGGGCACTGAACTTGGTGAGCTTATTGAGCGAGGTGGCGCTTATACGTGCGTGCGATGTGGATCTATTTCATCAATTTTAAGTTGACGAACGAATTCTAGCATATTACTTAAGTATCTACTTACGGGTAGGTGCTTTTTTTCCTGCTTTTTAAGGAGATTAAAAACTTATGGCAAATATAAAATAGCGAACTTTTTTCACAGGAAGAATTTGATGTTTTCTGATAAGATGGGTGGTATAATCGGACTAGGATGGGCATTAGATCAACCATGACAGCCTCGTCTAGAAGCTGATTATTCCAGTTTAACTAAGTTTCGGCGATACAATAAATTCAGATGCCCCAAAAAGGAGGAGAACAAAAATAATTTAACAGATGATCAGATTGAAAAAGTCAATGGTGGTGATGGCAATGATGTGGAGATGAAACGTCCCAAATGTCCGAAATGCGGTTCCACAAACGTTGGCGCCCATGTTGAGGGTGGTATGATATGGGGCTTCCATTGCTTTAATTGTGGTTATGAATGGTAACACCCTTATGCACATTATCAAAAACTGCTAAACAGATTTGAGTTAAAAGAGTATTAAGCAATCTATTTACAAAAACGAATGAACGTTCTGCAATATCCCAGCCAAGAGATGGTGAATATGATAGGGTGACTTTGCTTGCGGATGACGTAGCATTTAAGAATAAAGCCAACTCGTTTGTGACTAAGCTTACTCTTACAGATGAGGATGAGAAGGCTCTTAAGGCAGGTAAGGATTACGAGAAGGTACCTGAATATACCTATGTGAATGATACGGAAGTAACATCGGGAGGCAGCGCGGTCACAAGAACTGCGGGAGAAAAGGTTGATAAGACCGACATCATCCCTGTTGATACAGTTATAAGGGTAACTGTCAAGGCGATCGCAGGAAGTGGATATACCAATACCGTAAGCGGAGAATATAAGATAACAAAGGCGAGCATAGTCTCTGCCAAGGTATCCATCCCTGTTCAGACCTATACCGGCAAACCGATCAAACTTAATAAGAGCGACATCAAGGTGTCAATTAAAGGCGCTACACTTGGGGAAGATGACTATGATATCGTAAGTTATTCAAACAATACGCAGAAGGGCACCGCAAAAGTCACTATCAGAGGAAAAGGCAATTACGGAGGCTTAAAGACCCAGACCTTTAATATAAAAGCCAAAGGATTTAAGTGGTGGTGGAGGAAATAGAGGCCGGTCAAGAGAAGATGGTAATGCTTTACCCGCTATATTTGACAATAGCCTTAAAACTGCTATAATAAAGATACAGAGGAGTTACCGGAAGACGGTTAGCCCGAGTGAGTAATCATTAAAAACGACTGCCCAGGTCTCGTAAACTAGTGGCGGTCGTTTTTGCTGTGTTCAATATATCTTCCTACAGCAACTCCGGCTGTGAAGATTGTAATTGAAGCAGCAATAGCGCCTAGAATCTCCAGTTCGTAGCTACAAAGAAGTATTATTTACGAATGATTGAGAGAATGGAACCAGTTTTTTTGCGGGTAAATAATGATTGATTTTTTCCGTGCAGATTTGGTATAAAATAAGTAAGGAAGCGTGCTTTTTTGAGTGTGGCTAACACTTTAATCTGAAACATTTGATAGCTCAAATGGGGCTATGTATGTTGGCGGACAACACTAAAATCCGTACTTTGCTCTGTGAAGAGCCGTTGGCAGACAACACTAAAATTAGCCGGAAAAAGAGAGCGAGTGACACAATGGTGTTACCACTCTCTTTTTCATTATGTATTGGAGTGGGATTTATTAGTCATAATTTTCCTTTCTAAAAACAAAAACCTGTCCGGCTCAGGGACAGGTGTCAATAACAGTCAATCTGATCGTTTATAAACCGGGGATACCGGTATCATACAATCATACGGTTTGATCTGACATTATCCTGAACTGAATACATGGAACTACCGCCCCGCAAATTTATCTGCGGCGCGATCATGTTCACGGTATTCGGATAATATGTAAATGTAACCGTATACATTGCTCTTTCCTTTCCGGGCAAAGCCCCTTTAATACTAAAAACTATCTCATATATAAACAACAATGTCATGTTACTTTTCGTGCTCTAAAACCGCCGTTTCGTGCAGTGGGTGTTATAACATGAAAAATATGGTCG
>JAEEGL013104003.1_pt1 | contig 13462 bp, 10 predicted proteins | sample 9134231 | NCBI WGS metagenome assembly JAEEGL01 (sample SAMN16246548, study PRJNA631951) | gut metagenome | biome: gut microbiome; feature: rumen; material: fiber-attached | host: Bos | place: Iran: Karaj | collected 2018-10 | reverse complement strand
TCACCAATCTCTTCGTTATAGTATTTCTCAAACTCTTTAACAACATCTTCCCTGTCGAATGTGAACACATGTCCAAACACCCCGATGGAAACTGTCTTTTCCTCTTCTTCATCCTTAACCGCAGTAGTGCTGAGGACAAAAAAATTCTTGTAGTCGAGTTTGTTCTTCCAAACTGTCTCCAACAATGGCAATGCAAGCGACTTCACGAACTGATAGGCTGCGTTAGCTCCTTCAGACTTTACATCATCAGCCATAATATCATCTATGGCCATGCTGAATTCGTTACGAATCGCATCCATGTGGGCATTTTTGTCTGGACAAGTCACCACCATAGCTGCAGCAATGACAATCACGCAAACCAATCCAAGTAGCTTCTTCATATTTTCTGTTTTTTCCTGTACAAAAATACATATTAGAGAGCATATATGCAAATTTTTATATTTTTTTCTATAGGAACGAACAAGGATGTTTCAGATCTTTTATGCAATTACTTGGTGTACTTTGTTCACGAAGTTACGCACGGCAATGAAACTCTGTCCAAAGGTATCAATCCATTCATATTCGCTGAACGGCTCCGTGTTTACAAGGTTCTCCAGAGTAATGTCACCATTCTGACAAACGTATGTGATGATGGTCTTGACATATTCTTCTTGCAGGGAGTTTAGGCTTGTCCCAGACAGGAACCGCGAGAACTCTTCCATTGCATGATGCCTGTCAACTCCAATCTGAGAGCGTATGAAAGCACCGACACTATCCCCACAAATCATATTGTTCCGGGCAATGAACTTCTCATAGTCCTCCTTGCTGCCAAGTTCTTTCCAGCAGATTTCTTCCAGCTGCCGAATGTCTGACCGTTCCAGTTGTTCCAGTCGCATGATTTTCTTCAGCACAGGCAAGTCCTTGTTGTCAGTCAGGAACTCCAGTACCTTCTGTTTATAGGAAGCTGTCAGGGTTACTCCAGCAGGAGAGTCGAGCACTTCAATGGTATCTTTGATGTCGATGGTAAACCTCTGGGATGCTGTTCCTGTAATGAACTGTACCAGATCTCTCAACTCCTTGCGAACATATTCCAGTTTGCTGAGTGATGCCGTGTCCCAGAAACTATGCACAGAGACTTCTTTAATCAGTTCCATCTTCTCCATTACCTGAGGGATGGAAGCCTTCTCTTGCAGCTTCTGGCCTATTCTCTCAACCATTATTTTAGCTTTCTCGCCTGACACATTATCATCAACCATTGACAGTTCAATGTCTATAAGCAAGATGTCGAATTTGGTTGCTCCCATGTTTGCCGTTCCTTTTATCAGCAAGGGGGCAATGATTTCTTTCAGTTCTATTCCATCTGTGTTTGAGATGTAAACCCAATTATCTGCTTTCCTGAATTTGTCAACGGTTTCCCAATGCTCTCTTACAGAGATGTGGTAGTCGTTCAAGCCTTTCACCTGTTTCAAAAGTATCTCCTTTGTCTCGTCATGGATGCCCTTAGCTACCTCGTCATTCTGGTATTTCTGGTGTTGCAAGGCTATTGCCAGGTCAACACGCAAACCGAATAGTCGTTCCGTCAGGGAGATAGAGTTTACGGGTTCATAGCCTTTGGGATTCTTGCCAAAGAATTCAAAGTTGCCACACCAGTCAAAGATGTAGAAACATTGCTTGTCCGCACCATCATCGAAGATTCCCTCAGACAGTCTTGTTCCACGTCCTATCATCTGCCAGAACTTAATCTTCGAATGAACAGGTTTGAAGAAGACTAGGTTCAGAATGTCTGGCACGTCTATGCCTGTGTCAAGCATATCCACCGAGACAGCAATCTGTGGCATTTTTCCTCTTACTTCAAATGTGTCAATGATGTTCTGGGCATATTTCACATAATTGTCTATCAGTTGGCAGAAATCGTCACCTAATTCGGGATAGAGCTTCTTGAACTTCTCGACAATCAGCACGGCATGGTCATGGTTGTAGGCAAAGATGATAGTCTTGCCGATAGTGTCACCGCCATTGATTTTCTGGCCGTTGTCCATCAGGTCTATCAGCACCTTACTGATAGTGTCCTCATTGAAGATATAGCTGAAAATCTCGTTCTTCTCAATGTTCCGATGGAAGTCCTCCCATTCGGGAATATCCAGCTTGGCTTTTTCGTATTTCCAGACTCCTTCCATCTGCTTCTTCTCATCTTCTGAGAGTTCGTCGTATTTGATGCCTTGCTTCAGGATATTCGTGGTACGGGCCAAAACCTGATAGTTCACAAGATAGCCATCATCCACGGCCTCCTGTAGTTCATAGGCAAAGTTGGGTTCTCCACCTTCCATCTGGAACAGGTCATAAGTGCTCTTGTCGTTGTCTTCTCGGGGAGTCGCGGTCAGACCTACCATCAAGGCATCGAAGTAGCTCAGTATGGAAGTGTATTTGCCAAAGATGCTGCGGTGTACCTCGTCAATCACTATCAAGTCAAACCTACCTACGGAAAACTCTTTCATTTCCGAGTCGATGTAGTTGATCATCGTCTGATAGGTGGAGAACATGATGCGGGCTTTCATGTCTGGCTCTTTCGCCTCGTTGAGCACACAGGTAGTTGCACTAGGCAACAGTTTCGTGAAGTTCTTGTGAGCCTGTTTCACCAGTGCTGTACGGTCTGCAAGGAACAGGATATTCTTTGCCCATCCGTTGCGCATGAGGACATCGCACAAAGATATGCTGACTCTGGTTTTTCCTGTGCCAGTAGCCATGACTAGCAATCCTCTGCGGTGCATGGTATTGAAGTGCTCACAGATAGCACGGATGGCACGTTTCTGATATTCACGGTTCGTAATCTCATCGCTGATTTGCAAGTCTGTGATAGCAGTCCTTCCACGTCTTTGCAGAAGGACAAGCAAATCTTCTTGTGTATGGAATCCCTGTAACTGTCTGGTGGGATAGCCCAGACCATCAATCACGAATGTCTTGAAACCATTGGTGTAATAGATAACTGGTCTAATTCCGTATTGCTGTTCCAGACAGTCAGCATAGAGCTTAGCCTGTTGCCTTCCTATCTCCGGGTCTTTGGTTGTTCGCTTGGCTTCTACGACAGCCAAAGGCTTACCGTTGGCACCAAAGAGCACGTAGTCGGCAAATCCTACTCCCTTGTCTGTGGGCATTCCATGTACCTCTATCTCAATGCAAGCCTTGTTCGGAACGATGGAACCTTCTTTATCAAGCACTTCCCAGCCAGCTTCTTCAAGCATCAAGTCAATGAACAGGCGGCGAGTTTCAGCTTCGTTGTAGTCTATCTTGCCATCAATGCTGACAGGCTTTTCTACGTCCTCTTTCTTTACTGACTTCACAAACCCTTCAGGAGCTTCAGGAACCTGAGTTTGTGGAACCACAGTAAGGCTGGGGGCGTTCGGAATGAGTGAGTTGTCAAACGGTGCAAGTGACTGCAACACACGAAGTTTCAGCAGGATTCCTCCCACCACATTGTAGATGTTGAGCAAAGTAAAGAAGGCTTCTCTTTTCTTCACTCCACCTTCATGGGCTGCTTTGTTGCCTATCTTACGGACATAGTGGATGGCCATCATCATGCGGTCATCATCGCCAATGAACAGCGTGAAGGGTTCACCAGTGATCAGTTCCAGCAGCGTGGTGCGCTTTTCCACCTCCACGTTTTTCAGGGTATAGATAGCCTTCACTATCCATTCCAACGCTCTACGGGAGTTCAATGCACACATATCAAAGTTCGTCTGCTGTGTGTCCTCTGCTGCACTGCAAAAACCATAAAGGTCTTTCAGTGGCTCTATGTCTTTAAGGTAGTCAAAGTTCTTCATATCGCTTGACTGGTATATGGTTAGTCTTTCTTGAAGTTCTCTATGTATTTCACATTCAGGTCATTGGCTACCTGTTTCACGAAATCAGGCATTTTTCCAGCCAGTACCAACAGGGTATAGTTTTCGTAGTTGTCATTATCTACAACTCGCATAGCATCCATAACGGCTTTGTATTTCACACATTGGTAGACACCTCGTAAAACATCACCTTCAGAAGAAGATTTAGGCTTGACTTCAATGGCGAAATGCTTTTTCTTCTGGCATTCAAAATAGACATCAAGACTGTCACCTGACAGTAAGTCGTGCTCTGTTTTTGTATATGTCACCTTATGAACCCCTACGCTCTCAGGATGCTTGGCTATGTATTCTTTAAGTGCTTTGTGCTCTTTACCTTCTCCACCTGTTCCATAAACATCTTTTTTGATGCTTTCGATAGTTTCTTCTGTAGCAACATTGGCAGGTTTCAAGTTCAGTTCTTTCAGTACCCATGACCAATCAAACACATGGGCATCGTAATTGAGTTTCCGTACTTCACCCCTTTTTGAATCCTGTGATAATTTGCTATAATTAGGTACTACGTAATCAAAGCCATCACTTGGCAAACCCGTACTTTTGCTCATCACGAGACTGTTCAAAGTTGGAATATCGTCTCTTCCTGACTTCTTCTTCAATTCATCAATGATGTCTTGAATGGTTCCCATAACAGATCCTATCTGATTGGTTTTATGCCCAACAGCAGCAGTCAAATCAGAATAATAGTGCGGCTTGTCCCATGTGGCCTGTGCCCATCGGACTAAAACAGGAATCATCCTTAATGCCCATTCTTTGTTTGTTGCCATAGTACTGTTCTTTTTGCTTTTTAATTGAAATAATAGTCCATTCGGCTATTGAACAGCGTTTCTACCTCCTTGATGGATTGCTTGATCAACTCCTTCTGCTGTTCTATGGCTTCTACCTTTGAGGCGAATTGCTGTTGGAGAGGGAGAGGGGGAAGAATAACGGGTAGGGATGATAATATCTTTTGGTTGATATTAGAAATGTTGCAACCTCGTCCTTCTTGCCTAAGTATAATCTTCGTACTCCTACTTGACAGTATTCTATTGAGTATTATAGGAAGAATATCAGGAATGGATATTCGGCATCTAATGCAGAATCCGCTATATGTTATCTTTTGATTATTGGGATAGACAATCATATTCCTACCTACAAGTTCCCTGCTTCCATTTGAACGGACAATTAGAATATCCCCATCTTTCAAATAGTAATCCTCATCTATGGTTTCATCTATAGATAAATCTTTTAAAATGCCGAAGTCTCTTAGTTCTTTTCTATTTTGAAAATCTCCAACTCCAATGCACTTTATTATTGTTCCATTATCAGTAGGGTGATAATTTAGTCCGTTTTTAAATGTTGCAATATTCTTGAAAGGTGAGATTTTCCATTCCTTTTCATTGGTAACGGGGTCGCCAAACATATCATAGAAGATGGATTGGACGAGATTATCAAGTTCTTTCAGTTGCTCCTTTTTCTTCTCGATAATGCTGCTCAACAAGTCCAATTCTTCAACAATTCTCTGTTGCTCAGAGGCAGTTGGTACGGGAATCTTAAGGTTTTCTATGTCTTTTAAAGAAATAGATGGGTAAGCTGAATCTTTAATTAATGTATTTGGCTTATTAAAACAAAGATAATAGTTTAAGAAATGAGAGTCAACAGAGATTGGTGTAATAATTGCTAAATGGCTTACTACGTAACAATCCTTTTTTAGCGTATAAACATATCCTTTCATGCAGGACATTCCACTTTTTGCAAAAAGAACAGAACCTGCTTTATATAATTTCAGCTTATGAGTTTTTGCAACCTGTTCAGAAACGTTTTGGATGGAAGACTCAGGTTTGCCATTAATTAGTTCTGAAAGATTTCCTGCCTTAACAAATGGAATGCCGTTAAGACAATAGTTTGAATCGCCTTGTGGTGCTCCTTGTCCTGCAAAGACGTCAGCAACTTCCTTGATTTTTTTTAATTCCCAACCTTCTTTCATATCCTACATGAATTTAGTGAGGAACTCTTTGATAGCTGAACTTATCTCACTCTCTAAGGATTCAATGCGCTCCAAGATCACCTCTGGAGCATCATAGACCACTTTTTCGCGCTCCACTTCCTTGTATTTGTTCACGGAGAGCACATAGTCGTTAGCCTTGATTTCATCAACAGGTACAAAGAACGACTTGTCCTTGCGGCTACGGTTTTCTTCATCTGCTAAGTTGCGGAAACGTGAGATGATATCTGGGATGTCGTTATCTTTACATTCCATACGCTTGTCATCGAGAGTAAAGCCATCTGCTTGCATGTCGTAGAACCAAACCTTATCCGTTCCTCCGGCATTGGTCTTGGTGAATATCAGAATGGCTGTTGAAACTCCTGCATAGGGTTTGAACACACCGCTGGGCATGGAGATAACGGCTTGCAAGCGTTGGTTGTCAACCAACTCCTTGCGCAAGGCGGTATGAGCAGTACTGTTGCCAAAGAGCACTCCATCAGGAACAATGCTGGCACAGCGGCCACCCACCTGCAACATGCGGACAAACAAAGAGACAAAGAGCAATTCGGTCTTCTTGGTCTTGGTTATAGCCAAAAGAGACTTGTTGATGTCCTCTGTATCTACACTTCCAGCAAATGGAGGATTGGCCAGACATAGGGTAAATCGTTCCGTATCATTATTGCTGGACGAAAGGCTGTCACGATAAGCCACATCAGGCTCTTCCACACCATGCAGCATCAGGTTCATGGCTCCGATTCTCAGCATAGTGCTGTCGGTGTCAAATCCGTGAAACATCTTGCCTTTGTAGTTGTCGGCATTCTCCTTTTTCAGAAGGTCTTTCTTGTAGTGCTCAGCGATATATTTGGCACTCTCCACAATGAATCCTGCACTTCCCATTGCAGGGTCGCAAATCTCATCTTTCAGGGTAGGTTCCATCAGTTCAACCATCATGCGGATAATGTGGCGAGGTGTGCGGAATTGGCCATTGTTTCCACTCGCAGCCATCTTGCCCAACACGTATTCATAAACGTCACCCATTGCATCGCGATTACCCATATCAAGGGAGTCCACGCCATCTACAATCTTTGTCAGTGTGCGAGGGTTCTGAATGAGGAACACTGCATCACGCATGAAACGGCTATATGCCGATGATTTACCTTCGCTAAGATTTTTGATGAATGCAAAGACATCTGTGCGGATGGTATTGAACATCTGTGTAGCTTCCATGTTCTTGAACACATGCCAGCGCAAATGCTCGTATGGAACATCTTTATCTGTCTCAGGGTTGTGCCACATTCCTTCCTTAAACGTAGGATTGCTAATGCTCACTCCTAAGATGTTGGCACTTGCCTCTTTCTTTAACTGTGCATCATCGAGCATTTTCATGAAGAACAAATAGGTCATTTGTTCCAGTACCGACATAGAGTTTGTGATTCCACCTGACCAGAAGTTGTCCCAAATTGAATCTATCTGATTTTTGATTTCTCCAGTAATCATAATTTAGGTATTTAGTGTTGCAAAGATAGTGAATATCTTTCAAAATGTGGTGATTTGATGGTTTAAATTTTGGATGAAGCGTCAATTTGGTGATAAAATGAGCCAACAGGAAACCCCCGCAGGCCATAAGGAAACCGTCTAGTCTAATTATATTGTTTGACTTGTTTTATAGCTTTTACCAATGCTTGGGTTATAAACAATACTCTTTGGGTGTTAACTTTGTTCTGGTGAGCAAATGTATTGGATAAATTGTATAATGCAAAATCATTTTGATTTCTGGATTCGACAAACAGATAAAGGAAATTGTCACTTACCATTCTATCCAAGACTTCTTTGTATTCTGATATATCTACTTCTTTATACGATGAAATTATATTAACAAGCTCATTATCTTTTAAAATGCTTGTGCCACGTTTGAGAATAATAGCACTAAAGCACTCTTCTAATGTTTTTGGATTCTCGTTTGCGAAATGCCGTTTTGCCGTTTTAGTTTCTTCTGGCTGTTCTACTTTTGTGATGCTATTCTTGTCTTCTGTATTAATGTTAGAAGGGATGTTCTTTACTTCAGGCATAGCATTCACTTTATTATGATGCTTTTGTTGTTTTATTTGAAAAATATAGGAATACATTTTGTTATAAGCGCTCACCACATCTTTAGCCGTATTCAAACGAAAAACATGAAGGATCAATTCGGCAATATTCAAATTACCATACTCATAGACATAAGTCTTGGGATTATAATTATATCTCAAATCCGGACTACCGTCACGACAGGAGTGAAGCCAAGATTGACGTATCGGTCGAACATCATATGGAAGAGGCTTACTCATGTTTTTTTGTTCCGTTCTTAATAAAACCGTTGTAGTCACATTTGGTATATATTTATATGAATCCTTCTGGTTCTTAAATACAATGCCCATGGGATAGAAATAATAATAACTACTACTGTTAGTTAGCATTAAAACTTTATAGGATGTTTCCTGGTTGTTGAAAGCGTTATATCTAAACGTGTATTTTGTTTTTTCGTCACTGGATTCTAAAGCGGCGATAATCTTTTGGCAGAATGCATTATAATATTGAAGGGCTTCATCTATTTGTTGAGATTCAAATGACATCAAAAGATCGGAATCCGCTTTGAGATTCTGAGTGATCTCATTAATTTCTCTTTCTATACGAGATTTCATTTCTGCTTCGACGACAAGCTTACGCCGATTTTCTTTGTAACTGCTGTAAAAACTAGCTCCTATTATCAACACACTGAAAAATGAAACGAAAAACAACAGACTACCAGCGTAGTGAAATTCTTCATAATAGGACCTGTAACTATCTGGATTCCCCCATCCATTATTCAGCAGCCTGTGAACACTATAAGAATGAGCCATACGAAAAACTCCTTCAATAGTAAACAGTAATGATGTAAGAAGGGTGAGAATTGGAATGGTTATTTTACTGTGTTGAGCTTTCTCCCCGCTTTCTAGCCATTTGCTTGGTTCTTCTAACCCAGTGCCAATATAAAGGAAAATCGGTGTTAGTACTATTCCTGCATATACAGAATAACACCAATTATCTAAGGAATCTTCAAGGGATGTACATGCGAATAAATATAGTGCTATTGTTATCAGCAAAAGGAATCCTGTTACTATCCCATTAAATCTTTTGCTTGCAATTGCGATATTTGCACATATGATCGGATATGCAAATACAGATATTACAATAAGTATAAGTAATATAATTAAAGCTATTATGATAAAAGGTCCCATAATAATTCTGTCTAATATATCAGTTCGTCAGCGTCACCAATAGCGTCTTTGACTTGCTTTAATGCAGTATTACTTGAGAGAAATTTCACTCCTAATGGAGTTAGAATATTGGCACAGTCATATTCGGCACCATCTCCTGTTTTGTATTTTATTAAAAAGACTGGCTTGTTTGCAGCCAAGAATTTTCGGACAAGGAGGATTACAGTATCATTTGAAGACAATTGAGGAACTATTAGACAATCTGAAATAGCTATAAGATATCGGTAAGACTCTAAAATAGAGTCCTCATTAGCCTTCAATGACAAACTGGCTGAAATTAGAGTACTGCGCCCTGTCTCAAGTTCGCGTGATATAACTTTCTTTTCCTTATGTGATAAAGGGTCAATCGCATGAGGCAAGAAGAATGTACTAAAACCTGAAGCTTCGATACATCCTATGATTGCGCTTTGCTCACAACCTTCAGAGAAAGAGGTCAGAATATTGTAGCCGTTTGTCGCAAATAGCTTACCAAAATATTTTGAAGCTAACTTCGCATTATTGGTTATAGAGGAAGAACCTGTTATCATTATAGTCTTGCGCTCAATGTTATCCAAGTTCCCTTTGTACCATAAAGGAGATATAATCCCTATATTAGCATGCAATATCTTTTCGGGATAGCCGCCAGTTGTGACACTAACATAATGAACGGTATGTCCTTTGTTCTTCTTAGCTTTATCAACGGCATTTCTTATGACACGGACATCGATTGGCTGTGTGATTTGGGGAAATTTTTTATCTTCAATATTAAAATTGATGAAATCAATAAACTCCTCAACGGTTTCAACCACATCATTTTTAGCCAAAATAATAGCCTTCTCAATCGCTTCTTCATCGAAGTCTTTGAGCTCTTTTAATGCGTATATAAATATATTACTAAGTTGCATATCGTTTTATCTGAAATATTCTATTTACGTTTTTTGAAAAGAAGTATCAATAGAAGACCTAAAGCAGCTAATGAGCAAAAGATGATAATACCTATACCTCCGCTATTACGCGAACGTGTCCGTCGCTCTTTTTTACTTATTTTCGGTTGTTCAACTACCGATTTTTGTTCATCAAATCGAGCCTCCTGCCTGTCGTAATCAACGAATCGAAACCCTCTCGCATTCAAATGAGTCGCAATTTTCCCATCATCAGCTTTTTGTAACAGAATACTGAAATTATCTTTTAACAAGTCTAACAAGACAGTCGCCTTGTCCTGAATACCATACCTTGGATCTTGTGAAGCTTTCCTTAACTGTTTGCGTAATACGGAACTTTGTTGATTATCAAGAGCATTAAGATTGTTCATTATATCACCAACTACAGAACCAATATCCTGCAATCCATCTAAATCAGTATTATCAGGCTCATAATCACCTAATATATGTACGTCATAGGCAATAGATATCAACACTCTTGCAACACGAGCTTCCTTTCCTCCATGAGCAAATCCAAAAACGTTTTCGGTGTATTCGTTGGCAAATCCATTTCTTCGTTTTTGTTCTGCAATAAGGTCTGCCTGGAACTCTTGAATCATTTCATCTGACCAGCCATAGTAATTTACCTTTTCCTGAAGATAGGAACTCCATGGCCTTGAATTGTATCCCCAATGGAACAGCAGTCTATGTTTACACTGGAAATCTGGATATTTTTCCTGTAAGTAGGAATAGAAATCGAAAGGTTTTCCGTCATTTGAGAATGCATATTCCGTATTGTAATTGTCAATAAGAACAGAGCTCACAAATCTCATCCAATTTGTAAGCTCTTCGTTCCTCTCAAATCCAAACACCTCGTACATGTCTTCGGCGTGTTGTTGCCATGATTCATGTGCCCATGATGACATTTGGAATATGAAGAGAGATGTAATTATTATGATTACTCTACGAAGCACCTATTTCTTTTTTATCAACAAGTAAATTATAAATATAACTATTGCAACATCAACAATGTTCCACATACCCCTTCCTAAAGACAGTTTGAAGAACGGTTGTATAAGCAAAGCAAGAGCCCCAAAGACCAATGCCTTGCCTTCATCATGGGCTTTGTAATATTTGTATGCAAGATATCCAAAACCTATTAGCGCGGCAAATCTGATCAATTCAAATGCCCCATAAGGCAAAGGCAAAAGACAAGATAGTAAGATAACCACCAAGATTATCTTAACAACAAATGTCAGATCTTTCTTCGTTTGATTTTTCATACAACTTATTCGTCCTCGTCATTAAATAAGCCGTCAATGCCTTCTTCACCTAGTGCTTCATTGAAACCTTCAGCCATATCAGAGAACTGCTCCATTGCATCCTCCATTTGCACTTTGGCTTGCTTGGTAATTGACTTAAGCATATATGCCGCACATTGTCCACGCAGTCTGTTAAGTTCCTTTTTCTCTTTTGGAGAAAAATGACAACGCGATGCTTTGTTCTCTAACTTTTTATACTTTTCAACTACATTATCCCAATCTTCAGCTGAGTAATCAGACGAATTCGCTTTAAGCTCTTTTGCCAAGCTTCTATAGTCAGAGATTACAGACCCTTCTCGGCTACATGAACACACGAGGAGAAGCATTAATAATATATATGCTATACGAACCACTTTCATTGATCAAGGCCTTTTTTAATGATATTTTTAGGAATAATATAGATAAGGAATCGCTGATTCTTCACATTTACAGCCTCACGCATGGTCTTGGCACTCAATCTTCCATCACCACTCCCAGCGATTTGAAGTTCACAGTTCTTGTCCGAGAATTTAACCTTGGGGTTTGTCGCCCAGAATTTGATAAGGCTCAAAGCTCGCTGGAATGAGAGATTATAATTGTATTCAGTCCATAATTCAGAATTAGCAGAAGCCTGACCTTCAACGATTACCAAATACTGATTCTCTGAGTGGCGTTCAAGAAAGTCTTTCACCTGTTGACCGGCATCCATTAACTTGGCTCGCGTATTTTCATCAAGGAGGTTGATGTCGTATTCACGAACAGGGAACTGGCAATCAATATTAAGAATGAATTTTTCGTATTCCTTATTATAAGAGAAGTATTCTCCTTCTAAGTCTTGTGTTGATGCTTCAACCCTTTTAATCTCTTCAAGTTCATTGATGGTAGCCTCCATTCGCTTGTGAAGGAGAACTATCACAAGTACAAATAACACCAACATGATGATAAAAAGACTTGTCATCAGGTCGGAATAGCTAGTCCAAAAAAAAGATTCTTTGCCTTTTTTCATTATTACATGTAGATGTTATTGATTTTGTACATGAGTAGAGTCTGTAACTTGCATAGGGAATGCCGTTGCTATACTATCATTTGTGATTTCTATTGTTTCAGCTGCAGGTACAGGTGCAGTTTCTCCTTTCCAGATATTATAGGCAGTATTACAAATCGTTGCGAGTGTTATCAATATTATACCAACAATGACAGTCCACTTTATAGTTGACGGAATCTGTACGGGTGAAACTACAGGTGCAGCTTGCATAACGCCATTTGACTGTTGAACGGTGCCTTTATTGGCTGCATTTACGATTTTTTGTGATGCAGTTAGGAAGTCAGATGCCAAACGCTCCTGCGACTGAGTAATTCTTGCAACTGCAGATTCTAACTTATTTGGTATTTCCTCTAGTTTCTTCAAGTTTTGAGCAACAGCAGGCATTTCATTCATCTGCTCCTGGAATTTTGCTCGCATATCCTGACAGAGACTTCTAAACTGCTCATTATTCTCATCAACAGCATTCTTGAGTTTCTGAGATTGTTCAGTGAGTGCTGTATAAGTCTCACTAACCTGTTGCTCGGTAGATTCCTGAACCGCTTTTATTGACTGTTGAATATTCTTATGGGCTTCAGTTGTTTCCTCGGCGATAACTGCTTTGTGAGACTGGAAGAATTTCTGGATGTCTTGTAGAATGCCGATTCGCTCTGTCTCTCTATCCAGCTTTTCAACAAACACCTGCATTTCATTATAATAGTCATGCACAGCATCGAGATATTGAGTAAAGTTGTCCAGACTTTCAGTACTGCTTCTCAACCTTCGCATGATGCTACTTACACCATTGGCTATTCCCTCCAGGTCAATTGCCTTGTACTCTTCGATGACATTAGCCTGAGACTGATAGACTTCCTTGGCCCTGCTTAGAGTTGTGTTGATTGCCTCTGTGTTAGATTTGAAGTTCCTGTTAAATGTAGCTAATTGACTTACTAACGCTTTCATCTGTTGAGAAACGCCAGAAGGTACGGCTGACAGCACACGTGACTGCATCCAGGCAAGGAACTTGTTCTTTTCTGTCTCTTCTTGTAATTTCTTGTCTTTGAAATAGATTGTGTTCCAAGAGGTTAAAATGATACCTATTGCACTAGC
>JAEEGL012003829.1_pt1 | contig 13462 bp, 4 predicted proteins | sample 9134231 | NCBI WGS metagenome assembly JAEEGL01 (sample SAMN16246548, study PRJNA631951) | gut metagenome | biome: gut microbiome; feature: rumen; material: fiber-attached | host: Bos | place: Iran: Karaj | collected 2018-10 | reverse complement strand
TTGATGGTGATGGCACCGAAGAGACCGTCGGGCGTGACGCCGACGAGGTTCTGAATCTTTTTGCAGATCGACTGGTTGTTGCGTTTGTTATAGGAGAGCGCAGATTGAATCTGTGATGTCGTCAGCTGGATGCTGCCTGTGTTGGCACTTGTAGATCCTCCTGCTGCAGGGGCTCCGCCCAGAGGTGCAGATGAACCCCATCCTGCTGCAGCTCTTGAGTCTTTGCCGAATTTTCCGTCGACTTCGAGGTTTTTGCTCTTTTGCCATCGCGCAATGGCCTGGACTGTTTCGTTACTGAAAGATCCATCGGGGGTAACACCGACGAGAGTCTGAATCTGTGTGCAGATATCCTGGGCTTTTTTCTTATTGTAAATGATTGCGGTACGGGCCTGGGATGCCGAAAGAATATTTCCTTCCGTATTGTCGCCCGGCCCCGGGTCCTCACCGCCTTCTCCAGTATATGAATCACCAGTCAGGTGATAGCAGTTGGTGAACTTTGTAATGGAGCGGTCATACGTGCATCCGTATTTCCAGCCTTTGGCTTCGACTGCGGTTTTGCCATCCGGTCCGACGAGTCCGCAGTGCCCATCTTTCCAGAGTAAATCGCCTGGTGTGGCTTCACTCATCGAAACTTTGGTGCCCGATTTTTTGCCATATGAGTTTTGACTTGAGGAACTATGCGACAAATCAATACCTGCCTCTTTGTAGCAAAGACGCGTGAAACCAGAGCAATCGACCAGGTAGTATTTCGTTGTTTCTTCGCTGAGCGTCCATTTCCAGTTGCGTCCCTTGGCATCCTTGTCGTCGCCGAGAATGTGATCCCAGTTGGATTTGTCACCGCAATGACTTTTGTAATATTCGACTTTCGATTTATTTTTTTTGCAGAGCATATCGCCGCTGCCGCCATAGCAGTAGGGATTCTCATTCTGGACAAAAGTCATGGCTTTGGCCATGATTTTGTCGGCCTTGGTCTTTTCGCGCGGCGTCGGTTTCCTTGGGGCACCTTTGGATTTCGAGCTGACTGGCATGATTCTGACTCCTTATATTATCGTTATGTTATCGTTCATTTACCGTTCACTGCCGTATTTCAGTTTAACGAAATAATATGAATCAGAACAGTTTTTTGTCTATTTATTCCTGGTAATGAGCTTTCTTCATATAAAAAAATCCCGCGTCATGGTGCGCGGGATTTTTTGCATGGTTTAGAAACCGGCTGCGGCCTTGGATTGTGGACCGAATTTGCCATCCGGCGTCAGGCCCTTTTGGTGCTGCCAGCTGGCAATGGCGTTGATGGTGATAGCCCCGAAGAGGCCGTCGGGCGTGACGCCGACGAGGTTCTGAATCTTTTTGCAGATCGACTGGTTGTTGCGTTTGTTGTAGGAGAGCGCGGATTGAATCTGTGATGTCGTCAGCTGGATGCTGCCTGTGTTGGCACCTGTAGATCCTCCTGCTGCAGGAGCTCCCCCCAGAGGTGCAGATGAACCCCATCCTGCGGTAGCTCTTGAGATATTGCCGAACATTCCGTCGGCTTCGATGTTTTTGCTTTTCTGCCAGCGGGCGATGGCCTGAACCGTCTCATTGCCAAACGAACCATCCGGTGTGACACCGACGAGTTCCTGGATCTTTGTGCAGATATCCTGGGCATTCTGTTTGTTGAAGATAATGGCACTTCGGGCCTGGGCAGCTGTCAGAAGGTTTCCGTCAGAAGGAGTATCGCCGGGGCCTGGTTGTTCGGGTTGTTCAGGTTGTTCGGGATCCGTCTGTCCGGTATATTCATCACCGGTCAGGTGATAGCAGTTAGTAAATTGTGTAATGGAGCGGTCATAAGTACATCCCCATTTCCAGCCTTTGGCTTCGATGGCGGTTTTTCCATCCGGTCCGACGAGTCCGCAATGGTTTTGTTTCCAAAGCAAATCGCCCGGTTTGGCCTGGCTCATGTCAACTTTCTTGCCCGAATTTTGGCCGTAAGTATTCTGGCTTTCGGAGTAATGGTCTAAATTGATTCCTATTTCCTTATAGCAATAGCGCGTCAGCCCCGAACAGTCGACCAGCTTGTATTTTGTCGATTCCTCGCTGAGCGTCCATTTCCAGTTGCGGCCATTGTCATCCTTGTCGTCGCCGAGAATGTGATCCCAGTTGGAGGCATCTCCAAACGAATTTTTATAACCCTGAACCAGGGATTTGGCACTTTTGCAGAGCATATCGCCGCTGCCGCCATAGCAGTAGGGGTTTTGGTTATTGACGAAGGTCATGCCTTTTTCGACGACCTTGTCTGCTTTTGATTTTTCGCGAGGCGTTGGTTTTCGCGGAACAGCTTTGCGTTTTGCGCTGACTGGCATGATTCTGACTCCTTATGTTATTGGTAAATTTTTATATTCAATTCCATACACAACCATGAGCCAGCTTAACGAATTATTTTGAATCAGAACAGTTTTTTATCTGTCCGCAAGAATGAAAGGACAGGAGTTTTGTGGTACCTCGCTTTAATAATAACGATTTCCCAAGAACGCACGAAGCCGCCGGAATCGGCGGCTTCGTTGGGATGGAATTGAATGATTAACTATTTGCAGGTGCCCATTGGGTTTGGACTGTTGCAAGTCCCGGATTTGCAGTCTGAGTCGAGATGACATTGTTTGCCAGACTTACATCTGTCACATTTGGTGGTTTTATTGATGTCATCGCCATTATCTCCGCAGTCGACGTCGATTTCAGTGCCGGCCTGGATGCCGTCGGAGCAGGATGTGCAAAAGTTATTATCATCATAAGTCATGAAGCAGTAGCCTCCAGAACAATCCGTATCTTTGGTGCATTTCTTCATGCAGTAACCGTTCTTGTCGTCATCGAGACTGGTGCAGATATGTGTACTTGGGCATGGGTTGGATTTTGTATTGCATGCTTTGGGCTGTTCGGGCTGCTGGGGCGTATCGCCTGCTTTGCAGCCTTCGCTGAATTTACCGCCGTTGGCGCAGTAACCGGGGGAGGCAAGAACGGGGTTGGTATCTGAGGAATGAGAAGCCATCTCTGTGGCGGATGTATCCAAATCGGTTGGCAGGGTCATCGAAATACCTTTCAAAGCTTTTCCTATGGTCACATGACTGCCCTCGCCACTCGCACAAATTATGTAGGATTCATAGGTACCGGATTGAGAAATGGATGTTGTGTTCAACGTTTGAGTTAATGTGCCTTCGGGCAAAGGCAAATTAGCTTCACAGTTGTGAATGATTATAGCACCTTTGGATTTCAGTGCGCCTGTTAGTTTATTTTCATTTTTCTTACCAGCCTGTGTGCCATCCGTTCGCTCTAAAACAGCCGTACAGCCGTCTACATTCAGTGTTTTGTTTGATATATTGACAACTTCAATAAACCTGCACTGTGCAGCATTGTTATTATAGCTAAAGGTTTTGTTTGTATCTGCATAGACCATCACTTCGTTGATCAGCAAATCCTTGGCTGTTGCGGTATCGCCGACGACAGCAGCTTTCTCGCATTTCCCGCTGTCGCCGCATTTGCCCGTATCGCAGTCCCCATTCTTTTGGCAGGCTTTGCCTTCTTTGCATTGAGGGCAGCTTCCGCCGCAGTCCACGTCGGTTTCGTCGCCATCTTTTGTCTTATTCGTACAGGTATCTGCACTGGAAGCGACACAGATGTCCTCTTCGCATTTGCCGGACTGGCAATCGTCGTCCCCGTCGCAGGCTTTGCCGTTCTTGCATTTGGGACATCCCTTGCCGCCGCAGTCCACATCGGTTTCGTCGCCATCTTTTGTCTTATTCGTACAGGTATCTGTACCGGAAGCGACACAGATATCATCTTCGCACTTTTGGGACTGACAGTCATCGTCGCCGTTGCAGGCTTGGTCGTTCTTGCACTTAGGGCATCCTTTGCCGCCGCAGTCCACGTCGCTTTCGTCCTCATCTTGTTTTTTATTGTTGCAGTGCGTCTCACAACCTTCGCTAAGCAGACCTCCATTGGCGCAGTAGCCGGGCGATGCAACGGCAATGGAACCAGGGACTTCCGTATGCAGGATGAAGGTTTTGTTTGAGCTATCCAGGTCTTTACTCAGATTCATTGATTTGCCCTTGTCTCCACCTTTCGACGTATTAACGGCAGGCGAGATAAAATGAGTTCCTTCCGTTTCTCCGCATGTAACGTAGACTTCATAGCTGCCGCTCTGGGCGATATTGCCTGGTAAAAGCTCGAATTCCAGTGTGCCTTCAGGCAAAGGTAGCTGGCCATTGGGGCATGCGTGTGCCACGATAACGCCTCTGGGAGGCAATGAACCATCCAGAGAAGTTGTGGTCGTTTTTTCGCTGTCTGTGCGTACGATTTGGATACTGCAGTCATCCAGTGACAGAGTCTCATCACTCATGTTGACGGCTTCGATGAATTTGCATTCGTGGATGTCGTTGCCATTGATTGTAAAGAATGATGTGGAGTTTTGGGTTTTATCTTCGGCAGCCATGAATTCGTTAATCAGGATATCGTCCGGTGTTGCTTCCCGATCTGCTTCACCGCCGCCACTTTCTGCGCAGACATTGGATTTGCACTTCTTGGTTGTGCAGTCCGAATTTTCTTTACATTTTAGGCCAATTCCACATGGCCCACAGCTTCCGCCGCAGTCCGCATCCGTTTCGTCGCCGTCTTTCTTATCATTATGGCAGCTGTCGGCGCAGACTTTGTCTTCGCAGATATTGGAACCACAGTCGCTGTTCTGGCCACAGGCTTTTCCGGCAGCGCATTTTTTCGGGCAGCTTCCGCCGCAGTCAACATCGGATTCGTCGCCGTCTTTCTCTCCATTCAGGCAGGCATTGTTCACCTCCATGCAGACATTGTCTTCGCATGCCTTGGACTGGCAGTCCTTTCCGTCATTGCATGCTTTGCCGGCGGCGCATGCCTTGCAGTTTCCGCCGCAGTCCACGTCGCTCTCGCCGTCGTCCTTTTGTCCGTTATTGCATGTATTTGAACAGCCGTTGAGCAAATCCCCGCCGTTGGCGCAGTATCCCGGAGAAGCAGGTGCTCCGCTGTCATTTCCGGTAGCATCTTTATGAGAAATCAGGGCTTCATCATAAACCAGATCTTCGGGCTGGTTCATCGAATAACCTTTTTCGGCTTTTTCGGCTGTGACGTGTTTGCTTTCAGCTTCGCCGCAGGCGATGAACACTTCGTAAACTCCGGTTTGAGCGATATTTTTGGGCTGCTCAAGTTTCATCGAAGAAACCGTCGAAGGAAGCGGCAAATTATCACAGTTGTGGACGACGAGTACGCCTTTGGATGTGATGACGCCGGTCAGTGGGGTTTCGCTTGTTTTTTCGGTATCCGTGCGTTTGACCTTGAGAATGCAGCCTTCGAGCGATACCGGCTGAGTGGTGGTATTGACGATTTCGACGAATTTGCATTGTTTGATGTTATCGCCGTTGTAGGGGAAGAATACCTGTGATGAGGCAGTTGCATTTTCGGCGGCCATGAATTCATTGATCAAAAGTGCCGAAGGATCCTGTTTGAGTTCGATATCAGAGCAGATATTGCTTTCGCAAACGCCTTTTTCGCAGTCAGTGCCATTCGCACAGGCTTTTCCGGCGGCACATTTCTGGGGGCAGCTTCCGCCGCAGTCAACATCGGTTTCGGTGCCGTTTTTGGCAGCATCGGCGCACGAAATACAGAGTCCGCTTGCGGCATCGCATTTGCCGTTGTTGTCTTTGGGGCAGGTATCATTCTTGGGATCGCAGCTCAGTGCCGCGCAGCGGTTGCTGACGCAATTTTTCGAGGAACAGTCATCATTTCCGGCGCAGACGCTGCCATTGCCGCAGACTTTGGCCGAACCCGCATTTCCGGCATCCGTAACGCATGTTCCGCCGCAGTCCACGTCGGTTTCGCCGTCGTTGGTCTGGCCATCGGAGCAGTGAGCCGGCAAATAGCGCACGCAGGTCGATGTTCCCTGATCGCAGAAATAGTCGGATTTGCCGGGGTCGTTACAATCTGAACTCAGGCTGCATGACCTGGGACCGTTGCTGTCGCCGCAGCCGGCTGCCGTAAAGCCAAGGGCTGCACAAAGACTGATGAATAACAGGGCTTGTCTTTTCATAAAATTGCCTCCGAATGCGCTATTTATTGGGATGTTGATGGAGCTCGTTTGAGTTGGGAGTTTGAGTTGGGAGTTTGAGTCGGAAGCTCACTCCCGGCCGTGTTCTGGTATCCCTACGGGGGATGTCTGATTAAATTATGTGCTAACCACTCACAAGAGAATGTGCGCCGTATGCAATAGGCGCACACCGCAGGGCGTATTTCGCTTTTTAGCGAAATAGCCCGCGGCACACAAAAATAATTATTTGCAGTCCGCGCTGAAAAGTTTGCCATTGGCGCAGTAACCGGGACTATTCATCAGTTTCGGATCCGACGTAGAGACCGTATCGTGCATGACCAGCGCGGAATCCGTCGTATTCATATCTGCACTTCGATTCTGCGACTTGCCATTGGGAGTACTCAACGGGGCGCGTTCGACGGTACTTGCCTTATTTCCGCCCGCATCCTCAAGCCAAAGTGTATATTTATATTTATTGGATATGCCTAGTGTGGACTTGCGATGAACTCCATCCGCAGGCATGGACAGGCTTTCGCATTCCGAAATGACCATAACCCCCTTGGCTGGAATACTCCCCGAGAGAGCGATGGATATTGTTTTATCTGCGCTATCACCATCTTTGAGCAATTTGAGCATGACTGCATCTGTCGTCAGAACCTGATCCCTGAGATTGATGATTTCGACAAATTCGCATTGATTCGTATCCGTTTGAATCGCGAACTGTGTACCACTCTTGGGTGACCCCATCACCTCATTGATTGAAAGATCGTTTATCGTTGCGGCATTCGATTGATTGGCCTTGCAAACCGTGTCCTCGCACTTGCCGCTGCTGCAGTCCGCATTTGCCAGACAGTTCTTGCCATTGGCGCATTTGCCGCAGAGTTCTCCGCCGCAGTCCACGTCAGATTCGTCCACATCCTTGACGCTGTTTTCGCAGTGATTCAGGCTTTCCACACAAATGCTGCCATCGCAGATATTGCTCGCGCAGTCTGCGTTAGTCAGACATTTCTTGCCGTTTTCGCACTTGCTGCAATCCGCGCCGCCGCAGTTTACGTCAGATTCGTCGGCATCCTGGGTGGTATTCTCGCAGTGATTCTCCTGGTTCTCCACACAGACGCCGCCAACGCATTTGTCGCTGCTGCAGTCCGCATTTGCCAGACAGTTCTTGCCATTGGCGCATTTGCCGCAGAGTTCTCCGCCGCAGTTCACATCCGTTTCGTCGGCATCCTTGACGCTGTTTTCGCAGTGGGTCTTGCAGTCCTCGCTGAACAGGGCACCGTTGGCACAGTAACCGGGGGATGCAAAGTACTTAAATGCTTGCGGATGTTCAGACATCAGCGTCGTCGTCTTGGCCATATCGCTGTCTTTGGAGAAGTCGACAGAACGATTGTAGGAAGAGTTCACGATGCTGTTTATTTTCAGATCTTTTATCTGAATTGATTCTTTTGTCGAGGTTACAAGCGCGATGTCGTAAGTCCAGGTTCCCGTAAGCATTTTATCCTTATTATAGGGGAATGATACGGCATCGTTTGGAAGCCCCAGCTCTGTTTCTGTTGTCGTTTTGCAGTTATTGATGATGAGCAGGTTCTTTTGGGGAAGTGTTCCGCTGAGTGGGATGGCAATATTTTTGGTGCTGTCATCCGTTTTTCTAAGTTCAAGTGTGATGCCATCCAGTGTTATCGCGCTATTTGTTGGATTGGCGATTTCAATGAATTCACAAGCTTTCTGTTTACCATTGAGCTCAAATTCCGGGCTTCTGCTTCCGGAATCAAAAATCTCGTTGATAACCAGCAGGTTGGGATCAACACTACTCACTACAGTGGCTTTTTCACATTTTCCACTGGTGCCGCATTTGCCTGTATCGCAGTCTTCATTCTGTTTGCAGGATTTGCCTTCCTCGCATTTGCCGCAGTGCGTACCGCCGCAGTCCACGTCCGTTTCGTCGCCATTCTTTGCATTGTCTTCGCAGGTATAGCATGCGGTTTGGTGGCAATAGCCGTCACAATCCTTATCTTCGGTGCAGCCTTTTACAGCACAGACACCTGAATCGTTACAGTAGCCCGATTCACAGTCCGCGGCATCCTGGCATTTTTTACCGATCGCGCATTTGCCGCAGAGCGCGCCGCCGCAGTTCACGTCGGTTTCGTCCGCATCCTTGACGCTGTTTTCGCAGTGGGTCTTGCAATCCTCGCTGAACAGGCCGCCGTTGGCGCAGTAACCGGGGGAGGCTACCGCAACAGAGCCCTGGACGGATGTATGTGGAATGAGGTTGGGATCTGAGCTGTCCAGATCCTTGACCAGATTCATTGAGGTCCCTTTGGTCGCTTTGGCTGAGATCAGATGTGTTCCCTCTGTTTCTCCGCACAAAACATAGACTTCGTAAGTTCCGCTTTGGGCGATATTGGTCGTCGAGAGTTTGAATTCGAGCGTTCCTTCCGGCAGAGGAAGTGTTTCTGCGGCGCATGCATGCGCCACAATAACGCCATTGACTGGCAGTGTACCGTTTAGGGGTGTTTGGTTGAGCGGTTTTTCCGTATCCGTGCGCTTGACCACGAGAGAACAGCCATCCAGGGTCAGTTTGGCGCTGCTTACGTTGATAGCTTCGATGAATTTGCATTCCTTGATTTTTTCGCCGTTGATCGTGAAGAAGGACGTTGAAGACTGAGTTGTATCTTCTGCGGCCATGAATTCGTTAATCAGGATATTCGCGGGTGTCGCTGTCGGATTGATTGTTCCGGTACATTTGCCGTCGGTACATTCGTTGGTCAGGCAGTCCGATGCTTCCTCGCAGGCCTTGTCCTTTTCGCATTTGCCGCAGAACTTGCCGCCGCAGTCCACGTCGGTTTCATCGCCGTCCCGAAGCTGATTGCCGCAGTCGCCGCATACACCGGATTTTTTGTCACATGCGGCATCCTTGCAGTCTTCGTCGGATTTGCATTTGGCCGGGGCGCATTTGCCCGATGCGCAGTTTTTGCTCTCGCAGTCCGTATCTTCGACACAGTTTTTGTCCAGATCGCACGGAAGACATACGCCGCCGCAGTCCACATCGGTTTCGCCCAGATCGAACTTTTCATTCTCGCAGGTAAGCTCGCAATGGTCGATATATAGCGCGCCATTGGCGCAGTATCCCGGGCTTTGGTTCAGCGATGCATTGACTTCCGTATGATCGACGAGATCGGATGCAGAGGTATATACCAGCGCCGGCATCGTTTTGGATTTTCCCGATTTTGAGGGCGCATCATCCGTCACGGTGTGGAGAGCGGTTTCTCCCGAAACGAGTGAATACTGATAAACAGCGGTATTGGTCAGGGCATTGCTCTCGGCGAGTGCAATGAGATTGCCGACGCCGTCCGGAAGTCCGGCAATGGGCGTCCCCGAAACGACCATCGCCTGATTCGGCATGATGTGGCCGCGCAGATCAACATCTATCGGTGCTGCATTTTTGTCGGTGCGTTCGATGCGGATCTTCAGGCCATCGAGCGAAACTGCATGATCTCTCAGATTGACGAGTTCGATGAATTCGACCTGTTTCTGCTTCGAATTGGGGTCGAACATCGACATGTCCTTGGAGCCGCTGGCATAATTGAATACCTCGGCAATGACGATATCTCCGGCTGCCGCAGGTGTGGAAGCTACAGTCAGGGCTTTGCACAAACCGCCTTCGCAGCTGAATGATTTACAGTCCGCATCGGCCAGACAGGCTGAACCATCCTGGCAGGCATCGCATGCATCTCCGCCGCAGTCCACATCGGTTTCAGTTCCGTTCATCAGACCGTCCTGACATGAAATACAATCTCCGGTCGCTTCGTCACATACAGTGCCTTCGGGACAAATGTCCGGATTATCGGCACATGACTGATTGCCGCATGTACCATTCTGGCAGTTCTTCATCTCGCAGTCCGTGTCGTCCTCGCATGCCTGACCCACCTTGCATGCTTTGCACAGACGCCCGCCGCAGTCCGTGTCGATTTCGTCGCCGTCGAGCAAACCATTGTCACACGTGGATTTGCAGTCATTGATATAGAGTGCGCCATTCGTACAATAGCCCGGTGAATGCTTTTCTGTCCCATAGTTCGTGTGCGGAGCCAGAGCAACTGCCGAAGACGAATAATTCAGCGGTTCAAGAACATCCGAAACTCCCGCCGCGCTGTTGCCGGCAATCGTGACTTCGTGAATGACTTCCAGATCTGTTCCGTTCTGGCGCGAAACGACCAGCGAACACGTGTAGTCTGCCGTATTGGTCAGTTGGTTCGCAGCCGTAAATGCCTGAACGCTCACGACCCCATTGGGAACCGGCATGGCTTTGTTCGTGAGCAAAAGCGTGCCCTTGGGATCGATGCATCCCGACAGCGGCATCGTCAGGGTCTTGTTGCTGCCGTCATCCGTGCGCACACACTGGACCAAAATGGAACTCAGTGCCAGCTTGTCGTTCGAGACATTGACGATTTCAATGAATTCCTGCTGGTTCGTCTTCAGTTTGTCGAACTTCTGATTTCCCTGTGCGTTGTTAAGTATTTCGCTGATCAACAGCATGCCCGGGACGACTGCTTTGCAGTCCGCTTCGCGGTTGACACAGATCCCTTTTTCGCAGGCATGATGGAAACAGTCCGAATCTTCCACACATGCTTTCCCATCGTCGCAGGAATTGGCGCATACATGTCCGCAGTCGACATCGCTCTCGCCTTCTGACTTGATGCCATCATAACAGGGATCGTTCTGACAGTAGCCATTCACGCATATCTCTCTGTCCTCACAATCTATTCTCATGGAACAGGACCGGGGAGAGGTCGTTTCGGCGCATGATGATAAAACGGCTCCAAATGCCGACAGTATGCAGATGAAATATGTTTTTCGCTGTAATTTCATGGATGCCTCCGAAGCAAATAAACGCACACACTCATTTATATTTATGCCTCAGATTGCAAACAAGATCCAATGCGGATGTATTGTTTTTGTATATTTTTTAAATTTGAATATATGTATGACATATAACCACATATAGTTATATATGGTTGCGCCGCTATTGGCTGTTGGCCAATACGCCGGCGCTGCCGCGCTATTGCATACGCGCGGCACTGCTTCTGGCCCATTCCTCCCACGCCATGGAACATCCTTTTGGAACGGCATTCTCGGCGCGTCCCTTGAGCCTGAGCGCATATTTGGGATGTCCGGGAACTTTGGAACGCAGCGATTCATTCAGGCTGACCAGGGTTCCGACGTCGCCGGTCAGGATGTATGCAGCACTGTCCAGATTGCACAAATCGAACAACGCGATCTGGCCTTCGTTTCCGGGCAGTACCGGCGACATATTCTCCGGATTGAACAGGATACATCGCATCCAGTTGGGGAAGATAAAGAGTCCTTCTTCCGGAAGATCGCCCGGTGTGTTCAGCGCACTGATTTCGTAAGCCTGGCTGGACAATTCGCACATTCCATATTCCCCATAGACCGCGCGCCGTTCGATGCCCAGTTTTTGGCTGAGCATATCGCGCAGTTCGTGTCTGGGAATTTCGCGCGATTTGCCTTTGTAGCCGCCGGTTTCGAGCAGACAGCTTCCCGGAGCACTGGTAAAATGCCGATCTCCCAGCCTGTCGAGGAGTTCGACATACGCAAATGCAGGTCCCATCAGATGAACAGGCGCTTCGTGTGCTGCAGCATCTTCGATTTGGGCGCAGAGCCCGTCGACGTCCAGTCCCTTTTCGATCGAAAAGAAATGCCCCGAACCCGGTGCCCCAAAAGCTTTGACGAATGATGAAATCATGTACCCCAGCGAAGAGTGGGGATTCGATTCATAGGAAGGCATGAGGGACAGAATGCGGGTCTGCTGGGAGATCCTGCGGCCGGTCAGCATTGAGAAAGCATAGATCTGCGAACGCTGCATCAGGCCGGGATCGCAGAATTTATGGATGCTTCGGACGCCTTCTGTCGTTCCGCTCGAATGGAACTCCGCAACACATTTTTCCGGCGCAAACGGACACAGGTCCGCCCGTTTGAAGCATTCAACCGGCAGAGGCGGATAATCCAGCAGCGACGAACCTCGCTCTGTTCTGCCCTGTATGGAACAGTATGTCCCATACAGAGGATGATTCAGACGCTGATATTCCAGCAGATCGATCATCAGTCCCGTCGGTTTGGGCTCCTGACCTGCCGGACTGTCCATGCATCCCCAGCGAAAGGCTGCAAACAAAAAGTCCGAAATGCGCTTGTACAGTTCGATGCGTTCCTGAATCATGAGACGGATTTCCCCCTGTCTGCAATGCCCTATTCATTCATGACTTTGTCCAGAGCTTCGGCAATACGGCCAATTCCCTTGCGAATCGATCCCTCGTCCAGCGCGAACGAAAGTCTCAGATACCCGGGCGCACCAAATGCACTGCCGGGAATGGTGGCAACATGGCCCTCTTCGAGGATATATTTGGCCAAATCGAGATCATTCTGAATCCAGTGCAGGCCATGTTCGATATTGCAGTAATTCTTGCAGTTCAGGAATACGTAGAATGCACCTTTGGGGGCAACACACGAAACGCCGGGGATTCCGGCGATGCATTCGAGCATCACGCTTCGGCGTCTGGCAAAGGTCTGGCGCATTTCTTCCAGAACACTTGTGTCGAGCTTGAGGGCTTCGAGTGCACCGGCCTGAGCAAAGCTCGTGGCATTTGATGTCGAGTGGCTCTGTATCGTCGTCATGGCTTTGATGCGCTCCGGGTCTGCAATCGCAAATCCGAGACGCCATCCGGTCATCGAAAAACTCTTCGAAAAACCACCGGTTGTGATGATGCGTTCGCGCAGATCCGGCGCAACTTTCGACAATTCGACGTGTTTAAATCCGTCGTACGTCAGATGCGCATAGATGTTGTCCCATAAAATCGTCACATCCGGATATTTTCTAAGAACTTCGGCGAGCGTTCTCAGAACGGCTTCATCGTAGGCCTGACCGGTCGGATTGGATGGCGAATTCAGGATCAGAAGTTTTGGATGGTGCTTCTGAATTGCCGCCTCAAGCATCGCCGGCGTCATCAGGAATGCTTCTTCCTCGCTTGTTTCAACGAATTCGACGCGTCCTCCGGCGAGGTGAACCATGGCGGGATACGACAGCCAGTACGGCGTCGGAATCAATACGACATCTCCATCGTCGATCAGCGACATGATCGCGTTGTAGATGACCTGTTTGCCGCCGACACCTACGATGACCTGATCTGCAGTGGTTTCGACGCCGTACTGCTTTTCATACCATTGGGCGATGGCGGCTCGCAGTGCAGGTAATCCGGCGACTGGCGTATATTTTGTCATGCCCGCGTCCAGTGCGGCTTTGGCCGCATCAATGACGGGCTGGGGCGTATTAAAATCGGGTTCACCGGCTCCAAAACTGACGATATCGAGTCCTTC
>JAEEGL011535510.1_pt1 | contig 13462 bp, 11 predicted proteins | sample 9134231 | NCBI WGS metagenome assembly JAEEGL01 (sample SAMN16246548, study PRJNA631951) | gut metagenome | biome: gut microbiome; feature: rumen; material: fiber-attached | host: Bos | place: Iran: Karaj | collected 2018-10 | reverse complement strand
GGCTGTGCACGATGTCCATGATGACGGCGACGCCCTTGGCGTGAGCGGCATCGATGAGGGCCTTCAGTTCCTCGGGGGTTCCGAAGCGGGAACTGGCAGCGAAGAAGCTGCTGACATGGTATCCGAAGCTGCCATAATAGGGGTGCTCCTGAATAGCCATGATCTGGATGCAGTTGTAGCCGTCCTTGATGACGCGCGGCAGCACGTTCTCGCGGAACTCCGTGTAGGTGCCGAGTCCCTCCTTGTCCTGTGCCATACCGATGTGGCACTCGTAGATGAGCAGCGGCGAGGTGTTCGGACGGAACTTCTGCACCTTCCACTCGTAGGCTTTTTCAGGCGCCCACACCTGAGCGGAGAAAATCTTGGTCTCATCATCTTGCACGACGCGATTGATCCAGGCCGGAATGCACTCGCCCTGACCGCCTTCCCAGTGTACGGACAGTTTGAAGAGCTGACCATGCTTCATGGCGCGTGCGGGCAGCTTGATTTCCCAGTTGCCGTTGCTCTTGGGCACACGCTTCATGGCGTATTCGGATTTCTCCGTCCAGTTGTTGAACTCACCGATGACAAAAATCTCTGTCGCATTCGGTGCCCACTCGCGGATGATCCATTTCTTGTTCTCGAAGTGGAGACCATAGTAGAGGTAGCCCGAGGCGAAGTCGGCCAGCTTCTGCTTGCCGCCCTGCGTGAGTTCGTTGATTTTGTCGAGTGCGTGTTGGTGGCGCCCTTCGATGGCATCGGCAAACGGAGCGAGCCATTCGTCGTTCTTAATCAGCTTGAGCTGCTTGGGAGCTGCGGGCGCAGCCGTAGCCTTCTTGCTGGAAGATTTCTTGGCAGCCGCAGTCGTCTTGGTGGCCTTGGCTGTTGACTTCTTGGCCGTTTTGGCTGTTGAAGCCGCTTTGGTATCTTTCTTAACCATTCTCTTATCTATTGTTTTTTGATTCGTCTGCAATGGTTTTTAAGCCTTCACCTTGATGATAGCCTTGCGGATAGGCTTGTCGGTGATGGCCGGCGCATGGCCGTCCGTGGGGAAATAGATGGCGAACTGACCGGGCCGCAGCGTGAAGTAAGTGGAGGCGATGTCCTCGGGTGTCATGGGCGCTGCAGGGTCGTGCAACGTCATGTCCGTAGCCTCGTTGTACTCAGCCTTGGGCAGCTGGTCGGCGGGCAGCCATCCATGCTCCTCGGCATCGCTGATAGGTATCTGGATGTCGATCATGCGGCGATGCGTCTCGAAACGGGCCTGCTGGCGCGTCTTTGCGGGAGCCTCCTGCACGTTGATGAAGAGGTCATCGCCCTGAATCTTTGTAATACCAGTGGGAAGGGTTGACAAATCCGTCTTGCCAAGGAAATCGGCAACGGCTTTAAAAAGCGGGTTCAAGCCCAGATAGCGGTCGAACTCCTGAAGGTGATCTACAATCATGATTATATTGAAAAACGTTTTTCCGGCTGCAAAGGTACGTATTATTCCCGAGAGGATAAAATAAAACGGCGTGAAAAAGCTATTTGTCGATGACTCCACGCGTGTAATGGCCCTGTCGGATAACTTTTCCGTTCTTATCCTTTTCCACGAAATCGCCGTGGCGGACATCATCCTGGTAGCAACCCTCGAAGCGGATGCCGTCGGGGCTCTCCATGATGCACTTGCCGTGCTTCTCGCCTTCGTGGAACTGGCCGCGGAACTTGCCGCCGTCCTTCTGGCGGATAATCCCCTCGCCTTCCATCATGCCGTTGCGCCATTCGCCGTCATACACGTCGCCGTTGCTCCATACGTACTTGCCGCGTCCGTCCTTGCGGTCGTTACGCCACTGGCCTGTGTAGCTGGCCCCGTCGATGGAGGTGAATGTGCCTGCGCCGTGCTTCACGCCGTCCTTGAACTGGCCCACGTACTTGTTGCCGTTGGCATAGGTAAAGATGCCGTCGCCCTCGCGCTGGCTTTTGTTATAGGAGCCCTCGTAGCGGTCGCCGTTGTTGAACTGGTAGATACCCTTGCCGTGGAGCGAGTCGTTGACGAACGAGCCGGTATAGACATCGCCGTTGGCATAGTGATAGGTGCCCTGGCCGTTCATCATGCCCTCGTGCCACTGGCCCGAATAGTGAGCACCGTTGGCCCAGCGGAAGGTACCTAAGCCCTCTTTGAGGTCGCCCTTCCATGTGCCTTTGTAGGAGTCGCCGCCCGCATAGGTGTAGGAGCCCTGTCCCTCGCGCTTATCCTCCACCCAATCGCCTTCATAGGTGTCGCCATTGAAGTAGTACATCGTACCTTGACCGTGCTGGAAGTCGCGGAACCAGAGACCCACATATTTATTATTGTTGCGGAAGTAGAAGGTTCCCGTGCCGTGCTGCTGATCCTGGAACCATTCGCCTTCATAGCGCTCGCCGTCGGCAAAGGTGTAGATTCCGTAGCCCTGGCGCTTGCCTTTCACATATTCGCCCTCATAGACATCGCCGTTTTTCATCACGGCACGCCCCTTTCCATAGGGCTTTCCGCGGAAGAGTTCGCCCTCATACTCTCCGTCGCGTATCGAGCAAGTGCCTATCGTAATCTCCTGTGCCACAACGCTTACCGAAAGCATCATCCCTACTGCCATCAGCAAGAGCGTAGATATATATGGTCTTTTTGACATAGATGTTTTCATTTTACTGCACAAATATACTACTTTTATTTGAGATGACAAAATCCTTAAGACCTTTTTAACGCAAAATTTGCAAACCCATCGAGAAACCGAACGAACGAACAGAACGAACAGTTGAACAGTTTCTGTTTGTGCGCTCAAAGAAACCTTTATTATTATATTAAATATAATAATAACTCTATATGGGCAGTTGCACACACAAACTGTTCAACTGTTCGAACTGTTCGTTCGGTTTCCAAAGCACTGCCCTAAATCAAGGCCCAAATCGATATCCGAAATTTGGCAATGCCACGGAAAAACCGTATCTTTGCAACGTCTTAAGGAAATAAGACCCAGGTCTTATCGCCCGAAGACCTAGATCTTATCGCCCGAAGACCTAAGTCTTAAGCACAACGAACAAACAACTATGGAACAAACACTCTTCTATGAAATCTGCGGCATTGTGGCCAGCATCAGCATGATCCTGGGCTATCTCCCCCAGGCCATTCAGACCATCCGCACCCGCAAGACCGACGACATCGCGCTGCCCACGTTCCTGATGATGGGGCTCGGAGCCATCTGCTTCATGCTGCAGGGGCTGATGCACCAACCCGAAATCATCTGGTCGCTCTTCCTCACGAACCTGATCACAGCCACCTGCAGCTGCATCGTGTTCGGCATCAAGGCCTACAACGATTTCTTCAAAAAGTAGCTGGAAACGCTTAGAACTCGACGGTGAAGCGAGCGTTGAGCTGGCGACCTGTAAGATAGTTGGGAACGGCGTACTGCTGGCGCGTGATGTCGGTAATCCACAAGTAGGATGCCACGTTGCTGATGCCGAGGACATTGAAGCAATCTACGCCCAACCACACGTTGCGCAGGTAGCGCCACGGGCCACGCCGATAGTGACCGTCCTCGTTGTTGAACAGGCGATAGCTCATGCCGAGATCCACGCGGCGGTAAGCGGGGGCATCAAAGACGTGACCTTCGAGACCGGAGTGCGGAGCGCCAAAGGGCAGACCGTCGGCAAAGGCCATCTTCAGCGTCATCTTCCAGCGGTCGGTGCCGGGGAAGTAGTCGGTGAAGAACATATTCAGGTTCCAGCGCTGGTCCGTAGGCTGAGGGATGTGCTTGCCGTGGAGCGTCATCGAAGCCTTCATCAGCGAGAAGGAAACCCAACTGGTGGTGCCAGGCACGAACTCGCCATAGACCTTGAAATCCACACCGGCCACATAGCCCTTGCCCTCGTTGCGGCCGTAATAGACAATCTTCAGATTATCAACATTGTACGGATTCAGCCGGCTCTGCGCCTTGTAGTAAGCCTCTGCCGTGAACTTGAACGGCCGTCCGCCCATGCGGAACTGATACTCGCCGCCCACGAGAATCTGGAACGAGCGCTGGCTCTTGATATCGCGGTTGAGCTGAACGGTGGTGATGCCATTGGCGAAGACCGTGTCGCGCAGTTCCTTGTAGAAAGGCGCCTGATAATACAAGCCCATGGCCAGCCGCAGCGTGAGGCGGTCGTTCTTCGCAGGCACGAAACCGATGCTGGCACGGGGCGAGACGAGCGTCTCACTATTCCACGACCAATGGCTCAGGCGTACGCCATAGTTCAAGGCGATGGTTCCAGCCGAGAGTTCCTGGCGCCAAGTATCCTGCGCAAACATCTCCAAGCGGTTGGAGGTAATCTCCTGAACACTCTTGAGGTTGTAGATGTAGTCGAGGCGGTTGCCTGTGTGGGGCATGGAATAGCCTGCCGAATCGCGGTACTCCCACTCGCGCGTGTTCTCACTGATGCGCTCGTGTTTCCACAGCAAACCCGCCTGAACGTGATGGGCATAGGGCTTATACTCGTAGCGCAGATGAGCCGTGCGGGTGTTGGAGGACAGCAGGTTGCGGGCGTGCTCCATGTAGGTGCCGACGCCGAGCTGCGTGGAGGTCTTCGTGTCGTCGAGCCAGTACTGCCCCTGAATGTCATACGCCTCGCGCTCCCTCGTGGCAAAGGCCGAAGCGCCCACCGACAGCGTGCTGCGACTGCCCAGCCTACGCGTGAGGTTCAGGGCTCCGAAGAACGTGCGGAAGAGGTCCTCCTCCTCGCCGTCGAAATAGACACGGAACTTCTTGACATCCTCCATCGTGCCGAAATTGGTCTCGCGGTCCTTGGGCTTGAAGCGGTAGCGGTTGCGCGAGATATAGCCGATGGCGTCGAGTGTCCAGTTCTTGGTCGGCGACCATGAGAGGTAAGCCTGATAGTCGAGGAAGGCAGGGTCGTACTCGCCCGTGGTCTCCAGCGAGCCCAGCAGATAGCGGTTGGTCTTGTAGCGGAAGCCCTGCGAGAAAGAGAGGTTACCCAGGCGGAAGCCGTCATAGACCTGCGCGCCCAAGAGGCTGGCGCTGACGGAGCCCTCGTGGCGCTGGGGCTTCTTATAGGTGATATCCAGCACCGAGGACATGCGGTCGCCGTACCTAGCCTCGAAGCCGCCCGAGGAGAACTGAATACGATCCACCATGTCGGAGTTGATGACCGACAGGCCTTCCTGCTGGCCGCTGCTGATGAGCATGGGGCGATAAATCTCCACACCGTTGACATAGACGCAGTTCTCGTCGAACGAGCCGCCACGGACATTGTACTGGCTGGACAGCTCATTATGGGTGGAGACACCTGCCTGCGTAGCCACCAGTTCCTCCACGGCATTGCCGCTGGTGGAGGGCATATGGCTCAGCTCCTTGGTGGAAATCTCCTGCGTGGAGCCCATCCGCCTACGCACCTCGCTCACCACCACTTCGCCCATCTCCTGACCGCTGGAGCGCAGGGTGACGTTCCACGTCAGCTTGCCTCGTGGGCGCACAAGCAGCTTCGTCTTCTTCTCGTAGCCGATTAAGCTGTACGTTATCGTAACGGAGTCAGCGGTCTGAAAATCAAAACTATAATTACCATTCAAATTCGTGACAGAGCCTATGCCCTGTCCATCCACTTTCACCGTCACGAAAGGCAGCGGTTTCTGCTCCTCGTCCAACACACGACCGCTGAGGGTGCAGTCGGTCGTAGCCGTCTTGATCAGAGAATCGGCAGACGCCACCAGCACTTCCTGAGCCCGAAGAGGCTGGAAGCAGCACAGCAGCAAAATATAAATAAGGTGTCGATTCACGAATATATAACGCAGGAATCCGATGGTTTATTGTGCTGGCAGCACCGTGTGAATGCCTTGTTCGCGATGAGTGAGTTCCACGCGGATGCCGTATTTCTTATGAAGATGCTCTGCCAGATGCTGTGCACAATAGACCGAACGATGCTGCCCGCCCGTGCAACCGAAGGAGAACATCAGGTCCGTGAAACCACGCTGAAGGTAGCGCTCCACATGGAAATCAGCCAGGCGATAGACGGAATCCAGGAACGTCAGGATCTCGCCGTCGTCCTCCAGGAACTTGATGACGGGAGCGTCCAAGCCGGTAATCTTCTTGTAGGGTTCATAGCGCCCTGGGTTGTGCGTGCTCCGACAATCGAACACATAGCCGCCTCCGTTGCCACTGGTGTCTTCGGGGATACCACGTTTGAAGGAGAAAGAGAAGATGCGGAAGGAAAGAGAGGGGGCGGACTCTCCACTGGCGGACTCTCCCCCCTGCCCCTCCCTATGAGGGAGGGGAGTAATTACCATTGAGGAAGAGGGGGAAATGCTGTCTTGGCTATTAGCGAGGGATTCGAGGGTGCGACGAAGCTCGGGATAGGGACAGGAGCCGGGTTCCTTCAACAACTCGCGAAGGTTGTTGAGGGCCGGCGGGATGCTGTCGAGGAAGTGTTTCTTGCGCTCGAAATAACCTCGGAAACCGTAGGCTCCCAGAACTTGCAGGAGGCGGAAGAGGACGAAGGAATTGAGAGTAGAGAGTTGAAAGTTGAAATTTGGAGCCCCATAAGCCTCTTGCAGCACCTCATTCAGGCTCTCGCGATAAACTCCGATAAGTTCCTCGCGCAACGACTGAGGATAGCGAGCCGAAGCCTGCCACAGGAAGCTGGCGAGGTCGTAGTATATCGGTCCTCGGCGCCCACCTTGGAAGTCGATGAACCACGGATTCCCTGCTGCATCCAGCATCACGTTGCGGGCTTGGAAATTGCGATACAAGAAAGTGGGGAGGGCGGCGGGAGAGTCCAGGAGGTCCTTCGCCAAAGCCCTGAAGTCGTGCTCCAGGCGGAGTTCGTGGAAATCCACGCCCGTAGCCTTCAGGAAACAGTATTTGAAGTAGTTGAGATCGAACATCACGTTGGTCTCGTCCATTTCAGGCTGCGGATAGCAGACCGAGAAGTCGAGACCCTGTCCGCCCAACACCTGTAAACGGGGAAGCTCAGCGATGGTGCGACGCAGCAACTCGCGCTCTGCCTCGCCGTACTGACCGCCAGCCTCACGAGCCGAGCGCAGGGCATCGAACAGGGAGCGCGAGCCAAGGTCCTGCTGCAGGTAGCGGCTCTCATCGTCGCTGACTGCCAGCACTTGCGGCACGGGAAGTCCCTTCTCGGCAAAATGACGCGCCAAAGAGATGAAAGCATGATTCTCCTCGATGGACGTTCCTATGACGCCAATCAGGCTTTCGCCCTCAGCCGAGGTGAAACGGACATATTGGCGATTGCTGCCTGAGCCTGTGATGGTCTCTGTGGTCTTCGGTTCTGCGCCCGTCAAAGAGGTATAGAGGGAGAGTAGCTGTTGCATAGATGGATAGCGAGGGTTGTTTTATCGAGCGTTGATCTTGGCATACAGGCCACGACGCAGGGATTTCTGAGATTTGTGAATCAAGGCGTTGATCTTTCTGCGGATAGCCACGATGTTGAAGAAGGACACAATGACGAAGAGGGCTACGCCCATGAGCAGCGTCATCGACAAGGAGCCTTCGCTGAGCGAGGGGAACATCTGCCACAAACGCTCCAGATAGAGGCCGCGAATCCACAGCAGCAACACCCACGCCAGCAACAACACCAGGGCATTCATGCCCACAGCAAGCAGCTGATAAGGGCGCGACACACGCGACGGCGAGTAGCCAATCAGCAGCAGGTTCTGCAGCTTCTCGGCATTCTTCTGCACCAGGAGATAGACACTCAGCATCAGGATATAGAACGAGAGGACACTGATCAACAGGCCCACCGCCATCACGATGGCTGCCACCACCTTCAGGAAATACGTGGCGCGACCGGCTTCGAGATTGTCGTTCTCCAGTTCATAGCCTCTCTCCTGAATGTAGGCCGCGATGGCATCGTCGGCAGGATTCTTCACCTCCACAATCAGGCGCGTTGGTGCTGCCACAGCATTGGGAGCCAACGCGGCATTGGCCTGCTGCATGAACGATTCTGGTACCAAGACCGTGTTCAATCGGTTGCTGAAGCCCACGACACGTCCCTTCAGGTGGCGCTCTGCCCCACCCTCACCACGCAGACGGATATCCATCTGAATCATAGAGATGACGCCTTCGGAAAGCTTGGGAAGCGACTGGCTCTGTGCGAAACCGAAATTGTAAATAGCCAGATAGGAACGCGGAAGGATGATGGGTACCTCAGCCGGGAAGCTGACGTCAGAGGCCATATGGGTGGCTTCTCCTTCTGGCCAACGGATATCCACAAAGGCATCAGGAACGCTCTCGAAGAACATATCCGTGCCCACGCCGACACCCGCCATCGACAGGGAGGCATAGACCTTGAACTGCGAAGCCGTGAACGCTCCCACTTTCTGCGTGAAGCGCTGCGCCTCGAAGTCGCGGACGTCAGCCTCCGTGAACGGCTGCGCCTCGCCACGCAAGGTGGTGACCGCCGAGATACGTTTGGAGACTATCAGATAGGTGTTCTTGATGACGCCGTCGTCGCCTGTGAAGGCCGGCAGGACATCCTCGTAGAACTGTACAGACAACAAGACAATCAACATGCCAAGCAAATTGGCGAAGAAGAAGCCAACGAGCTGGACAACACTGATATGCCGGCGAAGGAGTTTCCAGATGAGTTTCATAGCTTAAAGACTTTTTCGTAAGGCAAATCCATGTGATGACCGATACTCGTAATGATGACACCTGCACCCTGACGGCGTGCCTCAGCCATCATCACGTCTGCCATCACCTGACAGTTGGCGCCATCGAGGTGGCTCACGGGCTCATCGGCCAGCAGGAAGTCGAAAGGCTGACACAGCGCACGAATCATGGCCACACGCTGCTGCTGGCCGTAGCTCAGGTGGCCCATGCGCGTCTGCTCCCTATCGGCGATGCCCAAAGCCTCGAACCATTGGCGGATTTCAGCATCGCTCTTGAATTGGGTGAGCTGGTTCTTCACCTGCACATTCTCCCAAGCCGTGAGCTCTGGAAAGACGCGTAGCTCCTGGAACATCGTGCTCAGCGAGCGCTGGCGCAACTGCGTCCAATCATAGGTGCAGAACTCGCGGATATCACGACCGTCGAACTCTATGACGCCTTTGTAATCATCGCGGTAGCCTATTAGATAGCTGCAGAGCGAGGACTTGCCCGTGCCCGAAGCGGCTTCTATGAGGTATAAATGGCCACGCTCGAAAGCGACCTCCTGCTGCCAGATATCGGAGCAGATGTCTGTGCGGTCGCGAAAAACGCGCGGCAAAGTGTTATGAAGGGCTATGGTATTCAATCTTTCAATCTTTCAATCTTTCAATCTTCAATTTTCAGCGCTTCCTTGAGGATATGGACATCCTCCGAGGCCTTGAGCGTGAAGGTGAATTCGCCTGCCCGCTTCATCTGGATATCCAGGCGTTCGAAATGCTGCATGAGCTCCGTGCTGAACGGAACAGGGTCATACGGAAGAGCCTTCAGGTTGATGGTAGCATAGAAGCGGGCACCCTTGATGTCGCTTCGCTCCTCACGCAGATAAGCATTGCCCTCAGAGGGAAGAGCACGCTCACTGCCCACATGAATAATCTTGTCCTTGACGCCAAAGAAGACCTGCGGCATTTCAGGGATATCCAAAGAGTATTCTGTATCGCTGAGCGCCTGCACACGGAGGTATTTATTGCCCCACGACGAAGCACCGCTGAGGAAATCCGTATGCTCCACCTGTGCAGTCAGCGAACCGCCGAAGTTGGGATGAATACCTCCGTCGTTCGTGACCTCAAGAGCCACATCGCCATCAATGGCCTCCAGAATGCGGTCCACATCCATGACCAGATTGATAGCAACGAGTGCCGTGCGGACTGTAGGATTGGAACGAAGCAACTCCAGAAGGTCTTTGCCCTCGATGTTCAAAGCCATCCAAAGGACATTGTCAGCATGAGCATGATCCATCAGGGAGGCGCGAATGGGGCGCAGAAGATTATTATAATAGTCGAGTTCCTCCTCGCCGTCCTCGTTCCTTGGGATGATTTCAGCATCGAACTCCAGTTCGTTGTCGTTGGCAGACGCGGACAGCAGATACAGCCCCTGAGCAGCCGATGCCAAGCCCAGCGAAACCAAGGGCTGGAGCGCATCCTCGGGCAGAATCTCTGGTGAGGCCACAGCCACCAGCGGATCATCCTTCTTGTCCATCGTATCGTACAATTCTGTCTTCAGGCCACTATCATCGCGGTCTTGTTCCAACAGACGTGCCATGACGCTGCGCAACTGATCCTGAGCAGCACCTACGGCTGGCCCCATCGCCAGAGCCTTCTCCCCGTCGAACGCCATGAGCCATTGCTGCTCGAGCACAACCCACGAATAGCCTCGCTGCTCAGAAACCTCGGAGGCGTAGCCCTCAGCACGAAGCCGCTCGCACCACGATGTGACGTCACCTGCATGAGCAACCGCTGCGAGAACGCCGAAATAGCCGTCGCTAGAGGCAAAGCCATAAACAGGCAGTGTGAAATCGATTCCGATGGTAGCGCGTTCTTCATCTGAAAGCGCGATACGCTGGGAGAGCTGTTGCATGTCTTCCTGCGAGAGGTCGGCATCGTCCAGAAGTTCCCTGACATCCAATCGCGCCAATGCGATGACGTTCTTCGGCAGGGCTTTGAGATATGCCGTTGAAGGACCTCGGAATATGAAATAAGCGCCCACGGCCACCACAGCAGCAACGAGGACACCGAAGAGAATAGCTTTTGATTTTGTATTCATGATGGATTTGTGTGTTTTAACGGTTTGCAAGACGCATCATGTGGACTGCGGCCAGCGCTGCCGTCTCTGTGCGCAAACGGCTTGTACCTAATGAGATGGAACGGAAGCCTGCTGCTTCTGCGGCCTGAACCTCATCGATGCTGAAGTCGCCCTCCGGTCCTATCAGGACAAGGGCTGGGGTCTGTGGAGTCAGGACATCCAGCAGGAACGGACGTTCGCCCTCGTAGCAGTGGGCGATGAAGCGTTGCTCAGGAAGATCCTGACGACGGATGAACTGTTGGAAAGGCTGCATCTCTTCGAGCGTAGGCTTCCACGCCTTATGACTCTGCTTCATGGCGGAAACAAGAATCTTGTCAAGGCGCTCGGTCTTGACAACACGCCGTTCTGAGAAACGGCAATCCAGCAGCGAGAAACGGTCGAAACCGATTTCCGTTGCCTTCTCTGCCAGCCATTCCATGCGATCCATATTCTTGGTGGGAGCCACAGCCAAGTGAATGGTTCCTGTCCACTCAGGTTGTTGAGGCTGGCTCTCAAGAATGCGATAACGACAGCGGTGGTTGCTGGCCTCCGTGATGACAGCACGATAGAAAACACCCTTGCCGTCCATGAGGTTCAGTTCTTCGCCCATTTGCAGTCGCAGCACGCGAAGTGCGTGCTGTGCTTCCTCATCGGGTAGCAGCCCCGTCTCAGGATCTGGCGTATAGAAGAATCGAAGTTCCTTCATGAGGGGTTGATGGGTGTTCGCCTGGCCAGCTCATCGCGTAGCTGAGAGGCTGCTTCGTAGTTCTCGCTCTCGACAGCGTGCTTCAGGGCATCCTCCAACATCTCGCGGCTGAACGTGCTGATATTGATAGCATAGGAGTTGGCGCCCATTTGCTTCATATATTGCGCCTCAAAAAGTTCCGATTCAATCATAATCGGGCAGTTAGCCGTCACTGCAAGAACGAGCGCATCGTGGGCCATGCAGAGATCCACAACCTTTTCCTCGCCTTCGCGTTCGGCGTAAGTCTTGCAGAAGAAGACTCCATTGTTAATGGCCACCAGAACTACACGCGTCAACTTAACACCAAACTTGTTCATCACGAGATATGCCAATTCGGGCACAGAGATTGGAACGGGAATGGTGAACGGCTGCCGATTGCGCATCTGAATCTTAATGGCTCGATGCGTGGAGGTCATGATGGGGAGTATGCGATTCCCGTTTTTCTCCTTCAACACAATCATCGAACGGTCAGCATCGCTGGCAAGACCTGCAATAGCATGTATTTCGAGTTCTATAAGCACGGCTGTTGAGTTGAAAGTTCAAAGTTCAAAGTTCAAAGTTGAAAGTTAGTGCTGGATGGAAGCGGCATCGGGCTTCTTGCTGTCCTTGAAGAACAGCGCGAAGAGAATAGCCACCGTCAGAGCATAAGCGGCAAAGATGTACCAGCTGGTCTGCCAACCGGCAATGACCTGTTCGCCAGAAGCACCGGCAGCCTGTGGGTTGAAGACATAGTGGTTGAGCACCTGCTGAGCCACCTGTGTGCCTATGAAGGCGCCAAGACCATTGGTCATCATCATGAACAGCCCTTGAGCGCTGGAGCGCATGCTCTCATCGGTCTCCTGATTGACAAACAGCGAGCCAGAGATGTTGAAGAAATCGAATGCTACGCCATAGACAATCATCGAGAGGATGAACAACCATACGCCACTGCCCGGATTACCCATACCGAAGAAACCGAAACGCAGCACCCATGCCAGCAGAGCAATGAGCACGACCTTCTTAATCCCGAAGCGTGAGAGGAAGAAGGGGATGAGCAGGATGCAAAGCGTCTCGCTCATCTGCGAAAGAGATATCAGGATGTTGGCGTGCTGGACACCGAACGTGTCGGCATAGTGAGGCAGTTCGCCGAAGCTGGTGATGAAGGGATTGGCAAAGCCATTGGTAATCTGCAGGCAGACACCCAACAACATCGCAAAGATGAAGAACATAGCCATTCTAGGATTCAAGAAGAGCTTAAAGGCATTTAAGCCAAGAGCCTCAGCAAGAGACTTTTTCGTTCCATCCTTCTTAATTGGCATGCGAGGCATTGTCAGAGAATAGGCTGCCATGACAAGACTCAGTCCTCCGCTCACCATCCACTGTCCGGGTGTGGATTGGAGACCACACAAATCCACAATCCACATCGTGACGATGAAGCCCACGGTGCCCCATACGCGGATAGGCGGGAAAGCCTTGACGCTGTCATAGCCTGCACCCTCGAGTGCCGAGTAGCACACGGAGTATCCCAGGGCAATCGTAGGCATAAAGAATGCCACCGACAGAGAATAGAGCGCAAAGAGAGGTCCGAACTGCACGGCATCACCGGCCTCGTAAGCATAAGCCGAAGCCCCGATCATGAAGATACCTGCCAAGGCATGGCAGAGGCTGAGCACACGCTGTCCTTCGATCCAACGGTCTGCCACAATGCCCATCAAAGCAGGCATAAAGATACTCACGATGCCCTGCATGGAATAGAACCAACCGATGTTGGATGCCAAACCCACGCTGGCCAAATACGTTCCCATGGAGGTAAGATAAGCGCCCCATACGGCGAACTCCATGAAATTGAGGATTGTCAGTCTGATTTTCAGATTCATCTTATGTGTGTTTTATACGTTTTCGGGGCAAAATTACAAATTTCTCATGAAAACGTGTGCTTCATGTCACATTATTTATACCTTTGCAACGCAAATTATCACACGACATGAAAAAACAACTCCCCTTACTACTCCTTGCCCTGCTCTTTAGC
>JAEEGL011153003.1_pt1 | contig 13462 bp, 13 predicted proteins | sample 9134231 | NCBI WGS metagenome assembly JAEEGL01 (sample SAMN16246548, study PRJNA631951) | gut metagenome | biome: gut microbiome; feature: rumen; material: fiber-attached | host: Bos | place: Iran: Karaj | collected 2018-10 | reverse complement strand
TTGTCATAACATACCTCCTAAAAATTAAAAAAGTCCATCATAAATGGACTTTTTATAGAATTGTCCATCATTCAAGCTTTAGCACTTTACATTTTGCAAGTTGCTGAAGGGTCATCGAGCTTGTCTCTAGCCTTCTCTTTATGGATATGAAATTAAGCAATTGTTATTATATACTTTATATTAGTTTTTTTCAAGGAAATTGACCTAAATAAATCTAAAAGATTCCTTAACCTTTAAATCAATTAAATCTAAGCTTAAAAGTGGATTTTTAAGTGCATTTAAAGTTATAAATTGTAATATACTTTGAGGTAATAAATATACTAAATTTTTAGGTAATGATATTAATAACGCATAATCTTTAATACCAGATGAATCAAGGCCAGTTAAAATACCCCACCATATAGAACCTAAGAATACATTTACAAATAAATTAACAAATAATCTACTTAATAAGCACTTAGTATAACTTACATTTGTTTTGTAAAAACAAATACCATATATAAATCCTGCAAGCATAGCATTTAATGTATATGGTAAGAAGAAGCCATAAGGACTTGGGGATATAGCATAGCCTATAAAATCAGATAAGCAACCTATAATAAGATTAGTTGTTGGTCCAAATAGCATACCAATTATACTAAAAACTAAATATGAAAAGCCTATACCAAGATTAGAAAATCCACTTGGTAAATGAATTAGCTTTAATGCTATTTCAAGAGAAAATAGCATTGCAAGCAATGTCATTTTCTTTACATCATGTAACCAATATAATTGATTCTTCCAATATGAAATATAGAAAGGTGTTCTATATAATATTTGATTATCATATTCGATATCTAAGTTATAGAACTTTTTATAGAATAAATATAATAGGATAAAGACAATTGTTACAACTACAAATGATATGCTTAAGCTTATTAAAAATATGTTCATAACATTAATATTATCATTTTTAACAATAGTTTTACTTACATTATTAAATGAATCTTCATTTAACATATATGTAAATAATTTCTTTGCCATATTAGCACTAGTGTAATCTTTTTGTGAACCACTAATTTCATAATGATCATCTACATAATCAATTTTTATATTTTTATATGCTTTTGATGTATTAAGTAAGGAAAAATCTACTTTTTTAGAACTTCCTTTTTCTTTAATTTCTTCTTCTCTTTCAGCAATATAATAGTTTTTAGCATTCATTAAATCTTCTTCAGTAAAATAAGATTTATCAATCACTTCGCTTGATTCAAAGCTTAAAGAATATGTGTTTACCTTAGGAGCTTTAAAATAGGCAATAAAATAAGGGATTGAGGCGAAAAAGATAATAGATACTAGATATAAAATAAATCTGTTTCTAAAATGTAATAAAAATTTTTTCATAAAAAAAGACCTCCAATTTAGAGATCCCTTAAATATTAAATTAGGATTATGTTATTACCGCTAGTTTCCTATTCGTCCCTAAGATTTCCTTTTTCCCTTAGAGCACTTGACGCAATAACACTTCAACTTACGTTGCCTATTTATATTTTGGGATTATAACAAGACCGCTAGTTGCCTATTCGTCTATAAGTTATCCTACTACTTACAGCACTTAACGCCTTTGTTACTTCTAAACATTTTTGATTATAATATTTTTACTAATTTAATACAATAGTAAAGGCACTAAGAAGTGCCTTACTATACTAATTTTTTAATGCTTGTAGTGGAGCTGGAATTTGACCACCACGTGAAATAAATACATCGTTTTCAGTTTGATTAATATTAATTACAGGTGCATGTCCTAGTAAACCACCAAAATCTAATACCTCTCCTGGCTTTTTTCCAATGGCAGGAATTACACGAACTGCAGTTGTTTTAGTATTAACCATACCAATTGCAGCTTCATCAGCAATGATACCTGAAATAACATTTTCACTTGTATCACCAGGAATTACAATCATATCAAGACCTACTGAACATACACATGTCATAGCTTCAAGCTTTTCAAGCTTTAAAGTACCATTAGTAACAGAACGAATCATACCTTGATCTTCTGAAACTGGAATAAATGCACCTGATAAACCACCTACTCTATTACATGCCATAACTCCGCCTTTTTTTACAGCATCATTAAGCATTGCAAGACAAGCTGTTGTACCATAAGCTCCACATTCTTTTAAACCAATTTCTTCTAATACCTCAGCAACTGAATCTCCAACAGCAGGTGTTGGTGCTAATGATAAATCAACAATACCAAAATTAACACCTAAAGCTTTTGAAGCTTCTCTACCTATAAGTTCACCCATACGAGTAATCTTAAATGCTGTCTTTTTAATAATAGAAGCTATTTCTGAGATGGATGCATCCTTTGGAGCATCATGAATTGCAGAACGAACAACACCAGGTCCAGATACACCAACATTAATAATTGTATCTTCTTCTCCAAATCCATGGAAGGCTCCTGCCATAAATGGATTATCTTCTACGGCATTACAGAATACAACAAGTTTACCAGCACCTATGCAATTATTATCTTTAGTAAGCTCAGCAGATTCTTTTACAATATGACCCATAAGCTTTACAGCATCCATATTAATACCAGCTTTTGTAGTACCAACATTGACGCTTGAACAAAGCTTATTTGTACAAGCTAAGGCACGTGGAATTGAATTAATAAGTTCTAAATCTCCTGCTGAAAAGCCCTTTTGTACTAAAGCGCTATATCCACCAATAAAATCAATACCAATATCACTTGCAACTTTATCAAGAGTTTTAGCATATTTTACAGGATCTCCTCCAGAACAACCTACTAATAAAGAAATAGGTGTAACAGATACTCTTTTATTTACAATAGGAATACCATAAGTCTTTTCTAATTTCTTACCTACTGCAACAAGATTTTTAGCTTTATTATAAATTTTGTTATAAACCTTTTCACATGATTTATCAATATCACTATCCATACAATCAATTAAAGAAATACCCATAGTAATTGTACGAATATCAAGATTTTTCTTTGATATCATGTCTATAGTTTCAAATATTTCATCTTGAGTTAACATAATACCACCTAAATTTTATGCATAGCATTAAAGATATCTTCATGCATAATATGAATTTCTAAATTCTTTTCAGTCTTAACATTCGCAAATGAATCAACAAAATCTTCAAATGAGCAATTAAGATTATCAATATTTACTACCATGATCATAGCAAAATAATCTTTCAATACAGTTTGGCTAACTTCTACAATATTAGCATTATAAACTGTACATTGGCTTGATACAGTAGCTAAAATACCAGTAGTGTCTTTACCAACTACAGCAATTACAGCATTCATCCAAAATACCTCCTAATAAATACTAAATATATTATATCTTGAAAATATATAATAAACAATTAAATAGAAAAGAATTAAATAATGAGAACGCTTTAATATAAAAACACAATTTAAAACATTAAAAGAGATATAGTCATTACGCTATATCTCTATTATCAATTATTTAATGAAGAATTATATTATTAAATCACAATCAGTACAGTGAATAGTCACATTTAAGCCTTCATTCCACCAATCCATTTTGTCTAAAGCATTCCATTCTTCTTTTGTACCTACAAATGAAATATTTGTTATATCCTTACAATTTGCAAATGCATAACTAAATATTGAATCAACATTAATTATTTCATTGTTATATACAAAAGATTGAGGTAATTCAATTTTTGAAGAATTTCCATTATATTTTACAATATAACCTTTAAATTTATCATAATGAACCATAATTGATTCTTCATCAATAGAAGTATGCTCAATTAATGGATAACAACCTGTACCAAATAAACTAATAGAAGACAAATTATATACCTCACATAAAGGACAAGAATAAAATTCACCCTCACCAATTGTTTTAACACTTGAAGGAATTGTTACACTATTTAAACTCCAGTATTCATAAAACGCACTCTTTCCTATACTTGTAACCCATTCTGGGATTGTTATGTTTGTTAAATTAGTCCATCCACTGAACGCATAATCACATATGCTAGTTTCATCGTCTAAAATGGTTACTTCTTTTATTGATTTGCAGTCTTTAAATGCGAACTAGCAAATGTATTTTCACTTATTGAATTAACACTATCTGGAATCATAACACTAGATAGTGAATAACAACAAGAGAATGATAAATCTCCAATAGTTGTAACACTATCTGGAATTATAATATCTGATAATGATTTACAAAATTGAAATGCATGATTTTCTATTGTTGTAACAGTATTAGGAATCTCTACGTTAAATAAAGATTTACAGCCATAAAATAGAGAATCTCCTATTACTTTTGCACCAGGTAATATCTTTATTTCTTTTATGCTACAATCTTTAAAGCATTTTAAATAAAGATCAGGCATTGATGCGATATTGCTTGGTAACGTTAAACTTTTTAATGAGCTGCATCCAGCAAATGCATTATTTCCTATATTTTTTATACTGTCTGAAAAAATAATATCTATTAATGATTCACACCCATTAAAGGCGTTTTCACCTATATTTATAATTGTATTTGAAAATGAAATATTAAGAAGTTTATCACAATTTTCAAACCCAGATTCTTTTATTTGTGTAACTTTTTTATCATTATGAGTTTCTGGTATTATGATTTTTGCTAAACAGTTACTACTGCCTTGAGATACTTCATATGTATCATCAGGCAAAAGATTAAAATCAAGAAATTTTTCATAATTAAAATTTAAAGTACTTTGATTGCTTTCATCGTTTTGTTCATTATATGCACATGACGAAAAAAAGATAAAATAAAAAAACTATTAAATATTTTAACAAATTCTTTCTCATACAAACTCTCCATTCATTCCAAAATTAAAATCAACTAGGCATTTTATAAGATTAGCATATATAAAAATCAAGATAATAAATATAAATTAATCCTAAAAAATAAAAAATACGCTATTTCTAGCGTATTATAATAATTCTATAAATTCATCAAAGCTAAATGTTCCAAGATTTCTATGAACTAATTCGTGATTCTTATACATCATTAAACAAGGTGAAGCGTAAATATTTAAGCTTCTAACTAGCTTCATATTCTCTTTAACATCAACTTTATATACTAAAATATCATTAGTTTTTAAATAATCTTTAATTTGTGCTTCAAGAGAATCGCAGCGACAACAATTATCCATTCTAAAATCAAAAAATACTAAATCATTATTATTTACTATCTCTTTAAAATTTAAATCTTTAGTAAAATCTATAATCATTATTTAATCCAACCTTTTAATACTAAATAATCTTTTAGCATTGAAGTCCAATGAGCAACATAATCATCCTTATGATTAGTTCCGCCTTGAGTCATAGAATCATCACATAAGCTCATTCCATGAGCTCCACGAGGGAATACATGAGCTTCTACATTGATATTATTTTTCTTACAAGCTTCAATAAGCTTTAATGAATTTAATACATTAACTGATTCATCAGTAAATGTATGCCAAATAAATATCTCAGGGAAATCATTACGTAAATGCTTTTCTATAGATAATTTATCTATTAAAGGATATCTAGGATCATTATTTTCTTTAAATGAATTTAATAATTCTATAGCTTCTTCATTAGTAATCATTGGATTATTTGAATCAAAACCATTTAATAGTGTCGCAAATGATCTTAAATGTCCAAATGAAAAATCACTAGAAACAACTGGGTAACATGCAATAACACCATCAACTGGTTTACATTGCTGGAATTCATTATAATAATTAGTTTCACTTAATAATAAATGCGCTCCTGCAGAAAAACCAATTCCAAGAATTTTTCCATTTAAATCATATTTATTTTGATTATTTCTAAAATAATCAATCATTTCACCTAATTCTTTTTGTGGTTCAGGATAGATATCAATTTGTTCTCTATAATTTAATACAGCACATTTAAATCCTAAATTAAGAAAATAAGAAGCTACATTAAACGCTTCTCTTTTGCTTGTATGATGATATCCTCCACCTGGTACAATTATAACTAGTGGAGATATATCATTATTATTAGAAATGAAAGTGAAATAATTGTTAGAGTTATTAAATCTAATTATTTCTTCCATTATTTTAAAACCTCTTCAATCATAGCTTTTGTCATTTTTAATTTTGAAATTTGAACAGGATCTTTTGCGTTTTGTAAAGCTAGCTTTGTTTGTTCAAGAGTTAGACTATATTTCTTTACAAATAAATCTCCTTTATTAACACGTAAAATAGGTCCAAATACCATATCATAATAATCATATTTACGATCTATCTTCTCAGAATTAGCCACGATAATTTCATAAATATGACCATTTTCTTCAATTAAGTATTCATCAATAATCTTAAATCCAAAATTAATTAAGAAATATCTTAATTTTGGAGTATCATTATGTGCACTTAAAATTAAACGTTTAAATGATTTAGATAAATCTAAATCATAAGAAAGAATTTCAGTAATTAAAGAACCACCCATACCAGTTATAATTAAACCTTCTGGTTGTTCTTTAACATTCTCTTCGAATTCTTGTAATCCATCAGATAAAAATAATTGTGTTCTATCTGTAAGTCCTGCTTTTTCTATATTTAATCTAGCAGCTTCTAAAGGATCCTTGTTAACATCAATACCAATACCATAAGATACACCATAATCTCTTAATGCAGAGATTAAAGTGTAACCATGATCAATACCACAATCACCAACGCTCTTTAAACCTTTAGTAAGCGAAGCAATAAAATCAATACGATCCATATTACTTAGTTAAGAAATCCTTTAATTTATTGCTTCTTGATGGATGACGTAATTTACGAAGCGCCTTAGCTTCAATTTGTCTAATACGTTCACGAGTAACACCAAATTCCTTACCTACTTCTTCAAGAGTACGAGGACGAGAATCAAGTAAACCAAAACGAAGTCTAATAACACGCTCTTCACGGTCAGTTAAGCTACCTAATGCTTTATCAAGTTCTTCTCTTAATTTAGCATTTTGAGTGAACTCATATGGGTCTTGAGCAGTAGTATCTGCTACGAAATCACCAAGAGAAGAATCTTCTTCTTCACCAACTGGCTTTTCAAGAGAAATTGGTTCTTGAGCAATCTTTAAAATGTTTTGAACCTTTTCAACTGAAATACCCATCTTTGCGGCAATTTCTTCATGACTAGGCTCACGAGATAATTCTTGTACTAATTGACGTTGAACTCTCATTAATTTATTAATAGTTTCAACCATATGTACAGGAATACGAATAGTACGAGCTTGGTCAGCTACAGCACGTGTAATAGCTTGACGAATCCACCAAGTTGCATAAGTAGAGAACTTGAAACCTTTATCAACTTCAAACTTATCTACAGCCTTAAGTAGACCCATATTACCTTCTTGAATAAGGTCAAGGAATGCTAAACCTCTGTTAGAATATTTCTTAGCAATATTAACTACTAAACGTAAGTTAGCTTCACTTAATCTATTCTTAGCATTATCACCGATTTCTTCAATATCAAGTAATGATTGATAGAATCCATCAACATCACCATTTTCTAAATCAGATAAACCTTTATTAGCGATTTCAATGAATTTAGCTTTAGTTACATTCTTACCGTCGTTGTCTTTAACACTAAAAATTTGCTTAAAATGTTTAACTTCTTCTTCAGTAATAGTATTAGGATCATCAGAATTATCGATTTCATCCTTAACAGCTTTACCAATCTTACCAGCAGCAACTTCAATAGCATAATTAATTTCTTCATCTAACTTTAAAAGGTTGATATTACCGATTTCCTTTAAGTACATACGAACAGGGTCATTAACCTTAACTGTACTTGCAATTGCATCTAATGCTTCATTAGATAAATCAACAGGTTCTTCCTCAATATCAGCAAGATTTGGAACACTATCCATATCTAATTCATCATCAGATTCTTCTGCAATTACTGTAATTTCCTTGCTTTCAAGGTAATCACAAATCTTGTCGTATTCATCGCTACCTTCAGCATAATGAGCTTTGATATCTTTAGCAGATACTTTACCATCATTCTTAGAAGCGATTTCTTCTAGGCTTTTTAAAATTTCATCAAATGTCATAATAACAACTTCCTTTCTTTTTTAGTTAATATGCTTTTTCATTTCCATTAAATGCTTTTGCTTTCTTGATAAAGCTTCAAGCTTTTCTTCATTACTCATAATATTTGAAAAATCATTTTCAATATTAATGACTTGTTTTAAATGATATGTACTAAACAATACATTAACACATAGATTTAAATCTTTTTTTGTATATTCAGTCTTATCATTTAAATTCTTTAAAGTAGATTTATCACTTACAAGACAGTTATATTCATTTTCATTTAAGAATTTTAAGAATATACCTTCATTATATTCATCATATGAAATATAATAATCATTTATTAATGACTCCCATAAGTTGATATGAGCTTGATCAAATGTTTGAGCAAGTATTATATTGCCTAAACGCTTTTGATCTAGTTCAAGAGCTATTTTTTTACTCATCATAGCATAAACAAATATTCTAAGCTCAGCCTTTTGGCGACTAAGCATTTGTTGCCAATCTTTATCATTAAATTGATTAGTTAAAGCATCTGTTCTAGCAATATTAGATGCATTTACATCTTGTTTAACAATAAATCCGCTTTGATTTATAAATGCATTATAGTCTAGAATTAATGATGCAAATGATACACCTGTTGTATCACTAAAGCGATGCAAATATCCTTCAACTAAGCTTCTTGAATTTAAATTCTTTAAATATGCAAATAATTTATTTTTAACTATTTCAATTTGGTCTAAAGAACCTTTTTTTAATCCTTGAGTAACATACTCATATAAATAGTCATTAGGATCTTCAATATGACTATTGAAATAATCATTATATTTCTCACTACCAAATTTTAAAACATATTCATCAGGATCTAAACCATCAGGTAATCTAACTAATGATATATTAAAATTTTCAGCCTTTAATAATTTTATAGCTTTAACCATGGCGTTAATTCCAGCAGAGTCACCGTCATAACAAACTATAATATTATCAGTGAAAGATTTAAGTAATTTAACTTGATTACTAGTTAAGGCTGTACCCATAGAGCATACAGCTTCACCAAGTCCAGAACGAGTACTTGCGATAACGTCCATTTGACCTTCATGTAAAATTACTCTTTTATTTTTTAAAATAAAAGGTCTAGCTTGGTCCAAGTGATAAATAGACATATTTTTCTTAAATATTATAGTTTCTGGCGAATTGATATATTTAGCCTGGTCGGTTTCACCATTATAAATACGTCCACTAAATGCTACAATATTAGAATCCTTGTCTGTAACAGGGAACATTATACGAGTCTTAAATAAATCAAAGAAAGATTTATTTCTTTCACTTTCTTTAATAAGACCGCAATCTATCATGTCTATTTCATTATATCCTAAATCTTTAAGAGTAAGATATAATGCATCATTTTTGCTAGGAGCAAGACCTATATTAAATTCATTAATAATATCTAGAGTTAAACCTCTATTTAGAAGATACTTAATAGCTTCTTGACCAGATTTAGTAGATATTAAATTATAATGATAAAACTTTGCAGCTTCTTCCATTATCTTATAGTATTTAGATAAATCAGGTCCAGTATCTTTTTTCTTTATATTAAGTTCAACATTAGCTTTACTAGCTAATTCAATGCATGCATCTTCAAAAGAAATATTCTTTACTTCTTTTAAAAATGTAATAGGGTTACCACCCTTACCACATCCCATGCACTTGGCAATCTTTTTGCTAGGACTAACCATAAAGGAAGGTGTCTTTTCATTATGGAAAGGACATAATCCTTTAAAGTCTGAACCAGCCTTAGAAAGCTGTACGTATTGACTTACTAAGGAAACAATATCTGTTTTTTCAATTATTTCATTTATTTTTTCTTGTTCAATCATACGTACCTCCTCCTTTTATTTTTCTTAGAACATTAATTTCTTATTAACGTAATCAACAACTTCTTCAAGCTTTAAAGTAACTTGTTCCATTGTGTCTCTATCACGTAATGTTACAGTACCATTGTTTAAAGTGTTGTCATCAACAGTTAAGCAATATGGTGTACCAATTGAATCTTGTCTTCTATATCTCTTACCGATAGCAGCAGCTTCATCATAAGTAACTGGGAAATACTTAGCAAGCATGTTAAATACTTCCATAGCCTTTTCAGCATGAACTTTCTTAATTAAAGGTAATACACAAACCTTATATGGAGCAAGATGTGGAGCAAGACGCAATACTTCACGAGTATCTCCATTTTCAAGTTGTTCATTTTCATATGCACTAAATAAAATTGCAAGTAATAAACGACCAACACCAACGCTTGGTTCAACTACATATGGAACATATTTAGTATTATCATCTGGATCTAAATATTCCATATTTTCCTTTGAGTGTTCCATATGACGCTTTAAGTCATAATCAGTACGACTTGCGATACCCCATAATTCACCGAATCCCCATGGGAAATTGTATTCAATGTCTGTTGTTGCTTTTGAATAGAATGCAAGTTCTTTCTTATCATGATCTCTAAAGTGTAAATCTTCCTTCTTAATACCCATAGAGATTAAGAAGTCGTAGCAATATTGTCTCCAATATGTGAACCAATCATCTTCAGTACCTGGCTTGCAGAAGAATTCAAGTTCCATTTGTTCGAATTCTCTTGTACGGAAAATGAAGTTACCTGGAGTAATTTCATTTCTAAATGATTTACCAACTTGACCAATACCGAATGGTAATTTCTTACGCATTGAACGTTGAACATTCTTAAAGTTTACGAAAATACCTTGAGCTGTTTCAGGACGAAGGTAAACTGTATTCTTTGTATCTTCAGTTACACCTTGGAATGTCTTAAACATAAGGTTGAATTGACGAATGTCAGTAAAGTCATGAGCACCACAGTTAGGGCATGGAATATGATTGTCCTTAATGAATTGCATTAATTCTTGATTGCTCATACCATCACCTGTGATTTCACCCTTTGTGAAATCTTCAATGATCTTATCAGCTCTAAATCTGCTCTTACAAGCTTTACAGTCACATAGAGGATCAGAAAATCCACCAACATGTCCTGTAGCTACCCATGTTTCTGGGTTCATAATGATGGCAGAATCTAAACCAACATTATATGGTGATTCTTGAATAAATTTCTTCTTCCAAGAATCTTTAATATTATTTTCAAGTGCCTCACCTAATGGACCATAGTCCCAGCTATTAGCTAAGCCACCATAAATTTCACTACCTTGAAACACAAATCCTTTTTCTTTTGCGAATTTTACTAATTGTTCCAAATTAATTTTTGTCATATAATTTCCTCCAAAAAAATTCACTCGATTAACAATAGTCATTTTTTTTAAATTGTAAAAGATTTTTTAACAAATTAATCGATATATTTATCAAAAATAGCTTCAACTTGTTCAAAACCAATATGTTTTTCACTAGATGTAACTATAATTTCATTTGCAGACTCTAATCCAAGAGTTTCTTTAATCACTTTTTTAGCATGATCTAGTTGACTCTTCTTAATTTTGTCAAACTTAGTTGCAATAACAACTGTTTTGATATTATAGTACTTCAAATATTCATACATAGTCACATCATCATCAGTTGGTTCAATACGTGAATCAACTAATAAGAATGCTACCTTAAGCTCCTTACGAGTTGTAAGATATTCTTCAATCATTTTACCAAATGATTCAATCATAGCCTTACTTCTTACAGCATATCCATAACCAGGTACGTCTACAAACGTAATCTTGTCATTAATATGGAAGAAATTTAAGGTAATAGTCTTACCAGGTTTACTACTAGTTCTAGCTAAATCCTTTCTATGACATAATGCATTGATAAAACTAGATTTACCTACATTTGATCTACCTAAAAATAAAAATTCAGGTTCTCCGCTTGTAGGAAAATGGCTTTTGTTAGTTCCACTTTTTAAAAATTCAGCTTTAGTTATTCTCATAAGGCACCTCTATTTCTAAAATTTTTAATAAATTATTTAATTCTTCCCCTTCAAGATAACAAGTTCCAAGCTCTGCGTGCTTATCAAAATCTCCATGGAAATCAGAACCAGCACTTACAAATAAATTATATTCCTTGGCAAGGCTTCTAAATAATTCTTCTTCCCCTTCTTTATTCTTAGGGTATTTTACCTCAATACCATCTACGCCTTCCTTTAAAACTTCCTTAACATGTTCTAAAGTCATTAAAGTAGGATGAGCAAGAATAATTGTAGCTCCAAAACTTCTTAATAATTTAATTCCTTCTTTATAAGTCATCTTGCTTGCAGGTATAAAGCATGGAGAATCATTTGAAACCATAAATGATAATTCCTTTTTATCTCTTAAAGGATTATTATCAATTAAATTTCTAAGCATATTACCACGAGTAATAATTATCCCTTTAAATAATTCATCTAAATTAATATTAACATTAAATGTATCACGAATGCTTTCCATCATTTTTTTAGCACGAGCACGTCTAGTATCAATGATGTTTTGTGAAAAATCAAATAAGCTTTTTGGGACCACATTATGCTTAAAATATGCAATCAAATGGCAATTTTCTTTATCGCATAAAGTTGATAATTCCATTCCTTTTAAGATAAATAATCCTTTAGCTTGTCCATATTTAAAAGCCTCTTCTACACCAAAGACAGAATCATGGTCAGTTAAGCCTAAAATATTTAAATTATTTTTAATAGCTCTATCTACAACCACATCTACTGGATAATATCCGTCTGAATAATTTGAATGTGAATGAAAATCTCCACGCATTTTTATTACCTCCAAACGCGAAAAATAAATAAGCCTAAAAGCTTATTTATTTTCTGACTCATAAGCATTTAATATCTTTTGAACTAACGGATGACGTACAACATCTTCTTTTTCAAAATTTACAATACCTATTTCTTTTATATTTTTAAGTAAATAACAAGCATTTACTAATCCACTTCTTTTACCATTTGGTAAATCAATTTGAGATACATCACCTGTTATAACCATCTTAGAATTAAATCCCATACGAGTTAAGAACATCTTCATTTGCATTTCAGTTGTATTTTGAGCTTCATCTAAAATGCAAAATGCATTTTCTAATGTTCTACCACGCATATAAGCAAGTGGTGCTATTTCAATAATTCCTTTTTCAATTAAGGAATTAACATGTTCTAGTCCTAACATATCGTATAAAGCGTCATATAAAGGACGAAGATATGGATCAATCTTTTCCTTTAAATCACCAGGTAAAAAGCCAAGGGATTCACCAGCTTCAATAGCAGGACGTGTTAAGATTATCTTCTTAATTTCACCTTTTTTAAGCATTGAAACTGCATATACAACGGCTAAATATGTTTTACCAGTACCTGCAGGACCTACACCAAAAGTCATATCACAATCTTCAAGAGATTTAATATATT
>JAEEGL010750714.1_pt1 | contig 13462 bp, 7 predicted proteins | sample 9134231 | NCBI WGS metagenome assembly JAEEGL01 (sample SAMN16246548, study PRJNA631951) | gut metagenome | biome: gut microbiome; feature: rumen; material: fiber-attached | host: Bos | place: Iran: Karaj | collected 2018-10 | reverse complement strand
AGTAGAAGCTCCGAATATCATGCACACAAATACCCTTGCAGAAGATTTAAGCCAGATTCAGCAGAAAGACAGAAAAGACATCATACTTGCAAATCCTCCTTTTGGTGGAAAAGAGCGAAGCGAAATCCAGCAGAACTTCCCGATTAAAACCGGCGAAACCGCATATCTTTTTATGGAGCACTTTATTAAAATGCTCAAGGCAGGTGGCCGTGCAGGTGTGGTAATCAAAAACACCTTCTTGAGCAATACAGATAACGCAAGCATAGCACTTCGCCGTGAGCTTCTTGAAAACTGCAACCTTCATACAATTCTTGATTGCCCTAGCGGAGTATTTACAGGAGCCGGTGTAAAGACAGTTGTTCTCTTTTTTGAAAAAGGCAAGCCGACAGAAAAAGTGTGGTACTACCAGCTCAACCTCGACCGCAATCTTGGAAAAACAAATCCTCTCAACGAAGATGACCTTGCAGATTTTGTTGCCCTCCAGAAAACTCGCGTCCACAGCCCGAACAGCTGGAGCCTCGATGTAAAAGATTTGAATCCCGACACTCTCGATTTAAGCGTAAAGAACCCGAACAAAAAAGAAGAAAAGACCTTACGCGAACCGTCTGAAATCATTGCAGAAATGCGCGAGCTGAACAAACAGAGTGAAGAGATTTTGAAAACACTCGGAGAGTAAAAATGGGAAACGAAATAACAAAAAAGATAACAACAAACACAATAGAGTCAAAAATTCTGACAATACGAAGTCAACAAGTAATGATTGACCGAGATTTGGCTGAATTATATGGAACTGAAACAAAAGTATTGAATCAAGCTGTAAAGAGGAATATTGAAAGATTTCCCGAAGACTTTATGTTCGTTTTAGACAAGACAGAAAAAGAAGAACTGGTCACAAATTGTGACCGGTTCAATGTTTTAAAACATTCTTCAGTAATGCCGTATGCTTTTACCGAGCAAGGTGTAGCTATGCTTTCTTCAGTTTTAAGAAGTAATGTGGCTGTTGACGTAAATATTCAAATTATGAGAGCTTTTGTTTCAATGCGTCATTTTATGCAGTCAAATTCAAAATTGTTTGCAGAAATAGACTCCATTAAGCAACATCTTCTTTCCTCAGATATTCATCAAAAAGAAACTGACAAGAAAGTCGATGAATTATTCTCTCTTATTGACAAATACAAAGTCGACGATACTCAGGGTATTTTCTTTCAAGGTCAGATTTTCGATGCCTACTCAAAGTTTGAATCTTTCATTGCAAAAGCAAAAAAAGAGATTATACTTATAGACGGCTATGTAGATTTATCAATTTTAGACCGGCTGGCAAAAAAGCGTAAAAACGTAAGTATTACGATTTACACAGACCCTAAAACAAAATTGACCGCACAGGATGTGCAAAAGTTTAACGCGCAATACCCGAGTCTTACCGTGCAGTACACAAGCAAAATGCACGACCGCTTTCTGATAATCGACAATACAGTTTTGTATCACATAGGAGCATCGCTCAAAGATTTGGGAAAAAAATGTTTTGCCTTTGAGATTTTGGATTCTTCACTGATTCCTATGATTTTGAAGAATTTGTAGAAGAAAGTGCGACATTGTTAAACTTATCGAGAAAGGTGGATGATGAAAAAAGATTGGGAAATAAAATCATTTGAAGATTGTATTGAAAATGTAAAATATACTACAAAAATTCCAAGCAAAGATTATAAACAAGAAGGCGCGTTTCCTATTGTTTCGCAAGAAGAAGAATTGATTTCTGGATATTGGGATAATGAAAGTGATTTATTTAGTCTAACTAAACCAGTAGTAATTTTTGGAGACCACACAAGAGTTTTAAAGTATGTTGATTTTGATTTTGTCTTGGGTGCAGATGGTGTAAAAATTCTTCAACCAAAAGATTTTCTTGATACAAAATTTTTTATGTATTTCTTAAGTAATGCCAATATTAAACATCTTGGTTATGCAAGACATTATAGATTATTAAAAGAATTAAATGTTTTTGTTCCACCCCTCGAAGAACAAAAGCGCATAGTCAAAATTCTTGATGAAAAATTTGCACAGCTGGAAACAATAAAAGCAAACGCCCAAAACAACCTGCAGAACGCAAAAGATTTGTTCCAGTCCCAACTCACAAAAGCCTTTAGCAATACCACTTGGGAAAAAAAAAGATTAGGAGATTGCGGAACATTCAAAAATGGAATGAATTTTGCCGCGACAGACAGTGGATATACTATTCGCTCTTTAGGAGTTGGAGATTTTAAGGATCACTATAGTATTGATAATACAGAAACTCTTTCAGAAATCTCTTTAAAAGCCGCTCCAGCAGAAGATTATCTGTTGCATGATGGTGATATCGTTTTTGTACGGTCGAATGGTAATAAAGAATTAGTTGGACGATGTTTATTAGTTTATCCGAAAGATATTCCAACAACATACAGTGGCTTTTGTATTCGTTTCAGAAAAGATTTTGATTTACTGGATGCAGACTTTCTTTTGCACTTCATGAAAGCAGAAAGTTCCAGAAAAATCCTTAATGGAAAAGAAGGTGCAAATATTTCTAATTTGAATCAAAAGATTCTTGGTGACTTTGAAGTTCCTCTTCCCCCTCTCCCCGAGCAAAAACGCATCGTAAAAGAACTAGACACCCTCAGCGAAAAGATAAAAGCCTTGCAGAATATATACGAACAAATGCTTTTGGATTGCAACGAGTTGAAGCAGAGTTTTCTTAGCAAGGCTTTTGCTGGTGAACTGTAGCAACAGGAGGTTGCGTTGTTGTTCTTAACAGATAAAACCCGGCGAGAATACGCAAAGCGGATTCTCGGCCACATAAGATTTTACAGGGATGTAAAATCTTATGTGCAAATCTACACCAAACAAATTGCCAACTGCGACGAGTTAAAACAATCCCTCTTACAAAAAGCCTTCGAAGGAGAGTTATAAATAAGGGAAATTAGCGGAAATTTTCCCCTAATTTTCCTTATATGCACAAAAAATATAAAATATTGTGCATATCTTGACAATGTGCACAAACAGAGCGAAAATTGAAATATGACTAAACTTCCTTACAAGTTTAATTTCGATGATCCTCAAATCTTAAAGGCTCTTATTAAGGCTAATCACAAGCTTGGTGAACTTAATGGAGCTATCAATCTTTTACCTAATCCTTATGTTATTTTTAATGCAATTACTCTTGGAGAAGCTAAGGAATCCAGCGAGATAGAAAACATTGTAACCACCTTTGACGAAATTTTTAAGGAAATGAGTTATGAAAAATCAAATCCTGCATCTAAAGAGGTCTTGAATTATCGTCAGGCAATGCTTCGTGGTTATGAACTTGTAAAAGAAAATGGATTTATTTCTTCAAACCATATAATCGAAATTCATCACCTTGTTGAACCAGAAGCAGGAGATTTACGTAAACTTCCTGGAACTGTAATTATGAATACAAAAACAGGTGAGGTTTTGCACACACCACCACAAAATTATGAAGAGATTTCTGAATATATGACCAATCTTGAAAAATACATAAACATGCCAGAACTTGAAGATACTGATCCTATTTTAAAAATGGCTGTAATTCATTTTCAGTTTGAATCTATTCATCCGTTTTATGATGGTAATGGTAGAACAGGAAGAATGCTGAATATTCTTTTTCTTACACTTACAAAGAAACTGAATATTCCGATTTTGTACCTTAGCAAATATATAAATCAAAATCGTGCTCGTTATTACGAAGTATTAAATGCAACTCAAGAAAATCTGGACAACATAAAAGATTATCTTCTTTTTATGATTGAAGGTGTTTATCAGATGTCGGAATTTACTTTGAACTTTATTCATTCATTTACCAAAACTATGAATGAAGCTTCTCAACTTATAAAGGAACGTTGTCCAAAGATTTATTCTCAGGAATTAGTTGAACATTTGTTCTATGATTTTTATACAAAGAATGAATATTTATGTGAAAAACTGAATATTACAAGAAATACTTCAAGTAAATATCTACATGAACTTTCTGAACAAGGAATTTTGATAGAAGAAAAAATAGGTAAAACAAAATTATATAAGAATGCATTCTTGTATAATCTTATAAGGCTTTGGTAAGGTAATAGTTATGAATGAAAGCGATACAAGGTTAAAGAAAATAGATCCTGCTCTTAAAGCTGCCGGTTGGGGTGTTGTTGAAGGAAGCGACATCTTTACAGAACAGCGTGCATATATGGTTGCTCCTGGTCGCATTGTTACAAAGGCAAAGCGCAATCCTGACAAAATAGATTATCTTCTAACATATAAAGGCGTAAAACTTGGAATTGTAGAAGCCAAAAAAGACGAGCTTGATGTAAGTGCAGGTGTTGAACAGGCAAAAAAATATGCGGACGCAATGAATATCCGTTACACATATTCTACAAACGGCGACAAGATTTGGGCAATAAATATGCAGGCAAAGCCTGGAGATTTTACAGAGGGCTTGGTAGACCGTTTTCCAACTCCAGATGAACTCTGGGCAATGACATTTCCAGATAAAAATGCTTGGCGCGACAAGTTTAATGTTGAGCCGTTTAACCGAGACGGTGGAAAGATGCCGCGTTATTATCAGGAAAATGCTGTTAATGCTGTGCTTGAAGCAGTCAGCAGAAAGATTGACCGCATTCTTTTAACACTTGCAACCGGAACAGGCAAAACATATATAGCTTTTCAGATTTGCTGGAAGCTCATGCAAACCAGATGGAACACCCTTGAAAACGGAAAACTTCCGCGTATTCTTTTTTTAGCTGACAGAAATATTCTTGCTGATCAGGCTTATAACTCGTTTTCGGCTTTTGACCAGAATGCACTTGCAAGAATTACGCCAAAAGAAATCCGCAAAAATGGCGGCAAAGTGCCAATGGGTCAGAGCATTTATTTTACCATTTTCCAGACAATGCTTTGTGGTGGTGACGGTGAAAATTCCGGCGGTGAAGAATCAGAAACAATAGAGTATTACAAGCAGTACCCGCAGGACTTCTTTGATTTTATTATCATTGATGAGTGTCATCGTGGCGGTGCAAATGATGAAAGTGAATGGCGAAAACTCATGGAATATTTTGCACCGGCTTATCAGTTGGGTCTTACAGCAACACCGCGCCGTCAGATTAATGCTGATACATATTCTTATTTTGGCGAACCTGTTTATGTTTATTCTTTGAAACAGGGCATCGAAGACGGTTATCTTACTCCGTACCGTGTAAAAATCTGCCAGAATAAGATTCTTGATGAATACAAATACAATCCTGATGATATAGTCATTCAAGGCAAAGATTTGCTCGACAAAGAAAAGACTTACACTGAAAAAGATTTTTATAAAGGCGATATAAAAATCCGCCAGAGAGATGATGACCGCGTAGCAGAGTTTATTGAACAGATAGATCCAAATGAAAAGACAATAGTTTTTTGTGCTACTCAGAATCATGCCATGCAGATTCGCGACATGATTAACAAATATTCAAAAGCGCCAAATCCTTTTTACTGTGTCCGCGTTACTGCTGATGATGGCGCAGAAGGTGAAGAACAGCTTAGAAAGTTCCAGGATAACGAAAAAACTATTCCGACAATTCTAACAACTTCACAGAAGCTTTCTACTGGTGTAGATGCCCAAAATGTAAGAAACATTGTTTTAATGCGCCCTGTTCCAAATATGATTGAGTTTAAACAAATTATTGGTCGTGGAACTCGCCTGTTTGATGATAAATATTATTTTACTATCTATGACTTTGTAGGTGCATCAGAAAACTTTTATGATCCAGAATGGGACGGTGAGCCTGTTTGTTCTAAGTGTGGTGAATGGCCGTGTGTTTGTAAACAACGTCCTCCAAAGCCTCCAAAAGTATGTCCTGTATGCGGTTGTTCTCCATGTCAGTGTATTCCAAAACCTTGTCCAATTTGTGGCAATCTTCCATGTACTTGTCCTAAGAGTCCAAAAGATATCATTGAAATTGAACTTTCTCCAGAACGCAAGGCAAAAGTAAAAAAAGACTTCCGTTGGGAAGAACGCTTTATGTTTGACGGTGAATTAATCACTCTTGAAGAATTTGTAAAAATCCTCTTTGGTAAACTTCCTGCTTTCTTTAAAGATGATGAAGACCTTCATATTCAATGGCAAAATCCAGAGACAAGAGCGGCTTTGATAAATCAGCTTGAGCGAGAGGGTTTTCCTATTGAGAAGATACGAATGGTTCAGAATCTTTTAAGCATGGATAAATGTGATCTTCTTGATGTTCTTGAATATCTAGCCTATAACACAACACCACTAGAACGCGAACAGAGGGTTGCATTTGCACGCTCAGAAATAATTGCTGAACTGAATACAAAACAGACTGACTTTGTAAACTTTGTTTTGCAACAATATATTCAGCAGGGCTATGCAGAGCTTTCAATGGAAAATCTTCCGGAGCTTATCAAACTTAAATATGGCACAATAAACGACGCTAAAGCAGAGCTGGGCTCTTTAGGCGAAATCAGCAAAGTGTTTATTGATTTTCAAAAATCGCTTTATGCAGCTTAAAAGATTTGCTTATTCCTGCACCTTATGCACCACGTAGCGCACTTTGCCGATACGGAAAGATATAAGTGAATCCCTAAAAAGAACAGGCGCAAGCCTGTTTTTTTTGTCCATTGGCGCAGTTTTTGGCGTATTTTGGCGCTACGTTTTAGTTACGCTTTTTTTGCCCTGCCTTTTTTCAGAAAATTTCCGGATAAAAAAATTGGTATTAAAATAATATTTTCGTTGTACTGCTTTAAAACTGTGATATAATAAAGCTATGGGTAGTGTCAGCAGTGTAAAAAAAGCTGCAGTGCTAATAATTGAAAGCAGCAAAGAAAATGCAGCGCAGCTTTCGGATATTATTTCGTCTCATTACAATGTCCTCTGTACATCCGACAAAAACGAAGTTCTTTCGTTGTTTAAAGACGACAGTGTTTCTGCTGCAATTATTGATGTTCCAAACGCACTTCCTGTATTAACTGAAATACGGCACGATCCGCTGCTTGAAGATTTTCCTGTATTAGTCAGTGTTGCTGAAAACGATTCATTTATTGAAGACCAGCTGCTGGATCTCGGAGTTATTGATTTTCTTAAAAAGCCGTTTACTGTCCGCAGTGTTTTAAGCCACTTAAAAATTGCCGTAAGACTGTTTGAGGCAAACACTGTCATTGGCGAACTTGAACGCGATGATCTTACCGGCCTGTTCACCCGTCCTGCATTTTTGCGCAAGGCAGATGCAATGCGGCGTAAAAATCCTGATAAAACTTTTGCTATGATTGGCTTTGACTTTGATAATTTCAAAATGTCAAACACTCTGTATGGCGAAGAAAAATGTGATGAATTCCTTGCATATACGGCGCATAAATTCAGAAGCCTGATTTCAGGTGGAATAATAGGGCGCTTTGGCGGCGATCAATTCGTTTTATTTATTGGGTACAAAGATAAGGTTGATGCTGACAAAATACTGGAAATCAGCCGGCGTCTGCTTAATACAGCTCCGATACCGCATCAAACAGTGAAAATCGGCATTTATGCGCCTGTAGATTTTTCTCTGCCTATCGTTATCTGTAGTGACAGGGCGTTTCTGGCTGTCCGCGAAATTAAAGGAATTTACGACAAGGACATCGCGTTCTATGAAAATAAATTACAGAAACAGCTTCTTGACGAGAAGCGTATAATCGAAACAATGGAAACTGCGCTTGAAGAAGAGCAGTTTGAAGTTTATTACCAGCCCAAGCATGAAACAATAACAGGCAAAATCGCCGGGGCAGAAGCTCTTGTCCGCTGGAATCATCCTGAATTCGGTTTTATGTCTCCGGGGCAGTTTATTCCACTTTTTGAGCGGAATGGCTTTATTACAAAGCTTGACAATTTCATCATTGACAAGGTCTGCACCGACATAAAACGCTGGCAGAAAATGGGACTGCCTGTTGTACCGGTTTCTGCAAATGTTTCCCGGCGGGATTTTATGGAAAACGACGGTATCGACAGGCAGGTGGCAATTATCAACGGTCATGGAATTGACCATTCTCTTCTTCACATGGAAGTAACCGAATCGCTTTATTCTGAAAACACAGACCTTATCATCTCGCAGGTGAAGAAAATACAGAAAATGGGCTTTTCAATTGAAATGGATGATTTCGGCTCTGGCTATTCTTCGCTCGGGCTTCTTTCAACATTTCCGCTTGATATACTGAAACTTGACATCAGTTTTGTCCGCAATATAGAAGAAAACAAAATCGTCATCGAGAATATCATCAAAATGGCACACCGTATGGGGCTTTTGACAATTGCTGAGGGCATAGAGTCAAGCGAGCAGTTTAAGACGCTTAAAACATTTGGCTGTGATTTTATTCAGGGTTATCTTTTTTCAAAGCCGCTTACAGTTGGGCAGTACGAAGCATATTTAAAGAACAAGTCTGTTTTAACAGGCGGAAAAGCTCTTCTGAAAAAGGTTGCAGACGCTGAATATTCGTCTTTAAGCGATGAAATGCTTATGGCTGCAAATGAAGTAGCGGAAGGAATCCCCGGCGGCTTCTTCTCGTATCATGCTGACGGCAATCTTGAAATTATTTCGTTTAACCATGATCTTATGGATTTGTGTGACTGCGCAACTGCCGAAGAATTCCGTAAATTTACAGGCAATTCGTTTAAAGGTATTGTTTTTGAAGAAGACTTTGAAAGAGTTCAGCAGAGCATTGAAAGCCAGATTACGCCGGAAAACGATTTGGATTATGTTGAATACCGCATAAAATCCAAAAAAGGCACAATCAAATATGTCAGAGATTACGGCAGATTTGTTCATACTGAAAAATACGGCGACATTTTTTATGTATTTATTCGCGACGTTACAGAAGATGAAAAAAAGCGCCTGATTGCAGAAGAAGACCGCCAGCGGAAACTTGCGCTTGAACGCTATGCTGAAATTGCAGAAAAGACGAATAAGGCAAAAAATATCTTTATGTACAATGTAGCAAGAGATATTATGCCGTCTATAAAAGACATTATCAGCGCAACAAATAAAATGCGGGATAATATTTCTGAGCCGGAAATTATAAATACACTTCTTGATGACGTCCGTAATTCAGAAGAGAAAATGCTGAGTTTAATCAACAATATTCTTACATTTTCAAAGCTTGAAACAGGCGAAATTCAGCTTATTGAAATTCCGACGGATTTTTCAAAAGGTGTAGATCATATTTATTCGCTTATCGAAAGAGATGTAAAGGCAAAAAACATTAAAGTTGAATATTGGTCGGAAATACAGTATCCGTATATTTATCAGGACCCTGTATATACGGCAGAAGTTGCCTCAAATATAATCCGCAATGCAGTTAAGTATACACCGGAAGGCGGAACAATCAAGTTCTGCATAAAGCAGTCGCCGGGCAGAACTGCTGATGAATGTTTTGTTGATTTCATCTGCGAAGATTCTGGAATCGGCATTTCTGAAGATTTTCTGCCGAATATTTACAAGAGCTTTTCACGCGAAGACAATGAAGTAAACAAAAAGAATCCGAGTGCGGGGCTTGGACTGAATATTGTAAAAGCTCTGCTGCTTTTAATGCACGGAACAATTGAAATAACAAGCGAAAAGGGCAGAGGAACAAAAGTCAAAACCTCTCAGCCGCACCGCTATGCAAAGCAGTCTGATATCGGCAATGATACAGATGTAATGTTTACTTCAAATTTAAGATACTGATATGCCGCCGTCAGTCTTGGCTTTAACAGACGCTTCTTTCAAAATAATTGCACAAAAAATACCGGTAATAAACCAACACTTGTGGTAAGAAAATTTCAGTTTTGCTCAAAAGCAGAAGTTTTTTTTTGCTTTCAGCCCACTACTAAAAAACGCTGTTTTTGCCGATATTCAAGTGTTATGAAACGTTTAAACCTTTTTGTTTGCGCACTGTCGCTTTTATTTATTGCATCATTCTCATTCGCAGCAGATATTGTTCATGTCGTTGAAAAAGGCGACACGATGTACAGCATCAGCAGAAAATATGGAGTTTCTGTTGATGAAATTTGCGCTGCAAATAATATTTCAAATGCGTCAAAAGTAAAATTAGGTCAAAAAATCCGCATTCCGCAGAAAACAGCAAAATCTTCTTCAAGTGAAAAAAAGACAACTTATACAGATTATCTCGTGCAGCCAGGCGACACACTTTTCAGCATTGCAAGAAATTACAGCACATCAGTTGCCGCCATCAGAAGCGCAAACAATATGAGCGAGACCGCAACTTTAAGAAGCGGACAGCGCCTGAAGATTCCGGCCGGCTCTTCAGCTGTCAAAACATCTGCCGCAAGCCTTGCAACTGTAAAAGCAGAGCTGCCTGCCGCTCAGGTTCCGCTTACAGATCCGCGTTCATATCAGACAAAAAGTGTAGATACTTCAACAGTCTGGCCTGTTAAGGCAAGTGAATTGTGCTATGTTGAAGGCAAGACAAACAGCGTTGTGCTTAACGGCAACAGGGGCGAAGCTGTTACTGCCATCAGAGGCGGCACCGTAATTTTCAGCGGCCTTTACCGCGGCTTCGGCAAGGTTGTGTTCATTCAGCCAAAATCAAGCGATTACGTTTATGTTTACAGCGGTCTTGATTCGCTTGCCGTGCAGAAAGGCGACGCCGTAGATTATGGCGCAGAAATCGGCCGGCTCGGCATTGACACAAGAACCCAAAAGCCGCAGCTCAATTTCATGGTCTTCAAAAACGGCTCCGCCATTGACCCGGCCATAGCCCCGCGCGGCTAAGTATTTTTCCAGTTCTTTCCTTTTCTTGTTGAAGCTCCGGATTCAAACTGAGTCCGGGGCTTTTTTTACGCCCAACCTTGCCAAGTTTGCTGTGCGTGTTTATACTTTTAAGGAGAAGCAAATTAAACCATAGGGGAGAAAAAAATGAAAAAAGTTATTTTCTTGTTGTTATTGATAAATATTGCCAGTCTTTATGCTGTAGCACAAGAAATTGATGAGTGGTGTCGTGTTACAAGAAAAGAGAGGCGGGCTATCGACAGGGGAAACAAGATAATAGCTGCACTTGAAAAGTATTACAACGACAATGGATTTTATCCACAGGAATTAGATGAACTTGTTCCAAAATATTTGCAAAAAATTGAGAACACAGGTTTGTTTAATTTCTTTGTGAAACCTGTAAGCTTTATATATAGACCTGAACCTGTAAAATATAGACCTGGCTATTTCAGAATATCATATATAGATCCCAGAAAAGAAAAAGGTGATAAAGATTCATATAAAAGATATTTTTATGATTCAAAAGATGACAGAATAAAATTTGATGCAGATGCTAATACTTATACGCCAATAACTATAGAATGGATTGATAAAATTACTGAAGAAGATATAAGACAGCTTGCAGATGCCATAAAACAATATTTTAATGATTATAAAAAATTTCCAGAAAGATGGTTTGATGTAGTTCCTGAATATTTGGCATCTTTTCCAACAACTCTAGAACCTAGATATTTAGCTGATGGAAAAGTGCAAGTTGCCAATTTTAATGTCTTTTATCAGTTTCAGAATCCAGTAAAAGACGATGAAACTGAGTTTGCACAATATTATAATATATATTTCACATATTATGCTTTTCTTATTTTTAACAGTGATTTTTGGTATTCTTCCGAACGCAAAAAATGGAATGTTTCTGATTAATTAAAGATTATCCGCAATCATCAGATTTTTTTTCCGCCATTTTCATCAAGAATGAGGTGAATTCATCATGGAATGAACCAAAATCATCATGGAATGGACTAAGTTCGTCAAGGAACGGGGTGCTTCCTTGACAGAATGAGGTAATTCTGTCAAGGAATGGACTGATTCCGTCAAAGAATGTGGAGCTTCCGTGACAGAATGGGTTGATTCTGTCAAGGAACGGGGTGTTTCCATGACAGAATGAGGTGATTCTGTCATAGAAAAAGAATATTCCATCAAGAATGTGGTGTTTCCATGACAGAATGTGTTGATTCTGTCATGGAACAGGCACATTCCATCAAGAATATGCTTCATTCTTGAGCTTTTCGCAAAAGCTTATTCTACAAATAAAGCTCAATCGGCGAAAAGCGTCGCTTTTGCTTACGCATAACCGACAGCTTATGTACATGACTGCTATTTACAGTTAATCGGGGGTTATTAGGGGCGCGAAGCAAGCCCCTAATCGGTGCCGGAAAAGGATAGGGTTGAAGGGGAAGGAAAAACCGTGCTTCCGAATTAAGGGTTTTGCCTTCCCCTTCAAAGTTCCAGGCAATTTCAATTGCCAAATTTATGCTTGAAAAGTTTTTTATATATCAATAGACTTACCTCCATGGATAAGCTCATTGTTAAAGGTGCCAGGGAGCACAATTTAAAAAACATAGATGTCGAAATTCCGCGCAACAAGCTTGTTGTCATTTCAGGCCTTTCGGGGTCTGGCAAAAGCTCGCTTGCATTTGATACGATTTTTGCAGAAGGCCAGCGCCGCTATGTAGAAAGCCTTTCGGCTTATGCGCGCCAGTTTCTCGGCCGCATGGATAAGCCCGATGTAGATTATATAGAAGGCCTTTCGCCCGCAATTTCAATAGAACAGAAAACAACGCACAAAAACCCGCGCTCAACAGTCGGAACAGTGACGGAAATCTACGATTATTACAGGCTGCTTTATGCAAGAATCGGCAAGCCGCATTGCCCGGTCTGCGGAAAGGAAATCAACGAGCAGACCACCGACCAGATAATTGATGCAATCATGGCTTTTGGCGAAGGCGCGCGCGTTCAGATTCTTGCGCCTGTAATCAGAGGCAAGAAGGGCGAGCATACCAAAATTTTAGACGATGCACGCAAGGCCGGTTATGTGCGCGCCCGCATCGACGGCCTTATGGTTGAGCTTGAAGATTCGATTAAGCTTGACAAGCAGAAAAAGCACACGATTGAGCTTGTAATTGACCGCATCATCATAAAAGAGAATGTGCGTAAGCGTCTCGCTGATTCTGTTGAGGCAGCTCTTGCGGCTTCAAACGGAATTCTTCTTGCCGTGCAGCAGGTGCCGACCGGCGAAGACGCTGACGGAAAGCAGAAATTCACCGAAAAAGAGCCATTCTTCTCTCAAAAGAACAGCTGCCCTGATTGCGGTGTTTCTTTGCCGGAACTTCAGCCGCGTCTTTTTTCGTTCAACAATCCTTTCGGCGCGTGCCCGGAATGTACCGGCCTCGGTGAAAAGATGGAGTTCAGCGAAGATTTGATTGTGCCTGACAAGTCAAAGACGCTGAACGAAGAAGCAATTCAAGGCTTTAATGTTGATTCAAACTGGAACAATTGCAGGCTTTCGGCATTGGCAGAAAAGCTCGGCTTTGATTTTGACACGCCGCTTGAAAAGCTTTCTGCCGCGCAATATGACGCGGTAATGCACGGCTACGCTGAACCGATTCACTTTGTCTACACAAGGCAGGACGGTTCGGGCGTTT
>JAEEGL016845294.1_pt1 | contig 13463 bp, 6 predicted proteins | sample 9134231 | NCBI WGS metagenome assembly JAEEGL01 (sample SAMN16246548, study PRJNA631951) | gut metagenome | biome: gut microbiome; feature: rumen; material: fiber-attached | host: Bos | place: Iran: Karaj | collected 2018-10 | reverse complement strand
TGAATTATGAATTTTGAATTATTGCCTGTCAATGATGTGAATTTTATATTTCCCCTTTCTTGTTTTTGATGACTGAGACTAGTATTTTCACTATCTCTTCTGTTTTGCCATAAAACACTTCGTAAGTGTCTTTGTCGATATAGTCAGTCTCGAACAGTATCTCCAGCCAATAAAGCGTTTCCTCAGCCTCTTTCAGTGCAATGGATAATTTGCTGACAAAATCGGCATCGCTTTGAGGACGCTTACCTTCTCTGATATTGGCTCCAATACTTGTACCGCTACGCAGCAGTTGCTTGGACAAAACATACTCGCCCTTTTCATCGGAAAGCTTTTTGTACAACTTTACGATGTTTATTGCAAGCTGTTTGCTTTTGCTGTACAGCGGGTTGTCCATCTTTTCGAAATTCGGAATTCAAAATTCACAATTAGGATTGTTCGCTATCGAACAATCCTCGTGCCGCAGTTGGGGTTGTCCAGCTGGCCGGCTTCGGTGATGATGCACTCCTTGCCGCCGTGCTCGACAAACATGATGGCGGCGCGCACCTTGGGAGCCATGGAGCCTTCGGCGAACTGTCCCTCCTCGAGGAGTTTCTTGGCCTGGGCGATGGTAATGGTGTCGAGGGCCTGCTCGTTTTCTTTGCGGAAGTTGATGTAGACCTTGGGCACATCGGTAAGGATGTAGAACTCGTCGGCACCAATCTCCACAGCGCAGAGGGCGCTGGCGAGGTCCTTGTCGATAACAGCCTCTACGCCGGTGACGCGGTCGCTCTCCTCGACTACTGGGATGCCGCCGCCACCCACGGTGACGACAATATTGCCAGCTGTGGCGAGCTGTTTCACAATCTTGATATTGTTGATGCGGGTAGGCTTGGGCGAAGCGACAACCTTGCGCCAACCGTTGCCTTTGGGATCTTCCTTATATTTGGCACCGGTCTCGGCGGCCATCTGGTCGGCCTGCTCCTTGGTGTAGTAGGGACCCACGGGCTTGGTGGGGTTCTGGAACATGGGGTCGAGCTTGTTGACGGCCACCTGGGTGACGAGGGTCACCACATCGCGCTGGATATCGTTGCGCGCCATCACATTGCGCAGACCCATCTCGATAAGGTAAGCGATGGAGCCCTGAGTCTCGGCAACGCAGAAGTCCATGGGCATTGCCTCGACGCCGACCAGTTTGCCGGCTTCGTGCTGCAGCATCACGTTGCCCACCTGGGGGCCGTTGCCGTGACCTATCACAATGTTATAGTTACGTTTCAGCAAAGCGCAGAGGCTCTCGCAGGTGTCCTCTACATTCTGTAGTTGTTCTTGGTAGGTGCCCTTTTGGCCGCTACGCAGCAATGCATTGCCGCCGAAAGCCACCACTGCCAGTTTTCTCATTATTACTATATTTAGTTAGTTATCAAATAAATGTACCTCCTCCCCTATTCAAGGGGAAAATGCAAATATACGAAATAAATCTGATATATACTTATTTATGGAAAAATTATTGGGAGCAAAAAAAGAAGAGGCCCCTGGCAGGATGTTGCCGGGGGCCTCTTGGCGGTTGCAAGTTGTCAGACCTTATTTGATGACGACAAGCTTGCGGGTGTGATGGTTACCTATGCGCAGCATGTAGGTACCGGAGGTAAGCACGTCGAAGCGCAGAGCGGAGTATTCGTCCTGCTTGGAGGCCAGGAGACGACCGTTGACGTCGTAGAGGCTTACGATGTACTTGCCGGCACCCTCGACCACTATCTGACCATTCTCGAGGTATACGATAGCTTCGGAGGCCTCGGAGAGGACCTGTATCTCGGGTTCGACATTGTCATCAACGTCAAACGGATTGGTGAGCGGTATACGGATGGTGTCGTGGATGTAGATGGTGTCGAGGTTGGTCATGACAGCCGTGAGATGTACGTCGCTGTTGACAGTGATGTAGTAGGGGTTGTCATAGATGGTGTCGTTGGCTGCGGTGAGGTTGTCGATCCAGCCGAGGAAAGCCCAACCGGCCTGCGGATAGACCATGGCGATGGTGTCGCGCTCGCCGGTCTCGAAGTAACCGCTTCCGATGACGTTACCGGCCTCGGTATGGTCGATGTCGACGATGACCTGCCAGGGAGCTTCGACGAAGTAGGCAATGAAGGGCTCGCGGTTGCCGTAGTACTCGGACATGGCAATCTGACGCGGGTTGTCGGTGTTGCCATCGTTCCACTCGAGGAAGCGGTAGTGCTCGTTCGGGTAGGCCTCGATGGTGAAGGTCTCGTTGTAGTTGTAGAAGCCGCCACCAGAGACGGAACCGGCATTGTCGTCGGAAGACATCACAACGACGTTCCACCACATATTGTCGAGACGCCAGGATTCCTTGTACTCGATATGGATGTCGTCGATAGCAGCGGCGGGGTCGATATTGCTGCCGTCGTTGTGATTCCAGAAGAAGACCAGCTTATACCAGCCTTCCTGGGCAATCTGGGCGGTGCGCTCGAAGTTCTCCCAGTTGGATTCACCGTAGAGTTTCGAACCAAGTTTGATGGCGCCATCGGCATCGGGCGACATATCGACGTCGTCGGGGATAAGGGCGACACGCAGGTTGTCGTTGGCATCGTAGCCATTGGCATGCCAGTGGAAGCTGAAGTCATAGACACCTTCCAGCAGGTAGAAGTCGGTGTAAATATAGGGATTGTTGCCATATTGGGAGACATTGTTTGCGCCACCGTCGTTACTGACGTAGAGGGCGTTGTTGCCACCATTGTACACGGCGTTGCCGATATACCACAGGTTGTTGCCTTCGCTCTCGCTATACCAGTTGGCCAGATCCTGCTCGGTTTCAAAGCTGATGTAACCGTTGTGGTAAGGATCGGTAACCTTGCGCTGGAAGACAGCGGCGATGACATCGTCATCGGTGAGGGTGATGGTGTGCGGGTTTTCGGTGCTGCCGTCGCTCCAGCTCACGAAGTTGTAGCTGCTGCCGGGCACAGCCTCAACCGTAGCGGTGAAGTCGTCGCAGGTGGGCTCGTCGATAATCTTGACAAGACCGCCCTTACGCTGCATCACAGTCAGGATGGGCACGCCTTCGCCCACGAAGCGGGTGAAGATGCTCCAGCCGGCAATGCGGATGCTGTCGAGGACATCGCAAGGCACAACGACGGGAATCTTGTTGCTCACACCGTCAAAGGCATGCTCGTGGACTTTAGCCTCGGGACCGTTGAGGTAGATGCGCTCCAAACCGGAGAGGTTGTAGAAGGCACGGTTGCCGATACTGTCGAGGGTGGTGGGCAGGGTGATGGTGTTGATCTGGGCGTTGTTGTAGAAGGCAAAGCCGTTGATGGAGTCGACACCTTCGGGGATGACCAGGTCGTTGATGATCTCACCGTTGATGGCGAAGTTGCGCGACTGGCGCATCGGCTGGGAGTACTCGTTACCCCACGAGATGGAAGTCCAGTCGGCCACAGAGCCCTTGAAGTTGGTGAGCAGGATGGTGTTTCTCCAGGAGTAGTTGTAGAAGGCGTTGTTGGCGAAGTGCTTGTTGCCAGCATTGAGGGTGACGAAGCTCAGGCCGTTCATATAGGCGAATGCGTAGCTGCAGACGGTGTCGACCGAACCCGGGACAATGAGCGAATAGACGCTGGAGCATCCATAGAAGGCGTGGTCGCCGATCCACTTCACGGTGGTGGGGATCTCGATACGTTTCAGAGCCGAGCAATTATAGAAGGTGTAGGGACGGATAGTGTCGAGAGCCGAAGGCAGCGTGGCCTGCTCGAGCTTCGAGCAACCGGCGAAGGCGTAGCTGCCGAGGTAGCGGACGCTGGCGGGCAGGTTGACCTTTTCGAGCTTGGCGCAGTTGTAGAAGGCGTGGTCTTCGATGGTGTCGATAGAGCTGGGGAGGCTTATGCGGACCATGTCGTTGCAACCCTCAAAGGCGCGCGAGGCGATCTTCCTGACGCGACCGGGGATATGCACCGAGGTAACGGTGGGACGGCAGCCGACGACGATGGTCTTGGTACCGTCGGAGTAGCGCAGGTAGCTGTCCTCGCCGTAGGTCGAGGTGTAGTTGGCTTCCCAACCCTGGTCGGTACGGGTACCGTTGGTGGTGAAGAGCACGAGCATGACGCCGGTGGTCGAAGTCACAGCAGCCGGAATCGAATGGCCGGTGAAGTGGCCCAGACGGCTGGCGGTGCTGGGGTTGCTGCCATCGTAGATGTCGACATAGTCGAGACCCTGGACAAGGTTGAAGGAAGTGAAGGTGAGGGTCACCGTCTCGGCACCCGCCGGACGGATGAGCCAACGGCAGTTGGTGTTGGGCAGGTAGTTCTCGCTGCCAGAACCGTCGCCGATAGTGCCCTCACCGGCATCGAGGGTGACCTGCGTGTGGCAGAAGCACTCGAAGTTGCCGACAATATTGCGGTTGGCGCTGGCGATAAAGGTATAGGTCTCGGAGGTGGAGATGATTTGGCCGTTCTCGGTCCAGTTGGCGAAGTAGTAGTTGGGGGCGGGAGTGGCCGTCAAGGTCACAGCCTCGCCGTCGACATAGACGCCGCCGCCGTTGACGGTACCGGCATTGGGATCGTTGGCGGTAGCGGTGATGGTGTACTGCGCACCGGCCTCGGAGTAGAAGTTGGCAACGAGATTGCGGTCGGCCAGGGCGATGAAGCTGTAGACAGAGTTGGGCGACACGATGCGGCCGTTCTCGGTCCAGTTGAGGAAGGTGTAGCTATTGTTGGTCGACACGGCACGGAGGGTGACATAGGTGCCCTCGTCGTAGGTGCCGGCACCGGTCACCGAGCCCACGCCGTCGGGATAGACATTGGCGCTGATGGCATACTGGGTGGCCTGGTATTCAAACACGGCATAGAGGATGCGGTCGGCAGTGGCATTGAAGGCATAGGTCGTCGAGGAGGACCTCAGGGTGTTGCCCTCGTACCAACCGACGAAGGTGTAGCCCGGGTTGGCGCTGGCGACCAGCTGGACATTGGCATTCTCGGCATACTCGCCGGCACCGGTCACAACACCGGCACCGTCGGGAGTCACCATAGCACTGATGGTATAGGTGCCCGACAGACGGTTGAAGTGAGCCACCAGGTTGCGGGCGGCATTGACGGTGAAGTTGTAGGGGTTGGCGGTCGACACAGAGACGCCGTTCTCGGTCCAGTCAACGAACTCGTAGCCCGAATTGGCCGTGGCGGTCAGACGGGCGGTGGCACCGGCGACATAGCTGCCAGTACCGGCGACGGTACCGCTGTTGGCCGGGTCGCAAGTGGCGCTGATGGAATAGGTCTGGGGCGTATAGTTGAAGTTGGCCACCAGGTTGCGGTTGCCATTGACTTCGAAGCTGAAGGTGGCGCTGGTGGAGACCACCGTGTTGCCCTCGGTCCAGTTGTTGAAGGTGTAGTCATTGTTGGCGACGGCGGTCAGGGTGGCAATGGAGCCTTCCTCGAAGCGGCCGTTGCCGAGGCCTTCAACACGACCGCCGGCGGCGGGCGATGTCGAGGCAGTGATGGTGTAGGTCGGGGCAACGCGGGTGAAGACAGCAACCACGGTGCGGCTGTCGGAGGCAGCGAAGACGTATGGGTTGGCAGTCGAGACCTCCTGGTTGTTCACCGTCCACTTGCTGAAGTTGTAGTTGGTAGCGGCATTGGCCGACAGGGTAACATTGGTACCTACGGTGTAATTGCCGCCACCGGTCACCGTACCACCTTCCACAGGGCTTGACTGGGTGCTGATGGTGACGGTCGGAGCCTGATAGGTGAACACAGCCACGAAGTTGTGGTCCTGATCGTCGGCAGTGAAGCTATAGGGGTTGGCGGTGCTCACAAGGGCGCCGTTCTCAGTCCAACGGGTGAAGGTATAGTTGGTGGCGTTATGTGCGGTGAGGGTCACCTGGTCGCCCATCGTGGCGGTGGCAGGGTATTCGACGGTGCAGCCACTGTTGGCAGGGCTGACGGTAGCGGTGATGTTGATGACGGGAGGCACATAGCGGAAGTTGGCCACCAGGGTACGGTTCGAGGTCACCTCGAAGGTGTAGGCGGCATTGCTGCTCACCACCTGACCGTTTTCGGTCCAATTCTGGAAGACATAGTAGGTGTTGGGGGTAGCCGTCAAGGTCAGGCTGGCGCCGCTGGCGTAGGGGCCGTCAGCCGAACGGGTGATGGTGCCGCCGGCCAGAGGACTGCAGGAGGCGTTCACCGAATAGGTGGAGACCACGGTGTTGAAGACAGCCTCGATGGTGCGGTTGGCGGTGGCGGTGAAGTTCAAGGGGTTGTTAGTGGATATCTGGGTGCCGTTCTCTTTCCATGCCGCGAAGGTGTAGCCAGTGGCGGGCGTAGCGGTCAGAGAGACACTGGCGCCGTGCTGCACGGTGCCGGCACCGGTCACCGAACCGGCTCCTACAGGAGTGATGACTGTGCTGATGGTGTAGGTGGTGCGGACGAAGTTGGCAACCAAGGTGTGGGCCGCCTGGATGTTCTCAATGGTGTAGGTGCTGTTCGACGAGACACCGACGCCGCCTTCGGTCCAGTTGACGAAGGTGTAGCCGGCATTGGCGGTGGCGGTGACTGTAACATTAGAACCCTGGGCAAACGAACCGGCGCCGCTGACGGTACCACCGGCAGCAGGATCGGCGATAAGGCTGACGCTGTATTTGGGCAGGAAGTTGGCCGTCAGGGTGCGGGCACCGTTGACGGTGAAGCTATAGGATGCATTGTTGCTGACCACCTGGCCGTTCTCGGTCCAGTTGGAGAAGACATAATCGTTGTCAGGGGTGGCGACGACGGTAGCGGTGGCGCCGTTATTGTAGGTGCCGGAACCGCTGACCGAACCGCCCACGCCGGCCACGGCAGTGATTGCGTAGGTCTGCACGAAGTTGGCCACGAGGGTGCGGTTGCCGGTTACGGTGAAGCTGTAGTTGGCGTTGGTGCTCACCTGCTGGACGCCTTCAGTCCAGTTGACGAAGTTGAAACCGTTGTTGGCGGCGGCTTGCAGGGTGGCGGTGGAGCCTTCGCTGTAGCTGCCGGCACCGGTCACCGTGCCGCCTGCGGAGGGCGAGGCACTGGCATTGATGGTGTAGGTGGGAGGCACATAGCGGAAGAAGGCCTGCAGCGTACGGTCGCTGTTGACAACGAAGGTGTAGCTGGCTTCACGCGACACGGTGTCGGTGCCTTCGACCCAGCCCACAAAATGGTAGTTCTGGTTGGCGGGCGTGGCAACAACGGTGGCCTCAGTGCCGCCGTAATAGCTCTGGGAGGTGAAGTTCACGGTGCCGTAGCTCGAATTGTTGCGGGTCAGCGTGACGGTATAGATCTGGGTGCGGTCGACGAAGTTGGCGACGTAGGTGGGGTCGCTGTCCATCACCGGCAGGTTGAAACTGTAGGTGGCATCGGTCGACACGACCTCGCCGTTGAGTGTCCAGTTGAGGAAGTCATAGCCCGTGTTGGGGGTGGCAGTGAGGGTCAGGGGGTCGGCCTCGTAGTAGCTGCCGCCACCGGTCACTGTGCCGCCCGCGGCAGGCGATGCGGCGACGTTCACCGTGTGCTGCTGCAGAATGCGGTTGAACTTGGCATAGACGGTCTTGTCGGCAGTCACAGCAAACGAGGTGCTGTAGCCAGTGGCAAAGAGGTCGGTGCACTCGGCGTCGTTGAACCATGCGCCGAAAGTGTAGAGGGGATTGGTCTCGGTAGCGGTGAGGGTGACCACGTCGCCCTCATAGACCGTACGGCCACCTGTCACGGTACCGGCATCGTTGTTGGGAAGGGTCACGGTGGTGACCGTGTACTGTGCCATAGCCTCTGTGAACTCGGCAACAAAGTTGCGGTCACGGGTCACTGTGAATGTGTACTCGGCATTGCCCGAACGGGTTCTTCCGTTCTCGGTCCAGGCGGAGAACATGTAGCCCGGCTGGGGTGTGGCGACAATAGTCACCGAAGTGCCCGAGGTGTAGGTGCCGCCACCGGTGACAGTACCCTTGGCAGGGTCGCCCGAAGTGACGGTTACGGTGTAGGTCTGTCCCACGGCGGAGAAAGACATCAGTATGGCCATGAACATCGGCCACACTGCCTTTTTTAATAAAGTACTTTTATACATAAATATAAGATTTTGATTTGCAATTGTTGAAACACAAGACAAGGACAGAATGTGCCCTTGTCTTGATTAATGTTCTATCTTGTAATTACCTGTTCATAACCAAACGAACCGCCAATCCATTGCACTTCAATTCATCATCTGTGGCATCGACGTGCCAGGTTCCACTCTCAAAACAGAAACGAGCGTAATAGGCAGTACCATCGTCAGTGCCATTGGCAGTCCAATAGAAACCACCTATGTTTGCACCCGAATTAAGTACGGTTGTTCCAGAACGTCGATATGTTACCGGCAGGAAGACAGCGCCAGCCGATTCCATTTTCGACCACTGCGCTTCGTTATACTGGTTGGTGGTCCAGCCGCCACCGGTGCCGGCGGTGAAGGAGCAACCTTCGGGAAGCGACCAACTGGAGCTTGAACCTCCTATAGCTTGTACTCCATTGGGGATAAGGACAAGACCTTTAAAACTGCCCATAATTGTCGCCAAGCCGCACATGCCCGCACGGTTGAGCAGGTAGCTCCACTCGGACTGGGTCAAAGTGCGCCATCCGGAGCCGAGCTGTCCAGCGGCATACACGCCCCAGTCGGACTGGGTGCCAGCGATGCTGGTGCCGGAATAATAGTCAAACTCATCATCATAGGTACAGCCCGGATGATATGCATAATTCCCCTGACCGGCATCGTAGCCACTTGTTCCCCAACCTAAAAGGTCGGCCCAAGTTGTATTGCCGAAATCAAGAGCACTGTTGCCTGCGTCAGTACCCACAGCTGTGTACTGATGGTCGGCAAAACGATAGTTGGGAGGAACGTCGGGTTGGCACTGCAGGTTGCCTTGAGAGAAACGCACCCACTGCATAGTTGCCACACGGAAATAACCTTTTGTAGAACCATTGTCATTGAACGGGGAGACACGGCTGGTGCCGACAGTGTAGACCTTGCCGGGCTGGAGCGTGACCTGGCCGCTCGTGCGGTAACGGGTGGTCGTAACGCCGTTTGTCCACTCGAGGTAGAGGTAGGTGTTCACTTGGGTGCCATTGATAGGAATACCGATATAGTAGTTGTCCGAGACATCCTGCTTCATGGTGAGGAAATGGCCGCCGTAGTTGCCGCCGCCAAGATCCGTCACACCGTTAAGGTAGGCTGTTGCACCAGTGATACGGCCAGTCGAGCCATCGACATTGCCAAATGTCGGAATCTTGTTGGCCTCGAAACCGACCTTGACGGTGTAACCGCTGGCGCCAAGCGGCACGCGCAGTATGGCGCAAGCCGGGGTGAGTGTCATGTTGTAGTCGTCGGTATTGCCGGCGAGCACGATGCCGTTGGTGGTAGCATGGTTCGAACGGAGGTCGAACTTGTGGGTGGAGCCGGAGAAGGTATTCACCGTACCGTCGCAGTAGGCGGCATAGAAATGCTCGGCCTCGACGGGAGCGGAGCCGGTGGCCTTCCACGAGCCGGAAGCCTTGGAGATGGTGAATTCGGAACCGTTCACGTAGATGTGGTCGCCGTTGTCATAGCTCAGAACCGACAGCTCGTCGGTGTAGCTGAGGTGCATCTTGGTGTCGTTGTCGGCAAAAGTCGGGTCCTTCAGCATGAAGGAGTCGATGCTTTTGAAATCCTTTGTGCAGCCGGCTGCCAAAAGGCAGAGGATACCGGCGGCAAGAATGGTAGTTTTCTTCATAGCGTTTCCTTTCATGTTTTAGTTTAGAACCAGGTGCCTTCTTCGGTGTAGACCCAGCTGCCAGTGGGCGCTGTCATGTCGACATTGGTGAATTGACCGGCATTCAGCTCGTTTTCAGTCAACAGCTCCAGGTGATCGTCGATAATCGTCTGGTTGATGTCGAAAGTAAGCAACGAGGCTGCATAGCCAATCTCGGTGCGAAACTCGACAGCTGTCAGAACCGGAGCTTCATACTTTAGCTTTTCTTTCATCATGGTTTATTTTTATTTATTTTTCTTCAATTTTAACATTTGCCACATAGTTTTTGCCATAGGAAATGCACAGGCAACAGCCTGTAATCCAACTTCATGGCCGAAATACACGGCAATCCGATTAAATGCAAAGATACAACTTTTTTCCGAACTGGCAAAGACCGCCTTCTTTTTATATTTTTTTAAGACTTGGCGAAATGGTGTTGATAACCATCTTACATGCTGCAAACGGCCCTTCCTCTTCATGGAGCCATCTACATCTCGACACTGCCGGGGACCTTCTCTATGAGTAAAGCTCCGGGAGGACAGCTATGCGGGTTTGGGAACGCCCGGAATCAACTGCGCCATGGCCTCAAGAGGGCTCCATCAAAGGCTCTAAAAAGTGGTACTCATTATCAATTATTTACAGCTTGTTCTTTGGTTGTTCTTTGGTTGTTCTTTGGCTTTTACCAAAGAACAACCAAAGAACAACCAAAGAACAAGCTGAAAACAAACGAGTTATATAACACCCCAAAAAGTGAGATTTCAGGTCGCACGGCTGTGTCAAATTGTCGGCAACTATTGTTGGCATATATAAATCCCCTGAGATGGCTGTAGACATGCACAGAACAGTCTGTAAAACAAAAGCCTACGCCATGGTTTGAAAAATGTTTCCAAAAGTTTGGGAAATATACGTAAATTTGCAGTCGCAATATTTATGTCAAGCAAATTAAAACACACTGAATATGAAACAATACATTGAACAGAACAAAGACCGTTTTTTAGAAGAGCTTTTCAGCCTTATCCGTATTCCTTCCATCAGCTCCGAGCAGGAGCACAAGCCCGACATGGTGCGTTGCGCCGAGCGTTGGAAAGAATTGTTGCTTGAAGCCGGCGCCGACCGCGCCGAGGTGATGCCCACCGACGGTAATCCCGTGGTCTACGGTGAGAAGACCATCGACCCCAAGAAGCCTACCGTGCTGGTCTACGGCCACTACGACGTGATGCCTGTGGCTCCGCTGGAGCTGTGGCGCACCTCCCCCTTCGAGCCTGTGGTCAAGGACGGCTACATCTGGGCCCGCGGCGCCGACGACGACAAGGGTCAGAGTTTCATGCACGCCAAAGCATTCGAATACATGGTGAAGACCGGCAACCTGCCCTGCAACGTGAAGTTCATGCTCGAAGGCGAGGAGGAGATTGGTAGCGGTTCGCTCTACGGCTTCTGCGAGAAGAACAAAGAGTTGCTGAAGGCCGACGTCATCTTAGTGTCTGACACTTCGATGATTGCCCCCGACGTGCCCAGCATCACCAGCGGCCTGCGTGGCCTCTGCTACTGGGAGGTGGAGGTCACCGGCGCTAACCACGACCTGCACAGCGGCATCTTCGGCGGCGCCGTCGCCAACCCCATCAACGTGCTCTGCAAGATGATTGCCGACCTGCACGATGCCGACGGCCACATCACCATCCCCGGCTTCTACGACGACGTACTGGTGCTCAGCGACGAGGAGCGCGCCCTCATGGCCCAGGCCCCCTTCGATGAGAAACAATATATGAAAGACCTCGGCGTCAAGGCGTTGAAGGGCGAGAAAGGCTACACCACCAAGGAGCGTACCGGCATCCGTCCCTGCCTCGACGTGTGCGGCATCTGGGGCGGCCATACCGGCGAGGGCACCAAGACCGTGCTCCCCAGCAAGGCCTACGCCAAGATTAGCACCCGACTGGTGGCCAACCAGGACTTCGAGAAAATCAGCAAGCTGTTCCAGGAGTACTTCGAGAGCGTGGCGCCCGACTACGTCACCGTGAAGGTTACGCCCTGCCATGGCGGCGCCGCCTATGTCAGCCCGCTGGAATTGAAGGCCTACAAGGCCGCCGAGCGCGCCATGACCGACACCTTCGGCAAGCGTCCCATCCCCACCCGCAGCGGCGGAAGCATCCCCATAGTGGCGGGCTTCGAGAAGATACTGGGCCTGAAGAGCATCCTCATGGGCTTCGGCCTCGCCAGCGACGACATCCACGCCCCCAACGAGAACTACCCCCTCCAGCAGTTCTTCAAAGGCATCGAGACCATCCCGCTGTTCTACAAGTATTTCGCGGAGTAAACAAAGTGCCTTGCCGCTGTGCGGCAGAAATCTATAAATCATATAAATTATTTCCGCCTATCGGCGGTAGCCTTTACGCGAAGCGATATAATTTATAAGATTTATAGATTTCGTGAGCGAAGCGAGCAGGAGAAAGTATAAAGACACAAAGAGAAAAGAAATGTACGAGATCATCAGCAAGAGGCTGCTCAACAGCCACGAGATTTACCAGATGGAGGTCCACGCACCGTGGATTTCGCTTAGCGGCAAACCCGGCCAGTTCGTCATAGTCATCCCCCACCCCAACGGCGAGCGCATTCCGTTGACGATAAGTGATATAGTATATCAGCGGCAGTCGATTGTGCTGGTGTTCCAGGTGGTGGGCGACACCACGCGCCAGATGGCGGCGATGAACGTCGGCGACGACCTCTACACCATCGTAGGTCCCCTCGGCCGCCCCAGTGAGCTGATTGAGAAGCACGAGAAAGGCGAGCTGAAGCGGCTGCTCTTCGTGGCCGGCGGCGTGGGTATCGCGCCGGTGTTCCCGCAGGTGAAGTGGGCTTTCCGCAACGGCATCCCCACCGACGTCATCATCGGCGCCCGTTCGAAGGACCTGCTCTTCTACGAGGACGAGCTGCGCGCCGTGTGCCACAACCTGCATATCATGACCGATGACGGCACCTACGGCGAGCAGGGCCTGGTCACCGCCAAGGTGGACCAGCTGTGCCAAAGCGGCGCCGACTACTCACATTGTGTGGCGATAGGACCCCTGCCGATGATGAAATTCGTCAGCCTGACCACCAAGAAGTACAACCTCGCCACCATTGTGAGCCTCAACTGCATGATGGTCGACGGCACGGGCATGTGCGGCGCTTGCCGTGTGCGTGTGGGCGACGAGGTGAAGTTCTGCTGCGTCGACGGCCCCGAGTTCGACGGCCATCTGGTTGACTTCGACGAGGCCGCCCGCAAGCTGAAGACCCCCGACGCACGGCGCTACCGCATAGCCACCGCCGAGAGCGGCCACCACTGCAATTTGGCGCCCGCTGTCGACGCCGCCATATCTCTAACCGAAAAAACCGAAGAAAACCGAATTCGGCTTAATTCGGATGATTCGGTTAGCAATAAAAAAACGGTTAGACAGAAGCCTCGCGAGCAAGACCCCGCCGTGCGCGCCAAGAACTTCGACGAGGTCAGCTTCGGCCTCACCGAGCATCAAGCCCTTGTCGAGGCCAACCGCTGCCTGCAGTGCAAGAAACCCCGCTGCGTCGAGGCCTGCCCCGTTGGTATCAACATCCCGCGCTTCATACAGGACATCAAAGAGGAGAACCTCAACCAAGCCTATATCACCATCAGCCACGACTCGGCGCTGCCGGCCGTCTGCGGTCGTGTGTGTCCGCAGGAGACCCAGTGCGAGGGCAGCTGTGTGATGGG
>JAEEGL016597718.1_pt1 | contig 13463 bp, 13 predicted proteins | sample 9134231 | NCBI WGS metagenome assembly JAEEGL01 (sample SAMN16246548, study PRJNA631951) | gut metagenome | biome: gut microbiome; feature: rumen; material: fiber-attached | host: Bos | place: Iran: Karaj | collected 2018-10 | reverse complement strand
ATTAACTATTTCTTATTTTGTTCTTAATGTCTCCCAGATTAATTCTTTGAATTCAAGAGGAAAGTGCTAACCTATACTACAACGGGACACCAGTTGATTCGTGCAAAGGGGTTCATGGGTTGCAACCTTTCGGTCATTGTGCCGCACGAAGGATTGCGTCGTATTCGCCGATCCGATAGAGCGGAATGATTCGAACATTGTCGATCGAGCCGAAGTTTTCCTCCGACGTACGCACCCCAAGCGAAAGTTTCTTCTCCTCCATCATGATCCTGAGACTCTTCATTGAACCCTTCACGCCGGACTTCACCTCGATCGGCAAAACACAGTTGCGGAACTGCACAACATAATCCACTTCCGCATTGGAGTTCCGCGACTCCCGGTGCCAGAAGAAGAGTCGCCGCTCGTCGAATGGCGATGCGGCTTTCACCAGTTCGTGGCCTGTGAACATTTCAGCAAGGGCTCCTCGATTGATGAATTTCGCAGGCGGCTCAAGAATCCAGTCGGAAATGTCCAGCCCGCTTGCCGTCAGGTAGAGTCCCGTATCCAGCGGAAGAAACTTGTTGTCGTTGGCCTTTACGTCCGCACCAAGCGGGATGCCGTTCGCATGACAGGAATCCACTCTGTAGATCAGCCTCGCCATCTCCAGCAGCGTTGCACAATCCTTGGCCTGCGCATAGCTAAGCCCCGCTTTAGAATCTGAATACGTGAATTTGCGACCGGTCTGATCAATGACTGAATTGAACACGGTTACTATTCTCGCGGCGGGAATGCGCTTCTTGTACTTGCCGAAATCGGCCTTGAGCGACACGAGGATATCCCGGTGCTGCTCTTGAGCGGCAAGCAGACTCTTGGTCTGGGCAAACGCGCAAACCGCCGCCGGCATTCCGCCCACTATCAAGAACGACTTGAGATAGTCGAGCATCATTTCATGGCCATCGGGGAAAAGCGGGGATGCAAACGTGGCGTCGCGGGCGCGTTCAAGCGACACCTCCGCCCCCATTGCCGACACGAACTCCGCAAAGGACATCGGATGCATGAACATATTGCGGATTCTCCCTACGCCAAAGTCGGCAATCTCGCCAAATGCAAATTCCAGCAGCGACCCGGTCGCAACCACATGCAGTTCCGGCATTTTCTCGTAGAAATACCTTAGACAGGAAATGGCTCGCGGACAAAGCTGTATCTCATCCAGAAACAATAGCGTCTTGCCGGGAACGATCTTGGTTCTTTTTTTCAATTCTATGGCCGCCAGAATCTTGGGAATATCAAAGTCGACGTTGAAGACGGTGTTGAACGCAGCATCGTCCTCAAAGTTGATTTCAATGAACGACTCGAACTTTTCGGCAAGGTGTCTGACTGCCGTAGTCTTGCCAATTTGCCGCGCTCCGCGCAAAAGCAGCGGCTTGCGGCCAGATTCGCTGGCCCACGCTTCAAGATGCCGGTCTATTTCTCGTTTCAGGTACATGATGATTTTCCTATATTCCCGATTAAAACTGCTTATTTTATACCACAATCATCCCCTAAATGTCAATAGCCAAAAGTCAAAATCCAAGGAAATAAACTTTACTTAAACATCAAATTACAAAGATTACTTGTATGCTACCACATCAAAATCCAAGGTAAAATCCATGTTGATTTCTCCTTTGTGGTGTTTGTTTCTCCTTGCCCCCGCACCGTGCGAAGGGAAAGAAAGCAGTATATCATAAACTCCCGCTACTGTGGTAATTTACTGTGGCAATCAGGTCTGACCCCGTAGCCTTCTGCTGTCTTCATACCGGTTTTCATACCGGTTTTCTCATCAGCCTTAGCAGGTTGTAGAGAAATCCGCATCTGTCTTGAACGCCTCGTGGATCGGCGGAATTACCGTCATGAACGAGCGAGTTTCGGGATTATAGAACTCCGGGGGTGGCGATCCGTTTCCCCGCATCGCCCGCACGACCTTCCCAATCCCGGCGTTCCGTCCTTCGGCAAGATCCAATTCTTCTAGAAACTCTCCTATGCGGCGGAGGCGCATGCTTTCAGATTCCGGACAAATGCCGTTTTCATGAGCTAGTCGCCATTTGCGCACTTTCTTCCACCAGCTCATCCACAAGATAGGATTCGCTCATGCAATGCATGTCGGATATGCCGTCACGCATCAGCTCATATGTCTGCGAACGATAGAATTTGTCCAACGCCTCGTCAAGCGAACAACCCGTCCGCGCGGCGTATGCCTCAATCACGCGGGCGAACTTCATCCTGAGAAGATTCTTGTTGGCAATCATATCTGTTCACCTCCGACATACCTCAGCGTCTGCAGAGCCGCAACCGTTCTAAAGCACATCTGCAGATTGGGCGCTTCCATCCGCAGGCGATCTATTGTCTGCGCCTTCGTCGCAAAGCCATCGAAAAAAGCTTCAAGCGTGTCGAACACCTTGTCGTTTGCAGCACCACCGACAACGACGTCCCAATCAGAGCTGTCCTTTTGATCGCGGCACTTGACGATGAAATCCAGCCAGTCTTCGGAGTATCCATCAAACCTCAACAACTTCAGTGCGGAAGCGGCAACTTCATCATACTCATATCTAGAAATGACCGCAGAACCATACCTGCGCTTGCGCTTCTCGCCCCACCGAGCAGCCTGACCAAGAATTGGCGTCACATAGAACCCTGCACCAAAATCCACAGCCTTGCGCGAATGGGAGAGGTCTGGATTCGGCACTTCGCGGGCCCCACCGTGGTAAACCGTCACACCGACACCCCCCTTTCTGCCATAACCTCCATGATGTCGCTTACGATGTAATCCTTCCCCTGTGTGTGGAGGACATCATAGCTTGGCACGATATATTGATGCAAAATGCCATCGTCGCCAGACAATGCACGATAGACATCACCTGACGGCTTGCCAAGGGCAGCCGCGACATTCTCAATGCAATAGACGGCAAACTCCAGTTCCCGGCCTGTCATGTTATGGACACCACGTTTCATCGGACGCTTTCCATGGTCTATACCAAGTTGTGTTCGATGTAATTATACCATAAAACCGACCCGGTTGGAGCGGCGAAATCTTTGCAAATAGTTGCGATGGACGGGCGCATTTGCGTAATTCACCGCTGCACCTTCTGAGAATAGGAAACAACTTATCGAAAACAACCTGTTTTCGGCGCGCGGGCTGACTCGCCCGCGCCCAATTGCCGATCCAGGAAAGGCTTTCGTATTCATTGACATATGATCATGGGAGCGGTCAACCTTACATCGGCTGAACACGGCAGCAGAAACCGTACGCCCAGGCATGCGGCCAATGCCAATGAGCCCGAGACGACGCTCATCCTCCGCCATCGATATACGCGGTCAATCTCACGCGCGTTTTCCTTTACCCGTTTCCAGGTTGTCGGCTCAGACCAATGCATATCTCACCTCATCGCTATTCTTGCCCGCTTCCAATGTCTTTGCGCAGGGTCGCCAGCTCGCTCATCTTCTGCTTCTCCACTTGAGGATCACCCCATATATCGCGACGACGAGATAACAGCACAGGAGCAAACACCCCAAGAGACACGCGCATGCGATTCCAACCTTAAGCGCTCGATCAGAGTCAAGCACATCAAGCACGTGAAGCGAGAAGACAGCGCCTAACACGACAATGGAGTAAGCCAGCCAACAGAATATTGGATTGTAGACGTGCTCTCCGCGTTCGCGATTCATCCTTGCCTTGGCGACAAACGCCTGAAATAGCCTATAGGGCATGACAAGAACAGGAATGACTGACGCGACGAGTAAGGCGACGCAAAGAACTTTGTCCAACGATTCAATCGCAGTTTGGAAATGCATGTCTTATCCTCTTGTGCGGTTTCGCCGAATCCAGCGCTTGATCTCGAAGACAGACAGCAAGGTGCTGGTCATCAAGAGCACGACGATCGCCGACGTCTTCCTTGCGCACCCCGCAATCGCTTCCACCCCCTCGATCTTGCCTGAAAAGAAACGTTCGAAGCCGCCGATCCCAATCGAAAAGAATGCGGCGCACAAAAACACGAGCTGAATCAAGGAACAGTAGTCTGGAACTTTGCGGTCTTGCACAAAAGGGCAAAGCCATTTGTAAGACAAGGCAACAAGGACGATGCCGTATATGATCCCAATCGGGCAAAAGACAATGCCAAGCCAATCTACAATTCTATCGAACATTACTAACCACATCTGGCACCCCTTATGTTTTGAAAACCTTCACGTAGAGCAGAATCGTTTGCCAGACCAACGTAAGAAACAAGAAATATCCGAGAACCAGATAAACGAAAAACGAGATTGCATGCGCAAAGAACCGCGACACTACATTGCCAGGGAGATTCCGGAGCAACGCACGCCTCATTCGTTCAACAACATTCCCGAATTTCCGCCCCACAAGCGAATACACCAAACAATATGCCACCCCTACAACCATTCCAAAAACAAAGACACCTCGATCCCAGCCCTCCCAGCACGCATAGCAGAGAAGCATCGCATGAAACATATCAAAAGCAGGCTTCACGCCAACGCATGGTGTCTTCAAATTTGCCTCCTTTTTCATCATGTCTCAATATTCCCCTACTGATAAACTTCTTACAGGCATTTTACGAGTGACAGGACAACAGGCGGCGAGACAAATGATAGCGCAAAACAAGCCATCGTGAACAACAATGCGGCCGCAAGTTCGATATCTTGAGCTCTTTTAGTCCACAACTTTCGCACCGCACAGGACAAAAACCAACCACCCCAATAATAGGCATACACGACAAAGCAGCCAACAAGCGCTCCGGCGAAAAGAGAGCCTTGCTGTCGGCCTGACCAACACGCAAGAACAAACATTATTCCTGAAAACAAGTCAAGCATATAGAAGTCCCGTCATGAATCATTTGCCCAAAATTTTAGGCCCCAATTTCCTAGTATCTCTGTTAACGAGAACACTGCCACCACATGAAGATGCGACAGCGGCAGCTCCCCCGCTCAATGCCTTTGCAAAGCATCCAACCTGCGACCATGACAAACATCCGTCGGGATCGCAAAAACATATAGGATTGCTCCCGCAGAATTCGTACAGATTCAGGCCTCCGCACAGGCCTATCGGGTCCTTGCTGATCCACCTTCCCGTCTCGGCGTCATACCACCGGCAGCCGAATTCGACGAGGCCGGTGTCGGGGTCGTAGAGTCCGCCCTGGAACCCGAACGGCTGGAAGCCGGGGTTGGTGTCGCAGAGAACGCGCCCGAAGGAGTCGTAGTCGAGACACTGCGCAATCTCGCCAGTCTCGGAATTCACGACAAGGCGCACCGAACCCTGATTGTCTGTGATGATTCGATAAGCGACGTCGCCGCAAATCATGTACGCCGTGGCGGTCACACCGGCATAGACGAAGACGCTCTTCTCGTCTGCGGCGTCGCCTTCACCTCTAAGACGGTTTCCGTTTGCGTCGCATGTGGGACAAAAGATCAGACCTCTTGTCCCACTATGTGCGCGAACGCGCGAAGACAGCGCCGCCCTGCGCGGCTGGATTCTGCCTCGCATAGTTGCCCTTCTGCTCGCCCGTCGCTTCATGCCGAGAATTATACCAAATTTCCCTTTGCCTTCTCTACCCGCAATCGCCCCCCACACACTCCGCCCACGTCACTTATTGCAATATGTGACGTACACGAAACAATAGGTAGATCTGCCGCAGTCATCCCCTCTGTGCCTCTGTGTCTCTGTGCCTCTGTGTTAAAACCCCCACTTCCCTTTCTCCGCATCTCCGATTCCTCTCTTTTGCGCCAATCGCGACAGGAGGCGTTTTTAGCAGGGAGAACAGGAGGGACAGGAGGTGCGATTGCATCAAGAAACGGGACAACCTCCTCTAAGTCGCCTTAAGTTAGCGGCATTCGGGTCTGTCCCTCCCATCCCCCCGCTCGCCGGCATCCAGGTAAAACGCCCTGTGGGCTATCCGGCCTATCAGGTGATACACCCTGTTGTGCTTGTTTTCGCACAGCTTCCTCATGTCGGATATTATACCACAACTTCCCAGACCGTATCACATCGACCGTATCACAATGGTCTGTCCCTGTAGCCCCGATCGTGCGGCACTTCATCGACGCCTTGACCATCGTCTTGGAGAGCAGGAGCGAGATGAGCGAGCCCGCCATGCCGAAGACGAGCGAGTAGATGAAAAGCGGCCCGTAGCCGCCCTCGCCGAGCGCCTCCTCGAGATTGACGCCGCAGAAGGCGCAGACCACCGTCGCGGCGATCGTCAGCATCGCCACGGCGGCAAGATTCGTCAGCAGGAACAAGAACATCCGTTTCATGCCGACAGTTATACCATAAATCGCGCCGTCAGGCCTATGGGTTGAACACCCAGACGGCACGGTCCGTGCGCTCCCCCGCACAGACCTCTATGGCGTTTCCGCCGGCGCCAAGACCTACGTCTCGGAACAGGACCGTCTTGACAGAGTCTGGCTCCTGCGTCGCGACGGTCTTGCCGTTGACCCTGAGCGTAACCGGTCCGCAACTCGAAAAGACCAGGACATTCACCTTGTTGGAGCCAACCCGCTTCATGCGTTTGCCGACGAGGTGGAGAACAGGCTCCTTCGACCAGTTTGCCTTGTAGAACCAGAAGACGTCCTTCCGATGCCTGCGATCGCGCGTCATCATGCCCTTGTCGTTTATGCCGGGCCTGTCCCCTTCCGTGCGGTAGTCCGACGCAAAGTCGAACATCACCCACATGAACGTGCCCCATATCCGTCCGTCATCGGCCATGCGCTTGTACATGTAGGAGTGCAAATACGCCTGGTACTCTTCGGTATGGAGCATGGACCCCTCCGTGCACCGCGTCAGCGGATCGCCGTGGTGCAGTATGCTGCCGCCTCCGCCGTATTCGCTTATTCCACAGCAGGTGCGGCCGGGATTGGCGACGAATATTTCGTCCAGCAGTTCCTGCGTCCGCTCGACCGGTCCGTTGTACCAGCCGGGATAGCGGTTGAACGCCACGGCGTCGTGCGGTATCGCGTTCAGCCTTGCGCGCCGCACCTGGTCGCTGGCCGCGACCTGCGGACGGGTGTGGTCGACGCCCCTCGCCCATTCGGCGAACCTCTCCACCAGCGGCTCGGCGCTCTCCTCCGGCATCGGGAAGTTCTCGTACAGCTCGTTGTATATAGACCACATGACGATGGAGGGATGATGCCTGAGCTGCGCGACCATCTCGCGGCACTGGTCCCTGAGGTTCGCCTCGAACGCGGCGGAATGGGTGACGCCGTTCAGCAGCGGGACCTCGCACCACGCGAGAAGGCCCTTCTCGTCGAAAAGCGTGTACATGCGCTCGCTCTGCGGATAGTGCGCCGTCCTCACGGCATCTGCGCCCATCTCGAGCATCAGCGCGACGTCTCGCTCCTCGTCTTCTGCCGTCATTGCCCAGCCCTTGCCCTCCATGTCCTGGTGGCGGTTGACCCCCTTCAGCACACGCCTTTCGCCGTTGAGGTAGAACCCGTCGGGTCTGAACTCCGCCGTGCGGAACCCAAACCTCAGCGAGACCTCGTCCCCGCTCGCTATCCGCACGCGCGCTTCGTACAGCCTAGGGTTCTCGGGCGTCCACAGCTCGGGGTTCGGATAGTAGAGCTCGTGAGTCTCGTCCGGTCCGCCCAGCACACGCACTCTTGCCGTGACGTGTCCGTCCATGGCTATGTCGAGTTCCATGCCTGGCCCGCCGTCCCTCGTCCTGTCTATGCAGACCTGCGGCGTCTCGATGAGCCATACGTTCCTGTACAGCCCCCCCTGCATGGAGTAGTCCCCGGAGATCGGCGCGACGTCCACGTTGCGACGGTTGTCGACGGTTATCTCAAGCTCGTTTCCAGAAGGCTTCATGAACTGCGTGACCTCGTAGCAGAAGGCCGTGAATGCGCCCTTGTGCACACCCACCTCGCTGCCGTTGACCTTCACCGTTGCGACGGTGGCGGCAGCATCGACCTTGACGAACTGGCGCCGTCCCTCAGACGGATCCGGCAGCAACCGCCGATAGACCACCGCCTTGCGCGCGTACGATTCCTCCAGCTCAAGCGACGTTCGCCGGTCCCCGTGCGCATCGCGCTCTCCGCCGGGGCCGTCCGCTGCGTCCACGGCGTTCCATGTATGCGGCAAGGATACGGGAAGCCCGTCGGCAGTCCACCCGTCCGACAGCGGCAAGACAGACACGTTCCGCCCCGGCCCATCGCCGGCGGACGCGCCGCAGAAAGCCGCTGACGCAAGAAGCATGAATGCCACCGCCAGCCGGACCGAACCTCGAATAGTATTTTCTGCCATTGAATGACCTCCCTTCAAAACAATGTCGCTACCTCAGTTTTATGTACGTAGGGGCTTTGAGTCGCACGATCTCGTACAGGCAAGTCGCCGACGACGGGTCGGCCGACACGTCAGCCGTGAAGCGAAGCATCCCTTCGCCATGCGAGAAAGGGACCCGGCACCGCCGGGATCCGTCCCGCGAAAGTGAATACACGCGGAAGTCCCCCCTTCCGAGCCTCATTGATATCTCCGCCTGGCCGTCGCGCATGAGATGCGGAAGCGCCCCCCATCCAAGAAGCGTCGTCCTCCCCTCGTCCGCAAAGCGAATGCCGGAGTTCACGACATCCGTAAGGTGCGTTACAAGGACCCTCTCTGACGCCGCGAATCCCCTCCCGTCAAGCGTGCTTGCCCATACCGCGGCGGGGCCGCCGGAAATCGCCGCGGTGAGCGCGCCGCCGTCTATGGTGCCGTCCTCGGCGAATCCTCCGGAGGTGTTTTCCGTGTTGACTGCAAAGTAGCCCGAGTCCTTCCTCACCACGACCTGTCCGCCGGCGGCAGGCGGCAGGTCGCCGCCGACGCTTGCGAGTCCGAGATGCCGCATTACGACCGTTTTGTTGTTTGTCGTCGGCCCCGGCCATATCCCCGCCGATATCTCGCCGTTCTCAAAGGCGTTTGTCGAAAGCACCGAGCCGATCTTCGCGTACCATGCGGCCCACTGGGTGCCTTCGGACGAATTCATGGACTTGACCACGCCCTCCTGCGGCTTGTTCAGGAGGAGAGGATTTATCTGGTTCAGGTATTCGCGCGTGTTCTCCTTGAGGTCGCCGCGGCGGTAGAGGCATACGGCGGCCCGCTCCGACTCAAGCGAGATCGGGTCGCCCGTCGACTCGAAGAACCCGACGGACTTTTTATAGGCATTCGTCGCCGCGCCGACGGACTCGGCCCAGGAGAAGCGCCAGATGCCGTCGTACGCCTGCGTCGCCGCATAGGCCCCCATGAGCAGTCCGCCTGCCGCGCGGTACTCGCCAGGCGCGGCGAACTGCCATTCCGTAGCGGTTACGGGACGGTCCGCGAGGCGCATCCACGCGCGCTCCAGCACGCCGCGCCCGCCGTTCCGGATCGTGTTTTTGTTCTTCAGGGTCGCGGGCAGCTTCCAGCGTTCGCCGAGGAATGTCGGATGATCCACGTACGCATGCCAGTCAACGTAGTCGTATTCACCTCTTGCGACCTCGAAGCATGCCCTGGAGTCGCTTGCTCCGTTTAGGGCGGTGAGCGGCGCAACGCAGCCTAGCTCGTCGCGTATGAACGCCCTCATCTCGCGGGCGAAGGCGCGTTCGGTCTCCGCTATGAAGGCGGCAAAGGCATATCCAGTTGTCCCGCCCGTCACGCCTGACGGAGGCGTCTCGGACACGTCGGCCCAGACGCCGCTGGATTTCTTCTTCTTCGCGATCCACTCCGTCCACTTCTCGCCCCACTCGGGATGCTCGGCGACAAGCCGGCTCGGAGACGCGAAGAGCGACTTCTGGCTCTCGTTGACCACGCTGAGCCCTATCAGCGCTGGCTCCTCGGCAAGCGTACGGCCTGTATGCGGATTCCTGTGAAGCAGGAAGTTGCGGGCGAAGTCCTTGAAGTTGCGCTTCACCTCGTCGTTGACCATCACGAGGTACTTGAAGTCGTCCGACGAGACGGTTCCCGGGCGTTCCGGGAAGCCGACGGCAGACCACTGCACCGCGGTACGGCTCGCATAGAGGTCGGTAGTGATGTAGAGCCCCCGAGAGATGCAGGCGCCAACGAGGTAGTCGAACCGGCCCATGGCGTATGTGTTGAGGTTCGTCCCGCCGGGGTCGGAGGAAAGGACGAGGACCTTGTCCTGATGGTGCAGCCGCACGGCGTTGTAGCCGCGGCGGACAAGCTGATCAGCAAGCCTGTCCGCCTCCGCCTGGCGTATGTTGCTTGTCGCCGTGTCGGATATCTGCGCACCGATGAACCGCTGCGGCACGCCGGGCAAGTCCTCGAACTCGAAATGGGCGCCTCTCACGACGACCCTGCCGTGCCGTCCGGCCGGCGCATCGGCCGCGCACACGCCGGAAAGGTCCAGTGCGCTACCGGGAATAACGTCCCTGTACGGCTCAAGCGGAATCCACCGCTCGCCCATGTGTATCTGGTATCCGGGAATGTCCGTCACTTCCGCAGCGCCCGGGAAGAAAAGGCGCATGGGGATACTCCTAGCAACCCGCGCGGGGAAGACACCTCCCGTGCCGGGGTCGACGTAGATGCGCACGATGAATGACTCCGTGGCCTTTTCGCGGTCGTCCTGCACCCGTACCTTCACGTCGTCCAGGAACTCAACGCGCACCGTCTCGTACCCACAGGCGTCGACAAGCGACATGCTGCGTGGATTCGCCACCGTGGCAAGCGCCGCGTCGGCCGGCGTGGCCTCTGGCCATGTAACCGTCTTCGTCCCGCCGTCGAACACAACCGTCCCGCCAATGTACGCACCAGGGGGCAGCTGGAATACTACGCACAGCTGACGAACGTCGGCGACGTCCGCGGGCGGAGTGAACGTCCACGCGACGTCCGCAGCCGAAGTGCCGTTCGTGGAAACGGACCGCACCAAAAGCGCGCCGTCGAAAAGCACAGGGTCGCCGATAGTGAACATCCTCGCCCCCGTCTCGTCCGCAAGATAGCCCCCTGCGGAATCCACGCGCGTCCACGGCGAATCGTTGAGTATGGCCTGCGGATACACGGAAAAGCCTTCTGGCCGCCCGACGAGCCCGAGCCGTCCGGCGACGTCCGCCCACACCCTCTGCCTTCCGTTGTATGTGCCTTGTCCAACGACGCTGCCTTTGAACAAGTTGCTCTTGGCCGCGGAAAAGGAGGCGCCGGACTCGATTTCCAGCATACCGCCACCTTTGACCTCCGCAACGGACACGTCGCCCGACCTTATCCGCAGGATGGCGCCGGAAGCCACGGTCACGACACAGTCCGCTGGCAGCGTGGGCGCTTCGGCTCCTACGCGCACAATCCGCGCCACGGTGGCGACCTGCTCTGCGGAAAGTGCGGACGGGAATATCCGGATGTCGTCTATCTGGCAGTTCCGCTTGTGTGCGCTTGTCTCTCCTGTCGACGAGTTCAGTCCGCCTGCGCCAAAGACGGCGTCCTGCGGATTGACCCGAACAACGACATTCGAGGCGCCGGTCGGAATCGCATCGCGGTAGAACGACAGCATCTGCGCCGTAGCGTCGTATGCAACCGTCAGCTGCATCCACGTGGCTGCCGAGACGTTCGTGGAGGCGATGACCGAGGCGAAGTCGTTTGTCACCGAGCCGATATGCGCAAGGATCCTGTCCTCTTCCCGGCGGAACCTTACCGTGCGCGAGTCGGATCCGTCGCCGAACATGAAGAACGTACCCGTGTCGCCGACTGCGCCTATGCGCACCGAGACTGTAAACGATCCGTCCTGTTCCATGGACGCTGCCAACGTTCCGCGCGGCACAGGCCTAAAGGCCGCCGTCCCCTTGCTCTGAATTCCCTTCGCGACGCGGCCATCGGGCTCTTCATGCTCCACCGAGGCCATCCCCGCTGGCACATCACCGTCAAGGGTCCAGTGGCCGGCGGGATCGGGAAGCGCTGCATCGTCTCGCGCAATCTCAAGTATCCCCGCTGATACATCGAGCGACTTGAGCTCAAGGACTCCCGTAGCCGTCAACTTGTGTCCTGCGCCCCTCTTCTCGAACTTTCCGCCAACCATCCTCGCCCGATAGACGGTCGCCGTCTTGACGCTCCCCATGTCCAACGCAAGGCAGGCGTCGTCCGGGAAGGCGACACCGCCTCCTGCGCCGTCACCTGTCAGCCCCAGAAGCGTCTGCGACGATCCGAACGAAAGCATTCCCCCTGCTTCGACGGCTGCGAAAAGCCCCGCCCCGCCACCATGCGACGGGGCAAGCGAGCCGATTGCCATGTCGGAATCAAGCATCCGCACACCCACTGCGTGCGAGCTGGGGAGCAGAACCTCCTCGGCATGGATTGGCGCATGGTAGTCGCAGCGCATGACGGCGTCCGGAAGCAGCCGCGAGAGGTCCACGACCGGATTCAGCTCGAATAGCCGCGTCGACGAATATCCCCTGGAGGAGCGGGCATACCAGCTCGGTTCGTAGCTCCACCTTCCTCCGTTCTTTGCTCCGATCCACACGTTCGTCCCGTCTATGGCCCCAGCGCATGGAAGCGACGGAATCAGCGAAGCGAGAAGTATCAGCAAGATGCAATGCCTATTCTGCATTTGCGCCCTCCATATTCCCGGTTTTGACAAGTTCATAGTGAATGCGCCCGCCGTCAGGCCCGGCAGTCCCCAAGGCAAGCACGAGGTGTCCGCTTCGGACCGAGCAGTCGAGCTTCCTTCGCCTGTTGCCGGACAAATCCAGTTCATGGGCCTCGTACGCGTCTGGTTCGTCCAGCTTCAGCGCAACCTTGGCGTCCCCGCGCTCTATCAGTGCGCCGTTGGAACCCCACGACAGAAGCACCCTGCGGCTCTCGTCGCGGTATTTGTTGCCGTCCGCCTGGACATCCGTAAGATGCGTCAGCAGGATTCGCGCGGAGGAACTCAGCGGCCTGCCGTCCAACGAACTGGCCCATACTGTTGCAGGAGCACCGGTGACGCGAGCCTTCAGAACGCCAGCGTCAAAGGTTCCGCCTTCCGTGAACCCTCCGCAGGTCTTCCGGGTCTTGATCAGCATCGTCCCCGCCGCCTTGTCAGTCACAAATGCGTCTTCCCCGCCTTCAAGTGCGTCGCCGCGCAGGTAGAGGCAGACCGAAGCGCGGTCGGACGCCTGCAGGAGCGGATCGTTTGAGCAGTCGAAGTATCCTGGGCTGCCGCGGGGGCGGTCCTCCAGCCCGGACGCGGAATGCGAATAGGCGAAACGCCACAGTCCGTCCCACTCGTGCTGCGCCGCTAGCGCACCCGTAAGTATCCCGCCCAGCCCCCGGTAGCGCCCCGGCCCCGAGAAGTTCCACTCCGTAATCGTGTATGGCTTCGAGAGTCCCTTCGCCCAGCCGCGTTTGAATATCTTCGGCTGTCCGGTGCGAATCGGGTTTTCGTTGTCGCACTCGGACGGAAGCGCCCACTGCCTTTCCAGAAAGCGCGGATGGTCGACGTAAAAGTGGTTGTCGACGTAGTCGTAGGCAGCCGTTCCGCCGCGCCCTTCGCCATGCCTGTCTCCGTTGT
>JAEEGL015199628.1_pt1 | contig 13463 bp, 11 predicted proteins | sample 9134231 | NCBI WGS metagenome assembly JAEEGL01 (sample SAMN16246548, study PRJNA631951) | gut metagenome | biome: gut microbiome; feature: rumen; material: fiber-attached | host: Bos | place: Iran: Karaj | collected 2018-10 | reverse complement strand
TATGCGTTAAGCAATAGTCTTGCGTAGGTAGTTTTAGTTTCTTGTCTACAACCTTTTGATAGGCATTTGCCAGTTCTCTTGGTGTTGTTGTAGGGATTAACATTCCCAATTTATATTTACGCACAAGTTTGCCTAACAAACCTCCTTTTGACGATATTACAGGTTTCCTAAACTGCGAAGCATAACCAACTAATCCGCTGCTTCTCGACGTCCTTTTATATGGTAAGAGCAATGCATCACAGGACATGCAGATAGATGCCAGATAATCGTATTCACAAAATTCGTCTCTTACAACAATTTGTACACAATCCTTTAATTGCTTAATACAATTATAGAATTGTTCTCGAATATCATTTGATATCTTTCCCGCAAAAATAAATGCTAAACGTTTATTTTGCTCTTCATTAAGTATTTCTATTGATTTTAATATCTCCAAAGTACCTTTATCTTCTGACAATGATCCAAATTGAATCAACAAGGTCTTATCATCTGGAATATTGTATTGTTTTCTTATGTCAGTTAACCCTACCTCATTCAGCATCACATGCGGATCCACAATCGAATCGAAATGACAAGTGGAAAAAAAATTATTCAAGTAAATAGCACAACTGTTGTCATTCAACAATAGAACCTTTTTAAAAACATTACTTTTCGCAAAAATCCAAAACTTTAATGCATCAAGATATTTTCCTAAGAATCCAGATGTATGCCATCTATATAAATACAACTGATATACTATTCCTACAATTTTAACACCTCTTATCAATATCGGGGCAAATGGAAGTAGAGGCATCATAGAATCAGCATACACAAGACTAGCTTGATGTTTCTTCACACGATTAGATAATAGTTTACATATATTATAGGAATTTCTTAAATTTGAATCAGTTAGATATTTATCTTGTTCTTCTCTTGAAATAAAATCAAATATCACATTATGTTTAGGTGCCCATGTATATTGGGCTTTTAGGTCATTAAATCCTATAGGTACCACAAACACATATTGGTTATGATCATCCAAGGAACCTTCATAGATATGATGCAAATACTCTATATGATGTCCTTGTATTATTTCCGAAAAAATTATAATTTTCATTATCAGCGTTTTCTAAATAAATATCCAATAACTCTTGAGCAAATTTGGCTAATTGAATATTTATGAAGTTTAATAAAAATAAGGTAGAGGAACTGAACTCTACAATAAATGTTATATGGAAACAAGGGGGCATGTCTGAGTTCAAACGAAATTGTATCCGTATCAAATGCGATTTCACTCAACTTTTCATCGCTAATATTTCGCCCCTGAATATAGCCGCCACACCTAAATGTATTCAATCGCCTTGTGCGATAATAGTCTGGATAATTCCAACTAACATATGTGCCATATGATTCGAATTCAGAGAATGTAGGTCCTTCTGCTAAATAATCTCCAGCATTAATAATTTTCTCTATCCAATTTTGACCTTGGACTGCAGACTTTTCTATTTTATTAATTAATTCTCTTACAATATCTTTATCAAACAACATATGCTCTGCAATAAAGGACTTTCTCACGTTCTTTTTCAGCCCGAGCAACTTCTCTATGGTTTTAAAGTAATTGGGATTGTATTCATCCTTAAATGCAAATAGAGGATGCTTATCTTCAAAAAAACTTATCTCTCGTAATGGTAGCGTGTCTGCATCCCAAGACAGATAATACTTCCCTGCATAATCTGTTAACGCGAAACCATATTTAAGAAATTGCTGAAAAAACCATCCAACACTTAGGGTAGAATCAATAGATGATAACAAACTGCTAACTTTTCCAAAAGTAAGACCTGGTAAAAGGTTATTTTCATCAACCAACTCGCACTTTTCAATACTTTCAATATGTCTTTTCAGATACTTAAAGTTTTTTCTATCCGTAATAACATATATTACATCCGCATCTTTAAAGTACTTTCGGACGTATAATAATACTTTAGGCAAAAAACTGACATCTTTTGCCGCGACAGGAATAATCACATCAAATTTACTTTCCATAACTCAACATCATCTCGTTATTACTATTTGAGAAGAATGCTATGTATAATAGCAATATATAAAAGGGGAATATATAATCGGGTCTTTGAAACAACAAAAGAAATAATATTAGATATATCATTTTATGGTGTGGTTTCTTCCTAATTTTCCACATCCCCACAATACAATACAAGAAATAGAAAGGCAAGCCCACGATACCATATCTAGCGATTTCGAAATATAGTGTCTCTGCTGTTGCATCTGGATATTTCTTTCTTAACGTCTCATCCGATTCACCCATAATTACATTTTCTTTTGCTGCCAATTTAGACTTGTCAAATTTTCTTGACCCATCTGTACCCTCAGAAATACTCTCAAATCTGTCAAAAGTATATTTACGTACGAAACCTCCAACACCATCTTCAGGCAAAGCTATATATGCCACCATTACAGCCCCCGAAAGAATCCCAATTAAAAACAAAGTCTTAAATTGAAATTTTGAAAACAACATGTACGTAGCACTGATAACAAAATGAGCTGCAGAAAGAGTAATACATCCTCCCCAAATTAGCCACTTATTTAAATTATTACTTGTATAATAAAGACAATTAATTATCAACAATAGCGCAATCACAAAAGCGAACGAACCTGGCTCATCAAAGCAACCAGCAGATCTAACTAAAATATAATCAGTCCAATCCGCAACTTTTGTATTAAAAAACATGAAATTTTTTATATATTCATCCCCATTTTTTGAAGAATTGTACACCATAGAAGCCATTTCTTTCTGGATACCGAGAGCATACAGAAGCACACCAATTACGGACAATATAATAACAACCAAAATAAATCTATTCAGAAATTTGACAGTTTCTTCTATTGTGAATGTTCTCATTACGAAAACAACCCCCAACCATCCCAAAATTATCTGGACAGCGTTAGAAATACCATATACCTCTTGTAAGAAAAGGCCTCGCAACAAAAAGAAAACAAACATTATTACAGAGCATGTAGTAAATGATTTGTCTATTTTGTAGTTTGAAGCACTTCTTTTCGGCAACAATATAAACCACATCATGGTTATTGCCCCAACGATCAAAAAGGATGGAGCTACAAACCATGAAGTAACGAAAAACGGGTATGAATTACTATAGAATAGAAGAGCAATAAGTATTAAAAGCCACCTTCTCATTATAAAACCAAAATTTTAACTGCACTAAAATTGTGACCTTACTTGATTATAATAATCCACTGTTATTCCCGCAATCCTAGAAGGCGAAAAAGTCTCGCATACATAAACATATCTTTCTTCAGCTTTAGAGTGATTTAGCAAACGGTTGTTATATGCTTCATCTATTGCATAAGAAATAGCATTGACATCTTTGACATCACATAGGCCACCAAACTCTCCAAACCCCAAGACATATGGAACTGCGCCAGAATGTTCGCCTCCAATTACATAATTCTTTCTGGCCAACCCCTCAAGTAGAATATTTCCAAAAGATTCATTTAAAGATGGATGAAACAGCACATCGGTCGAATCTAAAAAAGAAATTAGTTTTTTGTGTGCAATATTACCACACAATACACAACCTTCAAGAAGCCCTTCCTTCTTCCACCTCTGAACAATTGAATTTGACTCCACGAAATCAGCACCTACAAGAAGAAGCTCTAATTTCTTGTTTTTCCTATATGATATATTAAATCCTCTAATTAGACATTCAATATTTTTATTTGGATTAATTCCATTAGATATTGTAACAATTTTTAAAAAATCAGATTCACAATGTTTACGTTCACTAGGAGTATATAAGAATTCTTCAGATATTGAGTTCTGTAAAACAAATGGATTAAACCCCCATCGCTTTTGTATTTTGCTGGCAATATATTTTGAATTTGCAGTTATAAAAAGATTTGACGTATGAAACACCTGCCAATCCATCAACCATAGCATGATGTACCCTATATTAAACTTACTACTTTTCAACAATTCTGGCTGCCAATCCCTTACCGTCACAACAACCGGAATGTTTTTTCTAAAATAACTTGCACCCAATGCGTATTCCCTTGTCCAATGAGCATGTAATATATCCAGTTTAGTATCATCCATTTGAACCAGTCTTTTAACAATACCAGAGCGAAAAAAATATGCTGTAAAGTAATGCCACCATTTTGGATTTCTGTAAGGACCGACAAAAATCTTTAGTTTTTCTCCGTTTAAGCGAATACATTCAGAAACTGAAGGATCTAATGTAAAGATGGACACATTATTCCCCATCCTTAGTAATTGATATACCAAAGAATCAACAGCAGGAGCTTTCATTCCTGGTATTGATTGAGCTATAGAGGCACTGGGGGCATCTAAATAACTCAAGAACTCTGTTATAGTGAACGGAGCTGCTATTCCTATATTCATTTTATATATGCTCTTCTACTCCACGGAAATGAACATTAAGTTCATGCAGATGCTCCAATAGCGTTCCAAGAGGAGTCCCCTCCGTCATCTTTGCGAAAGCATTGACATCCTTAGGGAAGCATTTGCCACCATAACCAAACTTTCCGTCAGGACCAGGAACATAAGTATGGGTATCATTAATATACCCAGACAGCAGAACGCCAGTATGCACCTTGCGCCAGTCAGCTCCCATCTGCTCACAGTACTCACGACAAGCGTTGAAGTAAGTTACTTTATAAGCACCAAATACATTGTGCATATACTTGGTCAGCTCTGCCTCTAATGGAGTCATAACAGTGAACTTCTTACCAACGAAAATTTTTGTAAGCAATTCATGTGCGCCTGTGAACACCATTGTCTGTTTTTTGAAGTCCTCAATATGAGTACGCTCCGTCAGGAATTCCGGCATATAGTGAACCTTATGACCAGTTTCTTTAGAAAGGCGATCACTGGTGCCTGGAAGGATAGTGGTGCGCACAAACACCGGCACATCAGGGAGCTTAGTAATAAGTTCCTTCATAAGTGTCAAATCTTGTGTTCCATCGTCTTCCGTTGGTACGTGAATCTGCAAGAACGCGATGTCAATGTTACTCAGGTCATCATTGTAGCCCTTGTAAGGGTCGCTGATGAACAGTTTACACTCTGGGTTATTGTGCTCCAACCAATCTTTGAGGGCTCCGCCTACGAAGCCACATCCTATTATTCCAACGTTAATCATGCTATAAAAATTTAATATTTCATTTATAATTATATTCCATCAGAGTCATACTACATTTAGAATTGTTTTCAGCCAATTATCTATCCTATACTTTTCTAATTCTTTTTTGATTCCTTTTTTCATTACAAAAGGCTTTCTGACGAAATCAATTAATTCATCATAATTCCCATCCAATATCATTATTTGGTCAGGGTCATAGAATGGATAATCTATTATATTTTTATTAGTAGTAATGATTTTTTTTTCTTGCCCCAAAGCCCACATAAAACGTGCTGTCAAACCATCCTGAAAGTCATTATGCGTGTCAAGAATTACTCTAGATTTACTTATATTCGTGCGAAATTCATCTGGTGTAATTATCTTATCAGTAAAAATACTATCCTTCAATTGCGACAATGCAAGAGAGTTCTTGCCCCTAATACGCATATAAAAATAAAACAATATATATATCAAAGGACGATCTACGTGGCGATGATATAAACTTATATTAACTTTCAATCCAACAGATTCGGTTATGTCTTTTATTTTTTTAAATGTTTCATATCGAGCACCAGCTTTATAGGTTCCCAATCCAAAAATATCATATATTACATCTGTATTCTTTGTAGAAGGCATGAAATAAATAGGTAGATGATGAATCTTATATTTTTGAGCATCAGATTTCTCAAAGGTGTATATTTCATCATAATAATCAAAAAAAGGATCCAACTCATAATTGTTCTCTACTCGATCATACAGATACAAATAAGTTTTAATATTTGGAAACCTCCTTCGTAACACTTTGAAAAATTCATGGCTAACCATTAGTCCATCAATTGCTAAGAAAATGTCAAATACACCAATAGACTTTAAAGATGTGAATTTGTTTTCCCAAAAAGAATTAACGCACTTATCATATTCATTTATGGTCTTTGTATTAAGATTAACATCACGCTTGTTATATGGATTTCCATCAATCTGTGCATCTTGAACCCATACAACTTCCATTTCTAGCGACTCCAATCCTGAAATAATATCTTTGTAGATATTCATGAATGGAGGAGCCAAAAGTAAGACTTTCTTCTTCATACTATCTATCCAATACTTTTTTTATTTTTTGGGGGTCACCATATTCGCATGGTGAATCGTATGGTCTATCCGGGAATGCGCCATATTCCAATTTAATATCCAGATTATGTTCCTTGATAAATTGCTCTACCCTATCAGCTAAGCTCATAGGTTTGCCTGTACAGCAATTTATTATTCCAACAACCTCTTTCTGCATCACAACTACAGATAGTTGGTTGGCAAGTTCATCAACTGTAATAAAGTCATATTGGTTCTTGCCTGTGGTGAACGGGAAAGATTTCTTACCCTCTTCTGCTGCCAACAACAATTTACAGAAGATGGAATTATTTTTCTTATCATCGCCCAAAATATAATAACAACGAAGCCACTGAAGTATGCACTCTTTTTGTTTGCAATAAAGAATCATTGCTCTACGAAGAGCATCCTTAGCAATACCATACATGGAAATAGGATTACAAGGAGTGTTTTCGTCAATGGCACCTTCCCAAAAACCGACTTCATGCATGGTACCCATCACGGCCAATTGTTTCAAGCCGCCATCAATCATAGCTGTTAAAAACTTATAATGGGCAGAAAGATCACCTATCTGGGTAGGTGCATTATGTACAAATCCATTACGCCAAGCCATGTGAAGGCAAACATCCGGTGAGCCTAACTGCTCATAAACATTCCCTTCTGGGAGGTCAAAAAGGTTCAGCGTCTTGCGCTCCGCACGTTCATCTACATCATTTGTTACAATATCACATGCAATCACATCAGCACCTTTATCCAAGAGAGCTTTCACCACATGGCGGCCAATATAACCATTGGCTCCTGTTACTAATACTATCATACAATCTTTATTTAAAGAGGCCTTTCTGCTTCATCTCCTCCAAAGAGGCCTCGTAGTTATCTATCTGTAGTTCCTGTCGATTTACCCAATCTGTAAACTGCTTGATACCTGCGTCAAACGTCCACTTAGGTTGGAAACCAAGGATTTGTTTAGCAAGAGAAATATCCGCATAATTATGACGAATATCCCCCAAGCGGTAGTTACCGGAAACGGTAAGTGGCACTTCTATACCATAGTGCTTACTTAGCGTTTGCGCTACGGTAAGCACATCTGTTGCAACACCAGTTCCCACATTAAAAACATGACCGTTTGCCTCTGGCACTTCCATGCCAGCAATGGTGGCATCAACTACATCATCAATGTACACAAAGTCACGGGTTTCTTTTCCATCCTCAAAGATGTTGATACCCTTATGGCTCTTAATTCGGTTGGAGAAGATGCTAAGAATTCCAGTATAAGGATTTGTCAATGACTGGCCCGGGCCATAAACATTCTGATATCGGAAAGAAACAGATTCAATGCCAATGTTCTTACAGATAAGGTGAACTAATTGACCTTGTACTTGTTTCCCGATTCCATAGACGGAAGAAGGATGAATAGCACTATCTTCTGTGGTTGCCACCAGTTTTACTTTCCCTCCGCACTTCGGGCAATGGCATTCAAAGTCACCTTTGGCCATATCATCGTCCTTGCGCTCAGTGGGATATACATCCCCACATTTCTCACAATGATACTTTCCTTCACCATAGATAGCACGGGATTCTGCAACCACCACACGTTTTACATGATTCTTAGTGTTGGTCAAAATATCTAACAGCAAAGCTGTACTTCCTATGTTGACATCAATGTAACGTTTAATTTCATACATTGATTGTCCTGTACCAGTCTCTGCAGCCAAATGAATCACATAATCTACATCATCAAGAGCCTGTTCTAAAAATATCTTATCGCAAACATCACCCTTGATAAAACACACCTTATCTTTAATGCTGCAATAAAGAGGAGAAGTCTTATCCGGATCTGCACCATGAATCTGCTCTAGCAAATTATCAAGGACTGATACCTCATATCCCTTCTCTATCAGCTTTAGAGCTATATGTGAACCTATGAATCCGGCGCCACCGGTAATGAGCACTCTATTCATTTGACTTTATTAATCTTTGAGACAAACACATTGTAATACTCCCGAGGCTTAAAGGGAGTAAAAAATTGCCAAAAGACAATCGTAGCAACAAACCATAATAACGATTTTACTAATAAGGCTACGAGAAGAAGAGTACCATCTATTTCAGGGATTAAACAATAACCTAGCACTCCGACAATTAAAAAAAACACTAAAGGTTTAAGCGAGTACCTAAAAATTGGCCAGGGCGATTGCTTAAAGCATATTTTGTATGTTATGTAATACGTATTAACAAAACCTATAACAGAGGTTATAACTCCACAAATACAAATTGCGACAATCGTACGGAAAATGAACGCGCCAATACACAAGCCCGTTAGAGCAACAATAACATTAACTAACCCTAAAATGAAAAGCAGTTTTGTATTATTGCTCGCCTGTAGAAAAGCGCCTGTGGGAGATGACGATAATTGGGTTGTTATTGTTACTGAGATAATAGCAAAAAATATAACCGACTCTATCCATTGTTGACCAAAGATAAGAAGTACCAATTCTTTTGAGCATAATAAGCAGTAGGCTGAGATTGGGAACGAAAGAGATAATAGTAATCTATTCATCTTGTCGTAGACATTTAATAACTTCTGTGGCTGATCTTGATAATCGGACAAGTATGGATGCAATACGGGCCCTATAACACCATTGATAGTTTGGGCAGGCATTTGCCCTAAACGATATGCCTTATCATAATACCCCAACCCAGTTATACTTATTGCTTTGCCAATAATTATTTTATCCACATTGTTGCCAATGTAGTTGATAAAGTTAAAGAGAAACTGAAATAGTGAAAAAGAGAAAATCTTCTTTAATGATAACCACTCTGGGAAAAGCCTGATGGTTACCTTCATATATACAATATTAATTATCAGATTGAGTAAAGTACCGAATAATGGATTGATTAATAGTGCATACACGCCTAATCCTTTATATGCGGCTATTACTGCAATAACACCACACAACAATTGAATAATAAAAGTACGTGCAGCGATAACATTAAATTTCTTGTTTTTTAATAATAAAGCATTCGGAACAATATTAAGAGTCGCAAAAAAGATTTGCAAGCAAAGCCATCTACAAACTGGAATTAATAATGGGTTCCCGTAAAATGAAGCGACTAAAGGAGCGCAAAAAAAGAATACAACACTTAAGAGAACTGCTAGCCAAAATGTCCATCCGAAAATATTTCTAATGTCGAGCTGTGACAAATCCTTGAATTGTACAATAGCTGTAGCGATTCCGAAATCACTCAATAAATTGAAAAAAGCTATAAATACAGTTGCAATTGCGACTACTCCAAAATCATCTGGGCCTAAAATCCTGGACAAAACCGCCGAGACGATTAAGGCGATAATCATAGTGGAGTACTTAGAAAGGCCTGAGTACACCACATCAATGAAGAATCTCTTTCTTACACCCATTATCTCTTTCCTTCTGGTCTAAATTCTCTATATATATCTTCAATTGCCTTAGCGAAAGCCCCTAAACTATTCTTTTCTAAAGCAGTTTTTCTTGCTTGTTCCCTCATCTCACGATAATCGGTTTCTGACATATGGCATATCTTTAATAATCCATCACCCCACCTTTCTTTCTCACTTAATGGAGTTTTATAACCGTTAACATCATTCTCAATAACATCAATTGCAGTACCAGTATCAAATGCAATTACTGGAGTTCCACACGCCATAGCTTGGTTTATCATCGATGGGCCAGCATCTTCAATTGAAGAGCATAAGAATGCAGATGCTGCATTATATGCAACAATCAATGTCTCATCATCAACATAACCCAATTGAAGCACATCCATTTTAATTACTTCTTCTGCATTATCAAGCTTTTCACTTATTAGTACAATTAATACCTCTTTCCGTTCGGCAGGAGACAGCATAGAATAAAGGTCATTCACTCCTTTTATCATTATGTCCTCTCCTTTTCTCCAGTTTCCTTTTCTGTATCTATACAAGAAAACATGTTTTTTTGATAGAGGGATACCTAACTTTTCCCTGCATCTTTCAACATCGAGTGGTTTGAAAACAGATTCATCAAGATTAAAAGATACTTTGCGCATCAAAGATTTCTCAAACATCCTACTCTTTTCCGCATGCCTCAACATCCAAGTATTTCCTAAGAAAACGCATTCGATGTTATCATATACCTTCTTTTTATATTCAAAATTCTTATGTGTCTGATCGTTTTTATATAGGCCTCCCATTATTGGGCAGTTTCCACATCCTTTAGTGTAATTGTTGCAATTACCAAAATAATAACATCCTCCAGTAATTGGTAACAAATCTACAGCATTGATAATAATGGGGCAATGAAATCTATCATATATTGCTTTATAAGTTTTGGTTGTAAATAGGCCATGGTCGAATAAGAAAATGCACAAATCAAAATCCCCATGAAGTCTCTCAAGCACAACATTTACTGGTATGCCAGGTTGATCCTCATATAGACTATATATTGCTCGTCCGTCCTTATATATGAACTTTAATCGAGGAAGATAATCAATAAGACTATTAAAAAATTTCCTGATATAAAAATGGAGCTTACCATACAACCATTGAATACGCCCATCTTTGGATGGCTTTAGATTATTCTTAATAAAATCTTCAATACCATCGAATCCAAATTGAACATTGTGTCCGGCCAATGTCAAAGATTTAATGATATCTGCCCCAAGTCCGGAGAAATCATTGGGCATTCTTCCAGACATTAATAGTATATTTAATTTCTCTTTCATCCTAATCCTGGACTAATCCTCGTTATCATCTGGGCACAAGTGTCCATGTTGATGTAAAAAATCAATATGCCATTTGATTACTCTTTCTGCATGATTCCTCATAGCTAAAGAAAACCTTGCCCGAGGAGACAAAACTGTATCATTCCAATTCGCGTCATGCGTTAAGACTTGAAGGTGCCTAATCTTATCATCTTTTAACCTATCTTCAAGACGGTCAAACCGCCAATAGCCAAGACTATCCCCGCAATAATCATAGTGCTCTTTAAAAAAGGAAGAGTAAACGTTTATTAAGCCACCATACTTATAATTCAAGCAACTCTGAGTAAAGGATGTTGTGTTATGGAAGGAGAACGTATCTAACTCCACATTAAGGTTATCCTCAAAATACCCTTTATCTATCTTAATATACTTATTTAATTGATCTTCCTTTTCAATTCCCCAATAAGCTGAGTCAAAATGTAACCCTACATGATGCCCCATTTTTTTTATCTTTAAGAATGTATCCCGATAATGAGGTTCTAATGTGTTGTAATATGGGCTATGAAGTTGAAAAAAAAATGTTGAAATAATTCCTTCATCATATTCAATCTCCGCCATACGTAACGCCAGATCTGGTTCAAATTCGACATCATGACGCCAAATTATATCTTTTCGATCTTGGAGATAATCATCTTTATGAAGAATAAAAGTAAACCCTTTATCCTTAGCAACTTTTAATAGGTGACGATAATTGTCAAATGTAAAATCATCAAATAAGTATTTTCTTTTATTCGTCATTATATAGCATTTATCATTTTTAAATACTCCGACCACTCACCCATATCTTTCCAAGAATGTTCACTTACTGGGAAGCAACCTACACGTCCACCACGAGCCTGCACCTTTTCCATAAGATGAGTTATGTGGTAATATTCGCCTTCAGGGATTTCATCTATCAACTCTGGGTTAAGAATATAAACACCTGTATTCACCTGATAAGTCTGCTCTGGTTTCTCCTTCAAGGCAGTCATTAAGCCGTCTGTACCAGTCTCGATAACACCGTAAGGTATCTTGAAACTCTTTATCATAGTCACAATAGTCATATCATTGCGATTGTTTAAATGATAATCCCACACATCACGGTAATCCTGCTCATTAATGCTATCACAGTTACTCACAAAGAACGGCGTTGAAATCTTTCCTTTTAGGAGCGAGACACTACCAATGGTTCCAAGTGGCTTATCCTCCATGAAGAACTCGATGTCGTACTTATGATCAAGTTGACTTAGATAGTACTTCATCATATCAGCCTTATAATTGACAGACATATAAAACTTATGGCAACCAATACTTTCGAACTGGTCCATAATCACCTCTAAAATGGTTTTATCCCCAATTGGAACCAATGGCTTAGGAATAACATTAGTGAGCGGTTTAAGTCGTGTTCCTTTACCTCCTGCCATAATTACCACAGGGAGATGAATCTTCTCCCGATGCTGCGGCTCGGAGTGTTTAAAGAAATCATCCCCAAAAAAGACATCCACTAGACTGCCCTCCTCATCAAGCACAGGCATAATTTCAGCCCTAAGCTTCAACATCCATTTTCTGATGTTTTGTCTGTCGTCTGTAGTTTTAGCATATTGTTTAATGCTATTATCTATCAACAAACCTATTGGCATATCAAAAGGCTTATTGGCTATTATCGCTCTTTGAAGATCACCAATAGTAATTAACCCAATAAATCTAGACTCAGTGAAGACAAGCAGACTTTTAGAATCTCTTTCATCCATCAACTTCATTGTCTGAAGTATGGTTTTATCAGAATCTATTATTTTGGAAGAAATCTTTCTAGAGAACATTTTACGCCATAATTAAAGACTATGCTACATTCTTTTTTTCTTGAATCTCTCTGTATACTCCGCATCGCTCATCTTTACTACCTTTGCCGGAATCTTATAACGAGTGAGTTTATCTGCGCAGAAATCTACAACAAGTTTCTTCAGTTCTGAGAGTTTAACCTCTTGATCGTACAAAACTTTAGCTACTACCATCTGGCCTGTGATAGGATTGCTCTCACCATACACAATCACATCATTTACATGCGGCATCTGGAAAAGGACAGACTCAACCTCACTAGGAAGCACTTTCTCGCCACCCACATTGATAATATCGCTATTACGGCCAACAATCTTGATGTAGCCATCCTTCTCTTCAACCATATCTCCAGTCCGGAACCAACCATCCTCAGTGAAGCGCTCCATGCTGGAGTTCAAATAGCCCATAATCTGAGTTTTACTGCGGAGCCAAAGCTCTCCATCAATAATCTTATACTCCGTATTGGGGTCATCAATCTTCAAGAAGGTACTGGTGCTGGAATAACTTGATGTGGTGGAAATACCCGTCTCACTGGTTCCAAAGGTTTGTAAGAACTTTACGCTCGGGAATGCTTCCTTCAGTTTGATGAGCAGACTCTCTGGCATAGGCTCTGTA
>JAEEGL013116072.1_pt1 | contig 13463 bp, 9 predicted proteins | sample 9134231 | NCBI WGS metagenome assembly JAEEGL01 (sample SAMN16246548, study PRJNA631951) | gut metagenome | biome: gut microbiome; feature: rumen; material: fiber-attached | host: Bos | place: Iran: Karaj | collected 2018-10 | reverse complement strand
GGACGCTGTCAAGTTCTTGTAGGATTTTGGGGAATCAGCAACATCCATAGATTTCGTTGGTTGGTAGCACGACCGTCACAGCAAGTCAATGACACAGCGGCTGCGCCGTGCCTTCGGCATCATTGACATGCTGTGCCGTTCGTACTCATTGGCAGTCAAGAGCTTGCAAGGCAACCTCTGCAATACACATTGCCCTTTCTCACTGGGGCAGGATGCGGGAGTCGTCATAAATGAGGCTGTGGAAAAACTCGTACCACCCATCATGCTTTCCGGTTTCCAGAAATATTGGTTTAACCTCGCTGGGTATTCCAGGATTGAATTTCTTCTTTACTTTCTTTACAGCTTTTTTCTGTAGCGGCGTCAATTCCGGCTGCTGTTTTCGGATCATCTGCACCTCAGATCCGTTGGCCAGAATCGGAGCAATATATTTCAGGGTTTCTTTACTCCATCCTTTAGGCCTGGAGCTAAGTCTGTCCGACAGAACATGGCTGACGTGGGGTTCTGAGGCGCCACCATTGCGGGCTTCCGGATCCTGCTTTCGGATTGATACCCCGTCCATCTGGTTCAGAAGGTAGCTTGCCGCATCGGTAATGGCTTCTTCACGTTCAGGATGCTTCTCCAGAGCATACTGAATTGCCTTGGTGAAGTAGGCGGTGTCCTCATCTTCCAGTGCATGCTGGATAGCTCTTCGGAGCATCTGTTTTTCATCTGTGTCACAACCAGCGACTACTTCCGTTACGTACTTGTTCTTGTGATACGAATCCAGCACAAACCTTGACTTTGGCAGCCAACCCAATGCTTCCTTGATCCATCTGGCTCCATCCCCGTGCACGTAGATCTTTGTATCTTCCAAATCATACCTCTGCTCGATTCGGCCCAGCACTTCTTCCCAGAGTTCTTCCGACGATTTGCCATACTCACTGATATGGAAAACCCCTTTACAGCGTTTCCTCTTCCCAACAGCTTCCTTACCCTCATAAATACTGACCAACGGGACTTCCGTACTCTTCCGGTACTTGCTGTGCTGCAGGGCTACATGATCCTCGTCTGCGTCAATGTGAAGGTATGGTACTTTCCGTTTCTCCTCACACTTCCGGATTACCGGCTCTGCCTTCCGAATTTTGTTCATGACTGTCTGGGCTGACACACTGCCTTTACACTTCCTCTGGGTACTGTCCCGATACGATCTTGTTCTGGCGCTTGAAACCAGTCCTTTGGACAACCCCGGATCAATCCGTTCATACTGCTCTATCCCCAGCAACCGATCTACCGGATACTCGTAGCATCTCTTTACGCTGTTCCAGTAATAGGTTCGCCCAAAGGTCAGATCTCCGATACTTGTAATGACTGTTCTGGGATCCTGTTTCCTCTCCACCACCAATCCTTCCTGCTTTCGCTCTCGCTTCGCGGCTTTTATTGCCGCATCCGCCTCCTCTATGAGCTCGTGATACATCTCCAGTGCCGCCCCTTGTGTGATTTTCACCAGTTCCGGTATGCTTCCTTCGATGTTGAGCTCTTTCTCTATGATCTTCTCTTCGATTTGCGCTACCATCTTTCTTGCAATCTGTAGTATAATCTGGTTCAACAAGCAGCATCTCCTTTGGCTTACGTTGTTTGGTCGCAATTATTAAACCATATGGAGTTGCTGCTTGTCTTTTCTTTGCCCAAATCTCCTACAATTACTTTACACTATGTTCGTTCCGTTCCGGTTTCCGCGGCGGCTGTCCGCACCGGATGGACAGTTCGGCGCCGGTATATCTGATTTCATGGACAGTGTCGTCCCCGAACAGGCGGACAGTCATCCGCTGTTCTTTGTTCATCCGGCCTTCCTGCCGCCCCAGGGTCAGGATTCCTTCCCGGTCATCCCATTTCATTGGGATCCGCTGGTACTGCCCCTGTTCATAATCGTAGCTGATCCCGTCATCGTCATACAGTGCAAACATGCCGTCCCTGCCCGGGAAAACGATGATTTCCGTCGGTGCGGATGTTTCTTCCTCCGTATACTGCCGGACCGGGGAAAGCGGCAGGATGGAACCGGCGCGCACGAAAACGGGAACCCGTTCCAGCGGCGCGGCAGCAGACACAGTCTGCCCGCCCTGGTAAACCCGGTTTTCATCCGGTGCGTACCAGCAGGATCCATCCGGCAGGTATACTTCGATACGCTCATCCGGTTCCGCGATCTTTTCCCCGCCGGGAAGATAATAGACCGGCCGTGTCACCGGGCACACCAGCAGCTGGTTGCCCAGCATCATCTCATGGTCTGTTTCCCTCAGCCGGAGATCCTCCGGGAACACCAGGGCCGGAACACGGACCGCGGGCACTCCGTGTTCCCGGGTCTCCGCTGCCAGTGAATACAGGCAGGCCAGCAGGCGGTACCGCATACAGATGCACCGTGCGATCGCGTCGTAAAAAGGTTCTCCCGCTTCGCCGAATCGCCAGATTTCCCGGGGTGTATCCGTCCCGTGCGCCCGCATCAGCGTCAGGAAACACGCGTACTGCATCCAGCGGACAAACAGTTCCCTGTATCCGGGATCCTCTGCTCCTTTCAGAAATTCGCCTTTCCAGAACCAGGGTTCTCTGCTGCTGCTGAAGAAGCCGCCGATATCGCAGTTCCAGAAGGCTTCTCCGGTCGCCATGAAATTCAGCCCTTCAGGAATATGCCGGCGCAGCGTTTCCCAGGAAGCGCACACGTCGCCGCTCCATGTCACAGCCGCATAGCGGTGCTGGCCGGCCCAGGAGGAGCGCGTCACGTTCAGAACCCGCTGCCTGCCGTTCTCCCTCCGCAGTTCCTCATAGATCCCTTCGGAATGAAGCAGGCTGTACAGGCTGATGGCGGTGGGATCCAGGTACTTTTTCGCTTCCCCGGTGTTCAGGCTCATCCGTTCCTCATCGGTCGGCCGGCTGCTGCCCTGCCAGTCTGCTTCGAACGGCTCCGTACAGTCGCACCACCATGCGTCAATACCATCCCCCAGCAGTCCCTCCCGCAGCTGCCGGCCGTAGATTGCTCTGGCCTTCGGGCTGAACGCGTCATACGTCGACCGGTTGCCCAGCATGCAGTCCTCCCGGAGCATCTCGTCCCGGTCGCTGTTCCGGTCTCCCTGCATATGGGGCCATACGGAGAGCATCACCCGGACATTCATCTCATGCAGGCGGTCCGCAAATCCCCGGGGAAAGCGGCTCCGGTCGAACCGTTTCAGACCCCACTGCCCGTCCGGCCAGGTCTGCCAATCCTGAACGACCACATCCAGCGGGATCTTCCGCCGGCGGTACTCTTCGGCTACGGCAGTCAGCTCATCCGCGGTGACATACCGCTCCTTCGACTGAATAAAACCGAACGCGTACCGCGGCAGCATCGGTGCCGGTCCGGTCAGTCCGCGGATCTTTTCCATCAGGGAGCCGTATGTTCCGTCCCCGGCTGCGAAATACCAGTTCAGCGCGTCCGCGCAGTCGATTTCCATAAATGACCCTTCCTCGTCGTCATGGAACACCATCAGGCAGCCCATATCGAACAGAATTCCCCATCCTCCGGAGGATACCAGAATCGGCACGACCGCCTTCAGATTATGCTGGTACAGGATCCGTGCATGCCCGCGCAGATTGCCGATGCCCTCCTCGTGGGATCCCAGGCCGTACAGCGCTTCGCCCACCTGGAAAGTAAAGTGCTGCCGCCCCCTTACGCCGGTCCTGTCCGTTCTCGTTTCGGCCGGGTCCGCCGTCGATCGCGCGCCGTCCGCTCCCATGTTCTCCGTAATCTGTGCCTCATCCTGAAAGACGCTTCGCCGGATTTCAGCTTTTTCCAGTTCTGCCGGGCACGCCTTCTGCTCCCGCAGCAGAAGCCGCCCCTCTCCGCTGAAGAACGACAGCGCGCCGTTTTTCCGGTTGACCCGGACACTCATCCCCGGCATGATGAACACTTCGTCGTCTTTCTCTGTCCGCTTCGTCCATTCCCCGTCCGGACAAACGCGGGCAGAGGAAACCAGCGGTTCCCTGAACTGGCCGCTCAGATCCCGGGTAATCTGCACAATTCCGTCTTCCCGGCACCGCAGCCGCATATGGATATCACCGAATACGCCCGTCCATTCCGCCTGTGCCACGGACCTCGTCCTCCTCTTTATGTTTCGGATTCTTCCCGGATATTGTATCCCCGTCGCGGCCTGAGGGTCAATAAAAAAACAGGAGCCCGGGGAACCGTCCCCCTGCTCCTGTCTGTTCTGTTCCAGGTCCCTGGTTTTCCGAAACCGGACGTCTTAAAGCGCCGCGGCCTTCAGCGTTTCCGCCATGTCTTCCCTCTCCCACGGCAGGTCGATATCCGTCCGTCCGAAGTGCCCGTAAGCCGCGGTCTGCCGGTAGATCGGGCGGCGCAAATCCAGTTTCCGGATAATTGCCGCCGGCCGGAAATCAAAGACTTTGCTGACGATTTCCGCCAGCCTGTCGTCGCCGATCGTTCCCGTTCCGAAGGTGTCCACCAGCACGGAAGCCGGTTCCGCCACGCCGATGGCATAAGCCAGCTGGATCTGGCAGCGGTCCGCGAGTCCCGCGGCTACGACGTTTTTCGCGGCATAGCGGGCTGCATACGCCGCGCTCCGGTCCACTTTCGTCGGATCCTTGCCGCTGAAGCAGCCGCCTCCGTGCGGTGCGGAGCCGCCGTAAGTATCCACGATGATTTTCCGTCCGGTCAGTCCGGTATCCCCTGCAGGCCCGCCGATCACAAACCGTCCGGTGGGATTGATAAAATACCGGGTCTTATCCGTCAGCAGTTCCGCCGGAATCACCGGCAGGATGACCTGCTTCATGATTCCCTCCCGGATCTCTTCCTGCGTCGCGTCTGCCGAGTGCTGGGCGGAAACCACCACCGTATCCACAGCGGCGGGTTTCCCGTCCACATATTCAACGGTCACCTGTGTTTTTCCATCCGGATACAGGAATGGCAGCACGCCGCTCTTCCGCACCTCAGACAGACGTCGGGCCAGCCGATGGCTCAGCGCGATGGGCAGCGGCATCTTCTCCGGCGTCTCGTTGCACGCGAAGCCGAACATCATTCCCTGGTCGCCGGCTCCCGTATCTGTTTCGTCGCCCTTCGTCCGGGTCTCCAGCGCGTCGTTCACGCCCATGGCGATATCCGGACTCTGTTCGTGAATCGCGGTCATCACGGCGCAGGTGGCGCCGTTGAAGGATTTTTCCGGAGAATCATATCCGATCTCCATGACGGTTTTCCGTACGATGGCGGGAATGTCCACGTAGGTGGAGGTTGTGATTTCGCCCATCACGGTAATCATGCCGGTAGTGGCAAAGGTTTCGCACGCCACCCGGGCCATCGGGTCCTCTGCTAGGATCGCGTCCAGTACCGCGTCGGAAATCTGGTCGCACATCTTATCAGGATGTCCCTCGGTCACGGATTCGGAAGTAAACAGTTTGCGCATGGGGTCCTCCTCAATCATATTTTTGCAAAAAAACCGCCTGGCCTGCACACAAGCCAGACGGGACTCAATCCTGATTCAAGATTGTCCTTATCTGCCAGCGCTCCGTCTCCGGGTGTGCGCGCTGCGGGATTTGGCACCAAGCCTGAGCCGGTTGCCGTGACGTCATCGGGCCCGTCCCTCGGTCACTCGTGATAAGGGTTTGCGGGAGATATCATACAGGGTTGCAGCACAATTGTCAATGCCTGAAAAGAGGGCTGTGAAAAGCTTCACAACCCTCTTGCAATCCGGAATTTACTTGAATTTTGCCGTCTCCGGGGCACCTTTTTTCTTCAGAATCTTTTTATATGCTTTCAGCTTGCTTGCCGGGCATTTGTAGGTTGCCTTTTTGTATCCGTCGCTGAAAGCATTATCACCAACGTTCTTTGCAGTCAACTTTATGGTTTTGATAGTAATTGTTTTCAGTTTCGCACAGTACCGGAAGGCTTCCTGCCCGATAGATGCGATATTCGCTCCGATTTCAACCGATGCAAGTTTTTTCAGTCCGCTGAAGGCGCTTTCTTCAATGGCGGTCACCTTATAGCTCAGACCATTCGCCTTGATTTTGGCCGGGATCACTGCCTTTGTAATACTGTTCTTGACCGGTCCGGTCACGGTGGCCGTCTTCTTGGAGTGATTCAGCGTATATTTCAGCCCACTGACCTTGGTTTCGTCTACGTAAACCGTAATTTTGCATGTGGCAGTTGCTTCGCTGCCGTCTGCTGCAGTACAGGTAATGGTCGCATTTCCGGGAGAAACGGCGGTAACAAGTCCGTTCTGATCCACACGCGCCACTTTTTCATCGCTGCTCGACCAGGTAACTTCTTTATTGGCCGCGTCTTCCGGGGTAACCTTTTTCACCTTCAGTGCAACTGTCTTTCCCGTCCACAGCGAAGCCTTTGTTTTATTCAGAGTTAGCTTGGCTACCTTGACTTTCATTCCGTCCAGCAGCGAGTCATTCCCATTTTCAATATTGATTTCATTCCACTGATCCCGTGTGCCCGCATAAGTAACGCGGACAATCGGGTTCCCATAAAAGGCGTATTCTCCGATCGTCAGTATTGAAACAGGCAGTTGTACATTCTTCAGCCCGGCATCCCTGAATGTATAGGGTTCGATTTTTATCATGGCTTCCGGAATGTTTACGTCTGTCAATGCTTCACAGTAACTGAATGCAGATTCCCCGATGACTTCCACGCGCGGAGGAATTTCGCATTGGGCCAGTTTCTTGCAGTTCTCGAAAGCACTTTTCCCGATCGTTTCCAGGCTCTGCGGAAGTGTTAAGGCGGGCAGGATTTCGCAATCGGCAAAAGAATAATCCCCGATCTGGTAGATGCCTTCGCCGATAGTAACTTCCTTCAGAGCTTTATCACCTTTGAATAAATTATTCGGAATTTTCTCGCAGGATCCTGGAATGGAGGCGCTGCGGAGATTATAGCAAAACATAAACACACCGCTGTCCAGTGTCATCAGCGTAGACGGCAGCTCAATGGATGTCAGGCCGGTCTTTCCGAATGCCTCGATTTTGATACTGATCAATCCTTCCGGCAGGGAGATCGATCTCAGTCCTTCACAATACGCAAAAGCATGATCGACAATCGATGTCACCGTTGATGGAATATTGATCGTGGTCAGCATTTTATCATATGCCGCGAAATCCATCGGAATACTGGTGATTCCTTCACAAAGAACCACCGTTTTCAGGTTGGGGCACTCCTGGATGGCGCCTTGCCCCATCTGATAGCAGTTACGGATTTCCAACTTAGTAAAACTGCAACCTTGAAAGACATAACTGCCCAGATCGCCGTAGGATACAAACTCGCCTCGCAGGGCGCTGTCACCGTTGAAGGCGCTGTCACCGATATACAGCGTGGTTGCAGGAATGTTGATCTGTGACAGCACTGTACACCCTGCAAAAGCGCTGCCCTCAATCTTCAGATCAGAAGCCGGCAACTCCACACTCCGCAGGGAAACACAACCCTGAAAGGCGGAAACGCCGATCCGGGTAACTGACGTTGGGATCGAAATGGAAGTCAGATTCTTGCAGTTGGTGAAGGAATGGGCCGCAATGCTTGTAATACCATCCGAAATAACAATCTTCCGGATTCTTTCATCCCCATAATACTTCCATTTGTAAAACCAATGGATATCGCTCCATCCGCCCTGTCCGCTGAGGGTCATGATACCGGTATCCGTATCAAATGAATAAGTAATGTTGTCGCTGCCGCCAGCAGTCCCGGTCGCTGTACCTGTCTCAATTTCAGCGGATGCGACAGTCAGGCACCCCAGGCAAAAAACTGCTGCCAAAGCCAGAAGCAGTATCCATCTTCTTTTCATGCCATTTCCTCTCTTTCCCGAACATCTCCCGCCATTGACAAGCAAGCGATTCCGGCCGATTATTGTCTGGTCGATTATCCGGTATAAGAATTTCCTGCCCCATCATTATATTATAAGCATATGGGAAAAGCAAGCAGAACGCAGCTGAAAAAGCCGCCCCGGATGGGACGGCTTGATATATCCTTTCGGCTGCCGAGATTATTTCAGCTCGCTGGTGCAGTGCGGGCAGCGAGTCGCCTTGATGTCGATCTCGCTCTGGCAGAAGGGGCAGACCTTGGTGGTGGGATCTGCGGGCTTTTCTTCCTTTTTCTTCAGGCTCTTCGCTTTGTTGAAAGCCTTGACGATCAGGAAGAGTACCAGCGCCGTAATGAGGAATTCAACCACAACGGCCGCAAATGTGATCAGGCTGATGGTCCAGTATCCGCCGGTCGTGCCTTCCGGCATATTCGCCTTGACGGCTTCGGTAATCGGGGTCAGGAAAATATCCACAACCGCGGTAACAACCTTGCCAAAGGCGGCGCCCAGGACGACGGCAACAGCCAGATCCAGCACATTGCCCTTCATGGCAAAATCCTTAAACTCTTTCAGAAACTTCTTCATACCAGATTTCCTCCCTTAATTGTTTTATCTTCAGGGTCTGACCGGCCCATGGAGTCAGGATCACTTTTTCTTCCCGCCGAACAGGCTTCCGATGGCCTTGGTCAGGCTTCTGGTCACACTGCTGACCACCTGGCGGGTGGCGGTAGAGATCGCGGTATTCTTCACGCGGCCGGCGACGGAGTCGTTCCGGCGGGCGCGTTCGGCTGCTTCCTCGCGCAGTTCGTCCGCACGGGCGCGGCGGGCGGCAGCTTCTTCTTCCCTGGCTCTGCGTTCCGCTTCACGGGCAGCCTTTTCAGCTGCCTTCTGCTGCTCCGCCAGCACTTTGGGATCCGCCTGTACGGGTACATAGGTTCCGGTAGCTGCGTCATACTGCACAGTCATCATCTGCTGAACCAGCTGGCCGGTTGCGGGATCCTGCACCATGACAGGCATCTGCTGCAGCTGGGGCTGTACCTGGATGGTCGGAACGGCCTGCTGCATGGCTTGGACGACCGGCTGGGCCGCCTGTACAAACTGCTGAGGTGCCTGCTGTACAGCCTGGACGACCGGCTGGGCCGCCTGCTGGACAGCTTGTACGACCGGCTGGGCTGCCTGCTGGACAGCTTGTACGACCGGCTGGGCAGCTTCCTGGACCGCGCCTTCAACTTCCTTTTCCACGTACTGTCCGGTGGTGGGGTCATAAACCTTGAATGTTGCCATCTTTCACTGCACGGTGCTCACCTGCGCCGCGAGAGGGGTCGTTGGGAAAACAGTGACATATATGCTTAAAGCAGCCATTAAATGATCGGCCACAATACGCCGTTGTAAAGAACCTGCATCGTGCAGCGGTCGGGGGTGGTAACCTGCCGCAGAACACCGTTCACGGGGATGAACTGTAGCGGCTGAACAGGCGTGGTCCCGGCCGGGACGGTCTGGTACGCCGGAACCGCCTGAATCACGGGTGCTGCCTGCGCCTGCGGCGCGGGCCTTTCCGTCCGGTTTTCGTACTTTCCCGCCAGCGGGCTGGAAAGATTGATCCGGGTACGCTCGTCTTCGGTGATCGCGCCCATATAGCTCTGCGGTGGCAGGATCGTCGCCCGTTCCACGATACCCGGCGCGCCGTGCTCGTCCAGGAAGGATACAAGCGCTTCGCCGGTTTTCAGGGTGGTGATTGCCTCTTCCGTATCAAAAGCCGGGTTCGTCCGGAACGTCTGCGCCGCGACTTTGACCGCTTTCTGGTCCAGCGGGGTATAGGCCCGAAGAGCGTGCTGGATCCGGTTCCCCAGCTGGCCAAGGATCGTCATCGGAATGTCCGCCGGACGCTGGGTAATGAAGCAGACGCCCACGCCCTTGGAACGGATCAGCCGGACCACCTGCTCGATTTTCTCCATCAGCGCCTTGCTGCAGTTGTTGAACAGCAGGTGCGCCTCGTCGAAGAAGAATACGATCACCGGTTTGTCCATATCGCCCCGCTCGGGAAGCCGGTCGTACAGGGACGTCAGCATCCACAGCAGGAACGTGGAATACATGGTGGGGTTGTTGAACAGCCGGTCGGCGGAGAGGATGTTGATCCGGCCCTTTCCGCTGACGGGATCGGTCTGGATCCAGTCGCCGATATCGATCGCCGGCTCGCCGAAGAACAGGTCTCCGCCCTGGTCCTCCAGCACAGCCACGGCCCGCTGGATCGCGCCGACGCTGGCGGACGATACATTTCCGTACTTCAGGGTGTATTCCTTCGCGTGCTCTCCGACGTACACCAGCATGTATTTCAGATCCGCGATGTTCTCCAGCGGATACTGGATTTCCCGCGCCACGCGGAACAGGATATTCATCACGCCGCTCTGGGTTTCGTTCAGCCCGAGCATCCGGCTCAGCAGCAGAGGGCCCATATCCTCCACTGTTGCCCGGATCGGATGTCCCTGCTCGCCGTACACGTCCCAGAAAATGGAAGGATAGGCATGGTATTCAAAGGATTCCTTCGGAACGCCGCAGCCGTCCAGCCGTTTGCCGATCGATTCGCTCTGCGCCCCGGGCTTTACCATGCCGCTCAGATCGCTCTTGATATCGCTCAGGAATACCGGAACGCCCATATCGGAAAAGCTTTCCGCCAGCACCTTCAGGGATACGGTTTTCCCGGTTCCCGTAGCGCCGGCGATCAGGCCGTGCCGGTTGGCCATATTCGGAAGAAGGTATACCGGTTTATCTCCCGCTGTGCCAATCCAGATTTTTCCTTCGTGAAGCATCGGCGTCCCTCCGCTGATTCCGCTGTTTTTTACTTCTGATTATTTTACATATTTTGTCTTGTCCCGTCAAGGTTTCGGCGGCTTTTCGCCGTGTTTTGTTTCTGTGCTTGCCCGCCCGGAGGACATTTTATTTTTCTTCAGCGATCTGCCGCATCAGTTCCCGCATTTTTTCAGCTGCTCTGGCCCGGTGGCTGACCTCGTTCTTCTCCCGGGCGTTCATCTCGGCATACGTCTTATTCATCGGTTCGTAAAGGAACAGGGGATCGTATCCGAAGCCGCCGGTTCCCTGCCGTTTTTTCAGAATCACACCCGGGCAGCGGCCCTCCGCAACGACAGGTTCCCGCCCGGGAATCTTCAGTGCCAGGGCGCACTCGAAGTGCGCGCTCCGGTCCTCCTTGCCCTCCATCCGGCTCAGCAACAGGTCGTTATTTGCTTCGTCGTTTCCGTGCTCTCCGGCGTAGCGGGCGCTGAGTACGCCCGGTTCCCCGTCCAGCGCGTCCACGGACAGGCCGCTGTCGTCCCCGATCGCCGGCAGGCCGGTCGCCTTGCAGACCGCTTCCGCCTTGATGATCGCGTTGCCGGCGAAGGTCGCCGCGTTTTCATCGATCGGACCGCAGAATCCTGCCGCCGCCATTGGCGCCAGCGTATAGTAATCCCGGAACATTTCCTGCAGTTCCCGGAGTTTGTGTTCGTTGCCCGTAGCCGCCAGCAGAAGGGGTTTCGGCGCGATGTGGCGCGCCCGTTCTCCAAGCGCCTCCCGCTGCATCTGCATCAGTTCGGAGATGCCTTTCATGCCGTAGCTCATCAACGCGTTCAGTTCATCATGGCTGAACGCCCGGCCTTCTCCCGTCCCCTGCAGTTCGATGAACTCCCGCTGCTCGTTCATCACAAAGTTCATGTCCACCTGGGCTGAGCTGTCCTCCTGATAGCACAGGTCCAGGCACGGTTCGTTGTCGACGATCCCAGCGCTGACCGCCGCCACCTGATGCACAATCGGGCTGATCAGCAGCTTCTTTTCCCGGATCAGCCGGTCCACCGCGCACGTCAGTGCCACCATCGCGCCGGTGATGGACGCGGTTCTCGTTCCGCCGTCCGCTTCCAGCACGTCGCAGTCCAGCGTAATCGTCCGTTCCCCGAGTGCCTTCAGGTTCACCGCCTGCCTGAGAGAACGGCCGATCAGCCGCTGGATCTCCACGCTGCGGCCGTCCTTCTTGATGCCGTCGCGTTTCTTTCTTTCCGGCGTGGACGCCGGCAGCATGGCATACTCCGCCGTGATCCATCCCTGTCCCTTGTCCCGCAGAAACGGCGGAACCGTCTCCTCAACGCTGGCCGTGCAGATCACCCGGGTGTTTCCCGTAGCGATCAGGCAGCTGCCGTACGCGGTTCGTACAAAATCCGTTTCGATGCTGACCGGCCGTTTCTCGTCCGGCTGTCTTCCGTCTGTCCGCATATCCTGTTTCCTCCTGTCCGTAAAAAAGGGTTTTCTCCGGATCGTATCGAAAATAAGGGGGTAAACTTTATCCCGAAAGAAGCTGAATGTACCTTGAAGGAAAAAATCCGCAGGCTCTTTACCAATGTCTGGACAATCCCGAATGTGCTGACCATGATCCGGCTCATTCTGATTCCCGTTTTTGTCGTCCTGTTTTTCAACGGCCTCCGTAAGGCTGCGCTGGCTGTTTTCGTCTCCGCGAGCCTTACGGATATGCTGGACGGATATCTCGCCCGCAAGCTGAACCAGGTCACAGATTTCGGCAAGCTGTTTGATCCGCTGGCGGACAAGCTGATGGTCCTGACTGCCATGGTCTGCCAGGCGATCGCCGGCGTCTTCCCGTGGTCGGCCGTCATCATCGTCGCCTGCAAGGAGCTTTACATGGTGCTTGGCGGCGTATTCATGCTGAAGAAAGGCGTCGTCGTCTACAGCAATCTCGTCGGCAAAGCCGCGCAGGTCTGCTTTATCGCTTCGCTGGTGCTGGCATTTTTCCACGATGATTTCCTGAGCGCCGGCACGAAGCTTTTCGGTCTCACACCGGATATCCTGCTTCTATGGATCACCGTCGTCCTCGCTCTTGCCGCCATGATCGTTTACACGGTCGGTGCGATCCGCAAAATCAGGCGCCCGGAAACGGAAGCCTGATCCCTTAATCTCTCGCGAATCCCAGGCTCCGTTCCACTGCCTTATGCCAGCCGCCCAGCGCCAGCCGCCGGGTGGCTTCGTCTATCTGCGGGGTAAACTCCAGGTCCTTCTGCCAGACTGCTGCCGTATCCTCCGGAGAACTGTATACGCCGGCGCCCAGGCCGGCCAGCAGCGCGGCACCGAGTGCGGTGGTTTCCAGTACCTTTGGCCTGACGACGGGAATCGCTCAGATATCCGCCTAGAACTGCATCAGGAAAGCGTTGGCGCTGGCGCCGCCGTCCACCTGCAGCCGTTCCGGCCGGTTGCCGCAATCCTTCGCCATGGCATCCATCAGGTCAGCGCTCTGGTATGCAATCGCTTCCAGCGCGGCGCGGACGATCTGCGGCCGTCCGGTTCCCCGGGTCATACCGATCAGCGTCCCCCGGCTGTACATATCCCACCACGGCGCTCCAAGGCCGGTAAAAGCCGGCACCAGGTACACGCCGCCGGTTCCCGTAATCGACTGGGCCAGCGCTTCGCTCTCCGCGGCATGGGAAATAATCTTCAGTTCGTCGCGCAGCCACTGGATCGTCGCGCCGCCCATGAACACGCTGCCCTCCAGCGCGTAAACCGGTTTCCCGCCGATCCGCCACGCCATTGTTGTCAGCAGGCCGTTCCGGCTCCGGACCGGCTGATCGCCAGTATTCATCAGCATAAAGCAGCCGGTTCCGTAGG
>JAEEGL012626078.1_pt1 | contig 13463 bp, 14 predicted proteins | sample 9134231 | NCBI WGS metagenome assembly JAEEGL01 (sample SAMN16246548, study PRJNA631951) | gut metagenome | biome: gut microbiome; feature: rumen; material: fiber-attached | host: Bos | place: Iran: Karaj | collected 2018-10 | reverse complement strand
ATATAAAATGATAAAAAGAGCTTTTTTATGCCATTCGGTTGTGTTTTGTGTCGTTTCGTGCATAACATATAGAAATTTATACAAAGGTGATGTAATATGTGATTGCTAAGAGAAAGGAGGCCGAGATAATATGAATACACAATTTAAAGCCGGTGAGTTGATAAAACTTGTGCTAGATAGAACTTTAAGCTCATCAGCAAATTCTACATCTTGCTCATTTGTTTATCAGCCTAAAGCTCCTAAGAAGTTAGAAATGTATAATAGAAGGAGCCAATCAAATGTTAGGGTTAAATAAAGTTACAGAATGGCTTATTAATGTTAATGTAATAAATGAAGATGATAGAGAACTGTACGATTATGCTTTGCAATGTTGGTTTATGAGTTTTTCTCCACTTTTGTTGACTGTGATTGTATGTATATTTATAGATGCACCATTATATGCAGTGGCGTTTGTGATTCCGTTCATGGTGATACGAAAGTATAGTGGAGGATACCACAGTAGAAGCTGGTGTGTATGTATGATATCTTCAGTTGTTATATGTCTTGCATTTATTCTGATGTGCTCACAAATAAGCTTATCAAAAGTGTTCTGGATTATTCTTTTAGTTGCATCTGTTCTCTTATGTTTTCTGAGTCCTATTGAATCAGATAACAAATCACTTAGTGAGGAAGATGTAATCTTATATAAGGAATATGTAAGAGTACTTGTAGCATTTTTTGACTGCATGGTTGTGATGTTGTCATTTCTAAACCTTGACTTTGTAGCAATATATGTTGGCATGGGTGTTATCCTTACAAGCATATTACAGCTGCCGTGTGCCGGGGTAAGCATATATAAAAGATTTATAAGGGAATGATATGATTATTTAACAGAATGCGGTTGTTCAAAGATTAAAGCTTGTGTTTGTTAGGATAATTATGAGAGAGGAGGGCAGTGCCATGCGGATTAGAGCACCAAATAAAAAGAAATCACCAGCCAAGCGCGGAGCTTGAAGCTGGCAATGTAATCAAACTCATTGTAACACACTAATTTGATTTATTCAATGAAATGGGGTAAGATAATGAAAAGAATAGTAATATTATTAAAGAAAAATGTAATTGTATCTATAATGGCGTTAACTATAATTGTCGGTGCAATAATAAATGCTTCTGCTTCGGGATCTTCTACCGTTAGTTTATCAAGCAGTGACAATTATGCTGATTCTGGCGTGGTTTCAAGAAGTTCAGGTGAGTCAGTTGTATTTAATGGAAAAGTCCTATCTAGCTCTACAAAGAATGGCACATTTGTTGCCAGATATAACAGGAACGGATCTTATTATAATGACTACTCGACAGCACAAAAAGGAATAAAACCCGGAAAAAGCTGCCCGTCTAGTCAGGCTACAACTGGGCATACCCATTATATTTTGAGAATAGTATCAGGCAATGATACAAACGGTTTCTTTAATTCTGGAACGATAGCAACAGGGAAAATCAAAGCGAGTTAATATGGCTAAGCAAGGCACTTTTTTGTGCCTTGCTTGTAATAACTATTGTTTTAGAGGTGTTGAAATGTTTGGACAGATAATAAAAGTATTTACAAAAAACAGAGTATGTTTCATCACATATCTGCTGATGCTTATTATGTCAAATGTATATCTTGGTTTTTACATAAAGAAATATGTTGTTGCAAGAGAGCCTGATTATACGTGTTATGACATTCTTATGCCGTGTCAGTGGTTATCTATTATAGCATTTTTATTATTTCTCGTTATTTCATATGAGCTTTTAAGTATGTTTAATATTGATGGAATAAATGAGATATCACTTCTATATTTACGCAGAAAACAGGATATAATTATAACCGTATTACTATTTATCTGCGCACTTGTGTATTATTTTACCATTGCTTTGTGGGTTCTGTTTGCATTATCAAAATATGATAATGCAGACGCTGCTGTGTATATAAATGCAGTAAAATATGTGACACTGTATTTTCTTATTGCTGATATGATAGCGATTCTTGAAGGGACGGTAATAGCAACAGTTAAAACGAGGGGTAAAGCATTTGTTATTATTGCAATTACAGCGATAATGGTAACCCCTGTTTTAACTATGATAGTTGATTCTGTATCAACATTAAAGTTCGATCTGTATGCATTTTCCAAGTGGTTTTATATCTTGCCGCAGAATATTACGTGGGGGCAAAATCCGTATTGTCAATACTATGTAGATTGGTATGATTACTTTCTTGAAATGATGTGGCTCGGCTTACTTCTTCTGATTTTGATTTTAAATAAATCTAAGCCCGGTCTGACAAAGAGCATTTCTACTGCTTTACTGATACTTGTTATAGCTGTAGCCGGATTCTTTGGCTCCCATAACAACAACGGTTTTGTAAATGCATGGGATGTGAACAGGTCGGCAGCCGGACACTGTTATTTGTACTATGAAACGCATCCTAATAAAGAGGAAGCAGCAGGATATGAAATATCTGAGTATGATATGAGGTTGAGATTTAATGATAAGATGTATGCAGATGTTGCGGTATCAATAGATGACGACTCACTTTCTGATTATAGATTTACATTATATCATCAATACAAGATAAAAAGTATTACAAATGCTAATGGTGAAAAGCTTGAATATGACAGAGATTCAGATTACATTGATGTTAGAAGCAGCGGAGATATGCGAACTATCAGTTTTTCCTACTGTGGAGATGCTGCAGGCTTTTATTCTGCAGGCGATAACGTGTATCTTCCTGGATATTTCTGCTATTATCCAAGAGCAGGCTACCAGTCGGTTTATGATTATGATAATAGAATTTTTACATATAATGAATTAAATGAAACACTTTTCCATGTGATTATTGACAGTGACACTACGATATATTGTAATCTTCCTGAGAAAAAGAAGCGTGAGTTTAGCGGTAAAAGTAATGGCTTGCAGCTTGTTAGCGGTGAGCTGGCACAAATGACATATAAAGATGTTCGCGTAATATATCCATATGCAGGGATGAATATTCTATATTCATCGGAGGCTGTTAAGACCGGAGTTGACCGCATGATTGATTCTTACGATGGTGCTGACTATGATGTGTCAGGTAAAACTGTTTTTTTAAGCCCTAGGATTAATTCTTCGAGATCATATACATTTTATAGTGATTTTATGGAGCTTAAAGACTTTGAAGACGGTATTGAAGGACCATATAATTATTATAAATACTATCAGAAGAACCGAACGAATCTGCCGGAGTGTTATTTTATTCAGTTGGAGGATGTCGATTATGAGTAAGCTTAATATAAGTAATCTTAACAAGTCAATAAAAGGAAAAGAGATTCTTAAAGGTATATCCCTTACTGTTGATAACGGAATATACGGAGTAGTAGGTCCTAACGGTGCGGGCAAAACTACGTTGTTCAGATGTATTGCGGGATTGTTAAGTAGCCGTTACGATGCCATAACAATCAACGATATTTCAATTAATAGTGCTGAATATCCGTTTCTCATTGGATATCTGCCACAGGCTTTTTCAGCATTTAAGAATATGACCGTTTATGAGATGTTATATTTCTTTGGTAAGCAAAAGAAGATTACTGATAGCGTTATATCTGAGCAAATAGATTCTGCACTTGATATGTTTAATCTTAAAAAAGAGAAAGATAAAAAGGTTAAGGCTTTGTCTGGCGGGATGCTTAGGAGACTTGGAATTGCTCAGAGTATTATGGGGGATTCCAAGATTATATTGCTTGATGAACCTACCGTAGGGCTTGATGTTGAGGAGAGACGAAGATTCTGGCAGGTAATTGGTGACTTTAAGAATGATAGAATTGTTCTCATATCAACTCATATTATCAATGATGTCTGTACAGGGTGTGACAATATTATCCTGATTAACGAAGGTAAGATTTTGTACAATGGAAGTGTGGATGAACTTATTAGTGGGTATAGTGACGTTTCACAAGAAGATTGTATGGAAATAAACGTTGAGAACGCATATCTGTATTATATGAAGGGACAGGCATGAAAATATTATCTTTATATGAACTAAAAGGAATAGGCGGATTAAAATATATTGTGGTTGTAACGCTATATATAATTCTTCCAGTGATTATATTTTTGGAATGCATAAAATATGGAGTGTCTGATAGATTATATATGGAGATATTCAGAATGACCAATATAGTCATTCCTGTTTTGTCGCCGGTACTGGTGTTGTTAATACTACAGGAATACTATGAGAGCCCCGGTAATGAACTGTTATTTTTACATACTAGATATTTAGTCAAAAGAGTTATTATATATACCTTGTTATATATTGTGATGCTGATTCCGATTTATATAATTTTAAGTTTTATTTATAAGCAGTTTTTGTTTGAATTGGTCAGAATGTCTGTGGTTGTTATTTTTATCTCAGGAATGTCATATTTGATTGTGACAGTTATCAGAAAGGTCAGCATAGCAATAATAATCGTGGTTGGTTATGTGTTATATAATCTTCTTTATGCAAATGGAATAAGTGTTTTCGTGTATTATTATGAACAATGGTTAGACATAGAACTCTGGCTTCACGTATATTTGCCTATGTTGGTGATTGGAGTCATTTCCTATGTTATAGCAGAGATGATAAATAATATGTTTAGGGAGAGCGTGTATAATTAAATACCGTTCGGAGGTGATTTTTATCAGCCAAAATGAACCGGCTAATTTACATGCATAATATTCAAGATTCAGGAACTGTTGTAAAGAGTATATCTTTGAATGCAAATAAATAAAATGAGAGGGGTGTTATGGCATGAAGAAGAGAATATTTGCTGTCGTTACTTTAATCCTGAATCCGTGAATCTCATGACTCAAATTATAAAAGGCTGTAAACTGCATTTATAATTCGAAAACAACATCGTCCTTCTGCAGTTTTAAGAAGCCTCATAAAAAAAGTTGTATATTATTGAAAATTTTTTTGCTTCTGTCGTCACCTAATAGGCTGCATTTGCAGCCTGGGCGATACCATATGCTTGTTGAATAGTCAGAATAGTCAGTAAGTTGAAAACTGCTGATATAGTTCAGCAAAAACAAAGCGCCAGATATTACTCTTTCCAAGAGAAAGAACTATTCGCCTTGCATGAGCTGTGAGATGACCAGCCATAAGGATTAGATTGCTTATTACAGTCCTTATTCTTCGCCGTTTTACAGGATGCTTTGAACGTGGCGCACGTTTACTTTTTAATGATGCCTGGCCAATAATCCGGAGGATATTATATGCTAATATCGTTAATTCGAGCACCAGCTCGTTGGTATCAAACTTGCCGGACGGGAGGCGTTCTACATCCATATCGGTCTTGATTTCGCTATGGAACTGCTCACTTTCTCCGTGTGCATGATAGTGATCGATTACTTCATCATCAGTCATATCCGTATTTGTCCAGAAAGTGTTGACCTCTATTTCCGGAACCATCAGAAATTGACCGTCAGGTTCGGTGAAACGCTCTGTAATCTCATATACTATGCGCATACAGATGGTCTTGTTATTACCATTGGAATCGAGATAGTCAACTTCTTTCCAGCTGCTCCCGATATAAACATCCTTGCCGTCACGGGGATGGCGGATGTCCTTGCAGACCTCTTTTGCCAGTTTAAGCCATTCATCTTTGGATTCGGACTTACGCATATTTCTCTTGACGATGAACCATGAGCCGTCCTCAATAAGGATTCCAAGATTAGTTGCTGCATCGTTTCCTGAATCCATTCTGATAAGAAGCGGTCTTGATGTAAGCTTATGACTTAAACGAAGAGTTTCCCTCAAAAATTCAGGAGTATGGTTCTGACAGTGCTGCTTACCTTCGCGGAGCTCTGTATTTACAAGGAATCCTTCTGTACCGATATACGCCATCATAGGGGCATAACCGTCAAACTTTTTATAGGTAAATGATACTCCTTCTTTTTTAGTACCGGAGTTATCCATGGGCGTAACGTCTAAATCTACAGCAACTTTACCGCAATCGAGCGCAGTGGGCTCTATTTTGCATCTATCGAGCATAGAAACATTGGCTTCCAGGATTTCATTTCTTAAAGAAGCTCCCACTGAATCCATCCTCTGACGCAGAGTCTCAGCCGATGGAATATCAGATGACAGACCAAGAGCCAGACATTAATATTCAGGATCTTCGAGCATTTCGTTTACAGATTCGTACTGGGTTTTACCCTGGCACAGAAGCCCGATGTATGTCAGCAAAACATCGCTGGTTTTAATCTGTGGTCCTGAACGTTTATCTTTGTCCATAAGTTTGTTGCAGCGAGAAACCAAATCACTTTTTCCAAGTACCTGCCCAACAAGAGAAAGGCCGCTTGGAGTTATAAGTCGTTCATCAGAGAATTCTATTTTTATAGTTTTCATGGGAATGCCTCGATAAGTTTTTTGATATATCAAGTATATCATATTAGACATTCCAATTGCTGAAATTCGGCGGTATTTGTAAAAAATTTTTTTCACCCAATAGGTGAAGAAAAAATATCATAGAAAACATCAGAAACTCAGCATAAATAAGTGAATTTTGGAGACTTATGACATTGCGAGTTTCACGGAATCAGGTAATAGATATGAAGGAAACATAATCACAACATGCAAAGTTAAATTTATAATGTACTTGGCTGGATATTTATATACATTGACATAGAATGATATAATGTTGATGAGATCAATGCGGAAGGATGCGTGTTAAACAGTCATGACTATTGCTATATGTGAAGATAATATTGAATGTGCCAATCAGATAAAACATCTGATATCATCATATTTTAAGTCTAAAAATCTGGAGATTCCTAAGATAAAGGAATACCATGATGGCGAATCTTTGTTGTCTGATAATGTTGATTTAGATATACTCTTTTTAGATATTGAATTGCCTGGGATTAGTGGGATATGTGTTGGAAGAGAGATTAAGTCCGTTAACAGGAATACAATAATCTTTGTAGTAACTTCATTTATGGAATATATAGATGATGCGATGCGTTTTAATGTGTTCAGATATATAATGAAGCCTATAGATACTGACAGATTTTACAGGAATCTATCAGACGCTCTGTATAGATATTCTAATGATATAAAGAAGTACATTGTTGAGACGCATGATACTGCTTACACTCTATACTCAACAGATATAATTATGGTTGAGGTAACAGGACATAAAGTAAGTGTTCAAGGTGTTAATGGGATATATCATTCAGTTAAACCTATGAAATATTGGCAGGAATTACTGCTGACGGAGCCGATGTTTTATCAGTCTCACAGGAGTTATATTGTTAATTTTCATCATATTTCATCTTATACAGATGACTCAATAGGTTTGTATAAGGACTCCTGTACTGCATTTCTAACCAAGCGTAAGCGCGTTGACTTTAAGAATAAATACTTGATGTATCTTGAGAATACAAGGTGATGAGGTGGTGATTCTATGTTAGCTATAGATTTATGCTATATTATTACTTATATTGTTGAGGGGCTGATTATATACCGGTATTTTACTACCATATATGAATTAAAGGTTAAGAAGGCCTACGCTATAACATTTTATATATTGGTTTACGGTATTATGTATATATTTTCTAAATGTGACTCAGTGATTATAAACGGAGCCACATTTATCATAGGGAATTTTCTGATTGGTTTTCTTTTTTACAGATCCACATTGAAAATGTCGGTTGTTCATTCCGTAATATGTTATATGATTATGGCACTAAGCGAACTTCTGGTTATGGCTGTTATTCCTGTAAGGTTTGATGATTATTACAACAGTAAGCAGCAGGGGTATGTGTTTTATATCATATCTTTGAGTGTGCTTAGTAAACTCTTGTATTTTGCAATATCAAGATATGTTTCAAGAAGATTTGCAGGACATAAGGTTCAAGCTGAACATAATCATGGCTTGATGCTTCTGGGACTTGTTCCTGTCTTATCATCAGTTACTATACTCACTCTTACTATTGTGTTAATGAGGATAAATGCATCCGATGACGTAGGGATTCTTGTTGCATTTTCTTCATTTGCCATTATGATAATCAATATTATAGTTTACAGTGTATATGATTATAATATGGCTGTAAGCAAGAAAAATGAGGAAATGCTTCTAGTCTTGCAACGAGAAGATGACCTGGTAAACTATTATAAGCAACTTGATGAGAAACGAAGTGACCAGCAGATATTGATTCATGATATCAAAAATCATTTGAACAGCCTCCTGTCTCTTGTAAGCGATGACAAGTGCGAAACTGCTGTCAGATACATAGAAAATATATTGAATCTTAAGGAACTTAACGGCACGGCTAATTATTCTAATATTCCTCTTGTGAACGGAACGCTGAACAGATACAAGATCATGTGTGACAAATGCAGTATAAGATTTCACGCTGATATAAGGGACGGTAGCCTTAATATACTTGATGATAATGACATTACAGTGCTGCTTTGCAATCTTTTGGACAATGCAATAGAAGCCTGTGACGGGATAGTTGATGGAACTGTAGATTTATCGGCGATAGTCAAGCCCGAACACAATTTAGTTCTTATTACGCTGATTAATTCCACAAGAACAGAGCCTGTTATGGATGCTAACGGTGAATATGTTACTTCTAAAAAAGATAAGAAAGCACATGGCTTTGGAGTTAAGAGTATCAATCGTGTTGTCTCAAAGTATAATGGGGATAGCACGATGTATTACGCTGACGGTATGTTTCACAGTGTGATATCCATTCCGATGGCTGGGTGATGTATTCTTTATTGTATGTTTAAGAGGGTGTAATTATTGAATGGAACAGGCGAATAGGGGGATACTACCAGTATCCCCTGCCTGAAAATCTACTAATCATTCTTGTCAATAGATATATCCCTTGAATCATAAAGAACACCACAACGAGATTCAGCTTTATAAATGTCATATTGTCTGCAAACCATGTCAGTAGGAATATAGAGATAACCAGTACATCTAAACTATATACATCAAAGAATTCTTTGTAATAGAACAATCCAACAATGTATATAATGTATCCAATGACCGTATATATTCCAACAGCAATGACAACAAATGCAATTATTGCAAGCATTCCTGGAATGATAACATTAACAAGCTTATAGGGAATGATTTCATGCAGTGACCACGCATGATCATAGCCCCACATTCCCCATTTCCATACAGAACATATAAAATACCATGTTCCATGCAAAAAGTCCCTCAAATCGGACACAGGGCGTTTCAGACCGCAAATCTTAAACACGATGACAACAGCATACAGAATGAATGATGAAGCTATTATGGATATGAGATTTCTGAATTTGGCTCGAAACAGCCGTTCAGATTCTTCATTTATTCTGGCTCTGGAATTATTCCATAACTCACAGTTATCAGAATATATTCTATTAGCATTGTATAGTTTGTTTTCTGCCTCTCTGACAAGTTCAGAAGAACTTTTTTTATCTTCCTCTATGCGAGCTTGTTCTCTCTTTAATCGGTTTTCTTGCTTGGAGAGCTTCACTTCTAATGCTTTGTTCTTCATATAAGCGGAGTCGCTCCTGCTCATAGTCTCGATCTGCTCGTTTAGAGAGACTATCGTCTCGCTTTGCTCCTGATTCTGCTTGTCGAGCTTTCTGACTTCGTCTGTTAGCTCTGCTTTCTGCGAGAACAGACTCTGTATCGTCTGTATATCCTCTAAGCGTCCATTGGCTTTCAGATGATTCAATTCTTGTGACAGCACATTCATCTCTGATTTTAAGCTCTGTATCGTTTGTGATTGTTCTTGCATTATCAATTTCGGAGATAGCTGACCTGACTTCGCTATAGTAGCTTGCAAGTTCGGCGTTTTCTCGTTCGGACTTGATTCTTTGTTCATTCTGTCTCTCAAATTCATTGGTTAATCCCTCCTTGCTTATGTTCATGGCAAAGGTCTTGGATATATTGCTGTCCCTGACCTTATTGCCCTTATCGTTTATAAAAGTGATGTGCTTGCGTTTGTCCTCCCAGTTGACCTGCCAGCCCCTGCCCTTCATACCGGAAAGAAACATTTCCCTGTTGAAACATCTTTTAAGGGTTTCGATAATAGCCATGGCACATTCGGCAAGAAAACTCTTTTTGGAATCATTCAGGAGAAGATTGTACTTGTCCTTATTCCAAGAGATGACCTCGCCTTCGTCGATAGCTGTTCCGTCAAAGTGCATGCCTTTCTCGGCAATGGTCAAGCCACGATTCAGGCATAGACCGTTAGTAAAGAACTTTTGCTTTTCAAGATCTTTCTTAGTCTGATGAAGCTTCCTGCCATCTACAAATGAAACTGAATTTGTAATGATGTGACAGTGCAAATGCCCTTTATCCTGATGGACAGAGATAAGACATTGGTGGTTGGGAAAGAATTCATTGCAGAAGTCCTTACCGATATCAAGGCACTGGCTGGGTGTTATCATCTCGTTCTTGTGAAAACTGATGATATTGTGAGCGTACATTCTGCCGGAATCCTTATTCCATATCTTTTTCTCATTAAGAAAAGCTTTGTAGACGTTATCCCAGTTTATGCGTTCATAGGGAAACGGTCCAGTTATTTCAACATAGCCTTCCCTGACCTTTTTGTCCTGAAGGACGTACTCGATGACATTCCTCATTGCTCCATGACTTTTTGCCTGCTTATTAACGACCTTATTGATTGCCATACTTCAGCACTCTCCCTTCTGTACAGATTTATCTCATCAGTTGTCATAGACAACTCATCACATTCAGGTACATCTCCGTATGCGTTTGCCATGTGAGCCATTTGATTTACATTTGTAGCAAGACCACGCAACTGTCTGTCAACATCGGCAAATGTATTGCTGATTTCTTTCAGTAGTGCCACCTCATCAGACGATGTGATGGTTGCGCCTCTAATGGCTCCGATTATGTAGGATTGCTGTGTAAGACCTGCTTCGGTCACTTTATCTTTTAACAGCTTGTATTCATCAGGGTTCATGCGTATTGTAATTGCAACATTCCTTTTTCTCATTCTTTTCACGCTCCTTGTGTTGAATTATACATAGTGTGTGTAGTGTTGTTGCGAGTGTTTTTACAGTAGATGTAAAAACACTTGCAATAGGGGTAATCCAAAAGGGTGCAACCCTGTTGGTAGGTTGCAAGGACAACGCCCTTGCCCAAGAGTGCAGAGAGTGGAAGTCTCTGCTGGGGGATCCAAGGGGGCGAAGCCCCTCTGGCAAGTTTAGGAAAAAGCCGGCAGGCTGTTTTCCGGTGCGTTGTGGCTTGCCACAATGCGAAACTTGCCTGACAACTCTCTACTAAATCAAGTTTCATTTCTACAGGTAAGAGAGAGTTGTCTGTGGTTTGCTTTGTTTGGGCGAGCATCGGAATTATCGGGGCGGTTCGACTTAAGGAGAACTGCCTTGATGATGGAGATGATTGACCAAACAAAGCGTGGTTTATGAGGACAGACTACGGAGATGGCGATTAAAAATCGGAAAGTCTCTTTAGCGACTTTTCGATTTTTAATCTGTCATCGTAGCAGGCTGTTCGAGAAAACCACTTACGCTTAAGCCTCACAAGGCTCGTCAGATTTCAAGCTCAAACTTGATTTTGCCGGATTTTACATCGTCCATAAATCTCAAAAGAGCGTTGTCGATGGTGACGGTCTTGTATGGCACATGCTTGTTAAATTCCCTCCAAGCGTCAGCAACAGTCTTTGAAATCATATAGGATTGTCTGCAGATATCATCAGCAGACTTTCTCATAATGATAATCTCCGGTGTGCGGTTTCTGCTCTTTTCCTTTGATGATTTGGAAGAAGCAGACGGGGTTGCTTTAGTGTTTGTGGTTACATTTGGTTGTATAGTGTTTTCGTTCATAGCGATTCCTCCTTGAATTGAAATTAGTTTTATCATACCGGTACGCTCTTTAAGTCATCGTACATTTCAGCAACGAAATGATCCTTGGCATTTAAGAGACACGAGATGTAATAGCTTCTCCTGTTCCTGATTTCAGATCCGGAAGTCCTGAGTGACTTAATGACATGCAGGAATAACTCCTGATCAAGCTCGAAGAACTTTTCGTTCATATAATCTGCCATATACTTCACTCCGCCTATTACAGTGGTCTTTGCAAAACCGATAGTTTCTGCCATAAGGTTGATAAGGGTATTCATTACCTCGTCCTCGTAATACTCAATTTCCTTACTTGTACATAGAAATTCATATCCTACCCTAAGTTTTAATACCTTTTTTGCCATCTCCATAGTTTCAACAGGGGTCCATTTATGCTTTTTGGCAGATTCCATGAAGAAGTGGAGAGTAAGACGATTGTTATACTCTGCTTGAGCATGTATTGCTGTCAGATGCTTTGTAAACATCTCGTTAAATCGGGGGATGCTTTTCAGTTCTTCCCTTGACTTATCCTGAATGAATTTGGAATACTCAAGATTAAATGTCTGACATTCCACTGCTTTATCTATGATGGTGTAGATATCATCTGTCTCTCCCTCCCTCACTCCTTGTGTTGAATCAGGATTATCTTCTGAAACAATCTCGTTCTCATTAGTGAGAGAGTGAGTGAGAGAATTATTATCAGTATAGATATAATCAGTATTATTAATATCAGTCTTATTACGTTGCGATTTTCGAAACTCTGGTGTTGCGATTTGGGAAACTGTCGTGTTTCGATTTTCGAAATCCTCGTGTTGTGATTTTCGAAACAAAGTAGAGTTATGAACATCGCTGTTTGTTGTATCATCTTGGGTTTTATCAGAATTGGATTTGTTTCTGCCCCTCCAGTTCTTCACCTTGGACTCTGCTTCCTTTGGTTGCTTTCCGCCATCGTTTACCAGTGTGGCAAAGTTCTTGACATAGATGATGTCAGGCTTGGAGATTCCCTGCTTCTTTCTTGTGATAAGACCATATTCCTCCAATTCCTTTAAGAGCTTAACGCACTTTCCTGTTCCGATGCACAGATCGACCATGATTTCATCTACGGTGTAGATGATATAAACTCTGTCCTCACTGTCGAACCATCGGTTCTTTACAGACAGAGACATTCTGTCCAAGAGAAGACCAAATAGCATCTTGGCTTCATTTGATAAATGCTCAAATCTTCCGTCTTTGATCAGAATCTTTGGAATTTTTAGAAATGAAAACATTTCCGACTGGATTCCATAGAAATAGTCAAGGTTAATAGGTTGATTGTTATTGATTGTAGTTTGATTCATATTGTTCACCTCATTGAATTTGTGGTGACAATAGATTTCATATTTGATATAATTTGGAAAATGATAGTTAGAGAAAAAGAAAAATGCATTAGACTATCTGCTTTGAATTACATAGCTTAGGAGATGACTATAGAGATGACTAAAAAAGGGCAGCACTTCTAAACCTCCTATCTATGCGTATTTACGGAAGTGGAAAAACGTTCAAGTCCCATCTTCCGCAGGAGTAAAAAAAGAGCTATAGCGAAAGCTATAGCTCTTTT
>JAEEGL012561503.1_pt1 | contig 13463 bp, 9 predicted proteins | sample 9134231 | NCBI WGS metagenome assembly JAEEGL01 (sample SAMN16246548, study PRJNA631951) | gut metagenome | biome: gut microbiome; feature: rumen; material: fiber-attached | host: Bos | place: Iran: Karaj | collected 2018-10 | reverse complement strand
GCTGTAAGACCTTCACGGAAATCCTCACCCTCAATCTCTACCTTGGCTTTCTCAAGGAACTTGTTGTCATCGGCATACTTCTTGAGTGTGCGGGTAAGTGCAGTGCGGAAACCTACCAGGTGGGTACCGCCCTCTATGGTGTTGATGTTGTTTACGAATGAACGGATGGTCTCCTTGTACTCTGTGTTGTAAAGGATAGCCACCTCAATGGGTACACCCTGCTTTTCTGTATTCAAGTAGATAGGCTCCTGGATAAGATGAACTCGGTTCTCATCGATGTAAGAGACGAACTCCTTGAGGCCCTCGTTTGAGAAATATGTATCTTTCTTGGGCTCACCCTCCTCCATTACACGGTAGTCAGTCAGGGAGATGCGTAGGCCGGCATTCAGGAATGCCAACTCATGCAGGCGGGCTGCCAGGATATCGTATTTATATTCAGTTGTGGTAAATATGGAACCGTCGGGCCAGAATGTCTGGCGGGTACCGTTTATATCTGTTGTGCCGACGCACTCAACGCCGGTGACAGGCTTACCGCAGGCGTACTCCTGGCGATATACCTTGCCGTCACGGAATACTTCGGTTATCATCTTGGTGGAGAGGGCGTTTACGCATGATACACCTACGCCGTGCAGACCGCCTGATACCTTATATGAACCCTTGTCAAACTTACCGCCGGCATGGAGGACCGTCATTACCACCTCAAGGGCCGATTTGTGCTCCTTGGGATGCATATCAACCGGGATACCACGACCGTTATCCTGAACGGTTATGGAGCCGTCCTTGTTGATGGCCACCTCGATATGGGTGCAGTATCCGGCCATGGACTCGTCGATTGAGTTATCGACTACCTCATATACCAAGTGGTGCAGACCTTTTTCGCTTATGTCACCTATGTACATGGCAGGGCGCTTGCGCACTGCCTCAAGACCTTCCAGAACCTGGATGTTCTGCGCGGAATAATTAGCCTGTCCGTTTGTGATTTCGTCTGTCATTTTCTGTGTTTTGTAAAGCATACAAAGATAATGAAAAAGGTTGATACCACATTGTTTAAAAATAATAATTTTAAGTCATTTCTCTATAAGTATTATATATCGGAATGCGTTCAATTCAGAGGGTTTTTGTAATTTTGCCGGTTGAAACGGAATGTTCCGTATATAAATACAAAATTAATGAATACTAAAGTACCAGTCGGAAAGAAAATCCGCTCCCTTAGGGAATCAAAACAGATGGAGATTGAGGTGCTTGCCGAGCGCGCACAGCTACCTTTGGAACAAGTCAAGGCTATTGAGGAAGACGGCCCGCTGCCGGGTCTGGCTCCCCTAATCAAGATTGCACGTGTTCTAGGCGTACGACTAGGTACTTTCCTGGATGACCAGCAGAGCGTAGGTGCAGTGGTAAGCCGTGCGGCCGAGGAGCATGAGAGCGTAAGATTCTCAAACCATGCATCAGGCGGTCATGAGAATATGATATATCACTCACTTTCTGAGGGTAAGGACAACCGTCATCTGGAGCCTTTCGTGATAGATATCCTGCCTAATGAGAATCCCAAGTTTGACCTCTCAACCCATGAGGGTGAGGAGTTCATCTATGTGCTTGAGGGTCAGGTGGAGATCAACTACGGCAAGAACACCTATGTTCTTGAGAAGGGTGACAGCATCTACTATGATTCCATCGTGAAACACCATGTGCACGGATATAACGGCCAGAAGGCCCGCATCCTTGCTGTTATCTATACTCCAATTTAATCTGAAAGATGTATCAGTTATCAGAAAAGACATTGGGAGACTGGCTTGAGCATTGGGCTCAGGTTACTCCCGATAAGGAATACATAGTATATTCTGACCGCGACCTCAGGTTTACCTGGAAACAGTTCAACGAGAGGGTTGATGACATGGCCCGCGGTCTTATAGCCATCGGTGTGACCAAGGGTACTCATGTAGGCCTGTGGGCTCAGAACGTGCCTGACTGGCTTACTTTCCTGTATGCATGCGCCAAGATAGGTGCCGTGTGTATCACTGTAAACACCAACTACAAGCAGAATGAGCTGGAGTATCTGTGCAAGGACTCCGATATGCACACCCTCTGCCTTACTGACGGCACGTGGGAGAGCAACTACGTGGATATGACTTACACCATGCTGCCTGAGCTGCGTGAATGCCAGCGCGGACACCTGGAGAGCAAGCGTTTCCCCAAACTCAAGAATGTGGTATATATAGGCCAGGAGAAGTATCGCGGTATGTACAATACTGCAGAGATATTGCTGCTGGGTGAAAATACTGATGATGATGAGTTCATGCGTCTGCGCAAATCTGTAAACTGCCACGACGTAGTGAATATGCAATACACATCGGGTACAACTGGATTCCCCAAGGGTGTCATGCTTACCCACTATAACATAGCTAATGACGGTTTCCTGACAGGTGAGCACATGAAATTCACTCAGGATGACAAACTCTGCGTATGTGTACCACTGTTCCACTGCTTCGGCGTGGTGCTGGCCACCATGAACTGCCTCACACATGGTTGTACTGAGGTTCTGGTGGAGCGCTTTGATCCGTTGGTTACGCTGGCATCGGTCCATAAGGAGCGTTGTACAGCCCTGTACGGTGTTCCCACCATGTTCATAGCTGAGTTGAACCACCCCATGTTTGATATGTTTGATCTCTCATGCCTGCGTACAGGTATCATGGCCGGTTCACTCTGCCCGATTGAGCTGATGCGTAAGGTTGAGGAGAAGATGTATCTGCACGTTACAAGCGTATATGGTCTTACGGAGTCATCACCCGGTATGAGCCAGACCCGTATTGACGATCCTGATGAGGTACGTTACACTACTGTGGGCCGTGACTATGAGTTCGTTGATGTCAAGGTACTTGATCCCGAGACCAACAAGGAGGTTCCTGTTGGTACTCAGGGTGAGATGTGCTGCAAGGGCTTCAACGTGATGAAGGGTTACTACAAGAATCCCACTGCAACTGCTGAGGTCATTGACGAGAACGGTTATCTGCACTCAGGTGACCTGGGCATCATGGATGAGAACGGTAACTACCGCATCACCGGCCGTATCAAGGATATGATAATACGTGGCGGTGAGAATATCTACCCGCGTGAGATAGAGGAATTCCTCTATCATCTGCCCGGTGTGCGTGACGTTCAGGTGGCAGGCGTACCCTCTAAGAAATACGGCGAGGAGGTGGGTGCATTCATCATTCTGGATGAGGGTGCCAGCCTTACTGAAGAGGAGGTTCGTGACTGGTGCCGCGGCAAGATAGCCCGTTACAAGATTCCAAAATATGTGTTCTTTGTAAAGGAATACCCGCTTACAGGTAGCGGAAAGATTCAGAAATTCAAGCTTCGCGAGCTTAGCCTTAAGCTTTGTGAGGAAAAGGGAATAGAAGTGGTCTGATATGGAAATAAACGAACAAATAAAGCAAATGGCCATGCGTCTTCGCGGGTTGCGTGAAGATCTTGACATGACCATTGAGGAGGTTGCTTCAAAGTGCGGCATCACTCCCGATGAGTTGAAACAATATGAGTCAGGAGAGTCAGATATCCCCATGAACTTCCTGTGCAATGCAGCAAACGTACTTGGCGTTGAGCCTCTGGAACTGTTTGCCGGCGATGCTCCCAATATGAGCAGCTACTGGCTGGTACGTAAGGGCAAAGGTCCCGTTATTGAGAGACAGAAAGCCTACAAATATCAGGCTCTTGCCATGGGATTCAAACATGCCAAGGCATCACCTTTCATAGTGACCGTTGATCCCAAGATGGAGAGTGAGATGCATCTTAACTCACATGAAGGACAGGAGTTCAACCTGGTGCTTAAGGGCACGCTATTCTTGAGCATAGGAGGCAAGGACCTGATCCTGAACCCCGGTGACAGCATATACTTTGATTCAACACAACCGCACGGAATGAGGGCACTCAACGGTGAGCCTGCCAGATTCCTTGCTATCATATTCTGATATTTGCGATGCTCGAAAAATATTTACAGAAAGTAGAATTTGACTCTCTTGAGGATTTCAGGGAGAATTTCAAGATAATAGTACCTGACAACTTCAATTTCGGCTACGATGTGGTTGATGAATGGGCCAGGACCAATCCTGATAAGCTGGCTCTGTTGTGGACCAATGATGAGGGTGCAGAGCAGCGTTACACTTTTGCGGACATAAAACGCAAGTCAGACCAGGTGGCATCATTCTACCAGACACTTGGCATTGGCAAGGGTGACTGCGTGATGATGATGCTCAAGCGTCGCGCCGAGTTCTGGTTCTCAATCGTGGCTCTGCACAAGCTGGGTGCCGTGGCTATTCCGGCTACTCATCTGCTTACTCCCAAAGACCTTATTTATAGAGCCAACTCGGCAAAGATAAAGATGATAGTCTCTGCCGATGAGCCTATCATGATACAGCATGTCAATGACTGCCTCAAGGACTCTCCTTCAGTCAAGGTGCTGGTGGCTACCGGCTCTTACTGTGAGGGCAACTGGCACAGTATGGATGAAGGCATGAAGAACGCTCCTGAGTTTGTGCGTCCGGCTCATGTCAATGACAATCGTGACATATCACTGTTGTACTTTACATCAGGTTCAAGCGGAAACCCAAAGATGGTTGCTCATAACTTCCTTTATCCGCTGGGACATATCGTTACAGCCAAGTACTGGCACAATGTTAACGAGAACAGTCTTCACCTTACTGTGGCCGATACCGGCTGGGGTAAGGCTGTATGGGGCAAGCTCTACGGACAGTGGCTGTCAGGAGCAGCTGTGTTTGTATATGACCACGAGAAGTTCACTCCGGCCAACATTCTGGAGGCAATGGCTAAATACAAGGTTACATCATTCTGTGCACCTCCTACTATCTACCGTTATCTGATACGTGAGGATCTGTCACAATATGATTTGAGTGCGCTTAAATACTGCACTACTGCAGGTGAGCCGCTCAATCCCAGCGTATTTGACTTCTGGAAGGAGCATACGGGTCTGGATATACATGAGGGATTCGGCCAGACTGAGACGGCTATGACCATAGGTACATTCCCATGGATGAAACCCAAACCGGGTTCATTGGGAGTACCCAATCCTGCATACGATATGGATCTGCTCACCAATGACGGCCGCTCGGCAGAGGACGGTGAAAGCGGTGAAATCATATTGCATACAGACAAACGTATCCCGCTGGGACTGTTTGAGGAGTATTATCATGATCCGGAACTTACCAAGACTGTCCATAACAACGGCATTTACCATACAGGTGATGTGGCTTGGCGTGACGGTGACGGCTATTACTGGTTCGTGGGCCGTACTGATGATGTCATCAAGAGTTCAGGCTACCGTATAGGACCGTTTGAGGTGGAGAGTGCCCTTATGACACACCCTGCAGTTGTGGAGTGTGCCGTGACAGGTGTTCCCGATGATGTCCGCGGCCAGGTGGTAAAGGCTACCATCATCCTGTCCAAGGAGTATCGTGACTACCCTGACAAGGAGGCTCTGATAAAGGAGATCCAGAATCATGTAAAAAAGGTATCTGCACCTTATAAATATCCGCGCGTAGTGGAATTCGTGGATGAACTGCCCAAAACCATAAGCGGAAAGATACGCAGGGTGGAGATTCGCGATAAGGACGCTTCAAAAAAAATGTGTTAAAAAGTCGTTTTTTTTACGTTTTTTTAAAATATATAGATTTTTTCTCTACATTTGCACGATGATTCCAAACCTTACTCGTAAGGGAGGGGTCTGCCCAAATGTTATAGGGCTATCATTAGATATTGATTTATAACGTTATACAAAATGAAAAAAAGATTAATTTGTTTTCTGATCCTTTCCAGTTTTATAATTGGTTTGGTGTTCGTCGGTTCGTGTAAGGACTACGATGATTTTGCTTTAGACATCAGGGTAGAGAACCTTGAGAATAAGCTTAATCAAAATTGCGAGAATTTGTCAGATACTATTGACTCTATCAAAGCAAGATTAGGTCGTATTAAGGAGTGCGCTTGTACTCCAAGTAATATTAAGGACAGCATTGCCGTTCTTTATGAATATCTGGGCGATGTCCTGAAAGACACTGTAGTAAGTGCAGACAGCGCAAACAAGACGTTTAAGGGTATTCAAAACGTTATCAATTACCTTAACAAGCGTTTGTCAAATGTAGCTGTTACCGCTGATTCCGCATATTCAATTGCAGATTCATTGAGACAGTTGAGATTTGGATGGGGTGATTCTCTGAAATTGGCTTATGACACCATTCTGATGCTTAACAGAAGTGTAGAGAAAATCTATATCAGACTTGACAGCATTAAGATGCTGGATTCTGTAATAAAGGTAAAGGATTCTCTTACTCAGGTCAGGATTGACAGCGTCATCAAAGAGTATAAGAAGGCTGATTCTGCACAGCAGGCATCAATTGACACCCTGTTCAAGCATGATTCAATAATCAATGTATCAATTAAGGAGCTGATCAAGCAGGATTCAGTTCATACTGCAAGAATTGACAGTCTGGCTAAGGTAACTTATCAGCTTGACTCTTTGGCTAAGGATTATCGTGACACCGCAATGGCTTGGGCTGACACCGTTGCCAATCGTGTTAAGGTTGCCTTGAATGACAGGATTGATAGTGTCATTAAGGAATATAATAAGGCAGACAGTGCAATCAATAAGCGTATTGATGCATGCCTTGACACAATGAGACTGAACTGGAATAGGATTCAGCAGATTAACGATACATTGAATGTAATTGACAGTACATTGAAGTCTCATAAGATCCGTCTTGATTCAATTGATCTCCGTCTTGATTCACTTGAACTCCGTATGGATTCACTTGAGCTGAGAGTTGATACCCTTGAGCTTAAGGTTGATAGCCTGAGAGATGCTGAGATGAAGCGTATCAGCGGCATCATAATCCAGGGAACAAAGAACAATGTATTCGGTTCATTTGCTCTGCCTATTGGCGTAAGGTCAAATATCCTTATGGCATATTCCACTAAATTCAATGGAGCTGATTTCCCGACAAGGGCAGCAGGCTTGAAGGGTTCTGATATAATTACTTCAAAAGATGCCGCAGTTATTCCTCTTGCTTTTGAGGAGTCATTAGATGGTGAGAGTGTTATCAGTGGTGGAAATGCATCAGATAATGCCGGTAAACTTTACTTTACATTGAACCCGAACGATGTTAAGATTGACAGCACATATCACTTCTATCTTATAAACAGCCTGGGTGACAAGACTCCTGTTACTATCGACAGCGTAAGGAAATCAAAGGAGAAGCTGACATTCGGTTATACTGCAGCCAAGAACGCATCACAGGTTGTTGCAGATGATATCAATACTGTTAATGGTTTCTATCAGGCCGATGTTAACATTGCCGCATCTGACGCTTATAGTCTCAGACCAAATCTGGATGAGTCAGCACTTGCTGCAGTGGCTAAGGATGTCAAGAATTTCCGTGACGGTATTGACCTTGGAAACCTGGCATCTACAATGCTTAGCTCTGTAGATGGAGTACTTGATGCAAATGCACTGTACGTAACATGGGAGGATAAGTTCGGTACTCATAGTGCAACTTCTGAATACAATCTTGCTGTTGCAACTATTAAACCGCTTTCATACAATATTGTAGATAAGATATCCGGTAAGATTCCTAATTATGACATTCCAAATAATCCTATCCATTATTTGTTGAATGAGCTTAATGTGCCTTCTTTCACCTTGAATTTTGATACTATCAAGATTGATGACATAACAATCTCTATTGATACCGTTAAGTTCTCACTTCCTGACAAGGCAGATTCCTTGAAGGTGACAATAGATTTGTATGTGCCGGTTACTATGAATGCTGATGTTGTAATAGATGATACACTTAAGGGCGATTCAATTCATTTGAAGGGAAATGCTACCGTTGACGATTCTATACATATCGTACATTCAACCTACGTTCACATTGATTCAATCTATACTACGTTGAATGGTAATATAAAGCATCTCCTTGACAGTGTTAATATCTCTCTCAAGAATGTAAACGGTAAGATTAATAGTCTTGTCAATAACATTCAGGATCAGATTCAGAGTCAGGTCAACAAGATGTTGAATTCTATACAAGGTTCTGTTGACCAGTCTGTAACTGATATTGTAGGTGACATTAAGACACAGATCGGTAACAACAAGTTCGTCAAGAAGATTGAACAACTTGCAAATAAGTTGAATAGTTATTATGAACGTGTTGATGGTCTGGGCAGAACACTTACACAGCCTATGCTGATGTATGCCGCTAATGGTGATTTCCATCCGGTAAGTAAGTCAAAGGGCATTCCTACTCCGATCGCAGGAACAGGTACTCATGAGCTTGTGATAACATCACTTACAAATGAAATTGTAACACCTTCTTACAAGAAGTATATTGCAGTTACTAACTTCAAGGATGCTTCAACGGGTAAGGATTACCAGAAGGATAACCAGAATGCTGATTACATAAAGAATACTGTTAACAAGGCTGGTGATTTCGGCAAGATCCTGGATGGTGATACAAAGATTGTAAAGTTTGCGCCTACTAAGAAGGGTATCTATGAAATCTTGATTTCTACCATTGACTATAGTGGTTACATGTACCACCGCAAGTTCTATGTGAATGTAAAGTAACCTTTAAACAGAAAGAACAATGAAAAAGTTTTATATAATCGCAGCTGCTGCACTTATGGCTGTGCTTCCGATGGTGGCACAGGATGATGCAGACGAGCAGTTCGAGTATGAATTCAATCCCCATTGGTTCATACAGGGCCAGTTCGGCGGTCAATACACTCTTGGAGAGGTTTCCTTTACAGATCTTTTGAGTCTTGACGCAGAGCTTGCCGTAGGATATGAGTTTACTCCTGTAATAGCCGGTCGTTTTTCAATCAATGCATGGAAGAGTAAAGCTGGCTCAGAGGGTAAATATTCTCCTGATGGTAAACAGTATGATTGGAGTTGGAATTTTGTAGCTCCCTCTGTTGATGTAATGTTTGATCTTACTAACCTGATCGGTGGATTCAAGCCACGTAAGATAAATGCCGGAGTTTTGGCCGGTATAGGATTGAACATTCCGTTTGGAAAGGATAAGGTTAAGGATGCAAGAAATGATATGATTGCGGCTTATAACGCAGCATATCCTTATGCAACAGCAACCGATGCGGATTATGTTGATAGCAAGATTATCAAGTGGGCTGATGACAAAGGTCCGTATGTAGTAGGTCGTATAGGTGCTTATGCAGATTGGCATATCAATGACAACCTGGCAATAGGTTTGGAGTTGCAGGCAAATACCCTGTCTGACAAATATAACTCCAAGCAGGCTAACAACTGGGACTGGTATTTCAACTGCCTGGTTGGCGTGAAGTACTGCTTCGGTGAGACATATACCGAGAAGCCTGCTCCTAAGATGATACCTATATCAGAAGCTGCTAACTATGCTCCTAAGTGTAATCCTGAGGAGAATGTTGTAGAAAAGGTTGTAGAGAAGGTCGTAGAGAAGACTGTTGCTAAGACAGAGGTTTACGAGGAGGTTTACTTCCTTATCAACAAGCACACTTATGAGAAGACAGAGAGATACAAGATTGAACATATTGTTGAGGTTCTCAAGAATGATCCGAATGCCAAGATCAGCATCTCTGCTTATGCTGACAGTGCTACTGGTACTTCTGCTTATAACCAGAAGATATCTGAGCGTCGTGCAGAGACAGTCAAGAATGCTCTTATTGAGGCCGGCATAGATGAGTCACGTATCACTACTGCAGCTCATGGTTCAAGCTTCGCAGTTCATCAGGATGATATCTCACTTAACCGTGTCTGCATCTGCGTAGTTAAATAAAAACTATATTCCTTAATATGGACTTGCCTGTAGCCTTTTGGCAGGTTTGCAGGCAAGTCCATTTATTTTATATATGAAGAATCTGATAATCATAGTTCTATCTTTCATTACGGTTTTCATAAATGCCCAAAAAGCTGCCGAGAGCGGCTATTATAGGATCCAGAATATGAAAACTGAAAGATATGTTTATGTCCGTGATAACACCGGCTCTATTAACTGGGCAGCTCTTGATGCAGAGATGGGTGCGATTGAGTTATGGAAAGAGTCGCCGGGGCATAGTAGGTTTTCTGATCCTGGATCTGTTGTATATGTTGAGAATCATGGTAATAATCAATATGATTTGCAGGGCCAGGGAATGGGAATATATAAGATGTTCAAGGAATATCTTACTGTGACAGTAGGAAACGGATACTATCAGCTGACTGTTACCAAAGAGGGCGTAAAAAAATCCCTTTGTGATGCCAATACAACCCTTGATATGGATAAAGGCAAAATGGGGACAGACGGCTCCGGTACTTACCGAAACTGGATAGGAACCAAACTTGATGTCACAACCGATGAATGGTTTGGTATAACTCCCTCAATTGAGGTTGACGGCAAGTTTTATCAGCCTTTTTATGCTGATTTCGGTTTTACGCCGGTGTCAGAAGATATGAAAGTTTGGTATATATCTACTGTGGACACGGCGGGGGCCGTACTTAAGGAGTTTACCGGCAGTGTCATACCGGCCAATATGCCTGTATTCATAGAATGTGCATCAAGTGTTACGGCCCAGAATAAACTGGATCTGAAATATAATCATACTACTCCTCCTACTGACAATAAGTTAAGGGGTGTATATTTCAATAATCGTACCCGAAATAAGATATCGCCGGATGCCAGGACAGAATTTGACAGCAAAACCATGAGGGTGCTTGGCAAGATGGCGGATGGTCGTCTGGGCTACGTACTCTCTAAAGAAACTGCTGAAAACGGAATACAGTATCTTGCAGCCAACCAGTCTTATCTTATAGTCGGCTCAGATTGTCCTCAGGAAATACCTGTTATTACGGAGGAGAAGTATCTGAAGATCTTGGCTGATCGTGCTAATGCGGCAGTTAATAGTGCTACATATTCACGTCTTAAAGAGGTCTATTCCATTTCCGGAAAGTTTATCGGAAAGCTTACTGCCGGTGAGATTGATAATTTAGATCCTGGCGTTTATATCATTGACCGCAAGAAGGTAAAGGTGGAATAACGGACACAGGAATTTATAAAAAAGAAAGCCTCATCAGGGCTTTCTTTTTTTTACTTGAATATTCTGTATGTCAGGCTCACATTCAGCAGGGGGAATACTTTAAGTGGGCGGATAAGTTTTACGTAGTCTTCTATCTGGTGATTTAAGTTGGTCAGGTCATGCACTATCTCCGTCCCGTCATGGGTGTATATTTTTGGTGTCCCGCCCCAAAAGATGATTCCACAGTCAACGGCAAATCTGATACGGTCATCGTTCTTGCTTATTTGACCGCTGAATCCTCCACCCAGATATGGCTTGAAGGAATTTACCACCATTTCTGCCTTGACCATATTATCGGCTCCAGGTTCCATCTTATAGCGGACGGGCTTACCGTTTATGTCAGTCTGGTCCTTATAGTCACCTACGTGCATCCCCATACGGCCGGCATCAAATATCTTATCCGTTATTTCCTGTGATAATTCAACACCCAGGATTACGCCGTGAGGTTCAGCATCATCATTATACTCTGTATCATATACATTGTCATAGATGTTGTTGTACATGGCGGCAGCGATAAGCGTAGTCATATCCTCCGGGCGGTTCTGGGCACGGCCGATAACTGAAGAACCGGCATAGAAACCTGTGGTAAGATACCATCTCTTGTCTTTAAATGGATGAACGTCAATGAGCAGCTTGAAGTTGTACATGGTAGGCTCACCTATCAACTCAACCCGCTGGGAGATCTTAAAGCCTGTGATATCTTCCAGGTCTTCGGCCATACGCTCAAAACGGGAACGTCCCTTATTGTCATAATCGGGATTATCATCATCTCCAACTTGTATCCTGAAATGAAGAGGCACCTCAAAATGAGGCATCCAGGTAAAGCTTGTGCGTACCCCGAAATATTGATTCAGGCGTGACTCAAGACCAAATCCGATTCCTGTGGTTCCTGTCTCAAATGAAACGCTCAGGTCTGGTTTGAAAGCATATAGCTCCGGATTAATTGAGAACTGATCCAGGTCAAGTCTAAAAGGCAAGGCTGCCGCACTGTCTAAACACAATGCGGCTGCCAAGATGAGTGTTATTCCGAATTTTTTCATCGGGATAAGTCAGTTAATTTACTTTACCAGCTCCATTCCAGCCTTGATGGCCTTCTCGTTCAGGGGCAGGTACTTCCAGTTACGCTCTGATACGGAGTGCTTGATGCCTTCCATAACGTACTCCACATCCAGAATGGGGCGTATCTTCATGAACGCTCCAAGCAGGAACATGTTGGCTACCTTTGAGGCGTTGATCTTAGCTGCCTCCTCGATGGCCTTGATGGGGTAGATGGTGATGTCAGTACGTGTGGGCTTGCGGGTAATGGTACTGGGGGTGTAGATGAGTACGCCACCGGGCTTTACCATAGGCTCAAACTTGTCCATTGACTGCTGGTTCAGGATGATAGCGGTGCTGAACTTCTGCAGGATAGGTGAGCTGATGCGGCTGTCACTCAGGATAACCGTTACATTGGCTGTGCCGCCACGGATCTCAGGACCGTATGACGGCATCCATGACACTTCCAGACCCTGCATGAGGCCTGAATATGCTATTATCTTACCCATTGAGAGGACACCCTGTCCTCCGAATCCGGCTATGATTATCTCTTCTGTCATAATATGTGTCTCTTTTCCGGGTTATCTGGGAGCGTTCATGTCCATGACGATTTTACCGTCAACCTTCATGTCGCCCAGAGGATATTTCTTGAACATATTCTCGACCATCCAGTCGTTTGCCTGTTTGGGAGTGAGACCCCAGCCTGAGTTACAGTTGGAAACAACCTCAACGATTGATGTCCCCTTCTTGTCGCGCTGGTTCTCAAATGCCTGACGCAGTGCCTTCTTGAGCTTGCGTACATTGGCGGGGGTGTGAACTGAGTGACGTGTCACGTAGCAAACACCGTCCAGCTGAGCCAGCAGCGGGGTGATATTGAGGGGGTAACCCATGGTCTTGACGTCACGGCCGCGTGGGCAGGTGGTGGTCTTCATTCCCTCCAGAGTGGTGGGGGCCATCTGACCGCCGGTCATACCGTAGATACCATTGTTGATGAATACTATCACGATGTTCTCACCGCGGTTGCAGGCGTGCATAGTCTCACCTGTACCGATGGCAGCCAGGTCACCGTCACCCTGATAGGTGAAGACGAACTTATCGGGCTGAACGCGCTTGATACCGGTTGCAACGGCGCAGGCACGTCCGTGAGCTGCCTCAACTACATCGAACTTATAGAAATCATAGAGGAACACTGAGCATCCTACAGGTGAGATACCTATTACGTCATGCTCTATGCCCATCTCCTCAATTACCTCGGCAATGGTGCGTACAACAACACCGTGGCCGCAGCCGGGGCAGAAGTTGAACTGCTTCTCGGCCAT
>JAEEGL011518021.1_pt1 | contig 13463 bp, 13 predicted proteins | sample 9134231 | NCBI WGS metagenome assembly JAEEGL01 (sample SAMN16246548, study PRJNA631951) | gut metagenome | biome: gut microbiome; feature: rumen; material: fiber-attached | host: Bos | place: Iran: Karaj | collected 2018-10 | reverse complement strand
GACGCAGGAAAGCGCAAGCGAGCAGCAAAGCAGCACGCAGAGCACCACAAGCAGCGGAGATTTTTTGTTGGCCGTTTCGTTCATTTGAATCTCTTCTTTCTTTGAAAAATTGTAAGTTGAATCATAACACGATTCGACGCGGTTTTCAAGGGTAATGACACAGAATTAAAAGATTTTTCATAATTTTCCAAATTGCAAAAAAGCGGCTGTGATCAGCCGCTTAATCATGTCTTGTTTCATCCTCGAAGCATTCGCAGAAACGCGCCTGAAAGGACGGCGTCTCCCCTGCCGCGGTCAGATGGCCGATGTCGGAAAAGCCGCACATGCGGAAGATCGCATAGCCCTTTTGGCGTTCCTCGGTGATCAGCGTTGTCACCGACGTGGTCAGCGCCACCGTGTTGTGCCAGAGCGGGACCGGCGAGACGCCGAGCAGGTGCGACAGCAGCACCGATTCCACCCCGAAATGGCAAAACAGCGCAATCGTATCGTGGTTCCCCTGCTTTGTTTCAAAGTGGCGGCCGACATGGGTATAGCCGTGCCGCTCCAGCAGCGCGTCCAGCCCGGCGCAGACCTTGTCATATTCCGCTTTCACATTGGTGCCGCGGAACAGGTCGCCCGCATGCCAGCGGCGGCTGTCATAATAGACGTCCTCTTCGGTGAACGTGCAGGGCAGCCGATCCCAGCAGCAGGTCTGTTTTCCGTCCGGCCGCGTCACCGAGCCCTGGAATTCCTGCAGCCAGTCGAAGGTCTCGCCGGTGCGGTTTTGCCGCTTGAGGGTAACGGCCGCCGTCTTTTGTGCGCGGCCGAGCGGCGAAAGATAAAACGCCTTGACAGAATAGTTGTCCATCCATTTTGCAAGGAGCTTCGCCTCTTTTTTGCCCTTGCGGGTCAGGCCGTCATGCCGGTAGTCGGGGTCGCCGTGGCGGATAATCAGGATTCTCATTTCTGCACCTCGCATTCAAAGCAGACCCAGCCGTTTTCGGTGTGACGGGCCTTCACGGAAAAGCCGTAACGGGAGAACGCGTCCAGCACGTCCTGTTCGCGCGTGTCGATGATGCCCGACGTGATGAACACGCCGCCATCGTTGAGGAACCGGCCGACGTCTTTGCAGAACAGAATAATCACGTCGGCAACGATGTTGGCCACAACGACGTCAAATTTGCCCTGTACCTTGTCGGCAAGGTTGCCGCAGTACACGGTGTACTGCGGTTCCGAAAAGCCGTTCTCCAACCCGTTTTCGCGCGCCGTCTTGACGGCAAGCGGATCGATATCGACGCCGACGGCCTGCTTTGCGCCGAGCAGCAGCGCCGCCACCGAAAGGATGCCGCTGCCGCAGCCAATGTCCAGCACGGACGTGCCGGGCGTAATATAGGGTTCCAGCGTCTGCAGGCACAGGCGCGTGGTCTCGTGGGTGCCGGAGCCGAAGGCGAGGCCGGGCTCGATGGAAAGCACCGTTTTGCCGTCCGAATTATCGTAAGCTTCCCACTTCGGCCTGATCACCAGCCGCTCGCCGATTTCCATCGTGTGGAAGTACTGCTTCCAGTTGTTCTCCCATTCTTCTTTGACGCAAGCGGAAAGGTCGATTGTATGGCTGATTCCGGCGGCGTTCAGGCGCTCCCGGAGATAGGCCACCGCTTCCTGCGGGTTCTCCTCGGGAGAAATATAGACGTGCACAAAGGCTTTGCTGCGGTCTTTTTTGAGAAGCGCTTCGTCAATCAGATCGATCCGCGCGACCTCCCAGGCCTGCTGTTCCAGATCGCGGTAGTCTTCGATATAGATGCCGTAAGGCACAACCATCATGGCGATGTCGCCGGCGGTGTCCACGTCCTTGGCGTTGACTTCGATTTTCACTTCGGTCCAGGTCTGCATATCAGGGCTTCCTCCATAGAATGACGCTGTCGAGCGCGTCCAGCGACACGCTGCTGTCCACATGCTTTCCGCCGAAGACACACTTTGCGTAGTGCCAGTGATCCGGCAGATGATAGGTGATCGGGTGTTCGTTGCGGTTGAGAATGACAAGGATCTGATCGTTGCCGTTCGCGCGTTCAAACGCAAGGCAGGAAAGCATCTCCGAGACCGTGTGGAAGGTGCCGTCCTTCAGGCAATCGCAGTCCTTGCGGATCTGTCCCAGCGCACGGTAGAACGAAAGCAGCGTTTTGTTTTCGTTGCCCCAGGGATAACACACGCGGTTAAACGGATCCTTATAGCCCTGCATGCCGGCTTCGTCGCCGTAATAAAGCGACGGCACGCCGGGCAGCGTATACTGCGCCACGGCGGCAAGCTGCAGGAGCTTCACGCCCTTTTCATACTGCGTTTTGGAAAGGCTGTGCCTGCTTTGCCAGGTGCGGTCTCGATATTCGCAGCTCTCCCCCGCGAGGGCGGTGATGGCCCGCATCGTGTCATGCGTGCCGATATGGTTCATCAGAATGTCGGTGACGCACTTCGGATAGTTTTCGAGAATTGTCAGAATCTTGTCGGAAAAGCCCTCGGCCGTGCCGGAGCGGATGAAGGAAAGGATTGCTTCGGCGAACGGATAATTCATCACGGAATCGAGCTGCCTGCCCTGCAGATAGCGGCGGCGGACGCCGTAGCTGCATTTGTTGGACGCATCCTCCCAGACCTCGCCGAGAATCAGCGCCTCGGCGTTTTCGGCCTTGACCGACCGGCGGAACGCGTCCAGAAAGGCGTCGGGCAGCTCGTCCGCCACATCCAGTCTCCAGCCGGACACGCCGAGCCGCAGCCATTTGCGGGCAATGCCGTTTTCGCCGGTGATATACTCGATGAACGAAGGATCGTCCTCCTGCACCTCCGGCAGAATGTCGATCCCCCACCAGGCGGCGTATTTCTTCGGCCAGCGTGTGAATTTATACCAATGATAGTATGGACTCTGTTTGGATTGATAGGCGCCGACCGAGTCATAACGGCCGTATTTGTTGAAATATTTGCTGTCGTCGCCCGTATGGCTGAACACGCCGTCCAGAATGACGGCGATGCCGTGTTCCTTCGCGTCAGCGCAAAGCCGCCGCAGGTCCTCCGTTGTGCCGAGCAGCGGATCGATCTTTTCATAGTCGCCGGTGTCGTACCGGTGATTTGACTGCGCTTCAAAGATCGGATTCAGATAGAGACAGGTGACGCCGAGCGACTGCAGATAGTCGAGCTTTCGGCGAATGCCTTCGAGGTCTCCGCCGAAATAGTCGTTGTTGAGGACGCGGCCTTCCTTTGTGGGCTGCCAGTCGGGCTCCCCGCCCCAATCGGCACGCAGCACGCGGTCGTTGGGTACATGCTGCTTTTCGGTATGGGACGACGCGAAACGGTCGGGAAAGATTTGATAGATCAGGCCGCCTTTGAGCCAGTCGACCGCATGAAACCCCGCGTCATAGACCGTCAGCTGCCAGTCGTGCAGCCCGCCGTAGAGCACGCCGCAGCAGTCGCCGTTGTGGCGGATTGCCAGCGTGCCGAAGGGCGTCACATATTCAAAGCGGTAATAATACAGCCCGCTTTCACGCGGAATATAGTCAAGACACCACCATTCCTCGCTGTCGCCCTCCATCCGCAGCCAGAACAGCGGAAAGCTTTCGTCAGCGCAGCCGTCGCGGTGCAGACAGAAATTGACGCCGGAGCATTGCAGCGAACGCGGCAATACCACCTTGAAAGTGATTTTTTCGCCGGCCTTCACGGCGGAAAACGGCGTTTTGAACAGTTCGCAGCGCGAACGGTAGGCAATGTGTTCCATGGACGTACGCTTCCTTTCGGGCCGTTCTTTTCGAAGAGAGCGGCGCATATCTATGGTAATGATTCAAAGAAGGAAAGGTTGATTTTCATGTTTCTGTTTTCGGTCACCCTGCGGCAGCTCAAGGCGGGGCTCTGCGTGCTTGCCGCGCTGGTGCTTTTCACCGTCGGCGGCGTCTATCTGGTGCGCCATGACGCGACCCCCGTTTCAGCCGGAACCGGCTATGATCTGCGCGCCGGGAACGAGGAGGAGCGCGCAAGGTTCTTTTCGCAGTTTTCGGTTGAAATCGACCCGGAAAGCAAAACCGTCAAGGAGGTCGTGATTCCCCAGCCGCTCGACGACGTGTACGAAACCTATAACGAGCTGCAGCTGCAGCAGGGCTTCGATCTGATGCCTTACGGCGGAAAGCGCGTCAAATGCTATACTTACGAGGTGCAGAACGCGCCGCAAAAAGAAAACAATGACGGCCCCGTCCGCGCGACGATTCTCGTCTATAAGGGCAAGGTGATTGCCGGCGATATTGCGTCGGCGTCGTTTCGGGGCAGCATGGAAACGCTTATTCGGGAATGATCCACCGCTGCAGCGGTTCCAGCAGTCTTCCTTCGGCGCGCACATGGAGCCAAAGCCCCTCGGGGCGGTATTCCTCGGCCAGAACAACGCCCGCCGTGCGTAATTTTGCCGCCTCGCCGCCGCATTGGAACGGAATCAAGAGCTGCACCTCGCGCACGGTTTGGGGCAGCGCGTCGCAGACGGCCTGCAGTAGCCGGTCTAGGCCTTTTTGTTCCAGCGCGGAGATCATCACCGTGCCGCGGAAGGTCGGCATGGCGTAAAGATCGCCCACAAGATCGCATTTGTTCATGACGGAAATGATCGGCTTGTCTTCGCAGCCGAGCTCTTTCAAAAGCTGTTTTGTGACCTCCAGATGCTCGTTTGCGTCTTCATCCGACGCGTCGCAGACGTTGAGGATCACCGTGGCCGAGGCGGCCTCTTCGAGCGTGGATTTGAACGCCTCCACCAGTTTATGCGGCAGTCGGCGGATCAGTCCCACCGTGTCTACCAGCATCACCTGCCGCCCGTCGGGCAGCTTCAGCGCACGGGAGGTTGGGTCCAGCGTGGCGAACAGCTTGTTTTCGGTCAAAACGCCCGCGTCCGTCAGCGCGTTCATCAGCGTGGATTTGCCGGCGTTGGTATAGCCGACGATCGCCACCGACTGCACGCCGTCCTTGCTGCGCCGTTTGCGCAGCATGCCGCGGCGTTTTTCCAGCTGCTGCAGCTGCTCTTCCAGCTTTTGGATCCGGCGGCGGATATGGCGCCGGTCGGTTTCCAGCTTTGTTTCGCCGGGGCCTCTTGTGCCGATGCCGCCGCCGAGCCGTGATAAGCTTTGTCCCTGTCCCGCCAGCCGCGGCAGCGCATAGCGCAGCTGCGCCAGCTCCACCTGCAGCTTGCCCTCGTTCGTCCTTGCGTGCGCGGCAAAGATATCGAGGATCAACATCGTGCGGTCAATCACGCGCACCTTTGTCAGCTTTTCCAGATTGCGCTGCTGCGAAGGCGTCAGTTCGCTGTCAAAGATCAGCAGGTCGACGTCGCAGCTTTCGCAAAACGCAACGATCTCCGCCAGCTTGCCGTAGCCCACAAACGTGGCGGCCTCGGGCCGCTCGCGCCGCTGGATCAGTTTGCCAAGCACAACGGCGCCGGCGGTGTGGGCCAGCTCTTCCAGCTCGTCGATAGAGGCTTCGGCGTCAAAATCGCCGGTATCAACAGAGACAAGCAGCGCCTGTTCCTGCTCTTGTTTGTTTTCGTGCAGCTGCATGCAACGCTCCTTATGGTAACACAGTCAGTTGTTTTGGATAGTGGGTCAAATTCTCACAGCCGGTCTCGGTGATCAGCGCCATGTCTTCGATCCGCACGCCGCAGTAGTCCGGGATATAGATCCCCGGCTCCACAGTCACGATGTTGCCGGGCTGCAGCGCGGCGTCGCAGCGCGGGTTCAGATAGGGAAATTCGTGGATCTCTACGCCGACGCCGTGGCCGAGGCCGTGACCAAACCGGTCGCCGTACCCCGCCTGTGCGATCAAGTTACGCGAAACCCTGTCCACGTCCTTGCAGATTTTACCGGGCGCCAGCGCGGCAAGGCCGGCAAACTGGGCGCGCAAAACGACGTCATAGATCTTTGCCATTTCGTCGCTCGCTTCGCCAACGACAAAGGTGCGGGTCATGTCGCTGTGATAGCCGTGATACAGCGCGCCGAAGTCGATCGTGACGAAATCGCCGCGCTCGATTTTTTTGTCGGACGGCACGCCGTGAGGCTTGCTTGTCTCCTTGCCGGAGATCAATATTGTCTCAAATGAAACACCGTCTGCCCCAAGGCGGCGCATCGTCGTGTCCAGCTCCAGCGCAAGGTCGCGTTCCACAGCACCGACCCTGATCTTTGGCAGCAGCAGTGTGAGCGCCTGTTCGGCGATCCGCTGGGCGGCCTTTATTGTTTCAACCTCGTCTTTGCGCTTTGCGGCGCGGATCCGGTTGATGATGTCGTCGAGCATTTCGGTGTCGAAAGCGGCGTTCGGCAGCGCCTGTTTCAGCGTATGGAACCGCGCAACAGAGAGCCGCTCCCCTTCTATCATGAGCGTTTTGACGGCCAATGATGCGATCACCGGCTTCACGCTCGCTTCAAACGACTGCAGATCGCAGATCTCGTCAAAGCCGCAAATCGTTTGCTGCGCCGCTTCAAGGTAGCGGCTGTCGGTAAAATAGAACGCCTTGTCGGCCGTTACGAGCAAAACGCCGTTGGTCGACGCAAAGGACGTGAAATAAAAGCCGTTTTCTTCGCTGAAGATCAGCGCGCAGGCGCCGCGCTCGCGCATGGCGTCTTTAAGGGCTTGGATGGACATGGAAAGCGCCTTCTTTCAAAACCGGGTACTGGAAAAGAAAAGAACCGCCACAAGGACGGCTCTTTGTTCTTTGTTACTTAAACTTGCGCTTACGAGCGGCCTCAGACTTCTTTTTTCTGGCAACGGAAGGCTTTTCGTAATGTTCTCTTTTACGAACTTCCTGAATGATACCGTCACGAGAAGTCTGTCTCTTGAAACGTCTCAGAGCACTGTCGAGAGATTCGTTTTCTTTGACTTTTACCTGACTCATCTATAATTCCCTCCCTCCGCCTGTCAGCAGGGGTATATTTCCACTCAAGGATACGAACAGTATTATACATGAACGATTTCCGCTTGTCAAGCGTTTCGTTTCGTTTTCTAATACTTTTTTAGAGTAAAGTTTTTCATCTGACCACAAGGTTGACCAGACGGCCCTTGACGTAGATCTCCTTGACGCTCGTTTTGCCCGCGATCGTCTCTGCCACAACCGCGTTTTCCTTTGCGGCGGCAATGGCGGCGTCGGCGTCGGCGTCGGCCGGAATCATCAGGCGGGCCTTGATTTTGCCGTTGACCTGCACGGCGATCTCGATCTCGTGATCCACACACTTGGCCTCGTCATACTGCGGCCACGGCGTGCAGGCGAGCATCTGCGCGGAGCCGAGACGCTCGTTGATTTCTTCGGTCACGTGCGGTGCAAACGGATTGAGCAGCGTGATGAAGGTCTTGAGCGCATCCTTCGTCAGCGAACCGGCGTCGTAGATCTCGTTGAGCAGCGCCATCAGCGTGGCGATTGCGGTGTTGTATTTGAGCGTTTCAATGTCTTCCGACACCTTCTTGATCGCCTTATGGAACGAGGATTCCAGCTTGCCGTAGCCTGCGCCGTCGGTCAGCATCGTCTGCAGGTTCCAGGTGCGGTCGATGAAGCGCTTGCAGCCCTTCACGGAGTTTTCGCTCCACGGAGAGGCCTTTTCATAGTCGCCCATAAACAGCACGTAGGTGCGCAGCACGTCGGCGCCATAGACGTCGACCACGTCGTTCGGGTCAACGACGTTGCCCTTGGACTTCGACATTTTGTCGCCGTCCGGGCCGAGGATCAGGCCCTGCGCGGTGCGCTTGGCATACGGCTCCGGGAACGGCACTTCGCCGATGTCATAAAGGAAGCGGTGCCAGAAGCGGGAATAGATCATGTGGCGCGTCACGTGCTCCATGCCGCCGTTATACCAGTCGACCATGCCCCAATACTTCAGCTTTTCCATATCGGCAAAGCGTTCGTCGTTGCGCGGGTCAATATAGCGCAGGAAATACCACGAGGAGCCCGCCCACTGCGGCATGGTGTCGGTCTCGCGTTTTGCGTCGCCGCCGCATTTCGGGCACTTGCAGTTGACAAAGGAATCGATCTTGGCCAGCGGGCTTTCGCCGTCGGAGCCGGGCTCAAAGTTTTTGACGTCCGGCAGACGCAGCGGCAGCTCGTCATAGGGCACGGCAACCATGCCGCAGTGCGGGCAGTGCACGATGGGGATCGGTTCGCCCCAGTAGCGCTGGCGGTTGAACGCCCAGTCCTTCATCTTATACTGGACGCCCTTTTCGCCGATGCCTTTTTCCGAAAGGAATTCCAGCATCTTCGCAATGGAGTCCTTCTTGTTCGTCAGACCGTTGAGGAAGCCGGAGTTGACCATTTCGCCGTCGCCCGTATAGGCTTCTTTTGAAATGTCGCCGCCCTTGATGACCTCGATGATCGGCACGCCGAACGTGTTGGCAAATTCAAAGTCGCGCTGGTCGTGCGCGGGCACCGCCATGATGGCGCCGGTGCCGTAGCCCATCATAACGTAGTCGGAAATGAAGATGGGAATCTCGGTGTCGTTGACCGGGTTGATCGCCGTAAAGCCCTTGAGCTTCACGCCGGTCTTGTCCTTAACCAGCTGGGTGCGCTCGAACTCCGTCTTTTTGGCGCACTGTGCGCGGTAGTCCAGCACCGCGTCGAAGTTTTGGATGCGGTCCTGATATTTGTCGAGCAGCGGATGCTCGGGCGCCATGACCATAAAGGTGACGCCGAACAGCGTGTCGGGGCGCGTCGTGTAGATGCGCAGCGTTTCGTCGGTGTCCTTCACGGTGAAGTTGACGAACGCGCCGGTGGATTTGCCGATCCAGTTTTCCTGCTGGAGCCGCACGTTCGGCAGATAATCGACCGTGTCGAGCCCTTCCAGAAGCTTATCGGCATATTCCGTGATGCGCAGGTACCAGACATCCTTGCTCTTCTGCACGATGTCGCTGTGGCAGATGTCGCACTTGCCGCCCTGAGAATCTTCGTTGGACAGCACGACCTTGCAGGACGGGCAATAGTTGACCAGCGTCTTGTCGCGGAACGCAAGCCCGTGTTCGAACATCTTGAGGAAGATCCACTGGGTCCATTTGTAGTAATGGATATCCGTGGTGTCGATCACGCGGGTCCAGTCGAACGAAAAGCCCACGCGCTTGAGCTGAGACGAAAACTTGGCAATGTTCTGGTCCGTGACCTGGCGCGGATGGATGCCCGTCTTGATGGCGTAGTTTTCCGTCGGCAGACCGTAGGCGTCAAAGCCGATCGGGAACAGGACGTTGTAGCCCTCCATGCGACGCTTGCGCGAAACGACCTCCAGACCGGAATAGGCCTTGATATGGCCGACGTGCATGCCGGCGCCCGAAGGATACGGGAATTCGACCAGCGCATAGAATTTGGGCTTTTCGGAGCCGTCCACGGCGTGGAAAACGCCGCTTTCCTCCCACTTGCGCTGCCATTTGGCTTCGTTCTTTTTAAAATCGTACTGCATATTCAACACTCCGTTTCAAGGATGGTTTCGGTTCAGCTGCCCGTGACGACGTCGGAAAGATCAACGGTCTGCGCGTCGGACCACAGGCGTTCCAGGTTATAATACTCGCGGCTTTCGGGCGTAAAGACGTGCACGATGACGCTGCCGTAATCGAGCAGAATCCAGCCGGTGGCGCGGCCCTCAATATGGTCGGGCTCCACGCCCTGCTGCTTGAGCTCGAATTCCACGTCGTCGGCAAGCGACTTGACGTGCGTGTTCGACGTACCGGACGCCACGATGAAATAATCGGCCACGATGGAATACTCAGTGATGTGGATCGCTTTGATGTCGAGGGCCTTTTTCTTGTCGAGCACCTTTGCGATCGCTTTGGTCAGTTCCAGTTCTTTCATTCAGACGGATCCTTTCTTTTTCTGCATGATCAGTTCGTTATAATAAGCCACGCTGTCTTCACAGATGGGCTTTTCTTTTTCGGAAAGATGCCGCAGCGAAAACTTCAGCGCATAGAGCGCGGCGGCGTCGAGACTGGTGGCGCTCAGACGGCGCATCACGTCGGCGTCCGGGTAATCGCGTTCGGCGGAAATATAGTCTGCGATGAAGACCACTTTTTCCAGCAGCGTCATGCCCGCCTTGCCTGTCGTGTGCCAGCGCACGGCGCCGAGCACCTCCTCGTCGGTGATTCCGAGCACGTCGCGCAGATAGACCATGCCGCTCATGGCGTGCCAGAGCTTGGGGTTGGCCTGCTGCGTCTTGGAAAGTATTATACCACCGCTTTCCATGATTTGCAACTGGTTTTCATCGGTTTCATTCTTGGTGATGTCGTGCAGCAGGCCGGCAAGATAGGCCTTGTCCCTGTCCGCGCCGAACCGGTCGGCAAGCGTCACAGCGGCGTCCGCCACGTTCAGCGAGTGCACGAACCGTGGTTCCTTCAGCCTGCGTTTGAGCAGGTCGATGTAGGATGCTTTCAAAGCTTCATCAATCATAGATACAGACCTTTTTCTTTGATATAGGCATAGGCCTGCGGCGTCAGAAACGCCGCGGCGTCCTCCCCTTTCGCGATCCGTTCGCGGATCATGGTGGAGGAAAGCTCCAGCGGGGCGGTTTCCAGAATCCGGAATCCTTCATCTTCGGTCAGCCCGAGCGTCTGCGACGCATAATCGCGCAGCATCTGCGGCGAAAGATCGTTTTCACGCGAAAGCACGAGCAGCGAGCAGAGCGACAGAATCTCCTCCCAGCAGAACCATCGGTCGAACGAAAGCAGCATATCGGACCCGATGATGAGATACAGCTTGTCCTCCGGGTAACAGTCGTGCAGCGCATGCAGGGTTTCAACTGTGTAGCTTTTGCCTGCGCGGCGCAGCTCCATGTCGCTGACAATGAACCGCGGATCGGTGAACGTCCGGCGGCAAAGCGCAATCCGGTCTTCACCGGTGGCGAGGCCGGGCGCCTCCTTGTGGGGCGGAACGCTGGCCGGCATAATGATGACCATATCCAGCTGCGCGACGTCCGCAGCCAGCGCCGCAAGCCGCAGGTGCCCGACGTGGGGCGGGTTGAACGTGCCGCCGAAGAGTCCGATGCGTCTCATCGCTTCGCCTTTGTCACGCGCACCTTGACGCGCTTGTTGCTTCTGCTTTCGCGCAGGGCCTTTTCGCGGGCGCGTCTTGCGGCCTGCTTCAGGTTCTTCTCTTTCTGCGCGGCCTTTTCCCTGAGCTCGGGACTTTCGCGATACAGCACGATGACGCCGCCGATGACCTGAATCACTTCGGCGCCGGTGGCCGCGGCCAGCTGATCCGCCGCTTCGCGCGGGGTGATCGGCGAGGATTCCAGCAGCACCTTGACCTTGATCAGCTCACGGGCGCGCAGCGCGTCGTCCGTCTGGGCGATGACGCCCTCGTTCATGCCGCTTTTGCCGATGTGGAACAACGGCTCCAGTCCGTTGGCCCTTGCGCGGAAAGCGGCGCGTTCTTTTCCAGTCATGTTATAACTCCTTGTTCTCGTTCAGATAGGCCGGCAGCGCTTTTGCAAGCTTGCGCAGGCCGTCGCCGCGGTGCGAAACCGCGTCTTTTTCTTCGCTTGAAAACTCGGCGAAGCTGCGCGCTCCGACCATGAACAGCGGATCGTAGCCGAAACCGCCGTCCCCTCTTTTTTCATAGCCGATTTTACCGCTGCAGCGACCTTCCACCTCGAGCGTTCTGCCGTCCGGAAAGCAGACGCAGACGGCGCTGACAAAGGCGGCCGTGCGCTGTTCGTCCGGCGTATCGCGCAGCGCGTCAAGCAGCTTTTGCATATTCGCCTCATCGTTGCCGTGTTCTCCGGCAAAACGCGCGGAACGGACGCCGGGAGCGCCGCCGAGCGCGTCGACGCAAAGGCCGCTGTCGTCGGCGATACAGGGCATACCGGATTCCAGACAGCCGCCGTGCGCCTTCAGATATGCGTTTTCGCGAAAGGTTTCGCCGGTCTCCTCCACGTCGGTGAGGGTGATTCCGGCCATCTCGGCCGTGAGCACCTCAACGCCGAGCGGGCCGAGGATGCGCTGCATCTCGGCTTGTTTTTTCCGGTTGTGCGTCGCAATCAGAAACTGCATGGCTCAGTCCTCGTCGGCGTGCGTTTCCGCCGTGTTTTCAAACAGCGCCTTTGCGAACACCTTCTGGTCAAACGGCTGCAGGTCGTCAAGCTGTTCGCCCACGCCGATGAATTTAATCGGCAGCTTCAGCTCGTTTTTGATGGCAAGCACAACGCCGCCGCGGGCCGTGCCGTCCAGCTTGGTGAGCACGATGCCGGTCAGCTCCGCCACCTGCATGAACTCTCTGGCCTGACTCACGGCGTTCTGGCCGGTTGTGGCGTCGAGCACGAGGAAGATCTCGCGGTCGGCATACGGCAGCTCGCGATCCACCACGCGGTAGATCTTGGCCAGCTCGTCCATCAGGTTTTTCTTGTTGTGCAGACGCCCCGCCGTGTCGATAATGATGATATCGACGTCGCGGGCGATGCCCGCCTGGATGGTGTCATAGACCACGGCAGCAGGGTCGGAGCCCTCTTTTTGCTTGATCAGATCGACGCCTGCGCGGTCCGCCCAGACCTCAAGCTGTTCAATCGCCGCCGCGCGGAACGTATCCGCGGCGCCGAGCAGTACCTTCTTGCCCTCCGCCTTATAATGCGCGGCCAGCTTGCCGATCGTCGTCGTTTTGCCCACGCCGTTGACGCCGATCATCAGGATGACGGACGGAATCGTGATGAGGCCCATGTCCTCGCCGCCGTCCAGCATGCCGGCGATGATGTCGGCAATAATCATTTTCGCGTGCTTCGGGTTGCGAACGCCGCCTTCCCGCACGCGGTCGCGCAGCTGCTCCACCACATCCGTGGCGGTTTTGACGCCGACGTCGGCCATGATGAGCGCTTCCTCCAGATCGTCATAGAGGTCGTCGTTGATCTCCTCATAGGCGCCCAGCACGTCTTCCAGCTTTTTATCGAGCCCCTCACGGGTCTTTTTCAGACCGAAGCCGAATTTTTTAAAGATACCCATTGGTGATCCGCTCCTTTATCCGGTAATGCCGAGGCGATTGGCGATCTCGGCCGTTTTGAGTTCCAGCAGCTTGCTCACGCCCTGCTCCTGCATGGTGATGCCATAGAGCATGTCCGCTTCCTCCATGGTGCCGCGGCGGTGCGTAATCAGGATAAACTGCGTGTTCTTGGTCATGCGGCGCACGTACTGTGCGTAGCGTGTGACGTTGGAATCGTCCAGCGCTGCCTCCACTTCGTCGAAGATGCAGAACGGCGCCGGGTTGACCTTGAGGATGGCGAACAGCAGCGCAATGGCCGACAGGCCCTTTTCGCCGCCCGAAAGCGCATCCAGCCGTTTGACGTTTTTGCCCGGCGGCTGAAGACGGATATCGATGTCGCTTTCCAGCACGTCGGTCGGATCCTCGAGCTGCAGCTCGGCACGTCCGCCGTCAAACAGCTCGCGGAACGTTTCGTCAAAATAGTTGTTGATCTTGCTGAACTGCTCGCGGAAGCGGTTCGACATCTTGTCGGTCAGCTCTGCAATCAGCTTTTGCAGTTCGG
>JAEEGL010448608.1_pt1 | contig 13463 bp, 8 predicted proteins | sample 9134231 | NCBI WGS metagenome assembly JAEEGL01 (sample SAMN16246548, study PRJNA631951) | gut metagenome | biome: gut microbiome; feature: rumen; material: fiber-attached | host: Bos | place: Iran: Karaj | collected 2018-10 | reverse complement strand
TCCTCCGCGTGGCTGATGAAGGCGGGGATCAGCGTGCCGCGGCAGCGGTCCGAGAAACCCACGATGCCCACCTTGACGATGTCGTTGGCCTTCCTGGACCTGGCATAAAGCGCGGAGTCCAGGGACAGGCCGCCCAGCACCAGGCCACCTGTGCCCAGCAGGCTGGTTTTCAAAAACTCTCTTCTGGTCTGCATGATTATTTGACGGATTGGATTTGTTCTTTCAGGACCTGGACCGCAACCGGCAGCTGGGCCGCCACGTCGCCCCACTTGCATTCGAAGGAGATGCGGCCCGTGTAACCTATCTTTTTCAGCGCCTTCAGATAAGGCGTGAAGTCATCCCCGTCCACGCCGGGGGGCGTACGGCCTGCGCATTCCGCGATGTGGCAGTGGACCAGTTTGTCAGCCGCGGCGACGATATCCTCCGCCGGCTCCCCTTCCCGTGCCATGTGGTAGAAGTCCGCGATGACGCAGATATTCGGACTGCCGGAGCGGCGGGCCATAGCCGCACCCTCGGAGACGGTGTTGATAAAATTGGTCTCGGAAGCCTGCAGGGGCTCGATCGCCACGATGATTCCGCACGCCTCAGCCACGGGCGCCATTCCCTTCAGCAGGGAGAGGAACTGGTCCTCGGCCTCCTCCCGCGGGAATCCTTCGGGGATGCTGCGGGAGCGGCTGCTGCCCAGCACCAGGATCTTCATCCCCGCCTCGGCGGCACGACGGATCGCGACCTCGGCATAGCGGCCCGCCCGCTCCAGATCGGCCTCCGGGCCGACGACCTTGATGTCGGCGGGGAAAAAGCCGTTGGCGGAATAGATGGGAAGGCCCCAGGCCTTGGCCTCCGCACGCTTGGCGGCAAAAATGGAATCCGACTGCTCCGGTACCAGGAACAAACTGACACCGACCTCCAGATACTCCAGACCGCTGGTAATGGCGGCAGCGGTCGTTGCCTTACCCGCACCGCAGAGTCCTATGTGCTCATCAAGCCGGAGCTGTCTGTTTCCTTTGCAAAAAGACAATAACACCAGTATGGCACAGACTGAAAAAAAAATCTTACGTATCATTCAAAAAAAAACTAATCTCTTAAACATAATCCGACATGTCTTTCGCCATCTCTCAAGAAGCGATGGTCACTCGTATCCCCCGAGGGGCTTTGACCTTGGTACGAATCAAACCATCCGGACGGCGCTCGTGGCGGACAAAGACCACGCCTTTCGGGGTAGGATAGCTTCCTTCCGCCCAATCCAAGTCCCCCAGATGCGGGCTGACCCGGAGGACCCGGCAACCGGGCTCAACCACTTCGATGCCCAGGATATGACGGCTCATCCACGGCGTGGGTCCGGAAGACCAGCCGTGGCAGAGGCTGTGACGGTAACTCGGGTAGCAATAGGCTCCGAAGTCACCGTGCAAGTCATTCTTCCCCTTCGGTGTCAGTTCATCTATGCGGCCCGCATTCTTAATCCAATCCAAGTCAAAGTCCTCCCAAAACGTGGTAGCGCCGTAGTCGATCATCGCACCCCAGTAATCACGGATGATATCCAGCGCTTCCTGATACATACCGGCCTTGGCCAGCGCTTCCAGCATATAATACCCGTAGAAGGTGGAAAAACCTTTGGGACCACCCACTGCGACCACTTCGCGGCAGGCATCCTCCGGCGTCATCAGGTCAGAGATCGCCATCAGGGCCGCCGCCTGCTTGAGGCCGCAATGGGGCTTGACCAGGCGGTGAAGGCGCTCGGAAATACTCCGGCACTTCCCTGCGCTCGCGTCCTCCCCCAAGATGGAGCAGAGTTTCTCCGCGTCCCTCATCGCCCAACAGAGAAGGGCGCGGTAACCGGCCTCAACCCCTTCCTTGTTGGGCGAAGACGGCCAATCCAGGAACCGTCGGTCGGAGAGATGCTCCCGCCCGTCTGCGTCGACCAAGGAATCAATCTGGTCGACAAGGCCGGTGATGTAATCGCGGTGAGACTCAAGGTAATCTTTCTGGCCGCTATGCATATACCACTCGTACTGAATGATCAGATACCACATTGAATAGGCGCTCATCTGGTTAAACCATCCGGGGAGCGGATACTGCTCCCGGGCAAGGTCAATGCTTGCCGGGACGACTTCATTGTCGCCAAATACGGCCATGATCGTACTGACTTCCGGATGCATGTCCCCAAGCCAGATGAGCCGGTCCCGCTTGATACCGTCCCACAGATATTCCTGCATGTTGAGATGGACCGTATAGGCGCCCGTCTGCCAGATCTGGTTCAGCCGCTCATCATTGCACTTGAACGACCCCAGATAAGGGATGTCACGGTATCGAAGGATAGCAGTAGCCTCTTGAAGCGCGACAATCCCATTCGGTTCCAATACGTCAATGCGGACGAAACGGAATCCCGTATTCCCTATTTCTATTGATCCATCGCGAGGAATTTTTATGACATAGTCCCGCATCGCATGATCATTTGTCGAATGGCCCATTAGCCAGGCAGTATCGACAGGTTCACTGCAAGTTTCCTCAACGGACTCGCCGAAACGGATGCGCACCAGGGAGGGAGCTCGACGCCCCCAGCGCATACATAGTTTGAGACCACCATGCAATTCCTTCCCATAGTCCAGGATAATCGATGCCTTATCGGAGCCCCTGTTCTGCATCCGGCAGCGACGGCCTGAGGGGGATGGCACCTGACCATTCCCGACCTCCAAGAGGACATCACTATCTGTTACTACACTTTCGCTACTGATCCATACCACCCGCTGCGGGTAGATGAAAACGCGGTCCATCTGATCTTTACGCTCCTTGGAGCCCGACTGAGCTGCAAGGAGCGTGATCAGAAGTATCAAGAAAAACCTCATTATTCGACCGTCACAACTTTAACGCCACGTGCATAGCAGAATACCGCAGTCTTAGAGTAGGTCAGGATGACCGAATTAGAAACGCGGAAGGCAAGTTGGTTAGAAGCATCTTTTTCGGTACAGGTCATTATAGACGTGCCTGTTCCCGTTGTTGAGCCCATATTGACCTTCTGTCCGCCGATGGCAGCCATCGCCGCCTCGAAACGGTCACGGCACGCCCTTTCATCCGCCGTCGCTTTGCTATAGGAGTCTTTGGTCGAGAAATCGAACGTAGTACCGTTGAATGCCGGCCAGAACTCGTCCTTCATTTCATTGATGCTGGGCATATACCACCCCTCGCCGAGATCTTCGATCCATTCCATCGCATACGTATTCCCATTACCATAATCCTCCATATTCCGAATGAGGTCCGTATTCTTGTACTCGACGCCCAGGATCGCCGTGGCGCCGGTATAAGACCTGGCGCCGGTGACCGAGTTGGATGTTGACCAGGCAAGTTGTGCACCCCTGGCAGACAGTATCTTGCACTCGCCGGGCACATCCGGGTTTTCCCAGAAGATGATTCCTTCAGCTACGCCGTTCGCATTGACATAGGCCGTTCCGATGCGCGGACTGGCCGCTTTTTGTGTGACTACAACCTCTTTGCTGATCTCATCCGAACGGATCGTGACCGTAGCCGTCCGGCTTTGTGCCGTACCGTTCCGCGCAAGCGTCTGCAGATGTAAGGTCTTTCCGCGAAGAGACGCGGAAAGCCATGAGGCCGAGCTATTGTCAACCGTGACGGTCGAAGCCCAGGTACAGACACAATCGATATCGGCAATCTCACCATTGGCAAAATCAAGGGTGGCGCTTGAGCCTACCCTGATTTCAGGAGAGGACAGTCCGGATCTTTGGATCGTGGCAGAACAGATGTTCTCAAAAGCCGTCTCTTCCGGAAGATAAACCGTCCGGAAAGCATAGTTCTCGCCCGCCAGATCTTCAACAAATAGACTTGTCGTACCTTTATTGACTACAAGTGTCTTATCACCCCCATCCTTTGACGAATATGTTAACTCCATATATAGATAACGGGGCGAGGTAGAATGGTGGATCTGGAAGAGGCACAGCCCTTCAGAATTCCGACAGGCAGAAATCACCTCGGAGGCAGATGTACTTTCCCTGAACCTGTCACCATAAGAAGATGCGGAAGCCGTGACCACAAGGGAATTATTCCCTTTGTCATCGTGGGCGAGCAACTCGAAGATGTGGGATCCTTCCGCAACATCCTCAATGATAAACTCACTGTCTTCCGTGATATTGACGGGAACATCCTGATGATGACTCTTGTTGTCCCAATAGACCAGGATACCCTTGATTCTGGGATCGTTTTGGGCAGGAACCGTAAACTTGACCCGGTTTTCGCCTGAGAAGGCCTCCACACCGGTCAGCTTGGACATATAGACGACGGGAGTGTCACCGATGAACTCCTGATACACTGTATCCATGCGATCACAGGAGGTCAATAGTACCAAGGGGAAAAGCAGCCCCGCCAGTAAAAAACTTCTATAGCTCATAATCGCTTGTTTATTTTCTTTGTCCATACAGAGATATCTCCGCAATATTTACGTTGTCATTGGTCATCCCCCAGTTGGTGATGAGCCTCATTTTGAAGTACCGTATATAAGGAGCGTCTGCCGGTAACTCGAAATTACGGGGAATCCGATTAGCAAAATAATATTCTTCCAATTCCGTACATGCTTCTTCCTTAATGGTCAGGAGACTCCCGGAAGGACGTGTGTTGGTGTATGAGCCAAGGAATATCCAATTGGGATTCAAGTTGCCCTCGCTGTCGAAAAGTGGATTCTCCATATCCAATGTCTCCGCACCATACAACTCAAAATCCTTGAGGTCTATTCCGTTATAATACTTTTCATACCTTGTAGATGGACCCGTAGCGGTAGCCCAGCCGGCCCATTCTTCCAAACGTGACAGATGGTAACTGTCTCCTAGATCAATTGTCCATGACAAAGGGAAAGTATAGGTTTTCGACTTGATTTGCCAACCCTCCTGATGCTTTTGCAAATTATTTCCATCCCACATATTTGAGATAACAGAGGTTGAATAGCCCTGGATATTGAATTCGCCCGGAGGGATCACCAGTTTCCAAGGAGTCTTGTCCACTTCCTCTTCGTACCATGGAGTCAGTTCTACCTCTACCTGACTAGACTTGTTGCCCCAGTAGTCTTCAATGTAGTACCGGAACTCTCTCGGTACGGCCTCCATGTTGCGTAACGAGAAAGTGAACACACTGTCTGTCGAGACATATTGGCCAAGCATAGTCCATTCGGCTGACACTGTATCTTTTTGCTCGATCGAGTAAATGAGTTTCTTTTCCATAGGGTTCTGCGCCTCGAAACGGACGCCGCCCCAGTCTGGGACCAAAGTCGCCGTATTCGCCGCCAGCAAATAAGGGGGTTCAAGCGGCGAAACCGTCACTTTCACTGGATCAGACACGGCCTCGCCGCTGCTGACCGAATACAGATCGACCGCGAAATCACCGGCCGCTTCAAATCCGTTCACGATCAAAGAGTCGGTAAAATAGGACGCCTTTACCTCCGTTGTGACACCCGTACGAGGTCGATACACCGCTTTCACATATTTGAAATTGGTGTCGTCCGGAAGGTTATAGTAAATGATAGCCTGTCCGTTCTGGTTCTCTACCTGGGTGACCTCGATCTGCTTGGGAGCGACCAGACTCCCCCTCGGTTCATTGACATCCGCCACCGTGCAGGCTATAGCGAGAAAACAGCTGAAGGCAAAAAAAGTGATGATATTTGATAAGTGTTTCATAAGAACGCTGTTTTAGGGGACTACCATCCCGGGTTTTGCATAAGATTCGGGTCAACGTAGGTTTCGGACGTCTTGATCGGCCAGAAATAATCCTTTACCGAGAATTTATCCTCTGAGATTGTCTGGATCGCATAGTATTCCTCATCTGTATAACGAAGCACATTAAATCCGGTGATGGCCTTGTTGAAAGAGTTGAGTGCCTCTTTCCACCGACGCTGGTCCCACATCCGCTCTCCTTCGAACATCAATTCAATCGTGCGCTCGCGATGGATGATCTCCCGAAGGCCCTCCTGGGTCGTGTACTTGTCCGGGACATTGCTATATACGCTGTAACTGATTTCGACGTTCGGAACACCCGAACGGCGCCGGATCTTGTCGACATACTCCAGAACCTCCTTGTAGGGAGCCCCTATCTCATTGAGGGCTTCCGCATAATACAAGTAAAGGGAGCGCATGGACAGGATGGGGAAGTAGTACCCGCTGCTAGTCCAAGAACCCGTCGCAGTATAAGTGCTCCGAGCGTTGACATATTTTCTGGGATAATAGCCCGTATTATTGGAGATACCAAGGGAAGAGAATCCATTGAGCGAATTTGAGCGGCAAAGAAGATAACCATTTGCTGTATTCTCCGCTACGACATTATTCCCGAACCAGGAAGCGCCGTCAAAAGCCAGGTCCGAATAGAATCGATATTCCCGATCCATATTGAAATTGATGGTATGATGGTTGGGCTTGACATAGACCCCATCTTCCTCCGTCGCGATCCGGACATCAAAACGGGCGTCGTAATCCCATGTCTTGTCCTCATCGATCGGAAGACCATGGATAGTATAATACAAGGCCGCGGTCTCAATGGGAACACTGTATGCCCCCATATTATTCGGTTGTCCCGTCGCCGCAGTATTGGTGTTGCCCAGGAATCGCGTCGGGTATCCGTAGTACTGAACCATCGATGCGTTCGTGTAATACCAGATGTTCTCACCATTTTCTGGAACGGTGAAACTGCCCCGACGGATCATCATGTAACGTGTCGGATCCGAAATGGACAGGCCCCAACTGTCGTCGGACTCATACAAGCCGTATTGGTAGGATTCCAGAAAAGTAATCGCTTCATCACAAGCCTCGACCGCTTTCTGCCAGCGGGCGCGTTTCTCCTCCTCCGTTTTCACGGGACAGAAGATCTCCACCCCCCTTCCGTCCGCATACCCGACATAATCGGAGTTGCCATTGAAGAGAGGACTGGCAGCATAGATGAGTACCTGCGCCTTGAAGGCCTTGACGATCCCGTTCGTAATACGGCCCAATTCGGAAGCTTCCATCTCGATAATATCCGGGAGCCAGTTGTCCTTGAGGATTTCATCCAAAAGGCCTACGATATAATCAAAGCATTCATCCAGCGTATTGCGATAGACATGGACTTCCTCAATCGAGGCACTGATGGGATACTCCTTATCCACGATGGGAATAGGACCATACATCCTGGTAAGATAAAAATGATAATACGCTTTGAGAAACTTCACTTCATCCATCCATCGGTGCATCTCATCTTCTTCAAGGTCCTTCACTTTCCCGATGTTTGCCAAGAAAATGTTGCAGGAACGGATGCCCTCGTACAAATCGCGTCCACCGTTACTGCCCAACCAATAGTCGCAGTAAGGATTCGACGCCGTCTGAAATCCCCGGCCTATATACCAGGCACTCGCACCATAATTGGAAACGTTCTGCTGGAACATTGTTATTTCATCGCAGCCCAGGATGGCAGGATTATTCACTGCATTATAAACAGGCATGTAGGAATAACACGTATGAAGGGATTTTTCAGCGTTGGTCCTCAGCGAATACGCATTGTCCAAAGTAGCCACGTTATCCGGAACAATATCAAGGAAACTGTCGCACGAACCACAGACCAGCAGGGCTACCGTTACTATCGTTATATTTATCAATCTTTTCATGTGCGTATCAATTAAAAGTTGAGATTGACACCCAGGTTAAAAACCCGCTGTACCGGATATCCAAGCCCGTCGCCGGCCATCTCCGGATCCCAGAGTTTGAAGTTGCTCCAGCACAGGAGATTGGACCCGCTGACATAGAGCCTCAGGCTTTCTATCCCGGCCTTCTTTGTCAGTTTACGAGGAAGAGTATATCCACATTCCACCTGTTTGAGACGAAGGAACGATCCCTCGCGCATGAACCAGGTGTTTGTACGGTTGTTATTGGTAATGGAAGTAGTACTCAACCGGGGCCATACGGCAAAGTTATCCCGGCTGTCCTCGCTCCAATGACTGTCCACGATGAACTGGGCCAGTTGGTTATTGCTGGTAAAACCCGAAACCGTATTGAAAAAGGGTGAAACAGCGGTGTAGCTGATCCAGAAAGACTCCCGGGCAAGTCCCTGGAAGAATAACGATACGTCGAAATTCTTGATTCCGTATGAGAATCCGAAGCCATAAATGATTTCCGGAGTCGTGGGATAACCGATGGGGACCTGGTCCAGATCATCTATGACACCATCTTTGTTGATGTCGTAGTACTTGATGTCGCCCGCCATATACTGGCCGAACTGTACCGGCGAGTTCTGGATCTCCGCATCGTCGATAAACAAGGACTCCGCGACATATCCCCATCGCTGATTGACCGAATATCCGATATGGGATTTCCATGGCGCATCCGGATATTGATTCTCTTCGTATGCGACATATTCGCTCTGCGCGAAGGTGAAGTTTCCCCTCGCCTGAAGCCAGGAACGGTTGGCAAAGGTCCTGTTGAAGTTGAGTTCCACATCGACGCCATGGCCTCGAGCTGCTCCGATGTTGGCTTGCGGCGTGGCGGAAAGGCCCATCGTTGAGGGGATCGATGCGCGGGTCTGCAGGATATTGTCGCGGTTCTCGATATAATATTCTGCTACCAGGCTCAGACTCTTTGCCCATTCGAATTCGAGTGCCAGATTGGCTTTCTTGGCCACTTCCCACCCGATTTCTTCGTTGGCGTAACGGGATATGGATATCCCACTTCGGGAATACCCACCATTGACGGCGCCGAAACGATACCCGTAAGAGCTGTTGTTCATACTGATCTGTGAAAGATAGAGAAAACGCGTCCCACCGATATCGTCGTTTCCGACCATGCCGTATGAAGCCCGGAGTTTGAGGTTGGTGATCTTGTCTTTCAAGTTGGCAAAGAAGGGCTCGTTGGAAATTAGCCAGCCCAGGCCGAATGCAGGGAAAAAGCCGAAACGTTTTTCCTTGGAGAAACGTTCGGAGCCGTTATACCCGAAGTTGATTTCGGCGAAATAACGCTTGTCGAAGTTGTAGGTAAATCGACCGGACAATCCGATATTTCTGAAGGGAAGCGAATCCTGAAGAGAACTGGCATTGGGTTGACGCCGGTCAGTCAACTGATATACCAGAAGGCCACTGACACCGTGACGGCCGAATTCGCGGTCATAGTTGAGTCCCGCCTCAATATAGGTTTTGGACGTTATCGTCTTGTCACCGAGATGATAAGTCAGATAGTCCGTCCCGCTGTCCGGATTGATGCATTCAATATAATCCGTTCCGCTGATCGGATCCTTACCCACGTATGAGAAATAGAAGGGGATGCAATACCGTGACATGGAATAGTACGACGTGCGGGTTGCATTGAGCAACGCCCGTGCGGACAGTCCTTTGGTAATAAAGTTTAGGTTTTGCTTCAGTTCGAATTGAGCCCCCATATTGGAGCGACCATACTCCCGATAACCTTTGGTCATCTCCGCATAAGGGTTGAGGTAGTTGCCCGTGCCATAATTGCCATATAAGACATAATCCGCATAAGGCATCAGTTCGGAGGGATAGTATGCGGGGAAGAGGACCGGATTAGCGGACATGATCTGATTGTAGGTACCCGAACCGCCGGCAACCGGACCCTGATATTGGTCGAAGATTCCACTCAAGCGGATGATCAACTCCGTTGTTCGCGTTATGTTGACATTGACGTTGGAACGAAGCGTATACGTGGTCAGGTCTATATTGTTGTTGTAGTTATTGCGTCCGGTAACATTCAAGATACCCGTATCGTGCTTGACGGAAGCTGCCACATAGTATCTTGCGACATCACCGCCGCCAGACACGTTCAAGTTCGCGCGGTCATTTTGGGCCACGGACTTGAGCATCACGTCATGCCAGTTGGTGTAGGGATACTGGGAGGTACTGGCATCTTTTGTGGTATGCAGGATCTTATCTGCGGAATAAAGCGGAAGTGCAGAAGGGTCCCTTCCGACAAGCGCATCGTTATACAGGTTCATGTAAACCTTGGGGTCGTCACAAATATCCACCTCCTGCGTCGGCTGGGAGAACGAATGCTCGTAACGCACGTTGACCTTTGCTTTTCCTTTGCGGCCCTCCTTGGTCTTGACCAGGATGACACCGTTAGCAGCACGGGATCCGTAGAGGGCAGTCGCAGTCGCATCCTTCATGATGGAAAAGCTTTCGATATCGTCCGGAGAAAGGCGGGCCAGGTCCGTCGTGGTGAGTTCGATGTTGTCAATCAGGATGAGCGGATGAGTGTTGTTGCCAAAGGTGGTGACGCCGCGGATAAAGAAGGCAGCATCATCCTCACCCGGTTCTCCGGACCGCTGGAAGGAGATAACACCGGCCACATTACCCGCGAGAGTCGTCGTCAGGTTGGAGGTAGGAGCCTTGAGGTTATCCACCTTGACAGCCGTGACGGCACCGACGATACTCTCTTTTCTCTGTGTGCCGAAAGCCACCGCAACAGCTTCTTCAAGCGATTCCGAGTCCTCCATCAGAACGGCATTTAAACGAGGCTGTCCCGCAAGCGGCTTGACCAGATCGATATATCCCATGCAGGAGAACCGGATTGAGGCACCTTCAGGGACCTGACTGAGGACATAGTTACCTTCCAAGTCCGTTACTACGCCTTTCTGGGTACCGTCCACCATCACCGTGGCCCCGATGATCGGCTGGCCCTGAGTATCCAGGACGGTTCCGGTTACCTTGCGCGAAGGTCCCTGGGAGGAGACGGTCTTTTGTGGCGTTTGATTCGCCGGGACATCTTTCAAGGTCAGATTGATGTTGTGGTTGACAAGAGTGGCTTCTGTCCCCGTACCTTCAAATACCTTGCTCAGGATGTCCAGGACATCCTCATCGGTCGCACGAATCGTGACCTTGCGGGTCAGGTCCACAGTCCCATCCTTGTAGAGGAAGGTGAATCCGCTTTTCTGCTCGATTAGTTTCATCACCTGCGCGACTGTCTGATTGTCTGCCTGAATGGAAATCTTACGTGTCTGTGCCCGCAATGTATGCGAGGGCAAGAGCACGAGCAAGGCCATGAGGAAAAGATCAGACAACCAAGTTAGAATTGTCTTTGATTTCATACCTGCATAGTGGTTTTTGGTTATTATGATTAATGTAATCAGTAGACGATATATCTGGGATAAACATCTTCCGCTGTGACAACCAATGGATTGAAATGCAGATTTGTGACCTGTTCCATGGTCGAAAAGATTTCTTCCAAGGGTTGGTGGTCGAAGGAGCCGGAATAGGTATCGTTGAGCAAAGCAGCATTGTTGATGACAAAGCGGATCCCGAAATTGTTGCCGATCATCGTAAGGACATCTTTCAGGGATGTATGATAGAAGGTGATGCGGCCGGTCCGCCAGGAAGTCAGGGATTCGGTATCAACGTAAGCGACGGAAGCCCGGTCATTTTCGGCATCGTAGGTGAAGCGCTGGCCGGGGGTCAGGACGGCCGAGCGGCGGCGGCCGCCGGTCACCAGGGACATCTCGACGCTTCCGGAGACCAGCGTGGTATGGAACTCAGAGCCGTTGTCCGGATAGGCCTCGACGTCAAACTGGGTGCCCAGGACCTTGACGCGGCAGTCCTTGGTCTGGACGATGAAAGGGTGTTCTTTGTCACTGATGACATCAAAGAAAGCCTCTCCCTCCAACTTGACCTCCCGGTATTTCCGCCTGAAGGATTCGGGATAGGAGAGCGTGGAGTTGGAGTTGAGCCATACCTTGGTTTCATCCGGGAGAATGACCTGGATGACTTCGCTGCTGCCTGTACAATAACTCAACTCTTTCTCATCAGCGCATTCCGCAGAATGGCGGATCCCCATCCATACGCCAAAAATGGCCAGCACGAGGAATGCCGCCGCAGACACGACCAGCGGCCAGCGCAGCAGGCGGCGGGCTTTCGGCCGGCGCGTTTCCTGTCCGTTTTCAGATGAGATCCTGTCTGCCTGATCCAGGATTTCCGCCTCGTCCTGCTCTTGCTTCAAGGCAAGTTCCGTGACATACTGCTCGAGGCGGCAATACTTCAGTGCCTTTTCGCGGTTGCCGGGCGAGGCCTCGATCCAGGCTTCCACCTCCTGCTGCCGCGACGGGTCGAGTGTCCCGCGCCAATACTCCGTCAGGAGCATTTCCAGATTGTCCATATTGCGTTGATCAACTGAAATGAAGACAATCCTGACGGGGAATCCCCTAAACAATTCCAAATTTTTCTATATTTGTAGTATCATGCAGGACCCGAGAGAGGACATCACCCTGTTCAGGCAAGTCAGGGAAGGAAACGACAAGGATGCTTATCGCATCCTGTACCTGCGTTACCATGCGGCCTTGAAGGCATACGCATCTCTGTTCGTCGGGCTCTCCGACGCGGAGGATGTCGTGCAGGACGTGCTGCTCAACCTATGGAACAGGCGCGCCCAGATCGTCATCACGGACTCCCTCGCATCCTACCTGTTCCACTCCACCCGGAATGCATCCCTCAACCGCATCAAGCACGATTCCATCCGCTCCCGCGTCATGACGGACCTGCGCCTGTCCCTGCTGGACGAGGGGGCGGACTACAACGCCCACCAGGTCGAAGAGCTGAAGTCCCTGATCCGCCAGGCCCTTTCCGAGCTCCCTGCCGAGCAGCGGCGCGCCTTTGAGATGAGCCGTTTCGAGGGCAAGACCTACGAGCAGATCGCGCGCGAGACCGGCGTCTCCGTCAAGACCGTGGAATACCGCATCTCCCAGGCCCTGAGGAAACTGGAGGTCAGCCTGGCCGATTATCTCCCGGCCTACATCGGCCTGATCACCTACCTGTTCGCCACCTGGCAATAAAAAAGGAGGCCGAAGCCTCCTCTTTTCGTATGTGGGACAACTGCTAATAGTAGTTGTAACCGTATTTCTTGGCGATCTTGGTCGGCATCTGGCCGAGGACCTCGAGGTAAGGAGTACCATCCACGAGCGTGACCCGATAGACGGTGTTATCCACCATGTAGTACTCGATCCCGTTCATCACGAGGGTCTCGTAGTCGTCCGGGAGCTCGCTCACGAGCGCGCCGGCCGGAGGGACGATGACCTCGTACTGGCCCTTGCCGTTGACGACGAAGAAGACGCCGTCCTCGTAGTAGTAGTTCGTGGCCGCATTCGCGTAGCTCTGGACCAGGCCAAGCTGGTTGGCAAGCTCATACGCGCTGTAGGCACGGTTGGCATTCAGTGCCATCGCTGCGTTCTGCGCGGCAATCGTCGCGTTGTTGCGTGCGATGATCCTGTTCTGCTCATCGATCGTCCGATAGTTGGCGTCGATCTCCCGGTAGGTGTAGTAGGCGTTGTGGTAGTAGGCGAACCTCAGCTCCCTGAGGGCCGCGTTGACCATCGCGCGCTCGATCACCACGCCGAAAGGAGGACGGCAGACCACATATACGCTGCCCCAAGGGCGGTAGTATACGTTGTTGTAATAGTAGTAGGTCACTCCCCAGTGAACCATCCTGTGCGGTCTCGGAGGCAGGCTTACGATCCTG
>JAEEGL016480398.1_pt1 | contig 13464 bp, 6 predicted proteins | sample 9134231 | NCBI WGS metagenome assembly JAEEGL01 (sample SAMN16246548, study PRJNA631951) | gut metagenome | biome: gut microbiome; feature: rumen; material: fiber-attached | host: Bos | place: Iran: Karaj | collected 2018-10 | reverse complement strand
TCCAAATTTATTAATAATGGATTATATATATTTAAATGAGAAAAAGAGTTTAAATCATAATTCAATGTTAAAACCAGTAGATAATATTCAAAGTTATGAAAATTTATTAAATTTTTGTAAAAAAATATTTTTAAAAGAAGGGAATATATCACAACATCATGAAACATTAACATTTTTAGATGAATTATTAAATTCAGATGATTTACAAGGAAATAAAGCAATTATAGTAGTTCCAAGTTCATTTGTTGAAGGTAATATTTCAAATGAGAATGCTAAAGAATTTTTATATAATGCAAATTATATTAATATGAAAACTTGTTCTGAAGATGAGAGAAATAAATGTATTAAAGAAAGTATGAAGAATACTTTTATTAAAAAAATATATGATAAAGATATTTTATTTGAAATTACTTCAAATGTTAGAAATTTTACTAGAAATGAATGGAAAAGAGTTGTTGCTGTTTTTGTTCAAGGTGATGATTGGGAATTTAAAGATTGGCCTAAAAATGAAACTGTTACTTCTATTTTACAAAAAGTTAAAGGTTTTTATTTAAAGTTTCAAGATATGCCACATAATAATAATACTAAAAAATGGAATGTTAAAGTTTTAGAAATTTCTAGAAATAAAAGATATTGTGATGTTTCTATTCAAAATGAGTTTTGGGATTTGTTATCTGATTTTTTAAATCAACCTAGGAAAAGATAAATATTTTGTTTTGTTTTTTTTTTTTTTGATATTGGTTTTAATTTGGTTAATTATTTTTACTTTCGAGTTTAAATTAATAATTTTTTTATTTTGTTTATTAAATATATGAAATAAAGAAATTATATTAAAATTAGTTATAATAAATTATATATTATTTAAAATTTTTTTTTATTTATGTTTTTAATTTATTTATTCATTTCCTTTTTTATTTATATAATATTGATACAAAATATATAAAAAAGAACAAATAAATACTATTAATTGAAATATATTAGTTGTAGAAAATAAATTAGAATTCTTCCATAAACTATCATTCTTATATTTTTCATTAAATTCAATTAATTCTTTATCAACTTGTTCAACTAAATCTTTATATTTTTTCTCAATTGTTTCTTTATCAGCTCTAAATTTAATCATACTTCCAAAAATAACAGCACTATCATTTTTTCCTAATTTTTTATAACAATAATATAATCTTGCGTAACTTTGATGATATTTTTCATCAATTGCTAAAATTTTTCTATCAATTTCAATACAATCAGAATATTTTTCTTGATTATATAATGCATCTGATAAATGAATTAAAAGTAATTTTAATTCATTTGCAAATTTAATATAATTTTCATCTTCACTTTTTTCTACTGATTTATAAACATCTTCTTCTTCTTGAAGTAATTCATAAAATTTTGTTATTTTTTCATTTATTCTATTTTTTGAAAGATTATTTATTTCTATTCTTTTTTTTCTTGTTTTTTCTGCTTCTTCTTTTAAATCATATTCAATTTTCATTTTTTTAAAAAATAAATATTTTATTTAAATTAAATCTATATATATAAAGTTTAAATTCAAATAAAATAATTTTACTCCTAAAATTACATTGAATTATTTTTTTAATAATTATTTAAATGAATAATTTTTTTTAATTTGGTTCACATTTTTCAAACCAATATTAGATGATGCTTTTTTAATTCCAATTGATTCATTTGATAATAATTTAGAATTATTAAAATTATTAGTTTTTAATGTTTTACTTGGATTTAAATTCTTTTTTAAATTTAATGAAGAATTCTTCTTTTCATTATTATTTGTTGATAAACAAAAATGTATATAATTTTGACTTTTATTTCCTAAATTTTTACCTTCATTTTTAGTATTTATATTATTTTCAGTATTTAAAACTGAACTTTTACGAAAAGAATTGATATTACTTTCATTATAATTATTACCAAAATTTTGACTATTAATTTGTAAAGAATTCTTTTGATCAAAATTAACAGTATTTCCTTTCATTAATTTATTAATAGGTTTATTTTTATTAGTTAAATATTCAGTTTTTCCAATTTTAAAAGCAATATTTTGAATAATTAAATTTCTATAATTATTTAAAGAACCAATATAATAAGATGATTTTAATTCAACTAATTTAGTAATAGCATCTTTAATAGTTGGTTCTCTAGAAATTAATGTAGACATTTCAGTTTTAGGAATAAAATACACAATTGCAGTCTCACTTGAACAAATCGCATCAAAATGACATATATCAGTTTTATAATTAAAACAATCATACAATCCTAAAATTTCTCCTGTGCAAACTTTACCTAAAATAATTTCTTTAATTCCTCTAATTTCTGATAAATATTCTTTACTTTGATATATTGGATTTGAAAAAGCTTCTTTATCATTATTATTAATTTTTTTATCTTTTAATGTTGAAATATAATCATCAAAACAACCTAATGAATTTTGAAAACTTGCAATTATTACATTAAATTCATCTAATTTTCTCCTTGTTGATAAAGTAAATTCACCTTCTTTTATTAAATAAATTCCTTCATGAAGTGAATTTTGAGAAAAAAGTTTTTCACCTTTTTGATATTGAGAAAAACTAATTAATTCAGCATAATTTTGAACGAAATAATCTCTAACTAATCCATTAAATATAAAATACATTTGATATGTATCTCTAAATATTTTTCTCATTTTTGTTTTAATTAATTCAAATAATTTTGCTGATTTATATTCTGTTTTATTAATATAACCAATATCAGAATTTTCTAATGAAATATATGCTCTATAATCTTTTTGTGTACAATTAATTGATAAATTACCTATAAATCTCCCTTGTTCAATTTTACCAACAATTTCATAATGAGGAACATAAAAATATTTTTTAACTGCATTTTCAACACTTCTTCTTTTTATTTCATTTTCTACTGTAGTTACTTTAATATATTTTTCAATTGATGGTGTTAAATTAATTTTTTCTAAATCATAACCTAAATCTTCTAATTCTGTAATTGCTGAATTATAAATTCTCTTATAATCAAATTTATTATTGAAACAAAATTCTTCAATTGTTTCAATACTTTCAATATTTAATTCATGTTTATTATATAATAAACATTTATTTATTATTTCTCTTTCTTCTAATATATCCATTTTAATTAAATGTTTAATATAATCTTCTTCATTTAAACATTCATTTTTAAAAACTAATTGTAATTCAATAACAGAACCATTTAATACTAAATAATAAAAATCTTGTTTTTCACCAGCTCTTCTAATAACAGAATATTTAGGTGAAAATTGATAAAAAAGTACCCATGCAAATTCCATTAATAAATTAAGAGAAGAATTTTCTTCTTCTTTTAAACATATAAAAGTAAAAAAATCTTTTAAAGAAGATAACCAAGGTAATGTATTTCTAATTTCATCATTACTTCTATTTTGAGGTTCAAATTTTAAAATTGAAATACAAGGAATTATCGGATCAATTGCATTATTTGTTAATTTTAAAAATAATTTAGCTGCGAATGTTTTACTAGTAAAAAAAGTAGATTTTTTTGTTTTTTTTCTAGCTTTTTGTGTATTTCTTCTTGTATGTTCTCTAATTTCAACTCTTTTAGTTTCTTCTTTTGATTCATTTTTTCTTTCATTTTTATTTTCTTCACTTAAATTTAAAACTGGAGTTACTTGATTTGACATTTTTATTTATTGTATTTTTTAATTATAATTTAATGAAAAAAAAAATCATTTTATATAATATGATTTAATAGTAAGTAATTAATTTGAGAAATTTAAAAGTAACCCTTGATTATTTTCACCAATTGTAATAATTTTATTTTTTTCTTTTATTATATTACAAAATTTTATTCCTCCCTTTTTTACACAACAATAACCCCATATACATTCCATTAAATCTATATTATAACATAATAAATTTCCATCTTGACATCCTGTAATTAATATACTTCCTAAAATATCTGCTTTTAATATTTGATCTGTACTTTTCATTTCTCCAATTTGAATAAAGTTTTTTTGAATATCAAAAACTTTTATTAATTTTTCTCCTGTTGTAATTAAAAAATTATTAATTGTTATTGAAATAAAAGAAATATTTCCATTATAAATACATTTTGAATAAATAATTTTCAAATTATTTAAATTTATTACATTAATAATACCATCATATCCACTTGTAATAACTAAATTATTATTATTTGAAATAATATCTTCATAAAAAATAATATTAGTAACTTCTCCTTTATGTAATTTAATATTACTAATACAATTTTGTAAATTAATATCCCAAAAAGCAACAATACCATTTTTATCAGATGAAAAACATAAAGAATTAAACCAATTAAAATTAGTAATTGGGTATTTATGAATATCAATTAATTTACCAATAGAATAATTTAAATTATCATTCCAAATTCTAATTGTTAAATCATATGATGATGACATAAATATTCCAGTTTGTTTATCAATTATTATTTTTGATATTTGTTTTTTATGTTCATTTAATATTTTAATTAATGAACCTTTAATATCCCAAATATAAATTTTTCCATCAAAACTTCCACTTATTATTTTATTATTAAATATTTTACAATATGTTATTGTTTTATTATTTCCTTTATTTTTATTATTATATTCTCTTATTTCTTTACCAGTTTTAATATTATATAAAGTTAATGAACCATCAGAATTTCCAGTAATTAAATCATCATTATAAAAATCAATACAATAAATAACTTTATTATTTTTCTTATTTAAAAAAATATCAAAATCAGAACCTTTCTTATTATGAAAAACACTTAAGGAAAACATTAAAAAAAAATAAAAAAAAATTAAAAAAAAACCGAAAAAAAAAAAAAGTAAAAAAAAAGAAAAATAATCATATATTTTTCAAATAACAAATATAAATTCAAAAATTCTAAAAAATATAAAAATCTACTAACATAAATTTATTTATTCAAGTTTAGGAGTACCAGAAATAACATTTTCAATACCACATTCACCAAAAGCAATTCTAAAATAACCTTTTTCTCCCCATTCTTCACCCCAAGAATTAGCAACAACCCAATATTCAGTATCACCTTCTTTACCCCAACCAACAATTTTAACAGCATGTCCTCCTAATAATTGAGTATGTTTCCCTCTTTGATAAATACCACTTTTATAATCTTTAAAATCACTATAAACATAAAAACCACTTTCAATAGGACCATGTAAATAAATATCTTCTTTAATACTATTAACAGTATTAGGCATATAAAATTTTTGAGCTTTATATTTTTTAAACTCAACTTTATCATCAACACATTTTTCTTTTTCAATTAAACCACATTCTTCAACTTTACCATCTTGACTAGTATAAGGTTTACATTCTTCAACAACTAAACCATAAATTCTAAGATAAAGCCAAGAGAAAATTGTAGAACCACCATTACAACCATAATCAAATATATCACAAGATACGAAATCTTGAGGTGAAAGGACTACATCAATTTTACCATTGGAATCTATACAGAATCTATCACTTAATACTTCTGATGCTGCATGTGCCCAACATGAACCACATTTTGCTTGGTTTCTTATTGGATGGATACAGTTTGGCCATTGAGTACGTGAGTCAAATGATTCGGGGAGGGATAAGTTTGGACGACCCATTTTCATTGAAGATGTGTCGTGAAGATAGTCTATTTTTAATCCTAAACGGGCTATTACTTCTTCTGTTGATTTAAAGGGATGCTCTTCTGGAGAGGAGTATACTTCGAATGATGAGGTTTTTTGAAGGTTTGTTAAGTATTCTTGAGTTATTGGAGATGATGTTGTTAAGGATAGTAAAAGGAAGATTAGGATGGATTTCATTTTTTTTTTTTTTATTTGGTTTTATTTTTTTTTTTTAGATTTTTTTTTTTTTTTTTGGGTTTTAATTTTTTTTTTTTTATTTTATTTTTTTTATTATGAAAGATTTGGATAAATAAGAATTTTTTTTAATTTTATTTTTTAGTAAATAATAGTTAAGTTTTTTAAGAAAAAAACTATTATAATTAAATGGATAAATATGAATATTTATAATATAAATTATTAATATATTATTTTATTTATAAAGAATTGAATTAATTAAACATTTATTAAAAAAATTGACTTTTTCTGTTTCTCTTTCAAATCTTTTCAAATTAATAATATAACTTATTGTAATAATAAGCATTATAACAATTTGAATGATAAAAAGAATTGTTTCATTGATAATAATTTTATTTCTAAAACTATCAAAATCCTTATTAAAAACAATTAAATAAATAATAGATAATTTTTTAGTAATAATCACATTTTCCATTAAAGATGCTAAAAAAAGTTCATCATTAATTCTTTTTAAATTAGATTCTTCATTTCTATTATTATCATTAATAAAATCCACATAATAACTTTTTAAAGTTTGATGAATAGTATCAATTGCAATATCATATCCTTTAGAATTAATTCCATTTCCAATATTCGTACATTCAAAATATAATTTTTCATAAGTTACATTTATTAAATATAAAAGTTCTTTTATTTCACTATCATTTTTATGTTTAATTATAAATTCAGAAAATGCAATACAAAATTCATTAGAATAAAATTTATTATGTATTTTAGTTAATTCAATTAAATGTTTATTTATATTCCCAGATGGAATTTTTCCTAAAATATTTTTAAGAGTTTGATAACAAGTTTGACTTTCATCAAATATACTATGAACATAATTTGCTTTCATTTCTTTATCAATTGGTTCACAATCTCTTGTATATTCATTTGCTTTATAATAAAAAATTAATGGTTCATTTTTTAATACAATTAATCCATAATAAATAACAATTTGTATATTATATTTTAAAAATAAGAAAATATTATATTCCATTTGAATCATTGATTTAGTATTATTTATAAAATTAATTGAAAGAATTATTTGAATCACAGCAATACCAATACTAACTAATATCATTATAAATAAGAAAAAAAGAAAATTAAAATATAAATTTGGTTTATTTAATAAAGTTTTACCAGTTGATAAATATTGTTTTTGAAGTTCATTTTCTTTATCATTTTTAATAAGTTGATTTCTAGAAATACTTTTACTTTGACTTATATTACTCTTATTATCTTCATTTAATAATTTTAGAGAAGATTTATGTGAAACATTAGAACGAACAGAAGAATTAATTAAATTAATATTTGATTTTGAAATAGATATATTTGAAAGATTTGTAACAGTTGGTGATATATTATTTGAATTAGTACTTTTATTTATAGTTGAACTACTTTCTCTATTTCCTTTTGCTGGAACAAAAATTGATTTTTTTTCTATTTTATTTATATTTGTAATTGAACCTCTTGATAAATCTTTTATTTTTACATTTGATGAAACTAATATATTATTTTTCTTTGTTACATTAAATGATGATTGTTTTTTTAAGATATTAAATATTCTAGGTGAGTCTAGAATTCTTGATTGTGAATAATTTTTTGATAATTCAAATAATTCATTTCTATTTTTTAAAATATCTTTTTGTATATTATATGATTCATTATAATTAATTAAATTTTTTACTTTAAAAGGATGAACTTTAATTGATTTAAATCTTTCATATTGATCATTTATTATATTTTTCAAAATCAATTCTTCTATATTATTTTGTATTATTTCAATTTCATCCATTTTGATATTGATTCTATTTAATTTGGAATAATTATCAATATAATCTAAAAGAAGGTCTATTTTAACATTTATATAATTATTAAAAAAACGAATTCTAATATAACCTAAAAAATAATTTGAAAAAAGGATTAAAGTTTTTTTAAAAAAAATAAAAAATTGTATAATTGCAAAAGCAGAAAAAGTAATAGCAACAATTAAAATAATAATAGATACTTTTTTTTGTAGAGAAATTTCTCCATAAATAATAACAGAATAAAAAATAGTTTGAGCTTCACTTGCAAGATAAGTAAAATAAAGTGAAAAATTTTCTAGAAATTCAACATAAGATAAAGCAATTTCATAATATTCAACTCTACTAAAAGATGGAAAATTATTAATCATAGTATCATTAAAAAAGTAATTAGAATTATTATATATAATTGGAATTTTTCCATTAAGAATTATTCCATTTAGAATAATATGAGCATAATTATGAAAGACATCATAGACTTCAATTTTTTTTGAACCATTAATTAAAGGAAGAGTATAATTACCTTTTTTTTTTAAAATAGGTAAAATATATTTTCTTCCTTTTTGATTATCAGTTAGAAAAGTTCTATATTTATTTACATAAATTATATATTCTTGAATTCTTAAACTTAATTGTTCATTATTATATTCCCATGTATTATTATATGTTCCATTTATAATTTCTTGTTGTATTTCATTTGCAGAATATTGCATTTGTAAAACTTTTAATACCATTTGATTTACTATTTGAACATACATATTTCCTGCACCGAATGAATATACATATTCTTTTAAATTTATTATTTCTTGTATTTTTTGAATAAACATTATTACTAATAATATATAAAATAATAATGATATTAATGATGGAAAATATTGCTCCATAAATGAAAATTTTTTTATTATAACCATAAAACTTTCTTTTAAATTTTTTTTTGACATTTCATTATAATTTAATATTTCTTTTTCTTCTTTATCTTTTATTGTTTTCTCATCTTCTGTTATATCATTTTTACCTATATTATTATTTGAACTAATTATGATATTAAAGTATTTTTTTAAGAGAATAATAAACATATTATTTATATTTTTAACTTTTTTTAATAAAAACCAAAAACGAGATTCTTTATCAAAAATTTGAGGTTTTGATGCAATATCCTCAAAATTAGTAATAATTGAATTGTCAACAGTTATATCTCTGTGACTATTTGAAGATATTATTTGTGCATTTGTATTTATTAAATTATCTAAAAATAATATGTTATTTTCTTGAATAAAAGTATGAGATTCTTTTAATTTAACAAATAAGTAAAAAATATATAAAATTTTTTCTTTATTTTTCCGAACTTTTAATTTTCTTTGTTCAAAAGTTCCAGTCACCATAAAGGAAAATTTAATTGTTTTTAATGTATCTTCAAAAGTCCTTAATTTAGTAATAATTTTTGAAAATTCATCTTCTGAAATTTGACCAATTTCTTTATTAAATATTTCATTAATGTTTTTTAATATATCATTTAAATCAATTTCTATATTACCTTTTTTTTTTAATTTACTAATTTTAAATAAATCAAAAATATAAATTTTATAATGTAAAAGTATTATAGTATTAATAAAAAAATAATCTTCAAATCCTCTACTAATATGAATAATTCTACCTGATTTATTTGTAAATAAAAAACAAGTTCCTGCAATATTATTATTATAATCCATTTTATTATAAAAAGAATTTTTATCTAATAATTTTTCTTCTATTGTATTTAATAATTGAAAATATAATTGAATTCCTTTTTGATTTGTCATTACAACTCCTTTAAAATCAAATAAAGATATATATTGAAATTTATCTTGAAGACAAAGTTTTTTTATTTTTAAAAATTCAATTCCATTTTCTAAAGAATTACCAAATATATATGTATAGGATTTTGAAAAAGCTTTTGGGAATAAATCAGTAAAATTGATTGAATTTAATTCATTCTTTGAATAATTTAATTTTTTAATTAATTCATCAGAAACATATTTAATAGGGAATTTAAAATGATTATTATGAAATTGAACATTTATTGTTAAAACATAAAATTCTTTGTCATCTTCAATTTTTGATATTTGATTTGAAAAAAATTTATTCATTGGATTTATTATTTCTTTTGGAATTTCACTTAATAAAAAATCAAATGGAACTGTTATTTTTTTTAAAGGATAAAATATAGAACAGTTTATTCCATTAAAAAGATTTTTTAATTTATTTAATGAAATATTATAATTATTTGAAAAATTTTTTATTAATAAAGAAAATTCATTAAATGAAATATCTTCATCATTAAAAATTTGCATTACATTTTGAAAATTTTTTAATACATTTTTTATACATTTTTCAATTTTTATTATTTTATTTACTGAATCAAAATTATTTGTAAAATGATATACAACTTTAATTTCATCTTCTTCTTCTTTAGAAATATCAACATAATTTTCTAATTTAACTTTTTTTTTTTTCTACATAATAATTTAATATTCTTGTTTTAATAATATTCATTTGAAGAGATTTTAAAAAATTATTTTTTATAGAAGGATTATATTTAACAGTTTCTATTATATATAAGCATTTAAAATATTCTTTTCTAAAACAATAATAAAAAGTTACTAATATTAAAAGGGCAGTATAAAATTTTTGAGAGTAATTAATATTCATAAATTTAACATTTTCAAATGAATTTGATAAATATTGATATAATATTGGACATTCATTTTTTAAATTAATTGTTTTTATTAATTTATTCTTCTTTTTATAAATACATTTTTTCATTTCGTTTTCAAATTTTGAATAATCATATATATGACAAAAAAAACATTTTATATTTTCTTTATTACAAATTGGAACATGAATCCTAGTTTTTAAAGATGAATTTAATTTCATCAATATTTTTTTTAATTCATTTGGTTTATCCATAAAATAAAGTAAATTAAAAACTTTTATGATATTGTTAGTATAAGTTGAAAAAATATTTGAATTAAAATTTGAAAAATCCCTTTGCATAATTTTAAATTCAATATGAAAATAAATAAGACTCATTATTAATGAACAAAAAATTTCCATTAAAATTTTAATGATTAAAATTGCTTTATCTTCTTGAAAAATAAAATTTTTATTTCTATAATATTCATTTAATACAAAAAATTCCATTATTATTGAAGAAAAGCATATATAAACAATAAATTTATATGTATATTCAAAATTTATTCGATAAAAATAAAATGAATGCTCGAAAAAATAAATAAAAATAAAAATAGCAATTATTGAACGTATTGCTATTTTTAAAATTATACAATTTTTTTCTTTTATATTAAATTCAATTTGAACAATAATTTGTAGTAGAGAGAAAAAAGAACAAATTAAATCAATTCTTCCTATTTCATTGAGAAAAATAGATTTATTTTCTATAAACAAAGTTTCTTCTAGTATAACACTTGATAAAATAATATCAAGCTGAACTAAATATGATATACATATAACTATAACAATAATAGAAATTATATATGTGGGATTTGAGATTTTAATTTTTAAATCATTATTAAAAACTATTTCAGTAAATATCGAATATAAATATGGATTACATATATATAAAAAAAGATTTATTTTTTTTAAAACTAAAGGATAAAGTATGTTTTTATTAAAATATAAAGTTTTAATTAATGTAATGTAATTAAAAATAATCAAGATAAAACAAATATATAATATTATATAAAAAAATTCAATACTATTTATATTATAAATTATCTCTGAAAAGGTTAATTTTCTTATATAATAAGAAATTCCTGAATGTTTATCTATTTTCCAATCATGAGATATTACTATTAATGGTAAAATTTTTATTATTATTATTAATATTGCAATTTTTTTATTAAATGGAAAATCACTTAAAAATTTAAATATTTTATTATAATTTGTTGGATTCACCACTTTATTTTCATAATCCATTTATATTATTTTCAAAAAAAAAATTGATTTTTTATTCTTTTTTAAATTCAAATTATTACATAATTTAGTTTAAACATTTTAAATTGTATTATTATTCACATTTTTATTCTAAATAATTACAACAATAAGATTTTGAGAGTTAAACAAATTATTTTCTATTTTATTCCAATAATGATACAATTTATGTTTATATTATATATTTTTATAATTTAAATTATCTAATTTATATGAATTAGAGAATAAATGAATGTAAAAGATTTTAAATCTTTTTTTTGTTTATAAAACAGTAGAGATATATTTAACAATTAAAAATCTTTATCTTAATCAATAAAAAAAAAATTAATGTATAATTTCTTTTTCAAAAATTATTTTTTAATTTATTAATTGAATAATCCTCTAATAATTAAATAAAAATATCATTAAACCAAAAAAAAAAAATTATAAAATAATTTCTTCATAAATATGTTTCCTATTTTCTTCTTTTCTCTTAACAATAACTTTAATAGTATCTTCAAAATATCTTTCAGCTTCAGGTAAAAATCCTTGATTAGTATTTTCCGATTTAATAGTTTGAATATGATTTTTAACTAATTCAATAGTGTCATCGACGTCGTCTTTAGAAAAGAAATATTCTTCATCTTTAGCAATTTCAATATAATACAAATATTTATTAATAATATGAATATATAAAGGTAAATGTTCAGGATTTGACATAGCAAAATTTGCAAATCTTTTTGCTTTATTTAAACAATCTTCAGTAGCTTTTGCATTTCCAATACAATAAAATAAATCACTAACATATAACATAGTTTTACATTGTTCTGCTCTTTTAGTTAAACCTTGTCCAATTGTTTTTATTTGTTGTGCATATTGTCCAATTAATTCACCTGGTATTGTTCTTAATTGTAAAAGAAGACCAATAAAACTAATTAATAAAGATAATTTTTCACTTGGATCCATTTCAGTATTTTGATATATTTTATATATTTCTGCAATGTAATTTTTAGCAATTTCTGAAAATTTCTCATTTTGACTTTTTATTGAATTTGTTTGTAATGCTGCAGTTGAATATAATCTAAATGATATTTGTGGATATGTTTCAATTAATGATGTTATTATTTCATTTACTTTTTCATGTATTTTTAACATAAATTCTTCATAGTCATCATCACTTTCAAATATACTCATATCTAAATATTTTATAAATTCTAAATGAATATTATTTGATTCTGATGATTCTTCTACTCTGTAACTTTCGGATACTTGATATCCTAAATGAAGAAATGCATTTACTAATGTTGGTAATGTATATTTTACTCTTTTAACACCACCTTTTTTAAATATTGGTGTTATTGCTTCTAATATTTCAAATAGTTTTTTTGGTTCATTGGTACTTATTGTAAATAACATTTTAGAAACTATATTTTGTTCATATTCAAATTGATCTTCACTAATTTCAATTGTATCTGCTGAATCTTCTAATAAAGGACGAATAAATTCTAATAATATATTTACTTTTTCTTTATTATCTAATTTTTCTTTATTTGATAATGATTCAATTATTCTTAAAGATAATGAAATTCTTGATGAAAAATCTAAATAAACCATTAATTCAGGAAAATGTTCAAATTGAAATAAACTTAAAGTACTTTCTAATGGAGAAATAAGTAAATTTTTTAATATATTAATACCATCAGATGATAATTTCTTATTATAAGTTGTTAAAATATTTTGTGTAGATGCAAAAATATGATTTATAGTTGCTAATTTATCTTTTTCAGG
>JAEEGL015297120.1_pt1 | contig 13464 bp, 5 predicted proteins | sample 9134231 | NCBI WGS metagenome assembly JAEEGL01 (sample SAMN16246548, study PRJNA631951) | gut metagenome | biome: gut microbiome; feature: rumen; material: fiber-attached | host: Bos | place: Iran: Karaj | collected 2018-10 | reverse complement strand
CAAAGAGGTCAACGTTGCCGGAAGAACGAACATCAGCGTTTCGTTGTCAGACGACACGCAAGTGCTTAACGAAGTGGTGGTCGTGGGTTATGGCCAGCAGAAGAAAGCCTCGGTCGTGGGTGCTATCACCCAGACCACGGGTGAGACGCTGCAACGCGCCGCCGGTATCTCCGACATCGGCCAGGCCCTGACTGGTAACCTTCCTGGTGTGGTCACCATGGCTTCATCAGGTATGCCCGGTGAGGAGGATGTGAAAATCCAGATCCGTGGCCAATCCTCTTGGAACAACTCAGATCCTCTGGTGCTCGTCGATGGTATCGAGCGTCCGATGTCAACTGTCGATATGCAGTCTGTCGCATCGATTTCCGTATTGAAAGACGCTTCCGCAACCGCCGTTTATGGTGTGAAGGGTGCTAACGGTGTTATTCTTATCACCACCAAGCGCGGTCAGGAAGGAAAAGCACAAATTTCTGTAACGGCCAACGCCATCATGAAGATTCCTTCAAAGTTGCCCGACAAGTACGATTCTTACAATGCTTTGATGGCACGTAACACTGTTGTGGAGCATGAGTTGAACGTCAGCCCCGCCAGTTTCGCTTACATCAACCCTGTGAGTTTCATCGAGAACTACCATAACCAGCCCGCAGGCGCCAGAGATGAGTTAGGTAACCTCATGTCAGAGCGTTATCCGAACGTTGACTGGCAGCGTGCACTGTTCGAGGACTATTGTATGTCTTACAATGCTAACTTGAACGTATCCGGTGGTACTCGCTTCGTGAAATATTTCGCCAGTGTTGACTTTGTCAACGAGGGTGACCTTTATAAGGACTTCGGCAACGGCCGCCAGTATAAGACCGGTTACGGTTACAACCGCGTGGGCGTACGCTCGAACCTTGACTTTAACATCACCAAGACCACTGTGCTTAAGGTTAACATCGCCGGTATGAACGGTAAAAAACAGGCTCCTTGGTTCTTGGGCACTGTATACGCTAACGATTATTGGCAGATTCAGCAGTCTTGGTCTGGTGTGTACAACATCTCTCCCGACGCCTTCATGCCGAAGTATGAGGATGGTTCTTGGGGTTACCTCCCCGGTTCTACCAACGTGACTAACTCTGCAGAGCAGGTGTCTATCGGCGGACAGGCTGAGACGACTACCACCCGTATCACCACCGACTTCGTGCTCGAGCAGAAACTCGACTTCATCACCAAGGGTTTGAACTTCCGTGGTATGATCTCATGGGATAACAACTTCACTGAGAGCAGTCGTGGTATCTCTGATATGTACAACGATCCTCCTCACAAATGGATTAATCCTAAGACTGGTGAAGCCAATCACAAAGAGTCTTATGAGCCCTATGATAAGTTTGACTATACCATGGGTAACAAGTGGTCTCATCAGGGTGGTAGTGCAAGTGTCGGTTCGCGTAACCTCAACTATCAGTTGCAGTTGAACTGGGCACGCCAGTTCGGCCAGCACGATGTGAGCGCCATGGGTGTGTTCGCTCGTCAGGAGTCAACTTGGGGTTCCAGCTATCCCAGCCGTCGTGAGGACTGGGTGTTCCGTGCCACTTATGCTTACGCCGGCAAATACTTCCTCGAGTACAACGGCGCATACAACGGTTCAGAGAAATTCTCTAACGACCACCGCTTCGGATTCTTCAATTCAGGTGCTATCGGCTGGATGATCAGCGAGGAGCCGTTCATGAAATGGTTCCGTGAGAAGAACTACATTGACCTGTTGAAACTTCGTGCCAGCTACGGTGAAATCGGTGACGACAATGTCGGTTCCCGTGGTATGTATCAGACACTTTGGGATAATGGCGGTCAGACTCAGATGGACTATACCCGTCAGAATTCTCCCTATGTATGGTATCGTGAATCTTCACTGGGTAATGCTGACGTACACTGGGAGACTGTTAGAAAGTTCAACTTCGGTATCGACTACGCCATCTTCGGTGGTATGTTCGCCGGTTCGTTGGAATTCTTCCGCGACAGCCGTCGTGACATCCTCGTCGCAGGCAACCAGCGTGCTATCCCCGCTTACTTCGGCCAGACTCCTCCTTATGCCAACACTGGTAAGGTGACCACCAACGGTTTTGAGTTTGAAGTACGCTTCAACAAGGTGTTTGCCAACCGTATGCGTGTTTGGGCAAACATGAACATGACCCATGCTGTCAATAAGATTAAGGTGAAGGACGATGCTCCGTTGCTCCCCGCCTACCGTAAAGAGGCTGGCTACAGCATCGACCAGGTCCACACTTTCCTCGACAAAGGTTTCATGCAGAGCTACGATGACATTTACGGTGCCCCGAAATATGACACCAACAACTCTTTCAAATTGCCCGGCGACTATTATATCGTCGACTTCAATGGTGACGGTATCATTGACAACGTTAATGACTATGTACCTTATGGATTCACCGGTACTCCACAGAACACCTACAACGCCACTGTCGGTTTCGAATGGAAAGGCTTCAGTTGCTTCGTTCAGTTCTATGGTGTGACCAACGTGACTCGTGACGTCACCATGATTAGTTTCTCCGACGTGATGCTCGCTAACGTTTATGACCAGGGCACATGGTGGAGTGTTGACCGCAACAGTGCAGACATCGTTACACCGCGTTTCAATGCCAAATTAGGTAACGATGCCCTCTATCATGGTACCCAGTTCCTCTGCGACGGTTCATACATCCGTCTGAAGAACGTCGAGGTGGCTTACACCTTCACACAGCCTTGGATACACAAGATTGGCATGAAAGACCTGAAGGTCTTCGTCAGCGCCAACAACCTGTGGCTCTGGACCCGTATGCCTGATGACCGTGAGTCAAACTTCATTGGTGCCCATAATGCCGGCAATGCCGGAAGTGCTTATCCTACAATGAAACGTATCAACTTCGGTATCAGATTTAACCTTTAATTCAGGAATAAAGCAATGAAAAAGTTTCAATATATATTATTAGGTGTAGCAGCCTTGACTCTGGGACTCTCCTCTTGCAAGGATTACCTCGATATGGAGGAAGACGCTGTGTTGAATGAGAATGAGGCCTTCAAGAACTTCACTAATTTCCAGGGTTTTGTCGAGGAGATATACAACTGTATCCCCAACAAAGAGTCCTGCTACTGGTGTACGACCTTCAACTGGGGTGAAGACGAGATCATGAACTCCGGTCTGGGCGACACGCACGTGACCGCGCACTTCGACCTGGGCGACTATCGCCACTGGTATGACGAGAGCGACAAAGGTGGACAGCAGAGCTGGTTGAACCGCCCAAGTTCCAACCCCACCTCTACGAATAAATTCGACCATTCTCTTTATGGCCATGCATGGTATTGCATCCGTAAAGCCAACATGGGTATTGAGAATCTTGATAAAATGACAGATGCCACGACTGAAGAGAAAAACTTCATCGCTGGACAGCTCTATTTCTTCCGCGCTTGGTGGCATGAGGAGATGATCGCCTATTTTGGCGGACTGCCGTACATTGACCGCGTACTTTCACCCGACGAAGAGTTTAATCAGCCGCGCCTCTCTTATCGCGAGTGTGCTCAGAAATGTGCCGAAGACTTCCGCAAGGCTGCCGACCTGCTGCCTGCAAACTGGGATAAGACCACCATCGGTAAGAAAACTCTTGGTAACAACCAAATCCGTATCACTAAAGCTGTGGCGCTCGCCTATTTAGGCAAAGTGCAACTTTGGGCCGCTTCTCCGCTGTGGGAAAAAGGCGTTCAGATGGGAGCGTTGAAGAATGGTAACACATATCAATATAATAAGGAGTTGGCACAGAAGGCCGCTGACGCTCTTGGCGAGGCTATCGCACTGGTTGAAAGCGGAGCTACACCTTACGAACTCTGTTCTTATGATTATTCCAATATCTATGACCATGAGGCAGCGAAAGGTTCGACCAACAACTATTCAGATATCTTCCGCACCACCGGTCAGGGATGGAAAGGCCCGGGCAGCGTTGAAGCCATGATGATGGGTCCGACCACTGAGCAGAACGGTTCTAACTGGAACTTCGCTAAACTGTGGGGTCCGAAGGTGAACAACATCGTCGAGCACGACGCTATCATCCACATGCCGACAGCCAACTATGTTGACTATGCTTACGGTATGGCCAATGGTGAGCCCATCGTCAATGCTGACGGCACATTGAACCCCAACTCAGGTTTCGACCCGACTCATCCGTATGCTGACCGCGACCCGCGTTTCTATCACGATATCGTGTTCGACGGATTCAAATTCATCATCAACGCAGCCAAGGAAAACCTTCCCTATCAGTACATGGAGATGTTCACAGGCGGTAACATGGTGCCCACAGGTAACCCCGAGCGTGAGGCCAACGGTAGCCGTACTGGTTACTACTGCCAGAAACTCGTTCCCCACCAGTGTAATAAGGACGACGGTATGTACAACTGGGGTGGTGCTTTGCAGACCTATCTACCCTATATGCGTCTGGCCGACGTTTATCTGATGTATGCCGAGGCTGGTGCAGCCGTTTCTGGCGCTGCCTTCAAGAGCAGCAAGTGCAGCCTTACTGCTGAGGATGCCATCAACGTGCTCCGTGACCGCGTAGGATGTGCTCATGTGACAGAGAACTGGACTGGTGACCAGAAGAAGTTCATTGACGAAGTTCGCCGTGAACGTGCTTGCGAACTTGCTTTCGAAGGCATGCGTTGGAACGACCTGCAGCGCTGGCTCCTCCTCACCGAGTATCCTTACAACATCAAGACCCGTGCTGAGTTCAAGCGTGTGGGCAATTACGACTTCGAGAATGAAGATCCGCGCTATGCTGAGAAAGCTGGTTGGGATCACACCCTGATTCTCACCCGCAAACTGAATACGAAGCACTATCTGTTGCCACTGAAGGAGAAGGAAGTATTCCTCTATTCTGAATATCCTCAGAACCCCGGTTGGTAATTCTTTTAAATGTAAAAAATTAAAAGATTTAAAAAGTTAAAGATTTTATGAAACATAATAAATATATCCTGCTGTCAGTTCTCTTCGCATTGCCCGCTTTCACGCCTGCAAATGCCCAGATCGACGAGAACGATTCGGCTCAGGTCAACATGCCTTTCCGCAAGGTGGCACAGGAAGACGTGCTGGGCGGTGTCTCGACCCTGAACTACCGGGAACTGATGGAGAAGAACTACAACACCTACACCCTGGACAACATGCAGGGCTATGTGGCCGGTTTCAACGGCGCAGGCATGTGGGGATATACCGGTCAGTTGGTGCTGATTGACGGTGTGCCCCGTGCAGACAACAATGTGAAACCTGACGAGGTGGAAGACATCACATTCCTCAAAGGCGCACAGGCCGTGGTGCTCTATGGCAGCCGTGCCGCCAAGGGTGCTATTCTCATCACCACCAAACGTGGTAAGGTCACCGAAGGATTGAAAGTAGATGCTCGTATCAACACGGGTTGGGCTGTAGCTAAGGCTTATCCCGAGTATCTCGGTTCTGCTGAGTACATGACCCTTTACAATGAAGCTCGTGCCAACGACGGACTGGGTGCACTCTACACTCCGGAAGACATTTACAACTACTCTGATCGTGCTGATCGCAATATCTACCGCTACCCGAACTTGAACTTCTACTCTTCAGATTTCATCAAGAAGGCTTACAACCGTACGGATGCAACTGCTGAGATTGAAGGCGGTAACGAGCGCGCTAAGTTCTATGCCAACGTCAGTTACTACCGTCAGGGCGACTTCTTCGATTTTGGAACGGCTAAAAACAACTATACCGACCGTTTCAATGTCCGTGGTAATGTTGACCTCCGTATCAATGATTTCATCTCGGCTTACGTCAATGCAAACGCAACCTATTACAACCAGAGAACAGCGCGTGGAGCCAATTATTGGGAGCAGGCAGCCAGCATGCGTCCTAACCGACTCTACCCGTTAATTCCGACGAGTTTCGTTGACCCCGCTTGTGAGGGTGCGCAGTACATGATTGCCAACTCCAGCAACATCATCAACGGTTGCTTCCTTGCTGGTACACAGACTGATAAGACCAACGTCTTCGCTGACTACTATGCAGCAGGTAAAAATACTTGGACCAGCCGTCAGTTCCAGTTCGACGCAGGTGTCAACGTCGATTTGAATAAGGTGCTGCAGGGACTGAGTTTCCACACAATGGTCGCCATTGACTATGCTACCACTTATAACGTCTCCAACAACAATACTTACGCCATTTACGAGCCTACATGGGGCACCTACAATGGTGTGGAGTCTATTTCCGGATTGGAAGACTATGAGACCGTGGATAAGAAAACCCGTTATCTCACCGCTGGTGATGCCGAGGATGACCAGACTATCGCCTTTAATGCTCACTTCGATTACAACCGCACTTTCGGCGGTGTGCACAATGTGAGTGCCCTGTTGGTGGCTAACGGCTCTCAGAAGACAGAGTCAGGAGAATATCACAGAACGACCAACGCCAACCTTGGCTTGGATCTCTCTTACAACTACGATCATCGTTACTATGGTGAGTTCGGCTTGGCTACTCCTTGGTCAGCACGTTTGCCCGAAGGACATCGCGCAGGATTCTCTCCCTCAATCACTCTTGGTTGGAGAATCACCGGTGAGAGCTTCATGCAGAACCAGAACTTCTTCGATGACTTGACCCTCAGCGCCAGTTACAGCAGCATCAAGACCGACCTTGATATCGAAAACTACTACATGTATCTCGGTACCTATCAAGTTGGTGGATGGTGGGACTGGAACGGTCAGACCGGTCACGACTGTATGCAGTCACGCCGAGGCGGTAATGATGACTTCGGCTACCTGAAACGCAATGAGTTCTCTGTCAGCCTGGGTGCTTTGATGCTCGAGCGTTCATTGTCACTCAACGCATCGTTCTTCACCAGCAAGCACATTGGTGGCATCATCACTGCTGCCAACCAGATGCCCAGCTACTTCCGCGTGTACTATCCTGAATCTTCATTCCTGCCCTATCTAAACTACAATGAGGACAGCCGCACAGGTTTTGACATCGCTTTGAAGTATAAGAAGCAGTTCGGTGAGTTCGGTTTTGAAGGCGGTGTGAATTTCACCACTTACACCACGAAGGCTACCAAGCGCGATGATACCAACTATGCTGATGCTTACCAGTATCGTCAGGGTCAGCCCCTCGACGCCCTTTGGGGTTACGAGTGCCTCGGATTCTTCCAGGATGAGGCCGACATCGCCAACTCTCCCGAGCAGAAGATTGGTGGTAACGTTCGTCCGGGTGACTTGAAATATAAGGATCAGAACGGTGATGGTATCGTCGACGCTCAAGACCAGGTGAAACTGGATAAGGGCGGATGGTATGGCGCTCCCACCACTCTCGGTGTGAACCTCACCTTCAAGTACAAGAACTTCACCCTGTTCATGTTGGGTATTGGTGGCTTCGGAGGCCATGCCTTCAAAGACAACTCTTACTGGTGGGTACACGGCGACGGTAAATACTCCGCAGTGGTTCGTGACCGCTGGACTCCTGAGACAGCCGCTTCTGCCAAATATCCACGTCTGACCACTGAGGCCGGCCAGAACAACTTCACCAACTCTGACTTCTGGCTCTATTCTACTTCTCGTTTCGACCTTGCCAAGGTGCAGTTGACATACGACTTCCCGAAGAGCGTGTTCGGAAACAGTTTCGTCAAAGGTCTCTCCGTGTATGTGAGCGGCAACAGCCTGCTGACTCTTGCCAAAGAGCGTGAAATCCTTGAGATGAACGTAGGCAGCGCCCCGCAGTCGAGATTCTACAATCTTGGTGTTAAAGTATCTTTCTAAATTAAATAAGGAATACAGATATGAAACTTAAAAATATCATCCTTTTCGGTGCTGCCACCTTGGCTCTCACAGCCTGTGACGACCTCTTTGAGCCGGCTTTGGAGAATAACCAGGACATTGATCAGGTTTACAACGACCCGATTTTCGCCCGTGGTCTGATTGACAACGCATTCCTGGTCATCCCCATCAATGCTGACGGACTTGCTTCGGCAGGAAACGGCATTTCGACCGACGTGGCCACCGACGACGCTGTCACCAACGACAACGATAACAACTATAAGAAAATGGCGCTCGGCGCTTGGACTGCCCGCGACAACGCTGTCAGCCAGTGGAACGACCGCTACCATGCCATCATGTATTGCAACCTCTTCCTCAGTAAATGCGATGATGTGAAGTGGGACTACTCTGACGCGGCTCTTAATGAGATGCACAAAGACCTTTATAAAGGTAATGCTTACGCACTCCGTGGACTGCATTTCTTCTACCTGCTCCGCGCTCACTGCGGTAAGGTTGACGGTGTTGTGACCGGTGTACCCATCCATCTTGATTTTGAGGACGGTACTTCCGACTTCAATGTGCCACGTAACTCTTTCAAGGAGTGCATCGACCAGATTATGTCTGACTTCGATAATGCTATCGCTTGTCTGCCCGCTGACTACGGAGATATCAAGAGTGACAACGAGGTTCCTCAGAAATATCGCCAAATGGGTGGTGATGCCCTTGCTTACAACCGTGCCTTCGGTACCTTGCAGCGTGGTAAACTCGACCGCCGCATGATTCAGGCTATGAAGGCTCAGGTGGCTATCTTCGCCGCTTCTCCCGCTTATTCTGAGGCTGGCGCCATGTCTTGGGAAGATGCTGCTAAATACGCAGTTGAGAGTCTGAAGAACGTAGGTGGTATCAACGGTGTGGATCCCGATGGATGGCACTGGTTTGACAACAAGACTTATATCGACAACTACAGCTTCAATGACGACGACCCGCTGGAAGTCGCTTGGCGTGGTAATGTCATGGATGGCAATACTCTCGAGTCAGACTACTTCCCTCCCTCAATCGAGGGTAAAGGACGCATCAACCCCACTCAGAACCTGGTTGACGCATTCCCCACTGTCTATGGTTATCCTATCACCGACAGCCGCTCACAGTATGATCCCAGCAATCCCTATGACAACCGTGACCCACGTCTGCACAGATACATCGTCACCAACGGCGACATCATCGGTGCCAAGGGTGAGGCTATCAATACCACTTCCTCGTCAGGTACACTCGATCCTATTAACAAGGAATTGGGACGTTCTTCTATCACCGGTTACTATCTCCGCAAGCACCTCCGCGACGACGTGAACCTGAACCCCGCATCCAACAAAAAGCACTGGGGCGCACGTATCCGTTACACCGAGATTTTCCTCGACTATGCTGAGGCAGCCAATGAGGCAGCCGGCCCGAAGACCGCTGTCGGCGGTGCCAATTACTCCGCATACGACGTGATTAAGGCGCTCCGTAAACGTGCCGGTATCCAAGACCCCAGCGGTGGTGACGCTTATCTCGACGAGTGCGCACAGTCTAAGGAGAAGATGCGTGAGTTGATCCGCAACGAGCGCCGTCTCGAACTCTGCTTCGAGAACCATCGCTTCTGGGATCTCCGCCGTTGGAAGGCTCCTCTCAACGAGTCTGTCAAGGGTGTCATCATCACTGACAATGGCAACGGTTCGTTCACTTACTCTTATCCCGAGGTTGAAAAACGCAGTTACCAGGATTACATGAACTACGGACCTATCCCCTACAGCGAGGCCCTGAAGTATAGCAACCTGCGTCAGAACGACGGTTGGTGATCACAAGTACAAATAAAATAATTGATTCATAAAAACAAAAGACAATGAAGATTCGTAATATATTCAGCATCGTTTGCGGTGCAGCCCTCGTGCTTGGATTCACCTCCTGCAAGAACGGCGACCGCTCGTTCGATGACTATGAAGGGGGAACCTCTGTCTATTTCCCCTACCAGTATCCCGTACGTACCATTGCGCTCGGTGATGAAGAATACGATACATCCCTTGATCAGGCACACAAGTGCCAGATCAAGGCCACCTTCGGCGGTTCATACAACGGCTCGAAGGGCACCGTGCAGGTGGCTGTCGATAACTCATTGGTTGACAACCTTACCTTTGAGGACGGCACGCCCGTGAAAGCTATGCCCGATAACTACTATAGTCTCTCGACCACATCGCTCGCTTTTAATGGTACGATGAACGGTGCGACCGAGGTGCAGTTGACTGATGCTTTCTTTGCTGACCCCGACGCTGTGAAGAACACTTATGTGATTCCTCTCGTGATGACAGGGCAGAGCGGATTCACCCGCATCCTCGCTGGTCAGGCCGTTGAGGGCATCACCCCGAAACGCACAGACGCCGTGAAATGGATTGTGCTCCCCATGGACTATGTGCTTTACTGTGTGAAATTCCAGAACCGCTATAGCGGATACTGGCTCACCAATCACAGCACATCTACCGATGACATTGAGCATGCAGACATCGTGCAAATTACGACCAAATCGCTCAACAGTGCTATTTATACCGTATCACATCAAGAGGGTTCAGTCATCAACAATGTTGACTTGCTGCTTAATTTTAACGGTGATAACTGCACCATTACTTCTCTGACCGATGGTGTCACTGCTTCCGGTAGTGGTACTTTTGGCGACAACGCAGCCAAGAAGGCATGGGGTAACAAAGACCGCGACCAACTCGACCTGCAATATAACGTGACATTCGCAGACGGAAGTTCTCTCTCAAGAAATGAGCGCCTCATCTGGCAGCGCAGTGGTATCACCATCGAGGAATTCCAACCCAGTTATAGTGGCGAGTAACACAAAACTTAAACAATTAATGAATATGAAACGTATCCATTTATTTATATTAGCTTGTGGCGTACTGTTCTGCAGTTGTGCCGACGACCTGCTCAAATCTTACGAGGTGGGAAAACCGGATAACCTGGCTGAGTACGCTTACCTGACCGAATATGCTCCCCTGAAAGAGTATCTGCCCGATTCACCGAATCCCAACATTAAACTCGGTGTGGCTGTCTCTGCTACAGACTATTCGAAGAAACAACTTACTTACGCACTGGTCAACTCCAACTTCACTGAAGTGGTGGCTGGCAATGAGATGAAGATGGCATCATGCGTAGGCGATGACGGCTCGATGGATTTCGGAGCAGTAGAAGACTTTGTTAAAAACGCTGAGGAAGCCGGTGTGTCCGTTTATGGACACACCCTGGCTTGGCACGCTCAGCAGCCCGTGAAATACCTCAATGCTTTGATTGCTGACCGTCCCGATCCCGAATATTCGGCTGAACCTGTGGAGGTCGAGGTCAAAGCGCCACGCCGTTGTATTCGCGTCAACTCTGATGATATGGTCGAAGCTGCTTGGGATACCCAGTTCTGGCTCTACTTCCCCAGTGACCCCATCCCCTCAGGCGCTTCTTATGAGTTCTCTTGCGACATCATGGCTGATAAGGCCGCTACCGCTAGTTCACAGACTCACAAAGAGCCGGGTGGTTACATCCACTGGTCGGGTGTCGGAACTCTGAATTTCCTCGAGGATGAGTGGTCAACCTTCAAGTCTTCTGGTGAGTTCATGAACGAGAGCACCGATGGTTTCTCTATCGCTTTCAACCTGAATGATTTTGCTAAGGCTAACATTTACTACTTCGACAACCTCAGCCTGAAAATCAACGGCAAGGAAGTGCTCGTCAATGGCGATTGCGAAGGTGACGACACCAGCAGTTTCCGCACGAAGGAGAGCCGTGGCGCTACCGTTCCCTCAACCATTGTTGATGAGACTGTCATTCACAAGATGGAGCAGCCTGCTGCTACCAAGGAGGTGGATGTGCCGCGCAACTGTATCCTCGTTGAATCCTCTGATATGGTTGAGGCCGCTTGGGATACCCAGTTCTGGCTCTACTTCCCCAATGATCCTATCCCCGCAGGCGCTTCTTATGAGTTCTCTTGCGACGTGATGGCTGAGAAGAAGGCTTCTGCCCCCACACAGACCCACAAAGATCCGGGTGGCTATATCCACTGGTCAGGTGTCGGTACGGTGAACTTCGAGACCGAATGGACCACCTACACATCTTCTGGTACATTTATGAACGAGAGCACAGACGGTTACTCCATCGCGTTCAACCTGAACGACTTTGCCGGAGCCAATAAGTACTACTTCGACAACATCAGCCTGAAGATTAACGGTAAGGAAGTGATTGAGAACGGTGATTGTGAAGACCCGAGCAACACCAACTCTTTCCGCACGAAGGAGAGCCGTGGCGCTACCGTTCCCTCACGTATTGTCGATCACTACACTGAGACTGTCAGCATGGAGCCGACTATTCCGCTCACACCTGAGGAGAAACTCGATGTGCTGACCACCGCTATGCGTACTTGGATTGAAGGTATGATGAAGGAAGGTACGAAGGGTAAAGTTCACGCTTGGGATGTGGTCAACGAGGCCATCTCCGGCGGCAATCCCGACAGCGAAGGTGTCTATCCTTTGCAGCACGCTAACGCTGATAACCCCGATGACAAGAACAACTTCTACTGGCAGGACGGCATGGGTGACCTCGAATATGTGCGCACCGCCGTGGCTGCAGCACGCGAGTTCGGACCGTCTGACGTCAAACTGTTTGTCAACGACTACAACCTTGAGAGCGACTGGGACAACAACGGAAAGTGTAAGAGCCTTATCGCTTGGGTGAAACGTTGGGAAGCTGACGGCAAGACCAAGATTGACGGTATTGGTACTCAGATGCACGTCTCTTACTACCTGAATCCTGATGTTCAGGCTAGCAAAGAGAAGGCCATCGAGGAGATGTTCAAACTGTTGGCTGCTTCTGGCAAACTCGTCCGTATCTCTGAGTTGGATATGGGTCTGGTCGGCACAGACAACAAGTCAATCGAAACCGCTAATGTGACCGAAGAGCAGCACCACAAGATGGCTGAGTTCTACAAGTGGATCATCAAGAAGTACTTCGAGATTATCCCGGCCAATCAGCAGTGGGGTATCTGCCAGTGGTGTGTCACCGACAGTCCGGCTAACAGCGGATGGAGAGCCAATCAGCCTGTAGGCTTGTGGGATCTCAACTACAACCGCAAGCACACTTATGCCGGCTTCGCAGACGGATTGAAGAAATAATCAATAATTTTATTTGTGCTTTTCATGAAAATGAAAACCGGGAGGCTGAGTCGTGAGATTCGGCCTCTCACCTTTTTAAAGAGGTTAGAGGTTAGAGGTTGGAGGTGAGAGGTTAGAGGCAAGAGATTAGAGGCAAGAGATTAGAGGCAAGAGGTAAGAGGTGAGAGGCAGGACTCCGGTATGCTCTCATCAATCCTCACTTTTCTCTAAAAATCTTCGATAAATATCACATTTTAATTCAAAACTCGGCAAAAATGTCAAAAAAAGAACACTTTTGGGAATAAAAATTATAAAAATAATATGTGAATAAAAAAAAAATGTTATCTTTGCACACAAAATTCAAACTAGCACATATATTTATTGCGAAAATACTATCCTGATAATTCAGATTAATTTAAATAGATGAACAAAATGAAAAAGTTATTATGCGTGATGGTAGTGCTGTTGGCATGTGCGAATGTGTCTATGGCGCAAAGAGATTTCCATTTTAAGACTT
>JAEEGL014848486.1_pt1 | contig 13464 bp, 13 predicted proteins | sample 9134231 | NCBI WGS metagenome assembly JAEEGL01 (sample SAMN16246548, study PRJNA631951) | gut metagenome | biome: gut microbiome; feature: rumen; material: fiber-attached | host: Bos | place: Iran: Karaj | collected 2018-10 | reverse complement strand
CTTTATCGCCTTCGATGATTTTAATGTCATGAACTGCAAAAACATCATCAATTGTGATTGAAGCAACAGCTTTCATCTTTCCTTCTTTTTCAATAGTTCTTACACGTACGTCTGTAATTTGCATAAATTCTCCTTTTGCTTATGAGCAAGTTTTTAGTATTAGTATTTTGAAAATACCTCGTAAAACATATCAAAAATATATACCTTTGTCAATCAATAATTTTTGCTTATTTGCCCATACAAAATTTAGAAAAAATATCATTTATGACATCTTCTCTAGCGTTTTTACCAAGAATTTCAGAAAGGCTATCAAGGGCAGCCATAAGGTCTATTGTTAAAAAGTCTTCGGAAAGACCATTTGAAATAGATACCGATACATTTTCTAGGCTATTGTATGCATTAGTTAAAAGGGTTTTGTGCCTTTTAGAAGTTATGAGAATTTGGTCGTTATAATTTATTTCTTTATTTATAAACAGAGATCTGATTTTTTCTTTTACCTCATCTATTGTGCTGTCAATAAATTTAGATGTTTGTATAAAAAGATCTGGATTTAAATTTGAAGAAAGATATGAAAGCAAATCTTTGTTTATTTCTTCGTTTTTTGTTAAATCTATTTTGTTAAGAAGAACAATATATTTTTTGTTTTTTATTATATCAACAATTTTTTTATCATCTTCGGAAAGAGGTCTTGAAAGGTCAACCACAAAAATTATAAGGTCTGCAGCATCTGCCTTTTTGATGGCCCTCTTTATTCCAATTTCTTCAATCTCGCCCGCACCTTCTCTTATGCCAGCTGTGTCTATGATATTTAAGGTAAGGCCAGATAAGTTTATTTTTTCTTCTACGGTGTCGCGCGTTGTTCCTTCTATATTACTTACGATTGCTCTTTCTTCGTTTAAGAGAGAATTTAGGATAGAGCTTTTTCCAGCATTTGGTTTTCCAAGAATTACAGCACTTATTCCTTCGTTTATTATTTTTCCATCATCGTATGTGTCTATTAATTCTTTAATTTCTTTTTTTAAATAAGAAATATTTTCTTTTAGAGTATCGTTAAAACCCTCTATTTCTATATGCTCTGGGTCATCAAGGTATGCTTCTATATGAGCTATAGACTCAGAAATTATTGTATAAAATAAATTTAGTTTTTCAGAAAGTTTTCCCGAAAGCTGGTTAAAATTGGCCTTAAGAGCAAGGTCGTTTTGCGACATTATAAAAGATGAAACAGCTTCGGCTCTTGCAAGATCTATTCTTCCATTAAGGAAGGCTCTTTTTGTGAACTCGCCAGCATCTGCCAGGCGCGCGCCAGATTTTATGATTAGGTCAAGGATTTTGTTTAAAATAAGTGTTCCGCCGTGACACTGAATTTCGACCGTTGTTTCTCCAGTAAAAGAACGGGGTTTTACAAAAGTAAGGACAAGGACCTCATCTAATATTTCGTCATTATCAAAAATAAATCCGTAATGGACTGTGTGGCTTTTTGATATGTCTATGGCAGATTTTGACTTTGTTTTAAATATTTTTGATATGATGTCTATTGCCTGCTCTCCAGATACGCGAATAATGCCCACGCCAGATGGGGCAAGAGATGTGGCTATTGCGGCAATTGTATCTACAGTTTTTAACATATTACTTTTTTAAATAAACAAGGAGGACTGCTATATCGGCTGGGCTTACACCCATAATTCTTGCAGCCTGGCCTACGTTTTCTGGTCTTATTTTATCTAATTTTTGTCTTGCTTCTAGTCTTAAATTTTTTAATTCATTATAGTCTATATTTTTTGGAATCTTTTTTGATTCTAGTTTTTTAAAACTTTCCACTTGTTCAAATTGTCTTTTTATGTATCCTTCGTATTTTAATTCTATTGAGACTTGCTCGGTTACATCATACGGAAGAGATGGACGAGCTTCATCTATTTCTTTTAACATTTCATAAGACAGCTCAGGTCTTTTACAAAGTTCTGCTATAGTAATTCCAGAAGAAAGAGGTGCAGATTTTTTGCTTATTAAAAAATTATTTATTTTTTCGCTGCCACCAACAGATGTTTGTCTAGTTCTTTCTATTTCTTTATTTATTAATTCTCTTTTTGTGCAAAACTTTTTATATGTTTCTTCATCAACAAGACCAACCTTATATCCTATATCTCTAAGTCTTAGGTCTGCATTGTCTTGACGAAGAAGGAGTCTATATTCTGCTCTGCTTGTCATCATTCTATATGGTTCTGTTAGTTGTTTTGTAACAAGGTCGTCAATTAAAACTCCTATGTAAGAAGATGCTCTATCAAGAATTATTGGTTCTTTGTTTTGAAGCATAAGTGCTGCGTTTATTCCAGCAACAAGCCCTTGTGCGGCAGCTTCTTCATAACCCGAAGAACCATTTATCTGCCCTGCTGCAAAAAGTCCAGCAATTTTTTTATATTCAAGCGAAGATTTAAGTTCTAGTGAATTTGTAAGGTCATACTCTATTGCATAAGCAGGACGAACTATTTTTACATTCTCAAGTCCAGGAAGAGTTTTATATATTTCAAATTGCACGTCTTCTGGAAGAGAAGAACTCATTCCAGATAAATACATCTCGTTAGTATAAAGACCTTCTGGTTCTACAAAAATTTGGTGTCTATCTTTTTCTGGATACTTTACAACCTTATCTTCTATTGAAGGGCAGTATCTTGGACCAGCACCTGTTATTTCTCCAGAAAAAAGTGGCGACCTATCAATGTTTTTTCTTATTATTTCGTGTGTTTTTTCTGTTGTATGGGTTAGGTAGCAAGAGACCTGCTGTTTTTGAATTTTTTCTCTATCGGTAGAAAAAGAAAAAGGAATGATAGGTTCATCGCCCTTTTGTTCTTCCATTTTAGAAAAATCAAGGCTTCTTTTATCTACTCTTGCAGGAGTTCCTGTTTTAAATCTTAAAATTTCAAGCCCTTCTTTTTTTAAAGAATCTGTTAAATGATTTGCTGCTCTAAGTCCGTTTGGTCCAGTTAACTCTTCCACATCTCCATAAATACAGCGAGCATTTAAGTAAACTCCTGTTGCAAGAATTACTGCTTTTGCATTATACCTTGCACCTGATACAGTCTTTACCCCGACAATTTTTTTTAAGGCAGATGCTGAATTACTTGATACGTCTTCACATATAAGTTCAGAAACTTCGGCCTGTCTTATTGTTAAATTTTTTGTGTTTTCAAGAACCATTCTCATTGATGCAGAATATTCTTTTTTATCGGCCTGGGCACGAAGTGAATGAACGGCAGGGCCTTTTGATACATTTAGCATTTTTGATTGGATAAAAGTTTTATCTATATTTTTACCCATCTCACCGCCAAGTGCATCAACTTCGCAAACAAGGTGTCCCTTACTTGAGCCACCAATGTTTGGATTACAAGGCATCATTGCAATATTATCAACAGATACCGTAAAAACAATTGTATTAAAACCAAGACGGGCTGTAGCAAGCGCAGCTTCACAACCCGCATGACCTGCGCCTACGACAACAACATCATAGTTTTCTACTATCGTATTTTTTTCACCAATTTGTTTTTGGTTCATAGATGAAAAAAAGAATTATCTGCCTTTATACTTTATAACAACGAAACGGTTTTGACCTGAGCCGCAACTTAAAGTTTCTACAGAAGAATCGCCTGCAAGTGTTTCGTGGATGATTCTTCTTTCATAAGAATTCATTGGTTCAAGACTTACGTCAGTTTTATTCCTTCTAACTTTTGATGCGATTGATTTTGCAAGACGCTCCAAAGTTTCTCTTCTTTTTTCTTTATAGTTTTCTGTATCAACAATTACTCTTGCCTTTTCAACGTCACCAGCATTTACTGCAAGGTTTAAAAGATGTTGAAGAGAAGAAAGTGTTTGACCTCTTTTTCCAATTACAAGACCCATCTTATCGCCAACAAGAACAACATTGATGTTTCTCTCTGGTCTATCAACTGTAATTTGAATTTCAGGGTCTGTTCCGATTGATGCAAAAATTGGTTTTAAGAAATTTGTTACAGCTTCTTTTATTTCAGCTTCATCTCTTTTAAGAGGTTCTTTTGGCATAGTATCTTTCTTGCGAGGCGCACTAGAGCGTTGGTAAGAATCTTTGGCCATAACAGCGCTTGTATCGCTTAAAGATTTTTCAAGGCCAGCAAGGAATTCTTCTTTAGAACTAAGCTGTTTTTCTGCTGTATTATTTGAGGCAGATGCTGCCTTTTCTGACTTAAACTCATAAATTTCGCTTCCGCTAGAAGCATCTGTTTTTTCAAATGTATTTTTAGGCGAGCTTCCTTTAAGCCAAAATTCTACTTCTACAGTTTTGCCAAGACCTAAAAATCCAGATTCTTCTTTTATTACAGAATATTCTAGGTTGTCGCTTGTTGTATTTAAATCAAGCATTGCTTGTGTAATTGCTTCATCTAGCGATTTTGCTTTTATTGTTAACTTTTCCATACTTGCTCCTTATTTATTTTTCTTGTCGTTGAACTTGCTTACCATTTTGGCATGGGCTGCAAGCGAGTTTGGATCTTCTTCTTTTGAGAAATAGAAGTCTTCGTTTTTAGTAATCATTTCTTGTTGACCTTGTAAAAGTTTTTCTCTGTTTTCTTGCTCTTTTTCAAAGTTTTGTTCACGTTCTTTTATAAGAGACCTTGTTCTGTTTGGATCAATAAGAGGAAGACCTTTCTTTGCTCTTTTTTGATTTGCTTTTTCAACATTTTGACGAACAAGTTCATCAAGGTCAATCTTTTCCATTTGTTTGTTGATGAAGATTTGTTGAATAAGCATGAACACACTTGATGCTACCCAGTAAATACCAATACCTGTTGCAAATTGAAAACAGAAGAACACAGAAACAAGTGGCATCATTACATTCATCTGCTGCATAGATTTTGCCATATCGTTTTCTGAATTTTGTGGTGCTCTACTTGACGTGCTCATCATTACTTTTGTTGCAACATATTGAGAGATACCTGCAAGAAGTGGAACGAGCCAGTAAACGTTTGGCATAAGACCAAATGCGATAGGTGCTGTTGCAAGGTCTAATCCACAGAAAGAATTTAGTGAATTAATTTCTGTAAGGTTTGTTTCTATTGTAGAAACTGCATTTGCAGGAAATTTTGCAAGAAGAGTTTTCATTTGGTCAGGATTTAATTTATAGAGAAAATCTATAATTAAGTTCTTTTGTGCGATCTCACTTGCAAGAGTTTCAAAACCATCAATCTTTGCTTGTTTTGCAAGTCCATCAAGATTGTTTTCTGTTATAAAAGTTCTTATTGTAGAAATAGCATTTACACCACCCATGCTATCAACGATAGCAATGAAGTGTTCTTTTACAGAGTCAACATAAGCAGGAATATTCATAATTACTCTATAAAGGGCAAATATGATAGGAAGCTGAATTACGAGTTGAAGACAACCACCTGTCATAGATGTTCCATATTTTTCATATACAGCTTTTATTTCTTGTTGCTGTGCAAACATTGATTGGTTGTCGTTTCTGCCTTTATATTTTTCTTGAATAGCCTGAACTTCGGGCTGGATTATTTGCATAAGTTTAGATGATTTTTGTTGCTTAACCGTAAATGGGTAAAGGATAACCCTTGTAAGGAGTGTGAAAATTATGATTGCAAGACCTATGTTTCCTATACCAATTTTATCAAGGACAACAAAAATGCCGTTCATTAATTTTCCAAAAACGAAAATTATTGGACCAAGAAGACCGCCTTCAGCGGTTAAAAAATAAACGTTCATTAATTTCTCCTAAAAATAGAATTAGAGATTTTAAATGAAGAGATTATAACTTACGGAACGGGGTCATAGCCACCGTCATTCCAAGGATTACAACGTATTATTCTTTTTATTCCTAAAAAACTTCCCTTTAGTGCTCCGTATTTTTCAATCGCCTGTTTGGTATATTCTGAACAGGTTGGGTTGAATTTACATCTTATATGTAGAGCCGAAGCAAAAAAAGGAGATAGTGTTTTTTGATATATATTAATTAAGAATAGAAAAACTTTCTTCATTTAAAATTTTATGTTTCTTATATAACTTTAAAAACGAATTTTTCAAAGTTTCAAAAGAAACTTCATCTGCACCCTTTCTAAAAACTATAACTATATCTATTCCCTTTGTTAAAAACCTATTTGTTAATCTAAATATTTCTCTTGCTCTTCGGGTTAAAAGGTGCCTAATCACCGAATTGCCAACTTTCTTTGAAACAGAAATCCCAAGTCGGTTACTTTCCGTTTCATTTTCTTTAATATACATGACAATGTTTTCATCGGCATTACTTTGCTTATTGTCATATACCTCTTTAAACTCTTTTGTTTTCTTTAATGAGTTTTTCATAATAATTTTGCACAGCGCATGTAAGAAAAAATCAGACAGCTATTTTAGCTCTCCCTTTTGATCTTCTTCTGCTTAAAACTTTACGACCATTTGCTGTAGACATTCTTTGTCTAAATCCGTGAACTTTTGCACGTTGCTTCTTTTTTGCTTGAAGCGTCATCTTTGATTTTGCCATTTTTACCTCCTTTAAGAATAGAAAATTATAGGAATGCTATTTTACTAAATAATAAATACCTTGTCAAATAAAGCTTTAGTCCTATGTCGCAAAATCCCCATAAGTAAAAGGTTATTTATGGGCGATTTTCATGCAAGCGATGAAGTTGTTGCCGCTTTCTGCGATGATTGGATCTATGTCAGATTTGTAATACATTGTTGAGTCGCCATCGGAACGAGTTACTTTATATAAGAGGTTATCGTAACCAGATATGAACATATAATCGCCATTGTTTAAATAAAGAAGTGCAGGAAGGCCATCACTTACATAATTTAAAACAGCATTAGTTGGAAGCTCAAAGCAATCAATTAAAAGATAGTCGCCAAAGTAATAACTTCCCTCATATAAATTTTTTATTTCTCTTAAATATATTGATGCTGTATCAAGAACTTCTCTAATATATTTTAGATTGGCCTTGTTTGTTCTGTTCCAAATCATGTTGCCACTTATATCTTTAACATAACCGCAGTTTTCATATACATCATTTACAGCAAGCGTAAGTCTTTTTCTTTTTGAAATAATAATTCCGTTTTCCATCGCAAGGAAAGTTCCTTTCTCACGCTCTTTTCTTTCAAGTTCATAGCCAGAATCTGTAGTTTCTATAAGTCTTTTTGTGCTGGAGGATACAAGCTGACCTCTAAATTTTGGATCTATAGGTAAGGCAGATATTCTAAGTTTTTCTCTTGTGACAAGAGTTTCAGTAACGTCTTGTTTTGAATTTTGGTCACCAAAGCTATTAACTATTGTTTCATAAGAAACATATTTTACTTGTCCGTTTTCTCTTTTGTATCTATTGTAGTGAGTGCGGTCCTGTGAGAAAGATACACCCGCAAAACAATACCCTTCTTGAGTGTAGTTTTTTGTTCTTCCACTTTGGCTATCAAAAAATTTAAATTCATCAACAAGTGTATCAATGTATCGCCCGTTTTCTATCCAAGGCTGCGATGATTTTTGTATGCCATACATTAAATCTTCATACATAAAACCATGTATAATTATAGGATTTCCCGATTCTCTTATTACCTGAGTATCATTTGTTTCAAAGTCGTAAAGATAAATAGTGTCAGAGTCGGTTCTTGAGTTGTTCATATATGCTATGCATCTGCCAGAACCACTTACGGCATAGGCAAGATCTTTTAGGTTATCGATGTTGGTTGTGAGCGATTTAGATTCTCTGTTGATTGTATAAACGCTGTTGTTAGAAAGAAAACACAAATCGCCTGCAAGCGAGAGGTATGAAAGCTGAGTTGTATCATATTTTATATTGTTATAACTGTCATAGATAGGAACAAAAAAGTTTTCTATAAGAACATCTTCAGAATTGTCATAGGTGTAAAAAAGTATTCCGTTATTTCCTTCGTGCGAGCCTCTGTTTACATAGCCATAAACAATGAAGTCTATGTCGCCGTTAGTTTGTGTATTTAAAATTTTGATGTCGTGTTTGTTGTAAATATATCTAAAGTCTGTTGGGTCTGTATCTCTATAAGTAAAAATGTTTAAAAATCTATTTCTATTTACATCATATCTCCATAGGTCTTTGTGTTTTGTAAAAGAAATAAATTCTCCTGATGCTGCAGACAGGCTTTGGAAACTTTCTTGGTTTGTGATTCCAAGAAGAATTTTATTTCTCTCGTAAATCATAGGACGGTTGGTAAAAATTTCTTCGGTCTTTCTTTCAAATTTCATAAGGTAGATACGAACTTCGTCCCAGCGAAGAACGAATTTATCGGTGTTGTAATAATAAGTTTTTACACTATCAAGACTGTCTATGTTGGTAGAGGTTACGTAATCAAGATTGACTATGAGCGATAGACCATCTGCCTCAATTATGTTGGTTAAGATTTCGCTTTCAAGTTTCATTCCAGAGCGTCCCCATGTGATTTGGTCAAATGTTGACTCAAGCGTAACTGTTGCAAGTGTTCTTGAATCGGAATTTGGATTTGGCTCGAGGTAAACGGCAAGAGGTCTTGCGTCATCATAATTAAAAGTATTTTTTGTAAAGTTTCTTGCAATCTCAAGCATCTGCTTGTAATAGTCTCTGTTAGGCGTTAAAAGTCTCGTAAAATAGTATATTTTTCCATCAAAATGCTCGGAATCAAGAATGATTGTAAGTTGATATTCTGAACCCTTAGTAAGCAGAGCCTCAACTCTAATTTTTGCTTCTATAGTATTTCCGTGAGATGAAACATTTGTTACCGAAGTTCTTTCTATAAGAGTTTTTTCATCATCATAACTTCTTATTTCGTAACTTACAGAAAGAGATTTTGCAGGAATTGCAGTTTCTGTTTCTATATAAATTGTTAGGTTTCTATCTTCAGGTAAGATTGTAACAAGGTCATCGGCTGCTGCGGTATAGCGGTTTGAGCGAAAGGCTCTAATTTCGTTTGAACGACCTTCTTCAATTTCAAAATAAATTATTGGAAGCGAAGATTTTTTGAGAGTTGAAATTGCCGTTGTTTGTTTTGGGGCAAATATTTTTGGAACGTTGAAAAAGAAAACTAAAAGAGCAGCGACAAAAACAAGAACATAAAGATATTCTATTCTGAAACTATATCTAAATCTTTTAGGAAAATCTTTAAGCCATCTGGCGAATCTATCGCTTCTTCTTTCTCTTCTGTTCTTCATTCACTATCCTATGGTTATAGTTCTGAATCTTTAATTTCGTTGTTGATTGCAGATTCAAGCGCAAGTCGTTGTTCTTTGGTAAGGGCAGTTGCATAACCTGCGATAACCTCTTTTACATAAAGGAAGTTGGCTGTTGAGTTACGCTGGCAGTCAATAATAAAGCCTGTGTTGGTAAGGTTTAAAAGTGCTATGGCAAATGAATAATTGCCTCCCATATCAAAGGCATCGTAGTTTACTATTCCTATCTTCTGGTAGCTTGAGCGCACATGTCTTTTTAAAACCTTGATAATTTCTTTCATCTTATCGCTTTCTTCAGATAGATAATCAAGGTCTCTTTTTAAATCTACAAAATAGTTCTCAAGGTTTTCTGCATTGCGTCCTCTCATAAAAATATCAAGTCTTCTATTTAAGTTAGCGTTTTCTCTCCATGCCATTGACGCAAGAACAATAGAGCATGTCGTAAGGAGTATGCAGAATATTGTAAAAAGTTCTATATTATTTGAAAAAAATGACATAATCTTTCCTATTATTTATTTTTTAATAATCTATATAAGTTATCAAGGTCTTGGTCGCTATAGAATTCTATTTCTATTTTGCCCTTCTTGTTGCTTCTTTGCACAATAGTAACTTTTGTTCCAAGACTTTGAGTGAGTTGCTCTTCTAAAACTTTTATTTGCGCACTTTGGCTTACAGGTTTTTTTGGTTTATATCCAGGTGCACTCTTTTTCAAATATTCTTTTACTGTGTATTCAGTGTCTCTAACAGAAAGATTTCTTTCAACAATAAATTTTGCAATTTCTTTTGCTGCTGTTTGGTCTTCTATAGGAACAAGTGCTCTTGCATGACCTGCCGTAAGTTTTCCTTGCTTTACAAGATCTATAATTTCTTTATCAAGTTTTAGGATACGCATTGCATTGGCAATAGTTGCTCTATTTTTGGCAACCTTTTCTGCAAGCGCTTCCTGGGTATAACCATATCTGCCTATAAGATCTTGGTAGGCAAGCGCTTCTTCAACGATGTTAAGGTCCTCTCTTTGGATGTTTTCGATGAGGGTCATCTCGCTTGATACTTGCTCGTCAACATCCTTTATGATGACAGGAACTTTTGAAAGGCCAGCCTTTTTTGCAGCGCGCCATCTACGTTCTCCCGCGATGATTTCATAAAGGGAGCCCGATATTTTTTTAACAATTAGGGGCTCAATAATGCCGTATTCTTCAATACTTTTTGCAAGCTCATTTAGCGGTTCTTCTTCAAAAACCTTTCTTGGTTGCTTGTTGTTTGGCTGGATAAGACCGAGCGAAACCATAAGTGGTGTGCCCGCAAGTCCTGCATTATTTGTTTCGCTGGCAGATGTAGAAAGGTTTTGGTTTTGCACGCCTGCACTAGGTCCTTGCGCAGAACTTGCTGTGCTTTCTGAGTGTGATACACCTTGAGGCCCTGCTACACCTGCAAGATTTGCCTGCGTGCTAGCCTGATTTTCTTTTGTTACTCTGCGGACTGCTTCATCGCCAAAAAGTGCGCCAAGTCCAGATGTTCCGAGTCCAGATTTTTTTGCCATGTTATACCTCGTTTATGCTTTGTTCTATTATTTCGGATGCAAGGTCGCGGTATGCTTTTGCACCGGAACTTGTCCTGTCGTAATCAATGATTGACTCTCCATAGCTTGGGGCTTCGGCCATGCGCACAGAGCGAGGAATTATTGAGTTAAAGGTCTTGATGCCAAGTTGCTTCACGGCGTTTACGACCTCGCCAGAAAGACGGTTTCGTGCGTCAAACATCGTAAAGAGGATTCCTTCTATGAAGAGATTTTTATTCATTTCTACCTTTACAAGGTCTATGGTTTTTAGGATTTGTGAAAGTCCTTCAAGGGCATAATATTCACATTGAACAGGAATGAGAACGCTGTCGGCGGCACTCATTGCATTAAGGGTTGTAAGGCCAAGTGATGGTGGGCAGTCTATTATGATGTAGTCGTAAGAAGTCCCCTTTTCGGTATTGTCAGCATTGTCAACTTTAGTTGACGCATTGGTTGTTCCCTGCTTTGTTTCAGTATCTTTTGTATTATTGTTGTCAACTGTAGTTGACACAGGCTTTTTGCCCGATTTTAGATCTTTTAGAGCTTCAAGTTTTTCCTTTAGGACAGCAACTTTTCTTGCTTTTTCTGATTCTTCTGAGTTTTTTTCTGAATCTAGGGGCTCAATTTTTGTTTTTAGGGCCGCATGTGGGGCACTTGTTTGAGCAAGTTCTATGTCAAAAGCAGCAAGATTTATGTCTCCAGATATAATATCAAGGTGTGGTTTTAGTTTTTTTATCGCAGTCCTAACATCTAGATCTTCTTCGATTACATCATAGATTGTGTTTTCTATATCATTTGCCTTGACCCCAAGCCCTCTTGTTGCGTTGGCCTGAGGGTCAAAATCGATTAAAAGTGTATCCAAACCAGCCTCTGCGAGGGCAGACGCCAAATTAATCGCCGTGGTGGTCTTACCAACACCGCCTTTTTGGTTTGCTATAGCTATAATTTTGCTCATATTATTTAGGATGGTATTTTACTATTTTATATTTATTGTGTCAATATGAGCTGTTGACAGAACAAGCCAAATTTAGTATTATCCACCTATGAAAACGATGAAAACATCAAAAATCGCGACGCTAGCGCTTCTAATAGCAATAATCCTTTTGCTCGCCTTTACCCCATTTGGCTATTTAAGAACTTTCGGGCTTTCAATCCAGCTCATTACGATTCCTGTGGCTGTTGGTGCCTGCCTCTTTGGGGCAAATGTTGGACTTGTTCTAGGTCTTGTTTTTGGTATTACAAGCTTTGCCCAGGCTTTTGGGATTGAGCCATTTGGGACAATGCTTTTTTCTATAAATCCTTTGGGAACCTTTATTATGTGCATAATTCCTAGGATTTTGGCGGGTTTTTTGCCAGGACTTTTATCAGAAAAACTTGGTAAGAACTCTTTAAAACCTTTTGTTGTTTCCTTCATGGTTGCCTTTTTAAACACTTTGTTTTTTATGATTTTCTTCTTGGCGTTTTTCTGGGGAACAGAATTCGTTCAGTCTTTAAATACAGATGGTAAAAATATAATTCTTTTTGTCTTTGCCTTTGTTGGCATTAACGGTGTTGTTGAGTGGGTTTCAACGACAGTTGTTGGCGGAGTTGTGTCTAAGGCGGTTATGACCGTGGTTGGAGAAAGCAGCCATTAATTGTTTCACGTGAAACAGGATAGGGGTCCCCGGAAATGCGCAGCATTTCTGGGGTAGAGGAGATGCAGCCGAACGGGCGCTGGCCGTGATCCTGCAAGCGCCCAGCTAGAGTGAGGCTCGCATCGACGAAATGAGGTCCGCATTTATGATGTTCCACGTGAAACATAAAAGCGCCCAGGTTATAATGGGCGCTTTTTTATTTCATTTGGTTTTCTTGGATATTTGCCTGGGGTAGAAGATATCTTTTTGATCTCTATCAGAACCCTTTCCTTATCATCTGGCTCAGACCCTATATAATAAGAAGAAACTCCAATATTTTTAGGATCACCGCCTAAAATCTCTATTGCCTTTTTTGCACTTTCAATTTCATCCTGGCTGTCAGCCATTTTATATGAAACAAATGAGCCTCCAACTCGGACAAAAGGAATACATAGCTCGCACAGCTCTGGAAGTGCTGAAACAGCTCTTGCCACCGCTATATCGAACTTTTCGTTAAACCCTACTTCGTGAGCTAGGTCCTCAGCGCGAGCATGGACAAGTTCAACACCTTCCAATTTGAGAGCCTCGACAACATCTGCCAAAAAATCCAGCCTCTTTTGAAGGCTATCACAGAGCGTGAGCTTAAATCCTCTGCCCTTAAGCGCAATCGCTAGCGGAATTCCAGGAAAGCCAGCCCCTGTCCCAACGTCAATTATTTCAGCATCTGCCCTAGATTTTAGCTGGCAGATGTCTAGATTTACGATGGAGAGGCTGTCAATGAAGTGCTTTTTGATGAATTCGGTCTCGTCCGTGATGGCGGTGAGGTTTAGGACCTTGTTTTTTTCATGGACCATGTTCATATAGGTCAAAAGGTCGGTTTTTGCCGCATCGTCTAGCCACGGAAGGGCTGTATTTAGTTGTGAAAAAAGGGTTATTTTGCTCATAATTTTATTAAATTTGTGTTAAAAAATGCTTGACTTTATTGAAATTTTTATGATATTATACTATCTCGCGCCATTAAACGCAATAGTTTTTTGTCGCCTGAACTTTGACAATTTAAGATGAATAAACTATGACCCGAATTCCAAATTAAATTTGGT
>JAEEGL010460262.1_pt1 | contig 13464 bp, 23 predicted proteins | sample 9134231 | NCBI WGS metagenome assembly JAEEGL01 (sample SAMN16246548, study PRJNA631951) | gut metagenome | biome: gut microbiome; feature: rumen; material: fiber-attached | host: Bos | place: Iran: Karaj | collected 2018-10 | reverse complement strand
AAGTTATAATTCATTTCGTAACCTAACAAGTAACCATCAAGGCAATAATTATTATAGATAATCAATATGTTGCTCCTCCAGCAATAGGGGACAACTTTGTTAAAATATTCACAATGTCGCACAGCCAACAATCTAACTCACTGCATAGAGGGCGCGCCTCCATCCATTCATGCACACGTCATACAATCGCCAACGAGATAGACAGAGCAAGCGCAAGCAATACCGACGGCATCACCCAACTAGTGCGGTCATCGCGGCGCGACCGCCCGCGGCGCATAGATAGAGACGCGCAAGCATTGACGCAAGCGCGCAAGCGCGGCGCCTCCAGCCATTGAGTGATGCATGAGCGGATGTATAACGCATGTTATGTATGCAAGGCAGACAGACGCATTAATAGATAGTAGTGTGCAGGCGCGCAAAATATAACAGGTGTTATATATAGATGCCGCAGTAGCGAAATATAACGCGTGTTATCTATCATGATGTGGCACCAGTCAACCCTTGTTAAAATTTTCACAATCGATCGATATCAGATACAAGTGGGGACAAGATTGTTAAAATATTCACAAAGTCCCGCGATGCCCAGGCGCGCGAAAAATAACATGCGTTATCTATCAACTACCCACTAACGCGCTAGTTAGTTCAGACTAACTATGCCAAGACAACGCGCTAGTTAGTTTAATCTAACAAACAGCAAATCTAACGTTTCCATGCAGGCGAAAAATAACACGCGTTATCAATCCTCCAGCCCACTAGCGGCGAGATTGTTAAAATTTTCACAATCGACAGATACCATGCATCTCTGCTTGTTAAAATTTTCACAAGCAATCCTCCATGCCGCAAGTGGCGAGATTGTTAAAATTTTCACAATGTCTTTTATGATGTACTAGCGCGCGAAAAATAACACGCGTTATACTTACTTCTGTTGTTAACAAAGATAACAGATGTTATCGTTGCATCGACCAATTAACGCGCTAGTTAGTTCAATCTAACTAACATATGCCAAAGCGACGCGCTAGTTAGTTTAATCTAACTAACAAGTAAAATCGCATACTTCTTAAATAACGCGCGTTATCATAACGGACGTTATGAGAGCCTCCAGCCATTGCGCTTGTTAAAATATTCACAAGCGCAATCACTAGGCGCGCGAAATATAACGCATGTTATCTATGCCCAAGCAAAGCGCTAGTTAGTTCAATCTAACTAACAAGAAGAATCGTGTATCGATTAAATAACAGGCGATATCTAACAGAGCCTCCAGCCAGTCAACCTTTGTTAAAATATTCACAATGTCAAGGCGCGCGAAATATAACACGCGTTATATATGCCATAGCAAGGCGCTAGTTAGTTTAATCTAACTAACATGTAATGCCATGCATCGATTAAATAACGCGTGATACATAATGCGCGTTATCGTCTTGCCTTGCGTCCGCAAGTAGCGAGATTGTTACTTTTTTCACAAACTCGCGAATGTAAAGCGCGCGAAGGATAACGCGCGTTATCTATACTTCTGCCCAAGCAACGCGCTAGTTAGTTAAATCTAACTAACATGTAAAGTGGGGCTTCTCTTGTTAGCGGCTAGTTAGTTCAATCTAACTAACAAGTGATATGTCGCATCGGTTAAATAACGCATGATGGATAACGTCTGCTCCTCCATGTGGCAAGAAGCGAGATTGTTACTTTTTTCACAAACTTCTTAGACGCTCCATTGAAGCGCGCTTGTTAAAACTTTAACGAACTTGTCCGCACTAACGCGCGCTTGTTAAAACTTTAACAAATAGCAAAAGGCGCATTCGATTCGTTAAAATAATCACAATGTCCCTCCAGCTTGCAAGTGGCGAGATTGTTAAAATATTCACAAACTCGGGCAATAGGCAAACGCGTAGATAACAGGCGTTATGCATGAACGCGTCATTGATAGATAACGCGCGTTATCTATGCATCGACCAAACAGCGCTTGTTAGTCTAGCCTAACGACTAAAGCAAGCCATGCGATAGTTAGTCTAACCTAACAGCCAAGAGCAAAGACGCGGCGCAAGCGTAGCGCGCAAGCGTAGCGCACAAGGCGCAAGGCGCGCAAACCTCCAGCCAACGAGCAAAGAAGAAGCGAGGGCTTTACGCCCTCGCTTTGTTGACCTTGTCCTCGTTCCAGTTGGTCCGCTTCGTGAACTTCTGCGTCTTGTTCATCGTGTTCTTCATCATGTTCTTATTGGTGTTGTTGCGGTAGTTGCTCATCGTGTAGTTCTTCATCTTCTTTGTTTCCTCTCTGGTTTGTTTGGGTTTTCCTTCCCTCTTTCTGTCTGTATTATAGCAGAATACCGGCTATTCGTCAAGCGTTTTTTAAAACTTTTTTCAAGAATTTTTGCAGGCGCAATCCTCTTCCGAAAACGTTTTCGTAAAAATGCTATATGGTTGAATAACGCTTGTTATCTAATCACGCAAAAGAGAAAGGGCTTTTCAGCCCTTTCTGTTTTTGTTACTCTTTACTCTCTGATTCATGTGATATTCTTTATTGCTATACTCTTTAAGTTTCCTTGCCCGCGCCCCATTTGCATCGTTCCGAACCGCGCTTGCCATCATCGTGTTAACCTTCATTTTCTTGTCCTCGCTTTCTTTTTGTTGTTTGTTGTTATTCCCTTGAACTGATTGTATTATAGCAAAAGACCGGCTATCTGTCAAGCACTTTTCAGAAACTTTTTCAAAAAATTTTTGAAGCCTCCAGCAACATAACAAGCGTTACATATCATTGCCATATCGCACGAGATCGTTAAAAAATTCACAAACTCCAGACAAGAGAAGAGGGCTTCCGCCCTCACTCTTTTACAATCACCAGGCTTTCATCCGGATCGTGTGAGTACCACTTTTCCAGTTCTTCCAGAGCCTCTTCTGCCTCTTCCCTGCTTTCGTACTCTTCATCGTTCATGTAGGTTTGTTCTCCGTTCCAGTCTTCCAGTTTGATAACCCACTTCATTTTTTTGTTCCTCACTTTCTTTTTTGTTCTCCCTTGTTCTGACTGTATTATAGCATCATGCCGGTCTCTTGTCAACCACTTTTCCGCACTTTTTTAAAAAAATTTTTCAAGTGCAATCCTCTTCCGAAAACGTTTTCGAAAATGGTCTCTCATCCTCCAGAGCGAAAACGTTTTCGTAAAAAGTAGCATACAACAATTAAATAACGCTTGTTATCTAATCGCATAAAAGAAAAGGGCTTTCGCCCTTTAGAACGGTTTCAGTTCATCCGGAATCTTGTAAATGTGTTCTCCGATTTCTTCCAGTTCTTCCGGTTCAATCTCCCAGTCTCCGAGAAAGTTCATCATTTCCGCTTTCGTCTTGAAGGTGATTTCTTCAGAGTCTCCGCAGTAGATTCCGACGTTTACCAGTACGAACATTGTTTTTTCCTCACTTTCTTTTTCTTGTTGTTGTTCTCCCTTGTTCTGATTGTATTATAGCAGATTACAGGCGAACCGTCAAGCCCTTTTTGAAAACTTTTTCAAAAAATTTCAAGCCTCCAGCCATGCGCGAGATCGTTAAAAAATTCACAAAGCGCGAGATTGTTAAAAAATTCACAAGCGCGGCAAAAAGGGAGGAGGGCTTTAGCCCTCCTTTTCCTTGATGTCTACCATGCCCCATTCGATATACATCTTGATTTTTTCCAGCGCCTCCAGAATTTCCTTTACTTCTTCTTTCGTCTCCGCTTTTTCCAGCTTTTCCGCGATCTTCCGCAGGTCTTCCACTTCGTACTTGAACATTTTTGTTTTCCTCACTTTCTTTTTGTTGTTTCCCTTTGACTGATTGTATTATAGCAAAAAGGCGCGCGCTTGTCAACTGTTTTTTGAAAAGATTTTCAAAAATTTTTCGCCTGTATAGAATAACGCTTGTTATCCATCATGGCAGAAAACGCGTTTACGGAAGCGTTTTCGTAAATGGTTTTCAAGAGGCGTTTTCGAAAACGTTTTCGTAGACGATTCGCAAGATGCTTTTCCGAAAACGTTTTCGTAACTAGATATTCAAAAAGGGCTTTCGCCCTTTAATCGTTTTGTGTTCTCGGTTTCTTTCCGTCAATCTCGATGAAGTGTCCATCTTTTTCGATGATGTAATGCTTATCTTCAAGAAAGATTCTGTCAAGGTGGGCTCTCACTTCTTCAATCGTTTCGTACTGGTAATCGTTGATATCGGAGTGATCCCAGTTCTTAAGATACAGTCTGTACATTTTTCGTTCCTCACTTTCTTGTTGTGGTTTTCCTTTGTTCTGACTGTATTATAGCGCATCTTCCGCGTCTTGTCAACTGTTTTTTGAAAAAAATTTTCAGAAAAAAGCAAAATAAAATTTTCCCGCGCCTATTGACAAACCACTCAAAAACTGCTATAATACAATGGGAGAACGATACTTGTTAGTTGAGACTAACATGCTTGTTAAAAATTTCACAAGCGCGCGGATTTGCGAAAACGTTTTCGAAAACGGTTTCTTAATTCGCTTCCGAAAACGTTTTCGGAAAAGGGTTTAAATAAAGGGCTTTCGCCCTTTATTCGATTCCCATCATTAATGCGGTGTAGATTCTCAATGCTTGGTCTTGCTGTTCTCCGTCTTCTGCCGCTTGCCACATTTTGCTATCGATTCGGTTTAGTTCGTTTTCCTGTCCTTCTGTCGTCTTGTACTTGAGAATCTTGTTTGCGAAGATTGCAAGGGCTTCGATGTAATTTTCTTCTTTCAGAAGGCGGCGAATCTGATTTTTCGTGAGTCTCATTTTTTCTTTCCTTCCCTTCCCTCTTTCTGACTGTATTATAGCACTATATCCGCGCCGCGTCAATGGTTTTTTGAAAAAAATTTTCGGAAATTTGAAAAAGAAAAATTCCGCATATGCATTGACAGGCGCGGGAAAATTTGCTATAATACAATGGGAGAACGATATATGTTAGTTTAAACTAACATACGAGATTGTTAAAAATTTCACAAGCGCGGGACAAAGGAAAAAGGGCTTTCGCCCTTATCCGATGACTACATCGCCTTGCCTATTAATAGATACTTCTTCAACTTCAATTTCAGGTCCGCCATCGCCTTGCACTCGAATAACCGCGTCCTTGTCATACTGTGCAAGGATTTCCATCAATTCGCGTACTGTCATTTTTTTTGTCCTCACTTTCTTTTCTGTCGTGTTTGTTGTTTCCTTTGTTCTGACTGTATTATAGCAAACAGAAGGCGACTTGTCAACCACTTTTTGAAAAAAATGAGTGAAAAAACAAAAAAGTTTTTTCGTGTATCCGCTTGACAGCAAACCGATTTTCTGCTATAATATAATGGGAGAGCGTCCTTTGTTAGTCTAGACTAACACAAAGCGAATCCGCAAAAGGGATTGTTAAAAATTTAACGATGGAGGCGCGGGCGCGCTTGTTAAAATTTTAACAAGGCGCATATAAAGAAAAGGGCTTTCGCCCTTTAGGGAAGCATTAGCGCGTTATTCAATCTTTGCTGTTGTGCGAAGAGAAGCGACCAATTATTCAACTGTTCAACTTCCGCGGCAGTGGGTTTCGTGTTCAGCATGAGGAACAGGGCAAGCGTAACGATTGCGGTAAGCGTGAGCGTGATTACGATGATTGCAATCTCTTTCTTTGTCATGGTTTTTGTCCTCTCTTTCGTGTTGTGGTTTTCCTTTGTTCTGATTGAATTATAGCACTATTGCGCCTTGCTGTCAATGGGTTTTTGAAAAAAAATTGAAGAAAAAAGAAAAAACTTTTTTCTGAAAACGTATTGACAGGAGGGCGAATTTTTGCTATAATAAAATGGGAGAACGACCATTGTTAGTTTAAACTAACACGATGGAGGATCGTTAAAATTTTAACAATCTCGAGATTGTGAATTTTTTAACAATCTTCGAGATTGTGAATTTTTTAACAAGCCATATATAAAGAAAAAGGGCTTTCGCCCTTTACTCTTTCACGATTATCAACTCTTCGTCAGGATCGCAGGAGTACCATTTTTCCATTTCCTCAAGGGCTTCTTCCGCTTCTTCTCTGGTCTCATACTCTTCGTCGTTCATGTAAACCTGTTCACCGTCCCAGGATTCCAGTTTGATGACCCACTTCATTTTTTTGTCCTCTCTTTCGTTTGTTGTTGTTGTTTTCCTTTGTTCTGATTGAATTATAGCAGATTTGCCTTGCTCTGTCAAGCGTTTTCAAAAAGTTTTTTGAAAAATTTTTTCCTTGTATCGGTTACGTGAAAAGTTACATAACGCGCGCTTGTTAAAATTTTAACAATCTTGTATATACGCGAGATTGTTAAAAATTTCACAATGGACGTATTAGAAAAAGGGCTTTCGCCCTTAATCATTAAATACAATTTTAATCGGCTTGTTTTCCGCAATCTTCTTTGCAAGTGTTTTTGCTTCTTCGATATTCAAGCCCACTGCAACAGCTTTACCATTGTTATACACTCCATAATAACCGCTTGCCAATTCTCTAATGTAGACATATTTCGTGTTCTTCATCTTTTTTTGTCCTCTCTGGTTTATTGGGTTTTCCTTCCCTTTTCTTGATTCTATTATACCACAAGCGCGGGAAAATTCAATAGTAAAAATACACAAAATTCAAAAAACTTTTTTGTTTATTTTGACGATTGATTTAAGCGCGCGTTTCTGTTATAGTATAATGGGAGGGCGACCATTGTTAGATAAGACTAACACAACAAAGATCGTTAAAATTTTCACAAACTCGCGATTGTGAAAAATTTAACAAGCGCAAGACGATTGAATAATATAACAAGTGTTATATTAACGCGCAAAAAGGGAAGGGCTTTCAGCCCTTCCGATTCTTGTTTCCCTTTACCCTGTGCGTAACATGGTTTTCTTTGTTCAAAAACTCCCGCAGCTTTTTCGCCCTTGCCCCGTTCGCGTTGTTCCTGTTTTCGCAGGTCATAATCGTGTTAATCTTCATTTTCTTTTCCTCTTTTCTTTTTTTTTTGTTCTCCCTTGGAACGATTATAGTATAGCATATCGCGTCCCACTTGTCAACCACTTTTTTCGATTTTTTCAAAAAAATTTTTGTGAAAGTTTTAACAATCTTCCCGCGCATCAAGATCGTTAAAATTTTAACAATCTTGAATTTGTGAAAAATTTAACAAGCCGCCCATGAGAAAAAGGGCTCTCGCCCTTTATTCTTCGTCTTCTTCCTCTTCCTCTTCCCATGTCCATCTTTCTACTACTTCATCATCAACCGTCAGCGTTAAGGCGTTGATTCTGCAATGCGGAGCGCTTTCTTTCCACTCTCTGAAAAATTCCCGCGCCTCTTCCTCATTCGTAAAGTATTCCATCCAGTCTTCATCGGAATTGATTCGATTGCATTCTACCATCCACCACTTCATTTTTTTATCCTCGCTTTCTTTGTTGTTGTTTTCCTTTGTTGTGATTACATTATAGCACGCTCTCCCCATTCTGTCAAGCGTTTTCAGAAAAGTTTTTTAAAAAATTTTTCGCCTGTTTCAATCGTATAGATTGTGAAATTTTTAACAAACTTGAACCAATACAACATTGTTAAAACTTTCACAATTACCGCATAAGAAAAGGGCTTTCGCCCTTAGTCTAAATACCATGCCTTTTTGTATCCGTTTTCTTGCAACAGTCTCATTGCTTCTTCATAGTCTTTCTTATAAGTGTATTCAAACCAATTGACTTTATGCCTTGCCATATACATCAAGCTTTCTGTCAAGAACCGTTCTCCGCGTCCGTATCTTCCCGCGTATACAATCTGCTTTCCCTGCTCTTCGTCTTCTTCAATGCGGATTAACCAATTCCGATTCCCGCTAACTTTGCTGAAAACCAGCATTCCGATTTTCACATTTAGGAGCGCTCCCATGATTTCATTCAACATCTTTTTTCTTCCCTTCTGGTTTTTAGGGTTTTCCTTCCCTTTTCTTGATTGTAGTATAGCAGAGAGGCGCGGAAAAAGCAATAGTCAAAATAAACAAAATTCAAAAAGTTTTTTGTTCAGTTTCCCCATTGACAGGAAAACGATTCAATGCTATAATATAATGGGAGGGCAATATCTGTTAGTTTAACCTAACATGGAGGATTGTGAAATTTTTAACAATCTTGATGAAATGCGAGATTGTGAAAATAATAACAAACTTTTTTCAAAAAAAATTCAAAAAACAGTTGACAAGTGCGCTTCCGTCTGCTATAATACAATTGTCAGAAGGAAAGAAACAAACAACACACGAAAGAGAGGAAAACAAAATGAAAATCAATAGCATCATGGCAAGCGCGGAAAGAAACAATGCAAACGGCGCGCGGGCGCGGAAAGTGAAAGAGTATAGCAACAAAGAAAACCATATGGATTATCGAATCAGGACAAACAAAAACAGGAAGGGCTAAAGCCCTTCCTTCCTTTTGCTGAATTAAATAACAAGCGTTATTTAAAACCAGTATAAGTTCGTGAAATTTTTCACAATCTCGACTTTGTTAAAATTTTCACAATCTCAAAGATCGTTAAAATTTTCACAATCTCAAAGATTGTGAAAATTTTAACAAGTACCATATAAGAAAAGAAGGGCTTTCGCCCTTCTTTCACCAAAGGTCAGGCATCTTGTAAATGTTAATCCCTACTTCCTCCAATTCGCTCAGGTCGAAAATCTCAAACATTTCAAGGAATTTCATCATTTCCTTTTTCGTCTTGAAGGTCATCTCGTCGGAATCGCCCTCGTAGATTGCCAGGTTAACCAGAGTGTAAGCAAGTTTCATTTTTCTTTCCTCTCTTTCGTGTTGTTGTTGTTTTCCTTGTTTCTGACTGTATTATAGCATTGAAAAGTCAATCTGTCAACTATTTTTCAAAAAAAAATCAAGAAAAAAGAAAAAAAGTTTTTTCCGATACTTATTGACAGAAAACAGGTTTTCTGTTATAATACAATGGGAGAACGACCCATGTTAGCCCAGACTAACATCTTAAAGATTGTGAAAATTTTCACAATCTCGCACCAATATAAGATTGTTAAAATTTTCACAATCTCAAAAGTCAAAGTCAGTCAAAGTCAAAAGATTGTGAAAATTTTCACAAACTTTCAAACCATGCAATTCGATAAATAACTTAAGTTATATTATAAGCATAAAGAAAAGAGGCTTTCGCCTCTTTCCTCTTTACTCCTCATCAATCCACCATTCATATATCTGTCCGTTTACTTCAAGAAGAAATTTGTCGCCCTCAATCCATCCTTCGGAAGTGGTAGCCGTCTGAATACCCATTTTGTAACCAATCAACATAACCAGTGCAAGCGCGGCGACCATAACCATTTTTTTCATTGTCTTTTTTCCCTTCTGGTTTTTTCGGGTTTTCCTTCCCTTTTGTTGAGCTAAGTATAGCATTAAAGCGCGGAAAAGTCTATCCACAAATTACACAAATTTCGAATAAGTTTTTTGTGCATATTTGCACCGTACAAAATGCGCGCGGCGCCGCCCTCCTCCACCATCCGCATTATATCATACTTAAGTCAACCTTGTCAATACATTTTTCAGAAAAAAATTGAACAAAAAAAAAATATACTGCTTTTCAGCAGTATATCAGGCTCATATCTTCCCACTTCAGAATTGAAATCTGATTGCAAGCCCTTCCGATTTCCATTGCCTGCTTTTTCGTCTTGATTCGCTTGCTCTTGTCAATGTAATAAATTCCGTCACTATACCAAATTCCGCAATTCCCTTTGTACGCCTTTACCGCGTCCATTGCTTCCCGCGCCGTCTTGCACTCCACGCCCTCTGTTGCTACTTGATAGCCCGTTTTGTAAACAATGGGCTTTCCCGCTTTGAGAGTCAATCCGTCATTGTTTGCAAGCTTGCGGATCGTTCTAATGTTAATCATTTTCGCGCCCTCCCTTTTCCTTTTGTGCCTTTATTATAGCATCCGAAGCCCAATAATTCAATCGTCAAAATATACAAATTTTGAATTGAATTTTTGTTTAATTTGACGGTTGATTTATCCGCGCGCATGGTATATAATACAATTGCACTGGAGAGTAGGACAGGGGAGAGTGAAGGCATATGTTAGTCTAGCCTAACATACCGATTGTTAAAAATTTCACAAACTCGCGCTTGTTAAAAATTTCACAATCTCGCTTGTTAAAAAAATCGCAATTCGCGATTGTTAAAAATTTCACAAACTCAAGTTTGTTAAAAATTTCACAATGCGCGCTTGTTAAAAAATTCACAAATACCATATAAGAAAAAAGGGCTTGCGCCCTTAATTCATTTTGTAAGTAACCACTTCGTGATCTTCGTACGCCCTTCCGTCTTCGTCAATCTTCAAATCCCATTCGCAGTCATAGCAATCATTTCCAGAGCAACCATTCAGCATTCCGACCAATTCTTTTATCGTGTAATATTCCCGCTTAATCCGCACAATCCTTTTTGCGCCCTTCCACTTCAGAACCGTATCAAGCGTGACTCCGAAAGTATCCCAATTCCACTCACGCTCTTTAAATTCGCGATCTCCGAAAAACTCTTTCGCTTTTTCGATTCCCGCCGCCGTCTGCTTCGTCATTGCCATCTTTTTTTCTTCCTTCCGGTTTTTGTGGGTTTTCCTTCCCTTTTCTTGAGTCAAGTATATCATGGGAAGCGCATAAATGCAATCGTCAAACCTAACAAAAAAATGCCAACTTTTTTGTTCAAAATTTTTTTCGATTCCGCGCAAAAACCCATTGACAAAACGGCGCCTTGACTGTATAATACAAGTACACTTGATGACAGCGATCGGGATCGTGTAGAGGGTGGGTAGGTTCAGGAGGAGTCTAGGCACTCTGCCTTGACTTTCTTTGACCATTGCGCGCGTTATATAACGTCTGTTATATAACAGCTGGATTGTTAAAAAAATCACAATCGAAGGTCAAAGTCAGTCAAAGTCAAATTCAAATAACATGCATTATATAATTCACGTCTGTTAAAAATTTCACAAGCGAAGGTCAAAGAAAGTCAAGAGCCTCCAGCTCGTTATATAACGTCCCGTTATATAACGTCAAGCTCGTTAAAAATTTGTCGAGCTCGTTAATTCCTTGTCAAGCTCGTTAATTTTTTGACGAGCTCGTTAATTCTTTAACGAACTCGCCGTTATATAACAAGGCGTTTTCGAGCTGTTAAAATTTTAACGAGCTCGTGAATTTTTTAACGAGCTCGTGTTATATAACGCGAGCTGTTAGGCGCGCCTAACACGAGGCATCCCATTTCATTATACCACTTTCGAGCTGAGCTGTCAACCGTCAAGTTGCACAAAAATTTGCCCGCGAATTTGTGCAAAATTTTTTTCAAAAAAGGGTTGACGGCACCGCGCCGGGCGTGCTATAATGAGCCATCAAATGAAGGGAGCGGACACGATGGATAAGATGGAGCGGATGGCGACCCTGTACCACGAGCACAGCGGCGCGCAGGTCTACGCACTGGGTTTCCCCTATGCACACAGTCTGTATGTGGCGAAGCTGACCTTTGAACAGCTGAGTGCTTACCTCAAGCTCGACCGGGCAAGCTCCAAGCGGGGCGGATTCCTCAAGCTCCGCATCCGGATGAAAGCGGCGCAGCGGAAAGCTCTCGCGGAGATCGCGGAGCTGGTCGGCGACTGGGACGAGCTGATCGAAGTCAAGGACGGATGGAACCGCGGCGAGCACTTCGAACGAGTACTGACGGAACGGTGGACGGGCGAGCGGTGGACGAAAGACAGCGTCCGGTTCGACCAGTGCGGCGACATCCAGGTGGACGGAGTCGAGATTCAAATCAAGCTCGATGGAGCCGAGCTGACGAACGAGAAGGTGCTGGCGGGGCTGTAAGCCCCGCCCACCTCTCAAAAAAAGTGTTGACAAGCCGGACTGTAAGTGATATAATCAAGCTACAAAAGGACAGAGAAAGGAAGCTACAAAAATGAAGAATCAGAACGAAATCGCCAACCTGCTGAACATGGTGGCCAGGAACTACGGGCTTGAGTGTGAGCTGACCATCAAGGTCTTCCGCGCGGCTGAGAACGGCGCGACGCTCGACGCTCTGCAGGACATGGTGACGAGCTACTTCGACGAAGAGGATGAGGACGAGGACGAGGAGCCCTGACGGGCTCCTCCATTTTGTACCGGCAAGCTACTGCGCCTCCAGCTTTATCGGCAAGCTACCACGCCTCCATTTTGTGCCGGCAAGTTACCACGCCTCCAGCTCTACCGGCGCGCATCGCACACCGTTATATAACATGTGTTATATATCGGGCAAGAAAAAAGGCGGCGCAAGCCGCCTTTGACCATTGCTGACTTACTTCTGCTTCGCGGCCTTCTCCATCGCCTTCTGCGCTTTCGCGTCAGCCTTCTGCGCCTTCTCATCCTGCCACGTCTGCGCCGCCTCATAGGGATCGAACGCGGGAGAAATCTTCGTGGCCTTGTACGCCTTCGACTTCACGGAAATTTCCGTCCAAATCTCCTGTCCGTCAACCGTCTGAAGAATAGCCCACGATCCGTCAGCGAACTGAACAGCATCATTCGCGGCGAAAATCTCAGACAGCAGAGCGGCAGTCATGTTACGGGCAGTGGTCTTCATCTCAACAGAATTCATCATAGGGCAATTTCCTTTCTGGTTTTTAAGTGTTTTCCTTCACTTGATAGTCTTATTATAGCACACGATTTGAGAAAAGTCAAGAGTTTTTTTAATTTTTTTGAGGTTAATTTCTGGTCGCGTTGCGCCTCCAGCACACTACTTTCCTTCCCTCATTTCGTAAATACATTATACCATTTTTTTTAGAAAAAGTCAAGAGAAATTTTTTAAATAACTAAAATTATTTTATCCTCCATCGGGTTTAAAGTATGTGAAAAATATAACAAGCGCGCCGGCACGTCTACCGGCAAAACCAATTGCATAATAAAAGACGGATGCACCTCCGGCGCATCTACTGATAAACCCATTATATAATAAAAGACGGACGTACCGACCCGTCTACCGATAAACCAATTATATAATAAGAGGCGGGTGCGCCTCCAGCGCGTCCGCATATGATGCGTTTAACAGTACACCAGACTAAGATCTTTCCACTTCAGAATGCTAATCTGATTGTGCATTCTGCCAATTTCCATCGCTTGCTTTTTGGTCTTTACGCGCATACTCTTGTCAACATAGTACACACCGTCAGAGTACCAGATTCCACACGTTCCGTTGTACTTCTGCACCGCGCGGAAGCACTCTTCCGCGGTAGCGACTTCAACGCCCTCAGTAGCGACTTGCCAACCAGTTTTATAAACAATCGTCTCCCCGTTTTTGAGCGTCATACCGTCGTTGTTCTGAAGCGCGCGAATCATTTCTACCGTAACCATTTCGTATCTCCTTTATTCCTTGTCCCTTTCGACGATATCATTATAGCATGGGAGAGAATGAAAGTCAATAGTGTTTTTAAAATTTTTTCGCGCCGGCAAAACAAAAGGCATGATCCCTCATGCCTTCGGATGGTTTGCAAAGTACTCTTTGAACATCTT
>JAEEGL016349456.1_pt1 | contig 13465 bp, 5 predicted proteins | sample 9134231 | NCBI WGS metagenome assembly JAEEGL01 (sample SAMN16246548, study PRJNA631951) | gut metagenome | biome: gut microbiome; feature: rumen; material: fiber-attached | host: Bos | place: Iran: Karaj | collected 2018-10 | reverse complement strand
GAGGCGTTCTGGAACGTCAGCCCCGAGATCTTGACACCGGCCGCCTTCACGTAGAAGACCGCCGTGGAACGCGCCGGACTCGCGGTTGCGCCGCCGTCGAGGATCGTCTGCCCCCTGCCGGCGCCGACGATCTTGACGCCCTTGGCGACCGTGAGCTTGGACGAGACGTCGTACGTCCCGGCAGCGAGTGTGATCGTGTCGCCATCGCCTGCGTCCGCAACCGCCGCTGCGAGGCCAGCAAAATCACTGACCGGAAAGTCCGCGGCCATGGCGGCCGTCGACATGCCCGCGAAAAGCGCTGCCTGTAGAATCAGTTTGTTGGTGTTCATGACTGTTGTCTCCCTGTGGCTGCCTGTGTTCTCGTTTGCGAAAATATTATCGCAAATATGGCGTTTTTCCACAATCCCTACAGATGTAGGGGTTCCGAGGCCGGAGGAGCGGCTGGTTTATCCGCGCCGGATTCCGATCCAGGACAGCCGCTTCGCCGCAGGAAGACCGGGGCTCACTTGGCGGACTTGAGGTCCTTTTCGCGGAGCAGGCGCCAGGCGTTTTCGCGTACGTCGTCCATCCCCTTGCGGAGGTGGCCGCACGGAAGCGGGGAAAGGCGGACGAGATGCGTTGCGTGCCCAGGCACGGACGCCTCGTACTTGCCGAGGAACACGCCGACGTCCTCCTGCCGCCAGACGTCGCGGACGCGCCACTTGCACATGAGCCCCGCCGCCTCGAGGTCGAACGGCACGACCTGCTCGCGGTTCGACTTGTTGTAGAGACCCGCGGCGACTGAGCCGTCGGAGAGCGGCCGCGCCCATATCTCCCACTCGTTCCCCTCGGCGATGCAGCCTGCACCCTTCCCGAGCGGGTCCTGGTCGATCTCTATCACCTCGTCGTTCGACAGGAGCGAAAGCGTGAACGGGTCGATCTTCGCGAGGTCGCAGCCGATGAGCATCGGCGCGGCGAGGAGCGACCAGAGCGAGACCTGCGTGTACTGCTCGTTCGGCGCGAGGCGGGAGGGGTTGCCGTTGTTCCAGCAGACGTTCCCCACGCAGAGCATGTCGGGGTCGTTCCACGCGCCCGGCTCGGTGTAGTAGAAGAGCTTCTTCTGCTTCTCGATTGCGGCGGAGACGGAACTCCACGTGTCGAACACGTCGCCTGTAGTCCGCCAGCTCTGCGCGCCCACAAGCCGCCCCCACGCGCTCACGTTCTCCATTCCGTACTGGCAGAGCGAAAAGTAGATGTCGCGGTCCTGCCGCGCGAGCGCGCGGCCCATCACGAGGTACGGGTACATCGCGCGGTCGAGCCCCTTCCCGAACGCGACGTCGTCGTAGAAGCACCAGTCGTGCTTCAGGTAGTCGAACCCCCAGTCGGCGAATGTCTTCGCGTCGAACTCCTCGTGCTGCCAGCTGCCGGCGGCTCGGCCGCACGTGAACGGCCCCGGGCTCGAGTAGATGCCCGCCTTGAGGCCCTTTGCGTGGATGTAGTCCACCAGCCCCTTCATGTCGGGGAAGCGCCTGTTCGCGGCGATCCGGCCATCGGCGTCGCGCAGCGGCCCTTCGAGGTCGGGGTCTTCCTTAGCGCGCTCGGGGATGTTCTGCCAGAAGTCGTCGATGTTGACGTACGAGTAGCCGTGGTCCGCCAGGCCCGTCGCGACTAGCGCGTCCGCCGCAGTGCGCACCTTGGCGTCCGACACGCTGCCGCCGAACGCATTCCAGCTGCTCCAGCCAAGCGCCGGCGTGAGGCCGATCTTGTCGCCGACCTTGATGGTCAGCGTCCTCTCGTCCCTGCCGCTGGCGTTCTCCGCGACAATGGTCACGGGATATTCGCCGACCTCTTTTATGGAGCCTGTGATGACATGCGTATCGGGGTCGAAAAACAGCCCGGTCTGCGGTGCAATGGGGGCGTCTCGCCTTGCCGTCTCGACTTTGACCTTTGAACTTTGGACTTTCAGCTTCACCGGCCTTTCGCCGGTGACAGGCACGCGGTAGAGAATCGGCTTCCCCGGCCTTACGCCGTAGACGCGCGGGCCGTTCACGCGAGGCGATTTCGCCGCTGGCGGCGTGAGGACGCCTAGCTGGCGCGAAGTCCGCCTGACGTCGTTCGGAAGCATAGCGCCGCCGCGGTATGTGACATGCGCTTCGCCCCAGACGGCAAACACCCCCTCTCCGGCTCCATCGACCGGGTCGACCGCGAGCGTCATCGCCTTTACGCCCGCCACGTTCACCTTCGCCTTGACCTCCTCCTTGTCGCCAAATGCCGTTGGCGGCGAAACCCAGAGCTCCTTTCCGTCGCCCAGGACGCGCAGCACGACAGTGCCCTTCGCGCCGGAGCTGTCGACGCCGCAGGACGCCCCGAACTCGAGCGCGTCGCCGCCAAGCGGAATCTCGACGGCGAACGCCGCAGGCGTCCTGAGCCCGAAGAAGTGCTTGTGCGCCGAAGTCGAAAAGCGCTTCTCTATGGCCGCGCAGGCGACTTCGACCTCGCCCTTGCCGCGCACAACCTTCGAGACGTCGAACTGCTCGCAGGGTATCTGCTGCTCGTTGGATGTCTGCTTCTCGCCGGACGTCTGCTGCTCGCCGGGGGCATCTGCACGCAGCGACAGCGCAAGTTCCTCGCCTGGCTTCAGCTCGACGTACAGGTGCTCCGTCATGAGCCCGCAAATCGTCGTGAACGAACGGTCTCCGCGCTCCGTGCGCCTCACCTCGAGCGGGACGGAAGAGGTCACCACGAACCGCTGCCCGTTGCGGCGGACGGTCGCGCGATTTCCGGAAACGGCAATCTCCGTGTCGTTCCCTCCGACGACCGGCAGGTAGTAGCGGCATGCTGCGGCGGCTTTCGCGCGCACGGAAAAGCCGTTTTCGTCAAGCGCGTAGTCCAGGGCGAACGTCGCACCCTTCTCGCCCTTCAACGACGTCAGGACCCCCTCGGCGCGATAGGAGTAGACTCCGTTCTCCAGATCGGACTTCACCTTGACGTCGAAGTCCTGCACGCTTGAAAAGCCGTCCGCCGTCTCAAGTCGCGGCGTCGTGGAGAGAATCGTCCGCTCTCGGCGCGTCTCCTGCTGGTTCGTCTGCTCGGCATAGAAGAAGTCGGCCTGCGTCGCGGCGAGGAGCAGCCCTGCCTTCTCGTGCCAGAGCAGGGTGGGCGACCCTCCGCCGACGGTCAGTCTCCGCGCGACGCCGGGGAAAATGTACGCGTCCGACGCGGAGAACGTCGCGCGCCAGGGGCCGACGGACGCCAGCTCCACGTCCATGGTCGGATGCCGCACAACGCGGTTGCCGAGTTCCCGCGGCATCGGCTCGTCGCCTGCGTGTCCAGACGCGCCCTGGGCCATCACTACGTATTCGGCAAGCGCCTTTGCGTGGGTAAACGTGTGGTGCAGGCATGCAGGCTCCCCCGCGTCGCGGTAGTAGAGCCCGCCGTAGAGAAGCCCGTCGTCGCCAGTCAGCCGTGCATGAAGGCCAACAACCCTTTCGGCCGCGCGGCGCGCCCATTTGACGCCGCGCTTCTCGAGCATGGCGAGAAGAGGGAGGACGCCGTCTGCAGTGCGAGAGCCGGAATACGACCACTTGTACGCGCGAGAGCCCGCGCTGTTGTCGATTGCGCCGTCGGGAAGCATGAACTCGAGATGCGCCTTGGCCGACTCGACTACCACTGACGCAAACTCCTCGTCCTTCAGCTCCTCAGCGGTCGCCAGCATCGCCGGAAGCGCCTCCTCGAGGTTGTATCCGATGTCAACCCCTCCAAGCCCGCGCGCAGGAGTGCGAAGCTCCATCGGAACACACTCGCCTATCAGCAGGCCCTCCGGAGAGACGAGCGGCCTGAGCTTGCCGACGGCCTTCCGCGCCTCATCCACGTACTTCGGCTCGTTTAGCCTATGGCCTGCCTCCGCCATGGCCTCGGCGTAGCTGCAGAGGTAGTTTACCCCGATCCTAGTGTATGTCCGCTGCTCCTGGAAGCGGTCGAACAGCCACTTCGTCTGCCTCTCGTAGATGGACTCGAGCTGCGAGCGGAAGTCAGCCGGCAGCTTTTCGCCGAACTGCCGTAGCGTACGGCCTATCGCCATCTGGCTGAACACGGTGATGAAGTTCCACGGCGTCATGTAGTCGTTCTGGTACGACCCGTCGGCGCAGAGCATGTTGGCCTCGCACCAAGCGATCGCCTTGCGCGCCGCCTTGAGGTATTTCCCGTCGCCAGTCCTGTCCCACTGCACGACGAACGGATACACGGCGTCGCCGATGCGTCCGTGAAGATGCCCACACGCGGAGCACACCATCGCGCCGTCGAGCCCGCGGTCATGCGGGAATTCCAGCTGATGCGCTATCATTCCGTCGCACCACCGCGTGAGCAGCCGCGCGGGCTCCTCGCACCTTGCGCGAACCGCCTTCGGGACGTCGTCCTGACCGCCGGGGTTCTGCTGCTCGGCAAAAGCCGCAGCCGCGAATAGAATCACACAAGCGACGCAAGGTAATTGGAAAACGATGTTTTTCATTGTTGCTTGCCACCTTCTGCCTATTTACCAGTTTTCTGGGCAATATTGTACCACCAAGGCAGAAGGCTGCCAACCCCTACAAACATAGGGGGGGGCGACCGTATCAATGTCGTGGCACGCCGCGGTTCGGGTCGGGAAGATCGCAGCCGAGGCCAACATTTTCGGCGACGCTTGGCTCGCGGCACGACGCGGCGTCTATGCCGCGCACGACGACGTTCGCCGGCGGAAGCCGAGAGTCCCCCTTGACCTGGTACACCCTCCCGACGGCCCCGGCCTTCACGTTCTCGACGCGGAACCCGTCTATGCGCGTCACGATGCGCTCGCGCGCGGGGTACTTGCCCCACTGGTAGTCGACGTTCGTGCTCGCTGCTGCGACTATGCGCACGTTTCCACGGACCACTATGTTTGACGCAGACACGTTTTCGACGAAAGCGCCCTTTCTGTCGCTCGTCTTTACGATTGCAACAACGCTCAGGTCACCGTCAACAGTGCAGTCGTGGAGCGATATGTTTCGGATTCCGCCCGAGATTTCGCTGCCGACGGCAAGAAGCGTGTGCCCGCCGTTGATCACGCAGTTGCGTATCTCCACGTTCTCGCACGGCACGCCCACCCGCCTACCGTCGCGGTCTCGTCCGGACTTTATCACGAAGCCGTCATCGCCCTGGTCGAGCGTGCAGTTCTCGATGAGGACGTTCTTCGACGCGTTTACGTCGATGCCGTCGTTGTTGTGCCCGCGCGCCTTGATGTCGATGCCGCGCACAACGACGTCCTCGCATCGGTGCAGGTGGACGCACCAGAGCGGACTCTCGCGAATCCTGAAGTCCTCGAGGCGCACATTGCGGCAGCCCTCGAACTCGACGCACGAGGGCCTTAGCCTCGCGGCTACCGGGTCCTCGAACCTGCGTTCCTCGACCGGCACGTCATTCTCGCCCCATTCGTAGAGTCGGCGCATGCTCTCGAGCGCAGCCGGACGAAGCTCGCGCTCAAACCATCCCCTCCAAAACGCCATCCGCGGCGCAATCGTGCCCTTTCCCGTCACTGCGACGTTCGTCGCGCCGCAGGCGTACACTAGCGGGGAGAGCCCGAAGAACTCGATTCCTCCGAAACTCGTGCGGACGACCGGCATGCACGCCTTTGGATCGTCGGGGAACGTAAGGAGCGAGCCTTCGGCAAGGTGGAGTTCCACGTTCGACTTCAGGTGGACCGCCTTCTCCGCAAGCCATTCTCCCGGCGGAACGACCACCTTCCCTCCGCCTGCCGCTGCCGCGGCGTCGATCTTCGCCTGCAGATCGACCGGCTTCGCGTTTCCGTGCGTCAGCGCGAGGTTCACCGTGCTGACGAGCGTATGGCTCTCCCCCGGCTTGAGAGTATAGGCGCGGTCCTTGCCGAAGGTCCCGTACTCTACGCAGATGAACTTTCTCCAGTCATCCGGGGCGATTGCGCTCACCGTCTTAGACAAGTGGCTTTCGGCATTCGGACGCCACACGAGCCATCCAGCGCCGCCTTCGCCGAAGGAGGAAAAGACATTCCCGCCCGCCACGTCGGCAAGCCGGCATTCTGGCGACGATTCGCCATCAACGCGGCACGTCTGGGAGTCCCCCACTGCGAAGTACGGATGGAACGCCTCCGTGACCTCGAACGGCTCCTTCCCCGTGTTCTCGCCCGTCATCTTGACCGTGAGCCGGTCGTTCAGGCGCACGGACACGGTGAGCGCGAAGTCGTGCGGAAAATGCCGGCGCGTCTCGTCGCTCGACTCAAGGCGCAGCACGAGCTCCTTGTCGCAGTAGGAATGGTTCTTCGTCTCCACGACCTTGAAGTCGCAGTACCTCGCAACGCCGTGGCGCCGCGAGTCGGCGGAAGGCCCCAGGCCTCCGAACCAGGGCCAGCAGATCGGCATCCCGCCTGTTCCCGTCTCAGAAGAGAAGAACACCTCCTCTCCCCCGACCGGGACATACGAGGCAACACGCGCGCCATGAAGGTCTACGGCAACTGTGCCGCATGCATTGGTCAGCGCAACGATCGCCGCAGCTATAGTCGTCATACCGCTACCTCGGGTTCGTGGGGTTGAGGACGCCTGGCATCACCTCGGCGCCGGGGATGAACATGAAGAGCTTCGCGCGGCGGTCGCTCTCGCCGATGAGGACCGTGCCGTCGGCGGCAGTCGCCATCGAGTCGAACTGGTAGGCGATCTTCGCGTAGTACGGCGAGCGGTCAACGCCGAGCACTCCCCAGTCGAGGTATCCTTCGTCGCGGCGGAACGAGAAGAGCCTGCACACGTTGTCCTTCTCGCCCGCGATCATGTAGAGCCGGCCGTCCTTTCCAAACGCAGCCGCGCGCATGCGCCTCTCTACGCGCGGCTTGCCCCAGCTCTGGAGCTTGTTCGCGTTGGGCTGCGCGGTGAATACGAATCCGTCGGACGTCGTGCCGGCGAACGTTCCGTCTTCGCACGCGAACATCTGCTCGACTACGGGGAATGCGTTGCACGCCTGCGTCTCCCAGTATTCGCCCGGGATGCGCATGTCCGTCCCGCAGAACTCGCCGATGCGCGGATCGTAGAACCGCAGAAGGCCGTCGTCGCCCGAAGACCAGACCAATCCATCACCGTCGACGGCAAGCGAGCGCGGGATTCCGCGCCAGCTGCGCTCGGGCCCTGGGTAGGAAAGCTTCTCCATCCACTTGCCAAGCCTGCGCGTCTCGCGCTTCGCGACGTCGAACGAGAAGAGCTCGGCGTGCGGATAGCCAAGTCCATACACGATGCCGCGCTTCGCGTCGATGGCCATCGCGTAGATCGACTCGCCCGGAAGCGGGACGCCGAGATCGACGACCTTCGCGGGCGCGTCTTCGAGATACACGTCGGCATCGCCCTTCGCGGGCGAGTAGGCGTAGAGATGCCCGCCCTCGTACCCTGCGTAGCGCGCCTCGATGTCAGCCCAGAGCTGGTTCTCGATTGCGCGGCGTCCCTCGGGCATCTTCTTCGAGAGGACCAGCAGCTCGTGCTCGTTCTTGCCGGTGCCGATGAAGACTGTTCCGTCCTTGCCCTCGACAAGACATCCATGGACACCCTGCGCCTTCGGAAGGACGCCGAGCGGAAAGACCTTGTTGACGCGGGCGTCCCACACGAACAGGTGGCTCGCCTTGCCGCTCGTCGCGCCGTAGACCTTGCCGTTCCCGCCGTGCGCGAGAAGCGCGGTGATGGGCGACGAGTCGGCGGGTATGAGCGTCGCGCCCGGATAGCCGAGGTCGCGGAAATCGAGGCGCTGCGCGTCGAAATGCGGGTTCACGCACTTCTGCGCGAGGAGATTCGCCGCACATGCGGCAACTACAGCCGTCAACAGCCTCTTCATCACTTTGCCTCCTTTGAGGGGTCATACGCCACGAGTCCCATCGAGAACGGCCAGCGGCGCCCCACCTTGCCGACGACGGCCTTCTCGTCCTTCTCCTCGATCGCGCCCACGAAGTAGATCTTCCCGTCCTTCTGCCCCGAGCACGCGCCGCCGAGTCCGAGGCATAGGCGGCCCTCCTCGGTGACCATCAGCCCCAGCGCCTCGCGCTGCTTCTTCTGGAGGTCGTACCGGATCAGGTACGATGCAGGCGGGAAGTAGCCGCCTGCGAGCTTTGCCTGGAAGTCCTCCTCGTCGTGCACGTCCCATGAGGTGCCGACGTAGTCGAAGGACGACGATGCCGTGGGCGCGAAGTAGATGCGGTGGTCCGGGGAAATCGTGAGGGCGAGCGTCGCGAACGGGATCTGCCGCACGTTCGTCTCGTTCCAGTAGGCGGGCGCTGTCAGCGGGACGATGTAGTCGATCTTGCCCTCCGGCCCGTTGTGGACGTCGTACTTGAACAGCATCGAGTTTCCGCCGATGATTCCGTAGGCGCACTTGTCGACCGGGTCCCACTCGATGACGCGCCAGATGACCTTGCGGTCGATCATGGGCTTGGACATAGTGCGGGGCGGGACGCGGTTGTCGCACTCGAGGCGGATGTTCGGGAGATCGACCACCTCGTCGCGCTTCACGTCGTACTTCCATATCTGCGCGACGGGGAACGAGCCGTAGACGTTGCCCTCGTCGTCCGCGAAGATCGTGCGGCAGATGTCCCAGTCGTCCACCTTGCCGAGGTCGCGCGTGAACTTGCCTGCGATGTCGTGCATGTAGAGGTGTCCGTCCTCCGCAAGCCCGTAGAGGCGCATGTACTTCGGCTCCATCACCATCCCGAGGAGTCCGAAGTGGCGGCTGATCCTGCCGAGCACCTCGATTCTGTCGGCCTTCGGGCAGTAGCGGTACCAGAACGCGCCGAGGTAGCTCGAGGGGTCGATGCACTCGGGGCCCGTGTCCTCGTTGAGCGAGCCGAAGTAGATGTTCCCCTCGTTGTCCTCGCCCATCCGCACGTGTATCTTGCCGTTAGTGTTGATGCCCTCCCCGCGCTCGCCGTGGAGCTCCGTCAGGTCCACTATGTGGCGCATGGTCTCGGTGGCGGGGTCGAACTCGTAGAAGTGCGCGGCCTCGGCGTGGGTGCAGAGCCCGATGTAGATCTTGCCGCTCTTCGCGCCATAGAGCGCACTCCACATCGACTCCTCCCTGTGGTCTCCGGCAAAGCGCCAGTGCTTCACCACGGCCTTCTTCTCCTTCCCGAAGTCTATCTGCTGCGCCTGTGCCTGCGGCACGGCGACCAGCAGCGCCAGTGCTGCGGCGGATGTAATCAATGTTCTCATGTCGTGCTGACTCCTCCTTTGCTCTGGTTGTCATTATATCAAATCCCAGCGAGGCAAATCACCCGATTGCGCAACAATCGTCCACCTGATTGCGCAGGGGCGGAAACTATGTTAGAATGTCCGGCATGAAAACTGTGCTGATGCTCACGCAAAAGGAGTCGCCGGCGTTCCGGGCGATATCCGAGAGCGTTTCCTCGGCGGCCCGCGAGCGCGGCTGGGCGGTGCACGTCGCCACGGCATCCGATGTGCGCCAAGGCGCGGAACTCGCCGCGTCGTGGCGCTGCGACGGCTGCATAGTCTATGCGGCGAGCCCCTACGGCCTGGCCGGGGACTTCGACCAGCTGAACACGACGGCCGTGTGCATTTCCCCTACGACCCCCTCTCTGCGCCGCATCAACATCGCGCACGACTCGTTCGCCACGGGGAGGCTCGCCGCGCAGGCGCTTTCGCGCCTCGGGCTTGATGAATTCGCATTTGCCGCAGAGGACCACATCATCGGCTGGGCGAAGCGGAGGCTCGACGGGTTCGCAAAGACGCTTAGGTCGCTTGGCCGCAAAGTGCATGTATACCGCGGCTCCGGACTTGGGGCCTGGCTTCGCGCCCTGCCCAAGCCGTGCGGGCTCTTCGCCGCAAACGACGAGATGGCTGAGAAAGCCGTGTCTGCGGCTGTCGCGGCGGGCATCGCGATTCCGTCGCAGATCGCGATCCTCGGCTGCGACGACGACGCTCGCATCTGCGAACACGCCGAGGTGACGATAAGCAGCATCCACCCGGACTACAGGCGATGCGGGGTGCTTGCAACCGAATTGCTTGCATCGGCAATGAAAGCGCCGCATGGACGGACACAGACGCTTCTCTTCGGCGACGAAGGCGTAACCGTGCGGGCATCGACGCGGCTGCTCGCACTCCAGTCGCCGGAAATCTCCAATGCGCTTGAGTTCATACGCCTGCAGGCGTTCTCCGGCATAGCGCCTGCCGACGTCATCGCAAGGATGTCTGGCTCGCGCCGCCGCGCCGAGACCGCGTTCAGGGCTGCGACCGGACGCTCGATCCTGGACGAGATACAGTCCGCGCGCCTTGCCGAGGCAAAGCGCCTGCTCGCGGCTCCGTCGGTGAAACTCGAGTCGATAGCCGCGCGCGTCGGCTACAATTCGGTGAACTTCTTCGCGCGCCTGTTCAAGCGCGAAACCGGAATGACCATGAGCGACTACCGCGCTGTCACTCAGCGTCCATCGACAGTCCGCACGCGAAGAACCGGCCGCCTTCCGGCAGGTTCCTTGCCTTGATCATGAGCGTGGCGTTCTCTCCGTCGTACGACACCAGGGTAGCCGGCACATGCGCGTACGCGCCGGTGTCGGTCAGCGAACCGCGCGACAGCACATAGAAGCCATCCACAGGGTCGTTCGCGCTGAACGGCAGATCCTTGGCGTCGATCGTCACCTTGATGCCTCCGCTCACGCCCAGCAGCAGGTTGCCGGACTCGTCGAACTTGATCTCAGTGAACGTCATCGGCGCCTCAAGCATGAAGTCGTCGGTCACGAGCGTACGGAGCACCTTGTACCAGCCGTCGCCGTTGTCCACTGCCATGGCACCGTCGGCCACAAGGCCCTCGGGGAGCTCTTTGTTGTACCTGCCGCCGGAGATCTCGATGTCCCCAGGCAGGCCGTCGATGTCGCCCTTGTAGTCGCCGCTCTTGATCTCGACATGTCCGCCGTCTTCGGCCTTGACCGCGGTGCCAGTCACGTCGATCGCAAGGCCTCCGCCCAGCGTGACGTCCGCGCCCTCGCCGGCCCAGACGCCGTTCTCGCCCGAGATTTCGCCGCCGGAGACCGTCACCGTTGCGCCGTCTTCTGCGACCACGGCAGTGACCACGTTTTCAATGGTCGTGCCGGTGATCGTCATATCGACTTCGCTGCCGGCGAACACACCGTCCGCGTCACCGCCGCCCTTGATTTCGCTGCCATTGATCTCCACCGTGCCCAGGCCGATTCCAGTAACTGCATACTGGTTGTAGTCGGCGATGCTCACGTTGTCAAGCGTCAGCTTCGAATCTTCGGTCCAGCCTTCGAAGAATATCACCGACGAGCCGTCCGGCTCAACCAGGTCTCCGAAGCTGCGGAACTTGAGGTTGGAGATCGTCACGTCAACCGAGTCGTAGTTGTCGGAGCCGATGTAGATCTCAGCGCCGTCCTTCTCGCCCGTGAGCGTGCGCTTTCCGGTGATCGTGTAGAGCGGCTTGCCGTCCTCGCCGATCGCGCCGGTGATCGTGATGTTCTTGTCCACGATGTCCAGTCCGCCCGTCGGGAGCGTCACGTCAGCGATGACTTCGACAACATCGCCGTTGTTGGCCGCGTCAATCGCGTCCTGCAGCGAGTTGTAGTACACGTCGCCTATCTTCGCCTCCTGACTGGAGACCTCGAGCGCATCGCCAATGACCGCGGCGAACAGGCCCTCTGCCAGACCGTCGACCGTGATGTCCGCGCCTTCGCCGAGCGTGACGCCCGTGATGAGCTTCCTGCGGACCTGGGCATATTCGGCATTCACCACGAGGGTCGGGGTAGCGCCGTCGGACACGGTCACGCCCGTCGCGTATACAACGCCCTCCGTCACCGCCGAGACGTCGATCGTCACGTCGTCGCCCAGCACAATGTTGCCGCCGAGGCGGACCTCCTCGTAGTCGCCGTCAGCGAATGCAAGCGTCACGTCCGTGAGCGTCACCGTGCCGGCGCCGCCCTTCAGCGACCAGTCGCCGGATGCCGCAACCGCGTGGCTCTGGCCGTCGATTGTCACGTCCTTAGCCGCAGACACCGTCTCGGTGAGCTCGGCGTCGGCCGTCACGAGGATCGTCTCGCCGTCCTTCGCCGCGGCTACGGCCGACTTGAGCGAGTCGAAGCCCGCGAGCGTCGGATAGCCATCGGACGCCGTGCGCTTGATGATGAACGTCGGCAGCTCGACAGTCGCCTCAGCCGCGTCCTCAGACGCCAGCATCTTGTACGCCTGCTCGCTCACGTTCTCGCCGGCTACCGACGCGCCGAACGCAAGTCCGTCCGCTACGTAGTTGCCGCCAATCGCCAGCTTCGCGGCGTCCGCCACGCCGACGACCGCGAACGCGCGAGTCGCCTTGCCGGTCTTCCTGAAGGCGTTGCCCGTAACCGTGGCCACGTAGTCCACCGCGTCATCCGACGCAGGGTCGACGATCACCGCCGTGCCGCTCAGTCCGGCGAACGTGTTGCCGGTGATAGTCACCGTCGCGCCTGCGACTGGCTTCACCACGATGTCGGTCTCGACGTACCCGTCGTTCGTGAACGTGCAGCCCGTGACAACAAGCTCGCCCGCGAGGCCGTCCGCCGTCGTAATCGCCGGGACGGGCGCCTTGCGCGTGCCGATCTTGTCGAACGCGACGTCCTTCACAGCGCCGCCGGCCGGGTCGATCTCGATCTGCGTGTCGCCGGAGACCTTGTTGCCCGCGCCGTCAAGCGTCACGCCCGCGCCGAGCGCGATCACGCCCTCGTCAGAGACATCCGCGAGCAGCGTGATGGTGTCGCCTTCAATGGCCTCGTCGGCCGCCTCGGCGAGCGTCTCGTAGTTGCCGCGCACGACGGTCTCACTGCCGTCCACGTAGCTCACCATGGCCTTGGCGCCGCCGATCGTCAGCGTTCCTGCCACATAGCTGACAGTGTAGTTGCCCTGCGTCTCTTCGCCAGTCGGCGTGATCGTGTACTCGCCAGCGGTCTCGCCGGCCTCGCGCGACAGCTCGTAGGCGATCTCATCGCCCTCAAGCACGCCCTCGACAGTCGCCGTAAGCTCCGGATCGCCATTGCCGCTGACCTTCGTCTTGTTGTCCGCCGTCACCGTCACTGCCTTCGGCTCAACCGTCAGCTTGCCGTCCGCGGCAACGGTGAACGTCGCCGTCACGTTCTCGTCGTCGTAGCCGAACTGCTCCGCCGTCAGGCCGTAGTTGTAGCTGCCGACGTCCTTGCCGGTGACCGTCGTGTCCGTGCGGGTCACCTTCGACGCGTCGTAGAGGGTGTCCTCGGACGAGAGCGTGTACGCGTCCGTCAGCTTCACGTCCTTCGTGATGTCCTCGCCCGTGTACGTCGCCGTCTGGTCGACTGCCGCGACCGCGATGGTGATCGCCGCCTTCTCGACCGTCAGCTTGCCGTCCGCAGGATCCGGCGACCTCCGGGATCCGCTCTCGTCCCCGACGCGGCGCTCTTCCGCTCTCAGGCCGTAGTTGTAGCTGCCGACGTCCTTGCCGGTGACCGTCG
>JAEEGL013461792.1_pt1 | contig 13465 bp, 10 predicted proteins | sample 9134231 | NCBI WGS metagenome assembly JAEEGL01 (sample SAMN16246548, study PRJNA631951) | gut metagenome | biome: gut microbiome; feature: rumen; material: fiber-attached | host: Bos | place: Iran: Karaj | collected 2018-10 | reverse complement strand
GGCTTACTGCGAGGCGAGCGAGGAGGAGAAGGACTACGCTCCCGCCCTCGCGTCGTTCCCCAGGATAAGCTGGGTCGGGCACTGCATGTACTGCGGCCACTGCGCTCCCTGCCCGGTGAAGATAGACGTCGCGAGCGTGACCAAGTTCTTCAACCTCGCCGAGGCGCAGGGGGCGATCCCCGAGACGGTGCGCGAGCATTACGCGGTGCTGGAGGCCCACGCCTCCGACTGCATAGAGTGCGGAAGCTGCGAGAGCCGCTGCCCCTTCGGAGTGGAGATCAGAGAGAACATGAAGCGCGCGGCGGAGAAGTTCGGGTACTGATCGGGGCGCCGCGGAAGCCCCCGCTTTGCTCTGCCACGGCAGGAAGTTCCTTCAGTGCTTGCGTTTCATGCGTAAACTGATATAATTATCAGGTCGGCACAAGCCGGCGGCGGGGGCGCACGCTCCCGGAAGACGCGCATCCCAGTGCGGCTGCTGCCGCGAGCTCCGCGCGAGGACCTCCGTCCAAGCTGACGGATCGACCCTTAAGTACAACAGAGATACCGGCAAAGGTATTCATTCCCCAGAAGGGGAGCGATGCCTTTGCTTTTATTTTTTGCACCGGAGAGGAGGGCGCGGCCGTACCGCCGATTCCATGAGGACAAGAGAAGAGATAGCGCGCGAGTGGGAAGAAGCCTTCGGCTGCGCGGATCCCGCGGAGCGCTCCGCGAGCGCGCGGAAATGGATACCGTACTACAGCTTTCTCGCGGGGAGGCAGGCCGGAAGGCCGTTCGACGCCTCGGCCGATCCCGACGGGATCACGGCGGAGATTGAGAGTTCCGGGCTGCTCTATCCCGGCTGCAGGGTGCTCGACATAGGCGCCGGCATGGGGGACAGGGCGCTGCGCTTCGCAGCCCGGGGAGCGGACGTGACCGCGGTCGAGCTCTGCCCAGCCTGCTGCGGCCTGATCGAGAGCAGGGCGGCCGGCGGCGGAAGCGTCAGAGTCGTCCGCTCAGCCTGGGAGGATTTCAGCGCTCCCGAGGGGAGCTTTGACCTGGTCTTCGCCTCCATGTGCCCCGCGATATGCGGCTTTGAGGAGCTTCTGCGCATGGAGGCCCTGTCGCGCGGGAGCTGCGCTATCGTTACCGTGCTGCCGGGAAGCTATGACCTCAGGCGCCGCGAGATGATGAGCGAACTCGGCGTAAAGCCGAGGGGCATGGTCACGCCCGGAGACCGCTATGCCGAAGCGCTGGAGGCGCTCGGGCGGGATTTCAGCTTCAGCGTCAGGGAGAGCCGCAGCGAACGCAGCGTTCCAGCGGAGCTCATGCTGGAGCAGTATCCGATATATTTTGGCATATTCGGAATAAGCGAAGAGCGGAGCAGGGAGTTCCTGCGGGATTACCTGGCGCGCAAGGCCGCGGAGGGTACTCTGAAGGACGGCATGCTCAGCGACGAGAGCTTCATGAGGACGGTACTCATAAGCTGGAAGGCGCCGCGCGGCTGAGCTCAGCACCGCGGCAGGCGGGAGGACCCGGCATGTTTCGAGCCGGATCGGTAACCGCGGAAAAGGGAAAGCGATGAGAGAAAGCGTACTTAAATACAGCAGCGGAGCGGTCAAGGCCACTCTCGCCAAGGGAGAGAGGACGCTTCTTCGCGGGGTGAGCTTCTCGCTGGAGGAGGGTGAGAGCCTCGCCCTCATAGGCGAGACCGGCTCCGGAAAGACCATGACGGCGCTGTCCATAATGCGCCTGCTCCCGCGCGGGATAAGACAGGAGGGCGGCGAAGCGCTGTTTCTCGGAGAGGAGCTCCCGGATACAGAGGGGATGCGCTCCATACTCGGCAGCGGGATAGTCTATATACCGCAGAGCGGGGCGGAGGCGCTCGCGCCTCTTCGCAGGCTGCGCTTCCAGCTGCGGGACGGCCTGATGAAAAACGGTTTTCCGCGGGAAAAGGCCTGGGCCAGAAGCCTTGAACTGCTCTCGCTCGTCGGCTTCGACGAGCCTGAGAGGATCCTTGGCAGCTATCCATTCGAGCTGTCGGGAGGCATGGCGCAGAGGGTTGTGATGGCTCTCGCCGCCTGTGCCGAGGCGAGGCTGGTCATCGCCGACGAGCCGACGAACGGCCTCGACCGCGAGGCGACAGCCGCCTGGTTCGGGCTCGCGCGAAAGCTCTTCCCTTCCGCCGCTATTATAGTGATAACTCACGACATCTCGGTCGCGGGGCTGTGCGACAGGGCGGCCGTGCTCTGCGGAGGGGTCCTGTGCGAGAGCGGACCGGCAGGGAAGCTCCTTGCGGATCCCGCGCATCCGTATACGAGAGCGCTCATCGCCGCTCTGCCTGCGAACGGGATGACCGAGACTCCGCGGCTGAGGAGCGGAGGCTCAGACTGTCCCTTCTACGGTCGCTGCCCCGAAGCGAGTGAAGCCTGCGAAGGGGAGATCCCGGAGATCCGCCTGGCAGGCAGGAGCTGCCGCTGCGCGATGGTCCAAACGCTAAGCAGATGATAGAGGCAAGAGATCTGAAAAAAGCATTCAAGGGCAAGCCCGTGCTCGAGGGCGCGTCCTTCAGTATCGGCGACGGAGAGTTCGTCGGCTTTTACGGGCCGAGCGGCATAGGCAAATCAACTGCCGCCCGCGTGCTCTGCGGACTCGTGAGGCCCGACGCGGGGGAAGTGCTTCTGGACGGGAAGCCTATAGCCTCGCCCGGCATGCGCTACGACAGGAAAGCCGGCCTGGGGATACAGATGGTCTTCCAGCAGCCTCACGCGGCGCTCGATCCGGTGCAAAAGCTCGGCAGCGCCTTCAGGGAACTCGCGAGAACCCGCTTCCCCGGGATATCGAGGGAGAAGGAAGACAGCCTCATAGAGAGCTCACTCGCGGAAGCGGGCCTCTCCTCCGGAATCCTGGCGAGGCTGCCGTCGCAGATCTCCGGGGGAGAGGCGCAGAGAGTGTGCATAGCCAGGTGCCTCATGCTCAGCCCGAGGCTGCTCATCCTTGATGAGGCGACCTCGATGCTTGACGTTTCCACTCAGGCCAACGTCATGGGCGCCGTGATCAGAGCCGCGAGGGCAAGAGGGGGCTCGATAATCCTGATAAGCCACGACAGGGCGCTCACCGAGCGCGTATGTCAAAGGATATATCTCTTCGAAGGGGGAAGGACCGTCGAGGAGGGAGCTGAGATCGTCAATTGTTCTTAAAGGAGGAAAAGATGATAAAAAGAATCATAGCCGCCGCGCTGGCGGCACTGCTCGCGCTGTCTCTCGCGGGCTGCGGCAAGACCGCTGCCCCGGAAGTTCCCGCGGCTCCGGACTACGAGATAGAGCGCATCACCGTCGGCACGACTGCACAGATCGAGAAGGCCGTCATGGGAGAGTACAACTACGAGATGCTCGCCAGCGGCGCAACTCACGTGCCTCTTGTCAGGCAGGACACGGAGGGAGCTTTCCATCCGCAGGTGGTATCCTGGGAGAGCCCCGATCCCAGGACCTGGATCTACACCGTCGTCGACGGGATGAAGTGGCAGGACGGCGAGCCGCTCACCGCGGACGACATACTGTTCACGCTGCAGTACGAGGATGAGAACGGCAGCGCCAATCTCAGGGATCAGACCGACTCCGAGGGCAAGGTGACCAGGGCCAAGTACAAGTCCGCCGTGGTCTCCGAGGACGGCAGGAGCATAACCCTGACCCTGGCCTCTCCCAACGTGCGCGAGCTCGGAAACATGAACTCCTTCCGCGTGCTTCCGAGGCACATCTACGAGGGAAAGGCCGAGCTCAGCGACGAGGAGCTCCGCTTCGGATACGGTCCCTACGTCTTCGATTCCTTCTCGCCCGAGGCCGGAACCATAGTCTTCAAGGCCTCTGAGACCTATCCCGAGGCTCCGCACGCGGGTGAGCTCGTGTACAGGCTATTCGCGAATGAGGATACAATGTACATGGCCCTTCAGGAGGGCGACATCGATATGGTCTGGGTCTACTCCGGCGGTATCCCCGCTGGCTACCAGGACGTGCTCGCGGCTTCGGACAAGGTCGATCTGATCTCCGTACCCGCGCAGAACGAGCCCTGCGTGCTCGCGTTCAACAACGCGAAGGGCCCCTTCGCGAACGAGGATCTGCGCCACGCCGTGGCCCTGGCTGTCGACTACGAGGAGATCAGGAACAGGGTCGGCTCTCCGCTCGCCCAGATCCCCGCAGCGGGCTTCGTCCCGGCGTCGACCTTCGGCTACGCTCCCACGGAGAGCCTGCGCACCGACCTCGCCGAGGCCGAGAGCTTCATGAACAGGGCCGGCTATACGAAGAACGCAGACGGCAAGTTCGTGAGCGGGAGCGGCGAGCAGTTCGGCTTCACACTGAGCTACAGGGCTGACCGCGCCAACCACGGCTCCTGCGCCGAGCTCGTCAAGAGCGCGATAGACGCATTCGGCGGAAACGTCACCCTCGAGGCGCTCGATCCCGATTCCTACAACGCCAAGACCAGCAATAAGTTCTCCGAGAACAACATCACCATGGAAGCCGCGCTCTTTGGATATACCACCGCCGGCATGGGCATGGGCAACGGCCTCGGGACCATCTACGTCGACGGGAATCACGCCGTCCAGGGCGGAGCTCAGGTCTACGACGAGGAGTTCTCCGGAATACTCGCGAAGATGGCCGCCGCCGCTACTCCCGAGGAATACACGGCTGCCTGCGCCGAGATGCAGGGCTACTATGCCGAGCATCTTCCCGTAGTCGCGCTCTATTGGGACAGCCTCTGCTACGGAGTGTCCTCGCGCCTTGGCGGCGTCACTGTCGACAACGCCTTCGGCCTCAACTGCGCCGCCGACTGGGCGAGCGTGACCCTTAAGTGAAAACTCATATGAAAAACACGGCCGCGGCGCTGCTGTGCTTCGCGGCCGTAATGATCCTCAACTTCGCGCTTCCGAGGATGCTCCCGGGGGATCCCGTCGCATACCTTTCGGGCTTCGCTGAGGAGGACATGACAGCCGCGCAGGCAGAGCGCTACAGGAGCGCCCTGCATCTCGATGAACCGGTGCTTAGGCAGTTCGGGTATTATCTCGGCTCGATAGCGGACGGGACGCTGGGCTACTCCTTCAAAAAGGAGGCGAGCGTGTCCAGCCTTATTGCCTCGAGGATCCCTGCGACTCTGCAGATAGCTCTTCCGGCGCTCATCATATCGTCGGCGCTGGGTCTGTATCTGGGCCTGGCCGCGGGCTCGCGCAGAAACAGTGCGCTCGACCGGGCGGTGAACGCGGCGTCGATCGCTCTGAACGCCGTGCCGGGCTTCGCCGCGGCTCTGGGACTCATGCTGTTCTTCTGCTTCAGGCACAGATGGCTGCCTTACTCCGGGCTCAGCAGCCCGGAGATCGCTGCCGCTGCAGCCGCCGGAAGGGTCTCCGCAGCGGCGTTTCTCGCCGACCGGGTGAGGCATCTCGTGCTGCCCGTGATGGCGCTCACTCTCGGCGTGCTTCCGTCGCGCTGCCTCCTCGTTAGGAACACCGCGGCTGAGGAGAGTGGGAAAAAATACGTGCTATTCGCCAGGCAGAGGGGACTCGCGCCCGGAGTCATAAGGCGCTCCTACATACTCAAGAACATCGCTCAGCCCTTCATCGCGATGACCGGCCTGAGCGTCGGCTCCTGTGTCGGCGGCTCTCTCGTTGTTGAGAACATCTTCTCCATCAACGGGATGGGGAGACTGCTGACGGACGCGGTCTACACACTCGACTACCCGTTGATGCAGGGCATACTGTTCGTGACTGCGGGAGCGATGACAGCGGCTATAATACTGTCGGATATCGCCTGCGCGCTCGCGGACCCTCTGGCGGGAAGGAGGAACGGCGATGGCTGACAGGAGACTGCGCAGGGGGACCGTATCCCTCGTCATCGGCGCCGCTCTTCTGGCGCTCTTCGCTGCGGCGGCCCTCTTCCCGGCTGTGTTCACGCCCTGGGGCCGCAAGGAGCTATTCGGACTCTGGGAGGCGCCCTCAGCCCTGCACCCGCTGGGGACGAACTACCTCGGCTACGACGTGCTGGCGGAGCTCGTCTACGGAGCGAGAGACACGGTCGTCATAGGGCTTTTGAGCAGCGTCATATCGCTCGCCCTAGGGACCGCGGCGGGTGTGATCTCCGCGGGAGAAGGGCGCGCCGCGTCACTTTTCTCGTGGATAACGCAGCTGTTCATAATGCTTCCGAGACTCGTTAGCCTCATCGTGCTCTCGGCCTTCTGGGGCAGCGAGAGGTCCACGCTCGCGCTGCTGATAGCGCTCTTCAGCTGGACCGGAACGGCGCGCGCGGTGAGGGCTCAGGTCAGGCATCTAAGGTCCCAGCCCTTCGCGGAGGCTTTGGAGCTGCTCGGATATTCGAGGGCGAGGATAGCCTTAAGGCATATGCTCCCGAATCTCTCGGGAGTTCTGCTCTCGCGCTTCCTTTTGAGCGTAAACAGCTGTATCATGATGGAGTCGACGCTGAGCTTTCTCGGCATGGGCGATATCTACCATCCGACCTGGGGAACGATGATGAATCTGGCCTACAGGCGCGGAGCCTTCATAAGGCGCGCGTATCTCTGCCTGATGGCGCCGGGAGTCTGCGTTATGCTGCTCTCTCTGGCGTTCTATCTGATGAGCGTCCGCGCCGCGGCAGGAAAGGAGATCATATCCCAATGACGCACTCGTATTTCGCGGAGCTTCACGCCTCACCCTCGAGCCAGCTGGCCGGCTCCGGCTTCGTGCCCCCGGACAGCCCCGCCGTCAGCAGGGCGTGGGAGGAGCTCAGGCAGGCAGCCGGCCTTGATGAGCTTTCCGCGCCGGCAGCCCGGAGGGAAGCCCTGCTGAAGCTTGCGGGGGCCCTCGGCTTTCAGCTCAGATACACCGAGGAGATCTCCATGCTCAGCGCGCTGATCGACGAGGCCCCGGACGACGCGGAGCTTATCAGGAGGCGCGCGGCGAGGGAGCTCACCACCCTTCGCTGCGAAGCCGCGCTGAAGGATTTCGCTCGCTGCGCGGAGCTCGGGATGAACGGGCCGGACACAGTCTACAGGGACGGGCTCGCGAGATACTTCTCGGGCGACTATGAGGGCGCGATGAAGGCTGAAGAGCAGTGTTTCGCCGCTTCGGACGAGGAACTCGGGATAGGAGCGATCTACTGGCATACCCTGGCGGCGTGGAGGCTCGGAGCGGAGCCATCGCTGCTGAAGGAGCGCTACCGCCCCGGCATGAAGGTGGGGCATCACTTCTCCTACGACAGGGCTATGTCCCTGGCAGCCGGATACTTGAGCGAGGAGGACATGAAGGCTCTCATAGCCGGCGAGGACGACGATCTCGAGTATCCCATGATAGCCTACGGCTACGCGCGCTGGCTCATAAAAGAGGGAAGAAAAGAGGAGGGCGGCGCCCTCCTTAAGGAAATACTGAAAAGAGACGGTTTCTGGATCGCCTACGGCTTCATCGGAGCCTGGAGCGACGTGAACGGAAACGCGGACGGGCCGCGGCGCTGAGCCCTGCAGGCCCCGTGCCCTGCGGCGCTTATATAAACAGCTCCCGAGCCCCGTCCGAGGGCAGGGCGGTGTAGAACACGCAGTCTATGCCGAAGGCGTCGCGGTAGGCCTCGCTGACTTTCGACTTGAAGAGCTCCTCGGAGCTCTTTTTCACTATGCTGACGGTGCAGCCGCCGAAGCCGCCGCCGGTGATCCTCGAGCCGTAGACCCCCGGAACGTTCCACGCGGTCTCGGCGAGGAGATCGAGCTCCGGGCAGGAGACCTCGAAATCGTCCCTGAGCGAGACGTGGGAGGCGCTGATGAGCTCCCCGAAGGCCTTCAGGTCCCCGCGCTTCAGAGCTTCCGCTCCCAGCCTGCAGCGCTCGTTGTCGCGTACCGCGTGGCGGGCCCTCCTTCGAGCGCCGGGATCCTTGATGCAGCAGGAGAGCCTGTCGAACTCGGTGGAGCTCAGGCTGCACAGCGTTTCCGCGGGCTTCTCTCCGAGGCGTTCCATCTCGCGCTTTATCAGGGCCGCGGACTCCTCGCACTCGCGGCGGCGCTTCGGATACTCGGAGCTTCCGAGGCTGTGCTTGACTCTGCTGTCGGTCAGGACGATCTCCGCGTCCCCGAGCTCCAGTGGGATCGCCTCGAACTCGAGGCTTGAGGTGTCGAGGTAGAGGGCGTGGTCCCTGATACCGTTCGCGCTGGCAAACTGATCCATGATCCCGCAGGGGACCTTGGCGTAGACGTTCTCCGCGCGCTGCGAGGTGAGGGCGATGTCCTTTTTGCTCAGCTCAATGCCGAAGAGCCCGCAGAGGGCCGTGACCGTGAGCACCTCGAGAGCGGCGGACGACGAGAGGCCGGCGCCTGAGGGAAGGTCCGAGGCTATCGCCATGTCGAAGCCCCCGTTGAGCGCGCTCAGCGCGGCTTCGACCCTTCGTCCGTTCTCCGCGGTTTCAGTCTGTCCCTCAGGTTCGTCCTGCAGCCTGTCCCGCAGGCTGAGCCAGGAGCCGAGCGCGTACGCGGTCCAGGTGCCGCCGAGATCCTCCGGCAGCTCTGCGGCGCGTAAGCGGAAGGCCTTTCCGCCTTCGAAGTCCGCTGAAGCGAGGCCTATAGTTCCGTCAGTCCTCGGGGCGAATGCCCCGTATATCCCTAGATCCAGCGCGCAGGGCATGACCCGGCCGCCGTTGTAGTCGGTGTGCTCCCCGAGCAGGTTGACCCTGCCGGGCGCAAAGAAATATCTCACGCCTCCGGCGCAGCCGAAGGAGCTCATGAACAGCTGTCTTGCCTTCTCAAGCATGAAGAGCCTCCTCAGGCTATCTCGTATCCGGCCTTCTCCAGCTCTGCCAGGGCTTTTTCGAAGTTTTCCGCCTTGACAAGCACGTAGTCGGTGTTGTAGGTGCTCACGGCGAAGATCCCTATGCCGGCGTCAGCCAGGACTCCGGAGATCTTCGACAGTATGCCTATGAGGGAGAAGTCCAGCACTCCCTCTATCCTGAAGGCTTTCCAGCCGTCGTCGCGGGCTGTAGTACCGGCCGGGACGTCCTTCGTCCCGCAAACGAGTGAGAGCTCCTCGTCGGTCTTTCCGATGAAATAGAATTCCTTTCCGAGATCGATCCGCGATGCGTCCGCGAGCTTGCAGACGCTGAGATCGAGCGGCAGTCTTTTGAGTACCATGGGGTCACTTCCTTTCACGTATATTATACCAGAGCATGCGGCAGTGCGGCTGCCCTTTATACCGCGCGTTACAGCTTCAAAATGCCTGTGAAATGAGCGTTTACGCTCCGCTGCGGCCCAGTTCCTTATTGACTTGAAGGCTCCTGAAACATATACTTAATTGTTAGCATTTCAGCGCTTTTTTAGCGTACTCAAAATACAAAAGAGGTTGTTTTTTATGTACAAGAATCTGTCTGACAGACCCATAGCCGAGGTCCAGCTTCAGCAGGCCGACGAGTGGGACAGGGAAAACCTTCTCGAGATGTGCGTCGAGAACCGCAAGGACGCGCCGAGCTTCAACTTCTATGAGGGACCTCCGACCGCCAACGGCAAGCCGGGCATCCACCACGTCATAGCCAGAGCTCTGAAGGATTCCGTCTGCCGCTACAAGACCATGCAGGGCTTCCGCGTGACCCGCAAGGCCGGCTGGGATACCCACGGCCTCCCCGTCGAGATCGAGGTCGAGAAGCAGCTCGGCTTCTCCGGAAAGCAGGACATCGAGAAGTACGGCATCAGGGAGTTCAACGAGAAGTGCAAGTCCTCCGTGTTCACCTATGAGGCCATGTGGAGGGATATGACCCGCAGGATGGGCTATCTCGTCGACATGGATCACCCGTACATCACGCTGGACAACGACTACATCGAGACCGGCTGGTGGATCATCAAGCAGTTCTTTGACGCGGGACTCATCTACGAGGGCCACAAGATCGTTCCCTACTGCCCGCGCTGCGGAACGGGACTCGCTTCCCACGAGGTCGCCCAGGGCTACAAGATGGTCAAGGTCAACACCCTGACCGTTCCCTTCAAGGCCAAGGACGAGGAGAACACCTATTACCTCGCCTGGACCACCACCGCCTGGACCCTCGCGGCCAACGTCGCGCTCACCGTGGGCGCCGACATCGACTACGTCAAGGCTCTCCAGAACGGAAAGTACTACATACTCGCCAAGTCCCTCGCCGACAAGATCCTCTCGCCCAAGGGCGAGTACGAGATCGTCGCCGAGTGCAAGGGAAAGGACCTCGAATTCAGGGAGTATGAGCAACTCATGCCGTTCTGCACCCCCGACAAGAACAAGAAGGCCTTCTTCATCACCTGCATGGACTACGTCTCCACCGAGGACGGCACCGGCATCGTTCACACCGCTCCCGCCTTCGGCGAGGACGACTACAACTGCGGAGTCAAGTACGGCCTGCCCGTCATGAACCCCGTGGACGAGGAGGGCAAGTACATCGGAACTCCCTGGGAAGGCCGCTTCATCATGGAGGACGGCCTCGACGTCGAGATCATCAAGTGGCTCGCCTCCCAGGACAAGATCTACGCCAGAGAGAAGATCGAGCACAACTATCCTCACTGCTGGCGCTGCGGCACCCCGCTGGTCTATTACGCCAAGCCGTCCTGGTACATCAGGATGACCGCCCTCAGGGATCAGCTCGTCGCCAACAACAACACCGTCAACTGGTGGCCGTCCTACGTGGGCGAGGGCCGCTTCGGCAACTGGATCGCCGACGTCAAGGACTGGGCGATCTCCAGAAACCGCTACTGGGGCACCCCGATCCCCATCTGGCGCTGCCCTGACTGCGGCAAGATCGTCTGCGTCGGCAGCCGCGAGGAGCTCAAGAAGCTCGCGATCGAGGATATCGGTGAGGACATCGAGCTGCACCGCCCGTACGTCGACGACGTGCACATCGCCTGCCCGGACTGCGGCCACGAGATGAGCCGCATCCCCGAGGTCATGGACTGCTGGTTCGACTCCGGCGCCATGCCCTTCGCGCAGAGGCACTATCCGTTCGAGAACAAGGAGATCTTCGACGAGGAGTTCTTCCCCGCGGACTTCATCTGCGAGGGCATCGACCAGACCAGAGGCTGGTTCTACTCCCTGATGGCGATCTCGACCTTCATCAAGGGGCAGTCCCCCTACAGGAACGTCCTGGTAAACGACCTCATCCTGGACAAGTACGGCAAGAAGATGTCCAAGCACGTGGGCAACACCGTCGATCCGTTCGCGCTCTTCGACAAGTACGGCGCCGACGCGACCCGCTGGTACCTCATGAGCATCTCACCCGTATGGCTCCCGACCAAGTTCGACGAGGAAGGCCTGATGGAGACCCAGGGCAAGTTCTTCGGGACCCTCAGGAACGTATACAACTTCTTCATACTGTACGCCAACAACGACGGCATCGACGCCGAGGCCTGCTTCGTGCCCTACGCCGAGAGGCCCGAGCTCGACCGCTGGATACTCTCCAAGTGGAACGCCCTCGTTGACTACGTGACCGACTCCATGGATCACTACGACCACAACAAGTCGGTCCGCGCCATCCAGAACTTCGTCATCGAGGACCTCTCCAACTGGTACATCAGAAGGGCCAGGAGAAGGTTCTACGCCGACGGCATGGACAGCGACAAGAAGGCGGTCTACGCCACCACCTTCGAGATCCTCACCGGCCTCGCCAGGATGATGGCTCCCTTCGCGCCCTTCATCACCGCGGAGATCTACAAGGACCTCACCGGAGAGGAAGTTCACCTTCAGGACTTCCCGAAGGCCGACGCCTCCCTCATCGACGCTGAGCTCGAGAAGCGCATGGACCTCGTCCGCGACATCGTGACCATGGGCCGCGGCGTCCGCGAGAAGACCAAGATCAAGGTCCGCCAGCCGCTCCCCGAACTCCTCATCGACGGCAAGTACAGAAACGACATCGAATACATGGCCGGCCTCATCAAGGAGGAGCTCAACGTCAAGCAGGTCGTCTTCGAGGACGACATGGATACCTACCTGAACTACTCGCTCAAGCCCGACTTCAGGGCGGCGGGTCCGGTGCTCGGCTCCAAGATCAAGGCCTTCGGCGGCGCCATCGCCAAGATGGATCCCAAGGCAGTGATGGAGGCCCTCGACCGCGACGGCAAGCTCACTCTCGAGCTGAACGGCGAGCCGACCGAGATCGGCCCCGAGATGGTCAACGTCACCGTGAGCTCCAAGGAGGGCTTCTCCGTGGCGCTCGAGAACGGCGTCTGCGTGATACTCGACACGACCCTCACCGACGAGCTCGTGACCGAGGGGCTCGCCAGGGAGCTCGTCTCCAAGGTCCAGCAGATGAGGAAGAACAAGGGCCTCGAGATGATGGACAGGATCGAGATCTTCACCGAGGCGGACGAGGCCGTGTCAAAGGCCATCGACGAGTACCGCGAGTGGATCTGCTCCGAGACCCTCGCCGACGCGATCAGCAGCGGCAGCGGGTACGAGAGCTTCGATCTCAACGGGCACAAGACCGGGATCGATCTCGCGAAAAAGTAATCACGATCCGTTCACTGCGGAACTGTAGGCAGTATTTCGAGCGGGTCCTGTCGCTCGGTATCCCCACGTCCTGCGGTGCAGGCGCTCCTCGGACGTGTGGATGCCCCTCCTCGCGCCACCCGCATCGATAGCATGAGAGCCATCCGCGGCGTCTGAGGCGGACATCCGCAGCGCCGGTACTCTGCGAAAGCGAGCTGTGCGATGCTTAAGCAGTAGTACCGCTGCGCGAGGACTAAGCGCGAGCGGTCCGCCGAAGATGCCGCGAGATGAGCTCTCAGCCAAGCCCCGGCAGCGTGAGCGTGTCTGCGTTGGCAGTGCGGAGCGTTTCACTAAGCGCGAGCGGTCCGCCGAGGATGCCGCGAGATGAGCTCTCCGCAGCGAGAAGTTTTACACTATAAGGGCTTTATCATGAGCAACTACATTTCCTCCGAGACGAAGCGCCTCTACACGGGGCTGCTCGGCGACATCGACAACGTCAAGACCGTCAGCATAGGCGGGCGGAAGAGCGAGAGCGTGCGCAGCCTCTTCGACGAAGACCTGCTCAGGTTCCTGCTCTGCCTCGCAGTGACGGACGGAGAGATAGGGAAGGGTGAGATAGACTTCCTCTATGAGTTCCTTCCCCAGACCATGAAGAGGGAGTTCCCGGCTTCGGACAGGAACAGCACTTCTCTTTCGCGCGCTATCAGGCAGTACGCCCTGAGCAGCGGGGCTTACCGCTACGCGAGGGGCAGCGTTCCCTTCGCGCTCAAGTTCGCGCAGAAGATCGACGAGCAGTACATCGCCGGGGGCGAGGCCTCGCAGTACACCGTCACGAAAAAGGTCTGCGACCTCTACGAGGCGCTGGGCTCCGATTTCCTGGCGCTGAGCGAGGATCTCAACACCGCCGACAGCTACACTGTGATCGTGAACTTCGCCCGCGACCAGTTCCGCGCGCTCACCGAGGGCATAGACCTCATCAAGGGCGAGGGCAGCGAGCGCTCGCCTGAGGGCTCTCCCGCGGAGAGCTGGCCTCCG